>Ga0070706_100004249_pt1 | contig 13900 bp, 23 predicted proteins | sample KBSK5501metaG_FD_65476 | JGI IMG/M metagenome (GOLD analysis project Ga0070706, IMG submission 65476) | Corn, switchgrass and miscanthus rhizosphere microbial communities from Kellogg Biological Station, Michigan, USA - KBS K5-50-1 metaG | ecosystem: Host-associated > Plants > Roots >...
CCACCGCGGTGCGCGAGGACGTCAAGGTGCTCGAGGCCCGCATGCCCCACTACAAGCTCGAGCCGGCCGGGGTGAAGCGCTGGGGCGAGAACTCCGAGGTCAACTACCGCGACTTGTTCTGAGAGGGCAGGGAAGTCACGTATCTCCGTGGCAGGGTTGAGGGAGCGTAGCCAGTCATCTCCGTCCGTATCCACGTATCCTCACGCTCCCCTCGTGACCTGAGCCGTGACCGAAGGCTCATTGGGGATTTGACCCCCGGCACCCCCAAGAAAATCCGGCTCGCGTCTGCGCTTGGAATCCATCCACTCGTAGCGAGCGCTCCGCGCGAGGAGGAGGAACCTGGCCCGCGGGAGCCTCGGGAAGTACGTCTACGCGAGCCCTGGCGGGCTTAGGCCGAGAGTTCTGAGGAGGGAGAAGGCGAACGTGCGAGGGACGCTGGGGGCAGGGTGTGAGGCTCAGGAGGGGCGACGCCGGTCCTATGCTCCGCGAATCGCCTTGACTAGCTCGGTCACGGCCTTAACGAGGTCCGGCCCCCTGATGGCCGCAATCACGAAGGCGACGAGGGCTATCAGCGCGATCTTCACCTTGGAGTCCTGAGAACCCCACCAGTTGCCGAAACGCTTGAAGGGTTGCTTGACTCGCCCAACCCACACCGACTCGTAGCCCCGGCAAGGGTTGGGGCAACCGTAAAACAGGATGGACCCCTCGGGACGCTCTATCCGAAAGAAATCTTGATTGCAGCGCAGCATATACAGAGGGGCTTTCAGCGGACGAGACTGCTCCTCGGGAAGGGCCTCAGGGTGGACGTGGCTACACCGTCTGATGCGGCCCGCGCTCTGCCACTGGTCAATGAGTGACTGTACCTCATTCTTCGAGAAGAATATCGGGACGCGGTGCTGGAGACTGACGGGCATTGAATATGCGTCGGGCGGCGGAGTCACGTCACTTCCCCTTCGGCCCCCTCGGGTCCACGGTGTCGGTCACGTAACTCACGGCCTTCTTAACCATGCCCTCTGGCACGGGGGCAGGGAAAATCCAGTGGTCTTCCTTGCCGTGCTTGCTGCGATGCTCGCGGCTGCCTTATCACAGTCCGGCCGCCTAGGGGCAGCGACAAATGCTTCAGAGCTCTCGGACATCCACACCTCGATTCCCGAGGGCTCGTTCGTCACGACTTCAAAGCGACACGGAGCGACGGTGAGGATATCTCCCTTGGCGTCAAGTAGTTGTCGCCGTTGAGTCTCGCACGAGCCAGACGTAGCCTTCGGGGTCCATCCGCCAACCCATACCAGTCCCTCGCCGGTGTAGTTGGGACGGACTTCCATGGTCCAAGCCCCTCGCTGCGGTTCGTGTGGTGCCGCATTCGGCGGGGTATCGATGCCAGCCCGTCCCGAAGATTCAAACGGGACTTGCCGCGTCATTTCGTCGGGAGTTCGCAATCTGTAGCCCTTGCTGGCCATACAGGCGGTCAGCATCGTGGCGTCAGTCCTGGGCACCTGGCGCGATTCAGAAGACCCGTACAGGGCACCTTTCCCTCCGCCATATGTACCGGCCCCGATGCTACTGTCTGACTCCGTCACGATATGACGGGATTCTCGCAAACATGTCAGGTAGGCTTCGGAGTTTGCGATGTAGCGCCCGTCCCTGGTCAGCCAGTTGTTGGGATGGTCCACGGACACTGTGGCGCAGCCTGTTATCCATAGCGTGGCGGTGACGAGGACGAGGGCCATGACGCGGGGCATGGGCGGATTCCTCCTTGCGCGCTACCGTCGAGCCACGAGCCATCCCGCCAGGAAGTGGGAGGCAATGGCGGGGGCGATCAGCCGACCTTCAAAACGCCAGTTGTCGAAGCTCAACGGGTTGAGCCAGGCCGCGATGAGCCTCCAAGGAGTCTCGCTCGTCACGAACGCCCCGATGACCATAGCCACGTTCTCAACCACGGCATATGCCACGGCCAGCCATGTGAACACGCGGAGGAGCGTCACGAGCATGACTGATTCCCCACTCCCCTCCACCATATCCCAGGGTGATTTTCCCCGTGAGAACGCACGCGGGAGCCCTGGAGTAGTGTGCTTACTGGGTGCTCGCCGAGCCCGTTCGGGGCGAACTCGTATGCGCCTACTTCCCCCGGCGCTAGCCGAGGATTAGGGGTGGGCTGAGGTTGCAGTAGTGGCCATGCCCAGAACGCCCACCCTGGCCGGTGTGGGGTTTCGTTTTCTTCGTTCAGGGAAGCCTGACGAGCGTGTTGTCACCGATGGTCGTGACTGAGAACTTTCCCGTCGCGTCGTCGTGGCTGTAGTTCCAGGGTGTCCAGTCGGGTGGAGGTAACGGAATAGCTTTGACAAATGACCCAGCCGTCGCGCCGGCTGCGTTGGTGGCCGGTTCCGTCAACGTCCCGAGGCTTGCTGGGAGATGCCCCATATGGGCAGCGTAGACGCTGACCGCCGAAGCTAAGAGCCTCGCGCCGTCCTTGGCCTGTGAGATTCTGGTTCGTTTGCCAACTTCTGGGATCGACAGACGTGAGAACTCCTCCCATACCCCTCTTCCTGGAGACTCGACAGCGCTTGGCGCTTTCTCTGCCAAGCGTTGTAGGCGATTCTTTAGCGAGACAGCGCGATCGGGGAACTTGGCTTCGTCGATCGGTTTCATGCGTTGGTCCGGAGGAACATATGGAAGATACGTGGCGAGTACGTCGGCCAGGCTGGAAGCTAAAGTCTCCATGTCCTCGAAGTCCCTTCGATTTCCCTCAGATAACTGCCGCTTCTCCATGTCAAAGGAGCTTTCTCGCCGGCGCAGTTCAACCTCTTTCTCTTGGTCGACTAGCTCCTTGTACGCTTTAAAGCGCTCCGTCATTCTCGGGACGTCCCCGGCAGTCAGTACGTGTTGCATCGTGTCGACCAGACTCTGGAGAACATCCATCTTCGCTGACTGGGCGTTGATAGTCTCCTTTTGAGCATCAACGGTACCCTTCATCGCCTTGATGGTCGCCCCCATCCAGACGAGAACCCCGCCCAGCCCGAGAACGGTGATGATCTGTCCAGTCAGTACGAGCCATAGTTCACTAGTCACCGCCACACCCTCCCCATCCGCTTCTGCACGTCAGCAATCTCCTCGGGACTCGCCCCCATGAATCGCAGAATGATCTCCCACTCGAACTTGGTAATGTCCGCTGGGTCTGGGACCTCATCGCGGTACACGTCGGCCAGCACGTCCTTGAGCTTGGCGGGGTCATGCTCGGACAGCTTGCGGAGGATGAATGTGCCCTTGGTGGAGAAGGAGCCCCGGGCGGCTTGGTAGGCGGGCTCGCCCCACCAGGGGGCGAGGTCGAGGGGCATCATGTACCCGGCTGCTTTCGCGCCTGCTGCACCCACCCGACTATCGTGATGGCATCCTTTAAGAGCGGCAACGCGTCAGCAACCGTGAGATGAGTAGGCTTGCCCCGCTGCCTCCGTATCTCGTCGATCTTGAGAAGGATCTCAAACATGACGGAGCAGAAGGCAACCCAGAGCATGCCCTTGGGTTTGGCTAGTATGTCCGCTTTCACTGCCTCGGTAACCTGGTCCAAGCTTAAGGGTGGCCGAATGAGCACCCGGAGAAAGTTATCTCGCTGGTTCTTGTCCATACTGGCCACGTGAGCATCGAGACGGAGAGCGACGTTCTGAATCTGGTGAACAAAAACATTCCGCAACGTAGAGAGGTAACGGATTAACCGTGCCTCATCCTCCCGGATCAACCCTAAGGCATTTGCCAGGGTGACCTTTCCAACACGCACTGCGCTCATGTCGAGGTTGGATACTGCGTCTGTCAGTCTCGGATTGTCCTGACTGCCGGTGTTTAGCTGCTCGCCAAGGAGCATGGTCAATGCGGCTTCCATCAGTGCATGAAGTTTAACGATGAACGTCCAATCTTCTTCATGTAGAAGTTTCTCAAAAAAGTGCGGCGGAACCTTGAGCGCTACTTCTAGCCGATCAAGCCCCGAGAAAATCCCGGGAAGCGTATTCCTATCGAAAGTCTGCTCTGTAGGCATCCGTCACTTCCCCTTCGGCCCACGCGGGTCCACGGTGTCGGGGAGGCAAGTGTAGGACCCCATCCGTAGTGCGGGCGGTTCTTTATCCCGGTTGCCGCGCTCTTGCTCGCATGCCGCTTGGGACAACTCGCCTCCCAGTCGGACGACCAGCACCGCTCCCCAAGGGTCCTGGGTTTGCCCCCACAGAACCCACGCGCCCTCAGCCGAGGCGGACGTGGCGAGAGTGAGGAGGCAGAGGAGGGCGAGGAGGATGCGGGTAGTCATAAGGCGATCTCGCCTTCCTTGAGACTGAGGCCAGCGTGGACTCGTCCGGCCAGAGGTCGCGGTTGAGGCCGAACTCTGGAATGTTATCCCGCTTCAATGGCACATCCGGTGTTCAACACCAACACTGACCGCGGACCAGCCTCTTGAAGAATACGGACTACCTGCCAAGCATGTAGCCTTCGAGGTATGGCCGGGCTGCTGTGGTCGTCGAGGAACTCCCGGCTAACACGAAGCCTATGCTTCAACCTTCCCGCGCCGTCCTCGTCGATACGGTAGAACTGGCAGTCTCGGTCGAACTCCTCGGAGCTATAGATATGGTGACCTGGGAAGGCCTCTTTGAGGAAGTCGGCGACCAGCTCAGCCTTTTGAGGGTCAATAGAAGGATGATTCACGGTCGCCCTCCTTTTGGTCCGCGCGGATGCCTTGTCGCCGCCATGCGCCGCGGTGTCAGTCCGCCTATGAGGAACCCTACGCAGCCCGCGAAAGCATGACTAATACCTTGTAGCAGGGCCTTCTGAGCTTCGTTCGCAGAGCTAGGCAGAAAGACGGCAAGCGAGACCCACAGAACGAGAAGGAGACAGGTGAGAAAGAAAACTCGAGAGAAGACGTACTTAAAGTGAGGATCGAGTTGAACCACACTCAGTCTCGTTCGATTTCGATGGTCCTTTTCTCTTCGTCCACTGTGATGCGGGAGACAGTCTTGCGGTAGAGAAGTATCTCCTTCAGGAACTCGCCGAGTACCTTCAATTCGAAGAATAGCCGCCAGCGAGAGACTATCCGAGTTAGCGAGGAAGTGACTACCTCCGACGCGGTATTCCATGGTAGATACGGGCTAGCCACAGCGAACCCGCCGGGAACAGCCACCGCTAGTGTTGCGAGTGCGGCACGTTGGTTCATAGGAATAGGACTGCTGAAAGCGTGACTTCCTGTCACTGCTATTCTCCCAAGCCCCTCGCCAGACGGCGCAGATTGAGTGGGCGAGCGCAGTAGGCCGTGGGTCGCCGTGTCGCCCGGAGAAAGCGAGGAGCTCCCTGGCGTGTTCATTGCCCGGTCTTCCGCAACTCTTCCTGGGACGCCATCAGCTTGGTCAAGTTATCCCTGAGCCACCTAGCTTGATTGAACGGGATTGCTATTCGCGCGACCGGGGCCTTTGCCTTGACAATCTCCTCGGATGGAATTGCGGGCGAAGAAACACCTGCGCGACTCTCCCAGAATTCCAAGAGCATGTCGTCGGTCGTTACGTTCACTCCGACAAGAGTCGCATAGATAACCCCTGGGAGAGGGGGATTGGCATTCTGCTCCACAGGTCACCTCCAAAGAGTCCTTGGGTCGCGGTCAAAACGCGGCGCGGAGCATATCTAACTCAACTCTACTACGCAATGGGGCGGGTGAAGGAAGAGAGGGTGTGCCTACTGGGTGACGGACACCCCTTGGGGCTGTACGTTCAGCATGGGCATCTGGAACGGGCGCGGGGTTGTGGGCTGGGCCACGACGCGTTCACGGTTACTCGATTACCTGATCCGCCTGCCCCACCGATACTAAGACCGCCGTCCTGGCCGGTAGGCGAAGACGAAGCCACACGTCTTGCACTCCCACACCTGGGATGGGGAGGGGGCGTTCTGTGCGGAAGCGCTTCCCCGAATAGCAACATTGGCGCTCCCACAGCTGGGACACCTTGGGCCGTTGTCGCTCATGCGCCCTCCCTACTCAATCACCTGATCCGCCCGCTGCAGGAGGGACGGCGGGATCGTGAGCCCGAGGGCCTTGGCGGTCTTGAGATTGATGAGGAACTGGAACTTGTCGGACCGCTCGACCGGCAGGGCGGCCGGTTTCGCTCCTCTGAGAATCTTGTCGACGTAGGCTGCACCGCGAATTGCCATGTCAGAGAGGTCAGGGCTCAGTGACATGAGAGCGCCCTCGGGAACAAGTTCCCGTAGACCGTAGATGGCTGGGAGTCGACTCTTGGCCACGCCTTGGATGAACTCCCGCGCGTGCGCATAGAGCAAGCCGCTCGGGGCGAGGATGAGGCCCTGGGCCTTTTCCTTCTCGACTTGCGTAAATGCCCCGCCAATGTCTGCTGGGCCTCGCAGTGGAATGAGCGATACCCGTATGCCAAGGGACCGGGCCAGCGGCGGAACAGACTGGGTCGCGTCGTCCTCGCCTGGAACGTGGAGGAGGGCCACGCGCGAAAGGCCGGGTACTAGCTCGCGAAGCATTTCGAGATTTTTCGGGAAGATGCTGTCGGCCGCTCCCATGAACGTGATTCCGGTGAGATTCGCGCCAGGCCGTGCCAGGCTATCTACAACGCCGTATTCGACCGGAGCGCCTGCCAGGAAGACGATCGGGATGGTGGTCGTCGCGTTCTTGGCAGCATCTGTAGCGGCCGGGCTCCACGCGACAATCACATCAACATTCAACCGGACCAAGTCTGCGGCCCCGCTGGTGAACCGGTCAGCCTGCCCTCCTGAGTAGCGGACTTCCACGTGAAGGTTCCGACCTTCCGAGTAACCAAGTTGCTTCATAGACCGCTCGAACGCTTCGTCGATTGGATTGTGTCCGGGTGCAGGTGACAGGACGCCGACGCGGTACGCCTTCCCCGCCTGCTGCGCCTCGGCGGCGAGCGGCGCGGCGAGAAGGCTTCCGGCTACTGTTCCGAGGAACGCACGTCGGTCCACAAGGTACCCCCGCCTGACCGCCCGTGTAGGAGGGACCGGACGAATGGACGGCCAAGCGAGGCGAACTTACCCCAGCATTCCGGGACTTGGCTAGGACTTCTTCTCGGCCTTTAGGCACTCGCTCATGAACGTCTTACGCTCGTCACCTTTGAGGGCCTTGGCCCAGGCGTCGGCGTTGCACTTCTTCACCCCTTATCTTGCAACGACGGCATGTCACTTCCCCTTCGTCCGACGCGGGTCGATGGTGCCGGGGAGGCGACAGGTAAAAGCGAGCGGCTTCAAATCTTGCGCCTGTGGTCGCCAACTCGTGATCAGCCGGACTTCCCCAGCACTCGCCTGGAAGCCGGACTGGCTCGAAAACATCTCAATATTCGAGACGAGAAAGAGATCTGTTTTCCACTGAGTTCCACGAGCATTATCCACTTCGCCAGCCGTCACGCGAACTTCGTCAAGATTGCCTGTACCGCCTTTAACCTCGACGCGAGTTTCCACACCATCGCGGTCGATGCAACGGAGATCAAAGGGACGAGTAGCCGACGTATCCTCAACCCGGGGGAACAAGCGGCCATAGTGCTCTTTCGCGAGCGTCATCGCCCGAAGCTCGACCGCCCTTCGCGCGGCAGGGTCGCTAATGAAACCCTGACCGCGTCGACCCGATGCGGTCGATACCATTTCCTTGATTGAGACAACGTCGAGTGGCAGACCGGTGGTTTCAGGCCACAGCTGCTCGAAAGCCCCCTCAAGGTCGGCGGATCGGAGCGTCTTCGTCCCAGAATCATAGAACTCTTCCCACACACTTCGGTCTATTTGGCTTCCAGCAGCGAGACCCGCCCTGACATCCCGAGGGTCAATAGCTCGGAAGTTCATCACTTTGTTGTACACGCCGGTCATAGCTCGCCCGATGCGTTCGGCAATGATGGCAATCGGAGAGCCGGGTGATCGCGAGACCGGACCTCCGTACGTCTGATGGTATGCCCAGAGCCCAGCGATTGCCTCGGGACGGGTCCAGTCTCGCCCCGTGTTCTTCCAGAGCCCCTCCAGCCGACGGGCTTCCGCCCGAGATACGAGGTAGTTGGTTTCGCTGTGGAACCTCAGGATGCGAAGTCCCTTGCAGACGGGATCGTCCTTGAGCCAGCCGGCATGGATTATCTCTTTCGTCCCCGGGGCAACACGGTCGATGTCAACTCGAACCCGGAGAGCGTCTCCTGCCTTGACTGGTCCCTTCCAGAGGTCCCGCGACCATTTGTCATCGGGCTGCATCTTGGGAGCTTCAACGAGCCATCCACTGGCAACGATCCCCGAAGGCGTCTTTGAGTGCCCAGACGCCTTCCAGAGGAACATCCGATCCCCGGTTTGCATTTCGGAAGCAAGATGCTTCTGGCCGACGAGCCAAACGATCTGTCGGGCACGTGTTAAGTAGGTATCAATGTCGAAGCGGTCAGGATTGCCTTGGAAGATCCACGTATTCACAGCTATACCCTCACGCGGCTACGATTTGGTCGCTGCCCATAGAGCACCCACGCGCATTCTGCCGACCTCCCCTGTGTGCGCGTTGGCTGCTGCCTGCCCGCGAATCTACCACCGCAGCCGGGCGTGCAGGGAGCGGAGGGTGTGCTTACTGGGTAGCGAGCGGGATGCGGCAGCCAGTCATCTGGCCCCTTCGTCTCTCCCATCCTCGTGCTGGCGCTCAGCGATGTGTTGCCGAATCTGGTCCGCTATCTCCTCGTGGAAGGCGAAACACGCGCTGCACACGTGGACGGAGTAGACGTCGAGGAACTCGCCATCCTCCCCGACGGGCACGGCGATGGCGTGGGCGGCATGAGCCCGACAGATGAAGCAGGGCTCGGGGTCACTCATCGCAGCGTGGCGAGGAGCATGCGGTTACGCTTTCGCATCCTGGGCTGCCATCTGTCGGTTGAGTTCGCCGCTCATGCGACGTAGATTCGCCTCGAAGCCCATTTGGAGCCACTCAAACACGAAGGAGCAGATGACCGCGAGAATCAGCCACCGCCATCGCCACTGGGAAAAGAGCGAACCGGCTAGACATACCAAAGTAGTGACCCAGGCGAGGATGCAGAGCCACGCGAAGAGGCCAGACAGCAGTCCGACCGCGTACGCTCTCCGGCGCTGGGTCATTGGGACGCTTCGGCCGTCCAGCCCCGCGCCTCCATGCACATCTTGTAAAGCCGATTGGCTTGCCGCTTGGCGTCGATGCTGGCGCCGATGATCATGGCATTCCCACTGGCGCCCCACGACACCCGTGACTCCTGCACGCAGGCGTAGCTGTCCCGCTTGAAGTCCATCGGATTTCCATCCGGCTTGCTGTAGGTGTAGGTGGGTCCTGTGCAGCCCGCGAGCAGCACCCACGCCGAGAGGACCAGGGCGGCGAATCGGAGCATGGGCAGGTTCCTCCTGACTCCGGAGGCAGCAAGAGCGGGGCCACGGGACGAGCGCTCACACAATCAGGGGCTTGTAGAAAGCTGAAGCCGGACGGGCTGACGGAGCCGGTCAGGGCCGGTGACGAGGACGAGGATAGCGGGGAGCCGGAACTGACGCTCCGCCCTTGCTCAGCGCCGCATACCCCAACGGCGCGGCGCCGCGCTGTGAATTCCGCCCAATGTACAACCCCGTTGACTAACCGCCCCATGCGGTAGCTATACTGTGCGCAGAGTCCCCAAGGACTTCCTTGGCCCTGTGAATCCGGCGCTGTCCACCGGTCGCGGGGCCATTTCATTTTCAGGGGAGGATTCACATGACGATGCTGCTGGAAAAGATGGACCCCCTACTCACGATAAAGGACTTGGCGAGGTTGACGGGCAGGACGCCCAGGACCTTGCAGCAGTGGCGCATCGAGCACCGGGGGCCAGCCTACGTGCGGCTCTCGGGCCGGCGGGGTGTGAGATACCGGCAGAGCGCAGTGCGGGCGTGGTTAGAGTCCCTCGAACAGGTTGGTTCACATCATGGGGGCTAAGAAGACCTCCCCGAAGAAGTCCGCCAAGAAGTTCCCCGCACTCAAGCCGACGCCCATCGTGGAGCAACTGTGCGCTCCCCTCGTCGGTATCCAGGGCGACATGAAGTCCCTCATCGCGGCGCTCGAAGGTGTGGCGACCAATCTGTGCGCGGCCGATCTCACCGTCCTGGAATTGGCCGTCGCGCAAGACCACGTCGCGAAGATACTCAAGGACCAGAAGTTGACGCACACGCCTACGAAGATTGTCCGGGCCGCCTTCCGCATGGTGACGCCCAAGAAGGTCGAAGGCCACGAGGGTATCCCGGATGACCCGGACCCATGGCCTGACCCCGTGGATGGCGCCGTGCTGCTCACGGAGATGCGCGATCGCTTTACCCGGTACCTGGTGCTCCCTGAAGGCGCCGCAGTCCACTGCGCGCTGGATTGCTTACGCACCCACGTCTACGATTGCTTCCCCCACAATCCCTTCCACATCATCACGTCCCCGGTGCGGGGCTATGGCAAGACGTTGTTGCTAGAGGTCAAGCAAGGGCTTGTCCGGCGCGCTCCAGCGAAACTCATGGCTCACATGACGGGGCCCGCCCTGGCGCGCACCATCGATGCGGAGTGTCCCAGCGTGCTCTTGGATGAAGGGGACGCGCTGGAGGTCAACGAGAAGTTCCGCGCCTACCTCGACAGTGCCCACACGAAGGCCGGCGCCAGTATCGCTGTCCTCGTGCCCCAGCCGGATGGAGGGTGGAGCTTCCGGACGTTCTCCACCTGGGCCCCGATTACGATTGCGCTGATTGTCGGTGAGCGGCCGCTGCACCCCACCATCATGTCCCGCGGCATCGAGACGCGCATGTTGAAGCGCCTGCCGATGGACCTTGTGGCGCCGTTCGGGGAGAAGGAGAAGCTTGAGCTCGTGGATCTCAAGCGCCAGTGCATCCGCTGGGCCCAGGACCACGTGGCTAAACTCCACTATGCCCCGGCCCCCTCGATGCCCAAGGAACTGATAGACGACCGCGTACAGGATTGCTGGCGCGGAATGCTCACGATTGCTGACCTGGTGGGTGGAGAGTGGCCCGGGCTTGCTCGTGAAGCCGCGGTGGTACTGAGCGGGGGAGAACCAGACGACGCCTCACTCGGCATCACTCTGCTGCGCGCACTCCGTGATCTCTTCGGCGATCGTGAGCAATTGCCCAGTAGCTACATCCTGCGCCGGCTCAACGAGGACGAGGACGGGCCCTGGGCCACCATGGGCAAGAAGGGATTGACCGGCAACGATGTGGCGCGTCTCCTTCACGGCTTCATTCCCAAACGGGATAACCTGCCGCTTAACTTCCCCAAGGACGATTGGGACACCACCTGGGGTCCGTACAAGCCCAAGGCCAAGGGCTACCAACGCGCGCTGTTCACCGACGCCTGGGCTAGGAACCTGCCTGACCTGGTACCACCGGTACCGCTGAATGACTCCTACATAAAGGGTTCCCTCTCTCTCAGCGAAAGTGAGCAATCCACAGGAGAGAGCAAAGGGGTATGTCCCCCCCACTTCGGTGGTACCGGTAGTACCGGTGACCCGTACCTGGAGCCCGCGCCATGAGCCACCCTCCCCTGTCCGCCACCCCCGCCGCGGTCATCACGGCCATCGAAATGGTGGCCGCGGGGCATACGCACGAACAGGTCGGAAAGGTGCTTGGCTGCTCACCAAGGACCGTCCGGCGCATCCTGGCGCCCCCTGAGGTGAAGCAAGCATTGGCCGACCTGCGCCTTGTCCTCCGTGCTAAGACGCTCCAGGGCGTGCAGGTGATCGCCCCGGCGCTCCACGTCTGGCTCAAGGAGGTCATCGAAGGCAAGGTAGACGCTCGGGATGCTGACATGTTGAGCCGGGCCTTGTTGAACCTGGAGAAAGTGGCCGCGAGTGCCTCAGGTGAGAACAAGCCCACGTTCCAGCCGGGCCAGCAGGTCCAGGTAGTCGTGCATCCTGACTGGGTCAAGTCCAAGCCCGCGCAGGCCACGGTGACCAGTGTGACCAGCACGCCCACGCTCCCCACCGCGGCCGAGTTCGAGGCTATCGAGGGGAAGCCCCCGGCCATCCCCAAGGAACTCCTGCCAGCGCCCAAGCCCCACGTGATTCCCAAAGAGTGGTGACGTGACGCCGATCGCGGACCTCGACTCCCTACTCTCCATTCCCCAGGTGGCCAAGCGCCTATCTGTCACGGAGGCGTGCGTCAGGAAGTGGCTGGCCCAGCGCCGGCTGCCCCGAGTGAAGCTAGGTAAGTTGACCAGGCTCCGCACGCTCGATGTGGACAAGATCATCCGTGAGGGACTACCGGCCCCAGGCACCTATCCCCGTGAGCTTGTCGTTGTGAATCCTCAGCCGGTCCTTCTCGTCCCTCAATCTCAACTTGACCGTGCGGGTTGACATACCAAGCACCCTCTGGCATATTCCTTACAAAGGGGGGCTTAGCATCATATGGCCACGCGATTTAGCCGGGAATGGTTCCAGGCCCAAGGACGGAAGGGCGGGAGTAAGGGTGGCAAGCGGCGCATGGCGAGGTTGACGAAGGCTCAGCGGGTTGCCCTGGCCCGTAAGGCCGCCAAGGCGCGGTGGTCGAAGAAGAGAGGAGTCTGACCTATGGCCAAGCGGAAGCCTGGTGTCCTCAAGAAAGGTTCCTCATGGTTCGCCCGGTACACGCTCGACTGCGGTAAGGAGCACCGAGGGATGGCCCACTCCGAGTGGGAGGCGTCCATCATTTCGGCCAATATGAGCGGCCGGCATTGCCTGGGGCACAGTGGCATCCGGGGCCGCGGAGTTCAGCGCGCCAAGCCCGTCAGTCAGAGCTTTCAGAGCGTGGCGGAGGAGTGGTGCGACTACTACCCGACCCTTGAGCGGTGCCGTGAGAGCACGATGGCTGGCTACCGCGCGTTCACCCGCAATCATCTCGTACCTGTGCTGGGCCAGGTCCCCATCAGTCAGTTCACCCCGGATACGATTGAGTCCTTCATTGCCAGCCGCCGTCAGGGTGACGGGAAACTCAAGGACTCGACGCTCAAAGTGGGCTTGGTAGCCCTACATCTCATCCTGAAACGGGCCCGGCGTCGGGGGCTCATCTCCTCCAGTCCCATGGCGGACGTGGAATGGCAGGGCAGCACTCCTCGGGTAGAGCCGGACCCGTTCACGTCCGCTGAACTCCGGGCCATCTTCAGCGCGGCCGACGGTATTGATTTCCATTTCGGCACCATGCTCAGGCTCTGGGCTGGCTCCGGGGCGCGCGCTGGGGAGGTCACGGGGCTACAGGCTCAAGACCTCGACCTCAGCAAGGGGACCGTGCTCATCAGGCGCTCGTTCTCTCACAACCGGATTGGGCCCACGAAGACCGCCCGGGAGCGCCAGGTCTCCTTTCTCCATCCCGTACACGTGGACGGCGCCGGCTGGCGTGCAGACGATGTAGATGGTCTCCGAGCGCGGCTGGGCAAGGTCCAGTCCCTGGAGCCCGGGGCATTCCTATTCGGTATCACCCGGCCGTGGTCTTCCAAGTCCGTGCTCCGGCGCTGGCAGCGAGTGCTCCTCAAGGCTGGGGTCAGATACCGGCCCGCGGAGCAATTGCGCCACACGCTCGCTAGCACGCTGCTCAGCCGGAATGCTCCCCTCACCTACGTGGCCCGGCAAGGGGGCTGGCGGTCAGCCACCGTGCTCCTGACCACCTATGCGAGGTACATCGAGCAGGCGGAGCACGCCCAGGGTGAGCCCGCCCAGCCTGTACAGCACAGGGTTTCTCGGGCCCAGCCGTGACCCTAGCCGTGACCTGTGCGCCGGCGCTGCACCTAAACCCCTGTCCTATCGCGACTCCGGCCCCAGGGTTGAACTACCGCGACTACGTGGACTTCCTCGTGAAGTGGAGCGTGATCACCCAGAAGGTGCCGACCTCCGACCTGATCACCAACGACCTCATCGAGGACATCAACCGGATGGACGTGGGCAAG
>Ga0070706_100004250_pt1 | contig 13897 bp, 13 predicted proteins | sample KBSK5501metaG_FD_65476 | JGI IMG/M metagenome (GOLD analysis project Ga0070706, IMG submission 65476) | Corn, switchgrass and miscanthus rhizosphere microbial communities from Kellogg Biological Station, Michigan, USA - KBS K5-50-1 metaG | ecosystem: Host-associated > Plants > Roots >...
GCGCAAGACGGTCACCGTCCTCTTCTGCGACGTAAGCGGCTCGACCGCCCTCGGAGAGCGGCTCGAGACGGAGGCCGTGCGGGAGGTGATGCTTCGCTACTTCGACGAGATGCGGATGGCGATTGAGCACCACTCCGGCACGGTGGAGAAGTTCATCGGAGACGCCGTTGTGGCCGTCTTTGGCGTGCCGCTCGCCCACGAAGACGACGCGCTTCGCGCCGTCCGGGCCGCCGCCGAGATGCTCGGGCGGCTGGAGGCCCTGAACGATGAGTTAGAGAGCCGGTTCGGCTCCCGGATCGGGCTTCGCATCGGCATCAACACCGGAGAGGTGGTCGCCGGCGACCCGGGGGCAGGGGAGGCGTTCGTCAGCGGGGATACCGTCAACGTCGCGGCCCGGCTGGAGCAGACGGCCGGAACGGGGGAGGTGCTACTCGGCGAGCTGACGTATCGCCTCGTTCGAGAGGCGGTGACCGCCGAGGCGGTCGAGGCGCTTGCGCTGAAGGGGAAGCAGAAGCCGGTCCCCGCCTACCGGCTCGTGGACGTCGCGGCCGACGGTGGCCCACCCCGCGCCCACGCGGCGGGCGCGCTGGTCGGGCGGCGGGAGGAGCTCGACGCGCTCGGACGGGAGCTTGCCGCGGCCGTCGCGGAGAACGCCTGCCGGCTCGTGACGGTCCTGGGGGAGCCGGGGATCGGGAAATCGCGGCTGGCGCGGGAGTTCCTGGACTCGGCGGAGCCACAGGCGCGCGTCCTTACCGGTCGCTGCCTGTCCTACGGCGAGGGGATCACGTACTGGGCGCTTGGAGAGATCGTGCGGGAAGCGGCGGGGATCGGCAGCGATGACGCCGCCGCGGTCGCGCGCGAGCGGATCGAGGCCCTTCTCGCAGGCACCGAGGAGGCTGAGGTGGTGAGCGCGCTGCTTGTTCAGGCGCTCGGGCTCGAGCGCGGGAGCGGGGCCACCGGCGAGATCGCCTGGGCCGCACGGCGGCTCTTCGAGGCGCTGGCGCGCGACCGGCCGCTCATCGTCGCAATTGACGATCTGCACTGGGCAGAGCAAGCGCTGCTCGACCTCGTGGAGCAGCTCGACGAGCTCGCGCACGGCCCGCTGCTGGTGATCGGTCTCGCGCGTCCCGAGGCGCTCGATGCGCGGCCGCGGTGGCCGGGATCGATCCTGCGCCTCGAGCCGCTGCCGGAGGCAGACGCGACCCGCTTGATCGAAGAGCTGATCGGGGGCGCCGGGCTGCAGGAGCACGTGCGCGAGCGCGTCCTCGAAGCCGCCGCCGGAGTGCCGCTGTTCGTGGAGGAGCTGATGGCGATCCTGGTCGAGGACGGCCTCGTGCGGCAGGCCCCGGACGGGCGCTGGGTGGGACTCGGTCGCCTGGACGAATTCGCGATTCCGCCCACGATCGACGCCCTCCTGGCCGAGCGGCTCGACCGGCTGGAGGAGCGCCAGCGGACGCTGCTCGAAGACGGCGCGGTCGAGGGCCAGCTCTTCCACCTCGGTGCCGTCCTGGCGCTCGCCGCCGAGACGGAGCGCCAAGCAGCGCCGCTGCTCGACGAGCTCGTCCGCCGCGAGCTCGTACGCCGTGGGAGTCCCTCGTTCGTGGACGAGACGGCCTACAGGTTTCGCCACATCCTGATCCGCGATGCGGCGTACCGCAGTCTGCCCAAGAGAGCCCGCAGCGAGCTCCATGAGCTGTACGCGCACTGGCTGGAGGAGAAGGTGGGAGGGCGCGAGATCGGTTACGAGGAGGTTCTCGGCTACCACTTCGAGCAGGCGCACCGCTACCGCGCCGAGCTCGGCCTCTCCGACGGCGCACTCGGGATACGGGCCGGGCGTTTGCTGGCGTCAGCGGGACGCCGTGCTCTCGCTCGCTCGGACATGGCCGCTGCGGAAGGACTTCTGTCGCGCGCGGCAGAGCTCCTCCCAGAAAACGATCGTGAGCGTATCGCCTCCCTGCTCGGTCTCGGCGTCGCGCTCCGCGAGGTCGGCGAATTCGAACGAGCGGCCGAGGTCAACGAGGAGGCGGTCGAACGCGCGCTCGCAGCCGGGCTCGAGGCGATCGCTGCTCGCGGCAGGCTGAACGCCGCGCTCCTTCGGCTCTACACGGACCCGGCCGGCACGGACGACCTCGTGACGGCGGCGAATGAGGCGCTGCCGGTCTTCGAGCGCCTCGAGGACGACGTTGGGCTCGCTCAGGCGCTCTGGTTCATTGCACTCTCGCACTGGAACCGCTGTCGCGTCAGCCGCGCCGAGGAGCAACTCGAGCGCGCGCTCGTCCACGCGGACAGAGCCGACGATCGCCACTGGCGCGATCACATCCTGGCCATGCGCGGCCTCTCCACGGTCTCTGGCCCTACCCCCGCGGAGGATGCGCTGCGGCGCTGCGCCGAACTGCTCAGACGCGCGAGGGCGGCGCGGAGCACGGAAGGGCTCCTTACTTCCTACTCCGGCGTGCTCGAGGCGATGTGCAAGCGCTTCGACGCCGGGCGCGAGAAGGCGGCGCGCGGGACGTCGCTCCTCGAGGAGCTCGGTCGGCGCATCACGGCGGCGGGCACCTGCTACTTCGCGGCCCGAGTCGAGCTGCTCGCCGACGACCCCGTCCGCGCCGAGGCGATCGCCCGGGAGGCGCTCGACACACTCGAGCGGCTGGGCGAGACGGTCAACTCGGCGGTCATGGCGACGCTACTCGCGGAGTCACTCTGCCGCCAGGAAAGATTCGACGAGGCCGAGGCTGCGACGGAGGCGAGCGAGCGTCTGGCCTGGCCGGATGACCTCCACGCCCAGGTCGGTTGGCGCGCGGCACGCGCGCAGGCGTACGCGGGTCGTGGCGACGCACGGCAGGGAGAGGAGCTCGCGCGTGGAGCGATCGCACTCCTCGAGGGCGCCGACGACCTCGACCTGCGCGGCGACGCGCTGTTTGCTCTCGGCACGACGCTCTCGGGCTCTGAGCGGCGCGATGCGTACGCGGAGGCCGTCGCCCTCTACGAAGCCAAGGGAAACCTCGCGTCGGCCGAGCGGGTGCGGCGACTCAGTTGAGCCCGAGGCGTGCCATCAGCGCGCGATCGCGTCGCGGCCTCCGCGCAGGCGGAACGACGAGCGTCGCGAGCAGCGGGAGTTGGGCATCTGGAAGCTGCTCGAGCGCCACCCGCAGGACGAATGGGTCGGCGACTAGGGGGTACGGCGACGCCTCGTAGACGATCACTTCGTGTCCGCGCGGGTACGCGCGCAAGAGGCGATCCACGACCAGCGCGACGTTCTCGCGGCGCGGCGAGGTCGCGTAGCCGAGCTCTCCAACGACGCCGATCTGCCACAGGACGAGTAAGGCGGTCGGGTCGGGACGGCGCCGGTAAACGACGAAGTCCGTGGCCTCGTAGCTGTGGAGCCCCGTCGCCGCCGGATCGATTCCGAGATCGGCGACGAGGCAGTCGAGCGCCGAGACGGCAGGCAGCATGCGGGCCGGATACCCCTCGGCCCGGGCGCGGCGGATCGCTTCGTGGCCGGGGTTGACGAAGACGCCTGGATGCCCGTAGAACGCGGCGCATATGTCGAGGCCGGCGCGCACGGGCGCCAGCAGCTCGTCCACCATTTCCGCGTACGTCTCGCGCCGCGGCTTTCCGCTTTCATAAAGACCGTGGAGCGAACGGCTGCGCGGATTTGCGCGCTCGATCCACTGTGCCGTCAGAGGTTGGGTGACGAGGTAGAGGACCTCGTCCGCACGCTCGATTGCAGAGGCCGACTCCGGCGTCACCTGCTCCCGCACCGCGATCCCCGTTCCGACGACCGTGAGCGAGCCGCGATCTTCGATCAGGTCTCCGAGTGGAAGATGATCATGAACATCATGAAGTCGCGGCCCGGAAGCTCCTTCTCGAGCGCCGCCTTGATCTTCCCCAGGTCACGGCTAAGGAGGGTCTCAATCGAGTCGTCCGAAAGGCCGGCTTCCCGCATCGTGCCTTCGGGATCCTGAGCGTATGCGTCTTGTAGCTGTCGGTCTTCACCGAGCTTCGTCAGGAAGCTGGAGAGCTCGCCGCCGTTTCCATCCATGAGAACCTCCCCGTTGATCGACTGTGCGGCGACGCTACAGCGGGCCGCGCAATCTCGTCAACCGCGACGGGGGGTCGAACGGAGGACGTCTTGATCGGGCCGCGTCCGCGGGAGGCCGTCAGGGAGAGCTAGGGCCTCTCACCACAGACACGGGCGCGGCCATTGTTGATTCGCTCGCAGCACCGAGGCGGTTCGGATCGGCGTTGCAGGCTCCGAACTCTCGCGTCCCGCAGCTTAAGTAAAGCCCCGATCAGGCATGGTTTTTCGCACGGTCTGCGGCCGACCCCGCCAGTTGGTTGCCGTTCTGCCAGGTCGAGCCCTCGGTAGCCGGCTCGACCAGGCCGTGACGGTAGGCCCAGTTGACGGCCTGCGTGCGGCTGTTCACGTCCAGCTTCCGGTAGATGCTCGTGAGGTGGAACTTCACCGTCTGCTGCGCGACCCACAGGCTGCCGGCGATCTCCTTGTTCGACTTCCCGTCGGCGAGGGCGCGCAGCACTTCGAGCTCGCGCTTGCTCAGTCCCGTGTCGGCGACGGCCGGATGGACACGGTTCGCCCGTCCGATCGCCTTCGCCACGGGCTTCACCAGCGCCTGGCGAAGCCCGTCCGCCAGGTCCGCGGGAGCGACGTTCTTCGCGATGAACGCATCGGCGCCGGCCTCCAGCGCGGCCTCGACCATCTCCTCAGAGTCGTGGGCCGAGAGCACGATCGTCCGCACCCAGGGACACCGTTTGCGCAACAGCTTGATGCACGTGATCCCGTCGATTCCCGGCATGTGCAGGTCGAGGACCACCAGGTCGGGGTTGGTCTGGTTGACGAGCGGGAGCAGCTGGCTCCCCGACTCGGCTTGCGCGACGATTTCGAAGTCGGCTTCGTTTTCGAGGGCGAGCTTGATGGCCTCCAGCATCAAGGCGTGGTCGTCGGCAATCAGGATCTTCAGCGGCCGCATGGCTCTTCTCCTTCCCGGGCATCTCACAATCCGGGCGCGGCCACTCCTGCCTCGTCTGCGGCCGACGAAAGCGATAAGTGGACGATTCCGGCGCCCCAATTGCTCCATCTGCAGGATTCGATGCGCGAAATCCACAGAACATGCGGCTCGATGTGGAAAACCTGTGCAGGGTCTGTGGAAAAGCGTTCAGACGAAGACGTCTGCCGCGCAGCCGAAGATCAGCGCCGCATGGACCTCGCCCTCTGCGACACCGGCGAGCGAACGATGCTCGAGGTCGACTTCCACGTCGGGCCACCGCTCGACGCCAAGCGCTGCCGCGCCCTCGTCGGCGCCGCAACACAGGAGCGTCGAGACCGAGAGCACGCCCCGCTCGAGGGTGCGGCGGCGGGCGATTCCCTCGAGCTCGCGGAGCTCCTCCAGCGGGTCGATCCGCACATTCGAGTCCGAGCCGATGCACATGCCGATCCCTCTCCGGCCGATCTCCTCGGCGGGGACGAAGCCGTCGCCGAGGTTCGCCTCCGTCGTCGGGCAGACGCACACGCGGGCGCCGGCCTCAGCCAGCAGATCGAGCTCGTGCGCGTCCGCATGGGTTGCGTGGACGACCGTCGCGTGGGGCCCGAGGCAGCCGGTCTCCGCCAGCAGCTCGATCGGGCGCCGGCCGTGCTCCGCCACGCACTCCTCGATCTCCCGCGGCTGTTCGTCCGCGTGCACGTGCAGCGGCAGGCTCTCAGCGGCGGCGTAGCGACCGATCTCTTCCAGCCAGTCCCGCGGGCACGCGCGCACGGAGTGGGGGGCAAGCCCGACGCGCACCCCGGTTGCCCGCACCTCCTCCAGCTGCGAGAGGTAGTCCGCAACGGACGACTGCCGAAAGCGATCGAGCCCGCCGCGGCCGTACGCGGAGAGCAGCAGCACGATCTCGATCCCGGCCTCGGCGGCCGCCTCGACCGCCGCGCGCGCCTCGGGAAGGCCGAGGTAGTGGAATTCCCCGACGACGGTGTAGCCGGCCGCGAGCATCTCGCGGTAGACCGGCACGTAGCCCGAACGGACCTGTTCCGGGGACAGTCCCTCGGCCAGGGCCAGCATGGACTCGCGCCAGCCCCAGAAGTCGTCGCCTTCCGTGCTGCCGCGCAAGGCCCGCTGAAACGCGTGGCTGTGCGCGTTGACGAAGCCCGGGAGCGTGAGGGTGGCCACGACCGCCGTATCCTTTCAACCGTGCGCCGGGTCCCGAACGCCTTGACGATCGCCCGCCTCCTCATGATCCCCGCGTTCGTGGGGCTCGTGCTGGCTTCGGACGGCGGCCACAGCTGGCCGGCCGCGATCGTCTTCGGCGCCGCGGGCGTGACCGACCAGATCGACGGCTGGCTTGCCAGGCGCTGGCACGTCGAGTCCCGCTTCGGCACGATCGCCGACCCGCTGGCCGACCGGCTGATGATCGACGCCGCGGTGATCCTGCTCTGGCACGCGGGCCGGCTGCCGTGGGCTGCCCTCGCGATCCCGGCGCGTGACGTGGCGCTGATCGCGGGGTATCGGCTCGTCGCGGACCGCGGCTACGACTTCTCCGTGAACCTGGCCGGCAAGGCAGCCACCTGGCTGCTGTATGCGTCCCTGGCCTTCATCCTCGTGACCCGGAAGGGCACCGACTGGCCAATCTGGATCTTCTGGGCGGGCTTCGCCCTGGCCGCGGTCGCGCTCGCGGGCTACCTGCTCAAGGCCCGCCGGGAGGTGAGGACTGCGTGAAGGCGGTCGTGATGGCCGGCGGCGAGGGCACGCGCCTGCGTCCGCTCACCTCGAACCAGCCGAAGCCGATGGTGCCGATCGTCGGCAAGCCGTGCATGGAGCACATCCTCGAGCTGCTCAAGCAGCACGGCTTCGACCAGGTGGTCGTCACCGTGGCGTTCATGCCGCAGGCGATTCGCAGCTACTTCGGCGGCGGCGATGCGCTCGGGCTCGAGATCGAGTACTCGGTCGAAGAGTCGCCGCTCGGCACGGCCGGTTCCGTGCGCCTTGCGAGCGGCGTCCTGGACGAGCCGTTCCTGGTCATCTCCGGCGATGCGCTCTGCGACGTCGACCTGAGCGAGATCGTGCGCACGCACCAGGAGAAGGGGGCCGCGGTCACGATCGGCCTCAAATCGGTCGACAACCCGCTCGAGTTCGGGATCGTGGTCACGGACGAGGAGGGCCGGATCGAGCGCTTCCTGGAGAAACCGTCCTGGGGGCAGGTCTTCTCCGACACCATCAACACGGGCATCTACGTGGTCGACCCCGAGGTCCTGAACCACGTCCCGTCGGACCGGGCGCACGATTTCTCCAAGGAGCTCTTCCCATTCCTGCTCGAGATGGGACGGCCGCTCTACGGGCACGTCTTCGACGGCTACTGGCAGGACATCGGGAACCTCGACCAGTACCGGCAGGCGAACTTCGACGCGCTGGACGAGCGAGTGCACCTGAACATCCCCGGAATCCGGCTGCGCGGGAACGTGTGGCTGGGGGAGGGGGTGGAGGTGGACGACCTGGCTGCGATCGAGGGGCCGGCCTTCGTCGGCAACTACTGCCGGATCGCACCTGACGCGACGGTCGGCGCCTACTCCGTGCTCTCGGCCAGCGTGACGCTCCTCGAGCGCGCGCGGACGGAGCGCTCCGTGATCGACGCCTCGACGCACATCGGCCGCAGCGCGCGCGTCGACGGGGCGATCCTCGGCCGCAACTGCGACGTCCGGGCCCACGTGCACGTCCAGGAGGGCGCGGCGATTGGTGACGAGGTCACCCTCGGCGCCCAGAGCGCCGTCTTCCCGGGAGTCCGCATCTACCCCTACAAGGAGGTCGAGACCGGCGCACAGATCCACGAGAGCCTGATCTGGGAGTCCCGCGCCTCGTCGCACCTCTTCGGCGCCGACGGCGTCTCCGGGCTTGTCAACGTCGACCTGACGCCCGAGACCGCCGTCCGCCTCGCCGCAGCCCTCGGCACGGCCCTGAAGCGCGGTGCGCGCGTGGTCGCGAGCCGCGAGTCGCCCGCCGCCTGCCGGCTCGTCAAGCGCGCGATGATCTCGGGCCTCAACTCGACGGGCGTCGACGTCGCCGACCTGCGCGTGCTCCCGTCCTCGGTCAGCCGCCACCTCCTGAAGACGCACGGCTACGACGCGGGCTTCCACGTCGCCGTCAGTTACGCCGACCCCGAGATGCTGCAGATCCGCTTCTACGAGCAGCCCGGCATCCAGCTCACGGCGGGCCTCCAGAAGGAAATCGAGAAGCACTTCACCCGGCACGAGCTGCGGCGCGCCGCCTTCAACGCGGTCGGGCGCGTCACCTACCCGGCGCGGGTCAGCGAGAGCTACGCGCAGGACCTCCTCTCGGCGCTGGACGTCGAGGCGATTCGCGCGCGCCATTACCGCATCGTCGTCGACTACGGCTATTCGGCGACCTCGTTCGTGCTGCCGCTCGTGCTCGGCCCGCTGGGCGTCGAGGCGGTCAGCGCCCACGGCTTCTCCCAGGAAGGAACGCAGGGAACGCCGTCGCTGCGAGAGTCGGTCGGCCAGGCCAAGCGCCTCGTGAATGCCATCGGCGCCGACCTCGGGGTGGCGTTCGACCGGGCCGGCGAACGGCTCTTCCTGATCGACGAGCAGGCGCGTGAGATCCCCGTCGAGCAGGCGCTGCTCCTCTTCCTGCGGCTGATGGGCACGAACGGCCGCCGCGGCAAGCTCGCCTTCCCGGTCACGGTCACGAGCCGCGTCGAGGAGATGGTCAAGGGGAGCAAGCTCGAGGTGATCCGCACCCCGGCCTCGCTGGCCGAGCTGACCAAGGCCGCGGCCGAGGATGGCGTCATCTTCGCCGGAGCCGTCGGCGGCGGCTACGTCTTCCCCGAGTTCATCCCGGCCTACGACGCCGTCGCGAGCCTCTGCAAGCTGCTCGAGCTGCTCGCGCCGATGGACAAGCCGCTCTCCGAGCTCGTCTCGGAGCTGCCGGCGAGCACGCTCGTCCACCGGCAGCTCCCGTGCCCCTGGTCCATGAAGGGGACGGTCATGCGAGTGCTCACGGAACGCCTGCGGAACCGCAAGCTCGACCTCCTCGACGGGATCAAGGTCATCGACCGGCGCGGCTGGGCACAGGTTCTGCCGGACCCGGACGAGCCGGTGGTGCACATCTACGCGGAGGGCAATACGCGCGAGCGGTCCGCCGAGCTCGAGTCGGAGATGCGCGGGCTCGTCGAGGAGATCATGCAGGCGGAGGAGGCTGAGGCAGGAGTCTCAAGCTAAGGTTGACCCTTCAGCCCGCCGCCGCGTAGACTAGGAACGCCCGCTCCTCCGACGAAAGGACCTCTGTGGAAGCGTTTCCCGACCTCGCCTCGCTTTCGGACGACGACCTCAAGCGGCTGATCGACGACCTGACCCAGGAGGAGCACGAGGTCTCGTACCGGCGGCGGATCCTGCACGGGAAGATCGACCTCCTGCGGGCAGAGCTTCAGGCCCGGCTGCGCGAGACCGGGGGCAAGAGCGTCCTCGAGCAGGTCGACGTCGACCGGCTCGCCGCGATCCTGGCCGGCAAGGCAGTCCCGCCAGCCGAAGGGTAATGAGCCACATTTACTGCCCTGAGTGCGGCTTCCAGAACCCGGAGGCCGCCAACTACTGCTCCCGCTGCGGCGCGCTGCTCGTCAAGGACGAGCCGGGCTCGGAGACGACGATGAGCTACACGCCCGAGGAAGGCGGCGAGGCGGGGGAGGCCGCGCCTTCGCTCGAGGATCTCGGCGCGGAGGGACCGGCGCTCGTGGTCCGATCCGGCGGCGGGCGCGCCGGGGAGCACTTCGTCCCGCAGGGCGAGCGCACGACGATCGGCCGCTCGCCGGACTGCGACATCTTCCTGGACGATGTCACCGTCTCCCGGAAGCACGCGGTGCTCCTTCATGGTGACGACGGCTACTACATCGAGGACCAGGGCAGCCTCAACGGCACGTTCCTGAACCGCAAGCGCATCGAGTCGTCGGCGAGGCTCGAGAACGGCGACGAGCTCCAGATCGGCAAGTACAAGCTGACCTTCCTGGAGACATGACCACGGCAGCGCAGGCACCCGAGCGACAGCGGCTGCTCACGATCGGCGCGGTCTGCCGGCGCCTGCAGTCCGAGTTCCCGGACATCTCGATCTCGAAGATCCGCTACCTCGAGGACCAGGGGCTGCTCGCGCCCCGTCGCACGCAGAGCGGCTACCGGCTCTTCGGCGAGGACGACGTCGAGCGGCTGGAGACGATCCTGCGCCTACAGCGGGACGAGTTCCTGCCGCTGCGCGTGATCCGGCAGGAGCTCGCCTCGCCTTCCGCCCCGAGCAAGGAGCGCCGCCGGCGCCAGGCTTCCAGGCGGATCATCGAGCCCGACGACGAGCTCGACCTGGGCGGCCTCTGCGAGCGCGCGGCGATCACGCCGGAGCTGGCGCGCGAGCTCGAGGAGTACGGGCTCCTGCAGCCGAGGCGCGACGGGAGCGAGAAGCGGTATCCCGCCGGCGACGTGGACGTCGCGGTCGCGTGCGCCAAGCTCTCGCGCTACGGCATCTCTGCGCGGCACCTGCGGGCCTTCCGGACGGCCGCAGACCGCGAGGCGGGCCTGCTCCACCAGCTGGTCGCGCCGTCGCTCCGCTCGCGAAACCCCGAACGGCGGGACCAGGGGATCCAGGAGCTCCAGACGCTCGCGGAACTGGGCCAGGAGCTCTCGCAGCTGCTGTTCTGGCGCGACCTGAGGCAGCTCGCGGGCGGGTGAACCTCGAAGAGAAGATCCGCGACGTCCCGGACTTCCCCGAGCCCGGGATCGTCTTCAAGGACATCATGCCGCTGCTGGCCGACCCGGTCACGCTGCACGAGACGGTCGATCTCCTCGCCGAGTGGATCGAGCCGAGGAAGCCGGACGTGATCATCGGCGCCGAGGCGCGGGGCTTCATGCTCGGGGCGGCACTGGCCTACAAGCTCGGCTGCGGGTTCGTCGCGGCGAGAAGGCCCGGCAAGCTGCCCTGGAAGACCGTGAGCGCCACGTACGCGCTCGAATACGGCGAGAACGCCCTGGAGCTCCACGCGGACGCGATCACGCCGGGACAGCGCGTGCTGGTGCACGATGACCTCCTCGCCACGGGCGGCACCGCGGCAGCGATCTGCGACCTCGTCGAGCAGCTGGGCGGCGAGATCGTCGGCCTCGCGTTCGTGATCGAGCTCACGTTCCTCGAGGGCCGGAAGCTCCTCGAGAAGTACGACGTCTTCTCGCTGATCAACTATTAGTTTCTTTAGAGCCCGTCCGGCCGGCCGATTACAAGAGGGTCATGTATGACGTTTTCACGACCCGCTACGAGTTCGCGTGCCCCGAGCGTGGGGAGGCGCAGGTTGCGCTCTCGTCGTTCCGGCGGATCGAGGAGCTCCCCGGCGCGGCGCATCCGGCCGTCTACGAGGTCTCGTTCGACTGCGGCTGCGGCGGCCGGCACCCGGGCCTGGTCACCCACGACGAGCTCGACTGGGCGCCGCTCGGCCTGGGCGAAGGGGTCTTCCTGAACCTGATGACCGCGAAGCTCGACCCGCTCGAGGGTGAGCTCGCGGACCTGGCGGCGCGCCGGATCCAGGCGGGGGAGTGGCCGTGGAGCTTCTTCTGCTACCCGGAAGAGCGGCCGCGCCCGATCTTCCCGTCCTCGTTCTTCCTCCTGGCCCCGGCCGACGACCGGAGCAGCGTCGGGATCGCCGTGCGCTGCCCGGTCTGCGGACGCGTCTCCGTGAATCTCGTCTCCTCGGCGCACGTCGACCTGCCGTTCCACAACGACGCGGAGATCGGCGTCGTCGAGCACGTCTTCCCGGCCGATGCGGAACGAGCGGTGGAGGAGTTCGCCGGCGAGCTCTACTCCGCGCGCTTCGACGCGCGCCGCCTGAGCCTGTAACCAGGACGGTTTCGATTCGTCCACGGGGGTAGGAACGCACCCGGAGGTGGTGACATGTACGGCTTGACACGTGGGACCGTGACGCTCCTCGGAGGTGCCGTCGCAGGCCTGCTCGTCTGGCTCGCGACGCAGGTCTCGAACAGCTCGAACGGTGGCTACTGGGCCGTCTACGGGCTGATCGCGGCTGCAGGTCTCGTCATGGCCCTCTCCCAGGTGCTCGGCGGCTGGACGAAGTGGGGCCTGCCGCGGCTCTCGATCAACGTCTTCCTGATCGCCTTCATCCCGACGCTGATTACCGCCGGCTGGGTGGTCGTCGCCCACCAGCCGCATCCCAATTGGTTCCGCGACCACGTCCTGACCTGGTCGAGCGACATCTCGATCCTTGGGCTCGTCCGCGACCTCGCGCAGTACGCGTCGGTCCTCGCGTTCGGGATCGGGCTCGTCTTCGGATTCTCGTTCGACACCACTGGGCCCGCGACCCACGGGGCGTTCGGCCGCCGCAGGCGCGCCGCCGCGGTTCCGGCCGGAGAGCCCGCCCCGGGCCTGGACGACGACCCGACCGCTCCGACGGCCCGCGAGGAAGCGGCAGCCCGCGAGGACGACACAGCCCGTCGCAGGCGCCTTCCACGCCGTCGGCGCGACCGCGAGCCCGCCCAGCGCAGCTAGCAGTCGCTTGGAGGCACACCACTCCGTCCTTCCCTCCGGGGAGGGATGGAGCGGTCCCCGAGGTAAGTCGATGCCAGCGGAGGATGCCGAAAGCGATAGCTGTGGACAGCCGCGACACCAGGGCCGTGGAACACCTGCTGGCCAACTGCGCCATCCTCAGCGCGGCGGGCGAGCAGGATCCCCGGCGGCCCGTCTTCGAGCGCCTGCGTGAGCTTCTAGGAGCCGATCTGACGCGCCTCCTGCTGTTCGGTCTTGCCGGCCGTCAGCGGGGCCGCGGCTCGTCCGCGCCGTAGACCCGCACGTACAGGAAGATCAGGAAGCCGGCAACCGCGCCGATGATGAACGACGTCCCCCCGGAGACGCCCACCGAGAGCATCCCGCTCCAGATGAAGGCGCCGAAGAAGAGGCCCCAGATGAACGAGACGACGCCGTGGGAGATCGCCGGAAGGCGGAAGTGCGGCACGGCTTGGACTCTAACGGGCGGGGCGGAGGAGTTATCCACAAGCTGCACGGTCCGCTGTGGAAATGTGGAAAATTGAATTTCCGCAAATTGCGAACTCGACGTGTCCCGACACCCTTGCACGGGTCCGGGAGAGCCCCTAGATTCCTCCTTGCGCCGAGCACGGAGCCCAAGTAGGTCGAAGCCGAGCTCGAGGACTGTAGCCGGAAGGCGAAAGTCAACGAGAGCGGTGGACGAAAGGGAAACCGGCTCGGCGAAACTTTGGTCCCGGGCGGGGCAGGAGCTCCCAGTTGCCGACTTGACATAACACCCGTTACCGTGCACACGCCTGGAATCAACGCCCAGAAAGGGTTTACTAGATGCTCAGTGGTGAAAAGACCGCTTCAGTCGGGATGACGACGGTCGAGATCGACAACGTCCTGGCGACCCCCGAGTTGCAAGAGCTGGTAGACGCGGCAGAGCAAACAGGGTCGCTGCGCTACTCCGAGCTGGCGGAGGCGATTGACCTGCTGCGGCTTGACGCGCTGGAGATCGACGCCGTCTACCGGGCGCTCGAGCAGCGGGGGATCGAGATCGAGCAGCAACAGCAGGAGCCGCAGCCCGCCCCGCCCCCGCCGCAGCCCGTCGTCGAGACGACCACCGACGCGCTGCAGCTCTTCCTGCGGGACGCCGGCCGGCACCCGCTCCTGACCGCGGCGCAGGAGGTCGAGCTCGCAAAGCGGATCGAGCGCGGCGACGGGCAGGCGAAGCAGACGATGATCCAGTCGAACCTGCGTCTCGTCGTCTCGATCGCGAAGAACTACCGCAACCAGGGCCTCCCGTTCCTCGACCTGATCCAGGAAGGCACCCTCGGGCTGATCCGCGCGGTCGAGAAGTTCGACTGGCGTCGGGG
>Ga0070706_100004252_pt1 | contig 13894 bp, 14 predicted proteins | sample KBSK5501metaG_FD_65476 | JGI IMG/M metagenome (GOLD analysis project Ga0070706, IMG submission 65476) | Corn, switchgrass and miscanthus rhizosphere microbial communities from Kellogg Biological Station, Michigan, USA - KBS K5-50-1 metaG | ecosystem: Host-associated > Plants > Roots >...
GCGAACTCGAGGCACTCCTTGGGCCCGTTGGACCACAGGTAGCGGTACATGCTCCCGTGTACTGGGTCGCCGTGCTCGTCGAGCCCGGTGCGCCAGGTGTAGTTCCACAATCCACCCCAGTCGCTCTGCTTCTCGAAACAAACGACCTGCGGTACCTCGGCACCCCGTCGGCGAGCTTCCTCGAAGGCGTCCAGCTGTGCCAGCCCGCATGGTCCGGCGCCAATCACGGCGACCCGTGATGCCATCTCAACCCTCCTGAACCCATGTTGTTCTTGTCCGGGCCAGCCGGCCTGCGCAGGTAACGGCCACGCCCTCTAGGTGCGGTTCCTTATTGCGATACGATGTTTAGGTATAAGTGGATCAGGCCTAGCGCACTAGCGCGTCGTGGGCTTAGGTAACGGCAGCGCCTCCTCAGTGCCGTTTCTTATTGAGGCATTTTGTTTATTATAAGTCGATCGTATTCGGAGCGCGCCGGTGTATCGATGAAGTCAGGTGACCGTAGGCCGCTCGCGCTGGCCGGGAACAGACCGCCCGCCGTGCGATGCTCACCGCGCGGGCGCGACCGCAGCCACAGGAGGACCACCCTGGCGAGCGTCACGGCCACCTCCACGCTGAGCGCGAGGGATGCCGGTCAGCTCCGCGCTCGGCCAGCGTTCGCTGTACTCTGGCTGGCCTGCGTGCCAATCTAGGCGACGTGCCGGTCTCTGTTTTGTCTGCCCCTGGACAGGCCATGGCGGGGGCAGACGCCCTCGGGGGGCCATGCTGATGGTGGTGCTTGACGGCGCGTCACTCACGATCGATTCCCTGGCCGCCGTCGCTGAAGGGCGCGACGAGGTTGTCCTCGCCCCGGCGGCGCGCGACCGGATGGCGGCTGCCCGGGAGGTCGTCGAGGAGGCGCTGCGGTCGGGCGCGATCGTCTATGGTCTGACGACCGCTTTGGCGGAGCGAAAGAGCGTCGCGCTTGACGCCGGGGCACGCCGGGGCCTTAGCCGGTTTCTGATCAGGGGTCACCTTATTGCCCAGGGACCGCTGGCGCCGGCCCCAGTCGTAAGGGCGGCGATGGTCTGTTTGGTGAACGGTTTCGCGAAGGGCGCGGCCGGTGTTCGGCCTGAGCTTGCCGAGATGCTGGTCCATGCGCTCAACCGTGGTCTAGTGCCGGCCGTTCGCAGCCTCGGTTCGGTGGGCCAGGCTGATCTTGGTCCACTGGCCGACCTCGCCGACGGCCTGGTTCGCGAGACCGGCTTCGTCCTCGCGGACAACGAGGGGTTGGCGCTCATCAACAACAATGCCTTCTCCACCGGCTCGGCCGCGCTGGCCGAGTTCGCCGCCGAACGGCTATTGGGGGAAGCCGACGTGGCCGCTGCCCTCGACCTCGAGGCGTTCGCAGCCAATCTCAGCATTCTCCATCGGGTCGTCACCGAGGTCCGGCCGCACCCAGGCACTGCTGCGACTATCCGCCGCCTGCGGGCGCTGCTCGCCGGGAGTTCCCTGTTTGAGCCGGGGAACGCCCGGAACCTGCAAGACCCGCTCACCTTCCGGAGCATCCCCCAGATCCTCGGCGCCGCCAGGGACGCCCTCGGGTACACCCGTACCACGATCGAGACCGAGCTCAACTCCGCACAGGGCAATCCCGCCGTCGTCCTGGCCGAACGGCGCATCGTGTCGGTCGGCAACCTCGACATCGTGTCGGTCGCCGCCGCGGTGGACTTTGCCCGCATCGCCCTCGCCACGGTGGTGACCTGCGCGGCCGAACGGACCGTGAAGCTGCTCCAGAGCCCGCTCTCGGGCCTTCCGGCCGGCCTGGCGGCCGAGGCGGACACGGGCGAGGAGGCCCTCGCCGAGTTCGCTGGCGCCGCGCAGGCGATCGCGGCGGAGGCACGCATGCTCGCCCACCCGGTCTCCTTCGAGGTCGTGAGTTCGAGCAAGGCTGAAGGGATCGAGGACCGCACGACAATGGCCCCGCTCTCGGCCCGGCGGCTCGCCGAGATGGCCGACCTCGCCGCCCGGGTCGTCGCCCTCGAGCTCCTAGTCGCCGCCCAGGCCATCGACCTGCGCCAGCCCCCCAGCCTGGGCGAGGGCACCGGGCGGGCGCTTCGTCTCGTGCGCGAGCTGGCCGGCTTCACCGCCCGCGGACAGGCCCCGCCCGCAGAGCTGGAGCCACTCGTCGATGCGGTCCGGGCGGGCCGCTTCGCCCGGGCCGCCCTCCCCGGCGAATGACCAGCGCCCCGGATTCAGCGGCCTTCTCACGCTTCACTTCCGCGTCTATGAGATGGCCGGCTCGCCCTTGCTCCTGGCTCTTATGCGGCTGCTCTGGCAGTCGTTCCCGCAAGGACCGCAGGTGGCGCGTCCTCGCAACGAATCCATCGCAGAGCACAAGCAGCTTATAGGTGCGCTCCGGGACCGTGATGCCGCCCGCGCGCAAGCCATTACGCAGCAACACATACTCGGAGCCATCCGCTACCTTGAGGATGAATTATCGTGGCCCATTAGCTTGCGGCACGGGCGTCGGCGGCTGCCCGCACTGCCCGCAGGATGCCCTGGTACCCGGTGCACCGGCACAGGTTCGACGCGACCACTTCGCGGATCTCATCGTCGGAAGGCGACGGCGTCTCCCGCAGGAACGCCGTGACCAGCATCAAGAAGCCCGGCGTGCAGAACCCGCACTGCAGGCCGTGATGGTCGGTGAACGCCTGCTGCAGCGGGCCGAGCGCCTCGGGCGTGCCCAGTGCCTCCACCGTCTCCACCGACCTTCCGTCCGTCTGGACGCCGAACATCAGGCAGGAGCGTGCGGGCAGCCCGTCGACCAGCACAGTGCAGGCGCCGCAGATCCCGTGCTCGCAGCCAACGTGTGTGCCGGTAAGCGCCAGGTCGTGGCGCAGCACATCGGCGAGCGTACGGCGCGGCTCGACGGCCAGCTCGTGCTCCGTGCCGTTCACCGTGATCCGGATCGGATGAACATCGGTCACTGGGTCTCCCTTCTGCTGTCGACCGGGTCACGGGAGGCGGCTTCCGCAATCGCGGCCACGACGTCCGCCGGGCGCACGGGGATGCGCCCGACGCTGGCGCCCACCTGTGCGAGCGCGTCGTTGACCGCGTTCAGCACGGCCGCAGGAGCGCCGATGGTGCCGCCCTCCCCCATTCCCTTCGCGCCGGTCGGCGTCCTCGGCGTAGGCGTGCAGAGGTGGTGGATCTCAAAGTCCGGCAGGTCCGCCGCGGTCGGCAGAAGGTAATCGACAAAGCTGCTGGAGACGGGCTGGCCGGATTCGTCGAAGCAGAGCTCCTCGAAGAGCGCGGCGCCTATCCCCTGCGCGACGCCGCCAGCAACCTGGCCGTCGACAATCATCGGGTTGATCATGACGCCGCAGTCCTCGACGACCACGTACCGGACCAGGCGCACGCCACCGGTATCGGGCGACACCTCGACGATCGCGCCGTGGGTCGCGTTCGAGAAGGTTCCCTCCGGGTCAAAGGCCGCCGTCGCCTCCAGGCCCCGGCCCAACCCGTCGGGGAGCAGATGCGCGGCGTGGTGGGCGGTCCGGGCGAGCTCGTCGATCGGCACGGACGTGGCCGGGTCGCCGCGCACCTGAGCCCGGCCGCCGACCAGTTCCACGTCGCCAGGAGCGGCCTCAATCAAGTGCGCCGCGATCGCCCGGAGCTGCCCGGCCAGGTCCGCCGAGGCGCGGGCGATGGCCCCGCCCCCGGCCACGATCGAGCGGCTGGCGAAGGTGCCCCAGCCGTGCGGCACGAGTTCGGTGTCGCCCTGCCGGAGCCGGACCCGGCCCGGGTCGATGCCTAGGGCGTCCGCGGCGATCTGGGCGTAGGTGGTGGCGTGCCCCTGCCCGTGCGAGTGGGTGCCCACCATCATGATCACGCTGCCGCTCGGGTCCATCCGCACGGTCGCCCGCTCATAGCCGGGCACGATCGTCATCTTGCGCATCCCGAACGATGCCGTGCCGTACGCCGTGGGCTCGACAAAGCACGCCAGGCCGAGCCCCAAGAGCCGGCCCTCCGCAAGCGCCCGCGCCTGCACACCGGGCCAGGAGCCGTGGCCGAGCAGCTCGGCGCAGCGCGCGAGCGACTCCCGGTAGGTCCCGGCGTCGTAGCTGGCGCCCATCACGTTGCGGTAGGGGAACTCCTGCGCGGCGACCAGGTTGCGGTCTCGTACCTCCACCGCGCCCAGGCCGGTCACCCGCCCGGCCTCGTCCATCAGGCGCTCCATGGCGAGAACCGTCTGCGGACGGCTCACCCCCCGGTACGGGGCGATCGGCGTCTTGTTCGTCGCTATACCGCGCGAGCGGGCGCGGTAGGTCCGCAGACGGTAGGGCCCTGGCAGCTCGTTGGCCGCCATCAGCACCTCGACCCCGCAGGTCACCGGGAAGCAGGAATAGGCGCCGACATCACAGCGGATATCGGCATCGAGCCCAACCAGGTGGCCGGTCGCGTCGAAGGCACCGCGAACGTGGTAGAACTGCTCGCGGGCCTGGAAGCCGGACGTGAGTCCCTCTCTCCGGTCCTCGACCCACTTGACGGTACGACGCAGCAGGCGGGCCACCGCAGCGGCGAGCACCTCCTCCCGTGCCACCACACATTTCTGCCCGAAGCCGCCCCCCACATCGGGTGAGATCACCCGCACCTGATGCTCGTCCATGCCCAGGGACAGGGCGACCGCGGTCCGCACCGTGTGCGGCACCTGGGTCGAGGTCTGGAGCACGACCTGCCCGGTCCGCTCGTCGAAGGCCGCGACACACGCGCGGCCCTCTAGTGGTGCCGCGGTGATGCGCGCGGTCGAAACCCGCACTTCCACCACGTGGGCGGCGGACGTGAAGATGTCGTCGAGGCCTGGCGACGATACCGGGGTGACGTCTACGAGTACGTTGCCCGGGGCTGCCTCGTGCACCGCGACCGCCCCATCCGCGAGCGCGTCCGCGACGCCGGCCACCGCGGGCAACTCCCCGTAGGAAACCTCTACGAGTTCCGCCGCGTCTTCGGCGGTGTACGCCGAATCCGCCAGCACCGCCGCGATGGGCTCGCCCACGTGCCGGACCCGGCCGGCCGCCAGCACCGGCATGTCGGTCGCGACGAACTCGGGTCTCGCCAGTACCCCGCGCAGCGGCGCCACGCCGGCCAGGTCGGCGGCGGTGATCACCGCGGTGACGCCGGGCTGGCGCAGCGCCGCCGAGGCGTCGATGGCCTCGATCGTCGCCGAGGCGACGTAGCTGCGCACCAGGACCAGGTGCAGCGTGCCCGGCACCTCGTGGTCGCCGACGAAGCTGCCACGCCCGGTGAGCAAGTAGCGGTCTTCGGCGCGCCGTAGCGACCTGCCGATCCACCCCCCCGCCGCCGGGACCTCGGGCGCGGTACCCGCGTGGGCCTCGGCCGCGGCACCGGCCGGGACAGCCGCCGCCGGGCCGCCGGGCGCGTCATGCATGCGTGGCCGCCTCCCCAATGGCACGGGCCGTGAGCACCTGGACAAGATGGCGGCGGTACTCCGCGGATCCGTGGATGTCGCCGGGTGGGTCGGTTTCAGCAGCGGCCCTCTCCGCGGCCGCCGCAATCGCGTCGGCGTCCAGACCGGAGCCAATCAGCGCAGCCTCGGCGCCGACCGCGCGCTGTACTGTGCCTGCGACTCCGCCCAGCACGACCCGGGCATCTCGGCAGGCACCGCCTTCGCTGTCCACCGCGGCAGCTATGGCCACGATGGCGAAGTCACCGTGCCGCCGCGCGAATTCGCTGATGGCCGCGCCGGGCCGCGGCGCAGGCAGGCGCACCTCGATGATCATCTCGTCCGGGTGCAGCGCGGTTTCCAGGAAGCCCTTGAAGAAGCTGGCGGCCGGGATTACGCGGTCGCCGCCGGGGCCGTGCGCCACTATCTGGGCATCAAACAGCAAGGCGGCCATGCACCACTCGGCGGCAGGGTCGGCGTGGGCGATGCTGCCGCCGAACGTGCCTGCGGCCCGGATGGCGTAATGGCCGATATACCGCGCCGCCCGCGGGAGCATCCCGAATCCGGCCAGCAGACTTGGGCCTGTGAGCTGCTCCAGGTCACGGTGCAGGGCCAGCGCGCCGATCCGCAGTTCTCCGTCGTGCACGCGGACGTACCGCAATTCGGCAAGCCGACTGATGTCCACGAGCGCCGCCGGGCGGGCGAGACGGAAGTTCATCATCGCGACGAGGCTTTGGCCGCCGGCGATGAGCTTGGCGTCGTCGCCAAGCTCGGCGAGCAGCGATACGGCCTCATCGGCGGATCGCGCACGGTAGTACCTGAACGGCGCGGGCTTCATCATCTCCCCTAGAGTTGGTGCCCCAGGTACGTCACTGAGTACAGGTCCCGTCGGCGGTCCTTGCGTGGCGTAACGAGCGGACTTCGCTGGCCTGCCTCGGCAACGCGGTCAAGGTTAATGTAGGCAAAGATGACGCGTTCGGCGTCTGCCGGGCGCAACAGGCGGTGTGGCAGCAGGTCGGCCACGGCCCGCCGAGTGGTGACGGCGACGTAGGGGACGATGTTGTCGGCATACGAGCTCATCAGATTGAGGGAAACCTCGATCGCGTCGGCCCCGGCGGCACACACGAGTCTGGCCCGCGGAATGGATTCATCGAAGCCAAGGCCGCCCTCCACGATGTCGATGAACCCCAGCTTGATGCTCAGCGCATGCGTCGGTGGCAGCTCGGCCCGGACTCGGCGGGTAACTTCGATCACGAAGCGGTCCCGCCCTTCGGGCGAGCCACCCCAGCAGTCCTCGCGCTGGTTGGTCAGCGGCGAGCAGAATTGTGAGATGAGGTAGCCGTTGGCCCCGTGGAGATGGACGCCATCAAAGCCAGCCGCGACCGCCCGGTGCGCCGCAGCGCCATGCTGATCCCGCGCGCGGCGGAAGAGACCCCGCTATCGGGAATGATTTTCATTAGCGGGTTGTTGCACCGGGCATGAGTCGCAGCACACTTCGCCCCGTCATCAAGCTGAGGTCAACCGCTGGGACTGGCTACACGTACGTGACCAGGAAGAGCCGGAGAAACGATCCCGACCGTCTCGCCATCCGCAAATACGACCCGGTGATCGGCCGCCACGTTGAGTTCCGAGAGGAGCGGTAATCATGAAGCAGGGAATCCACCCGGACTATCATCCGGTCGTTTTCCGCGACCGCGCGGCGAACTTCGCCTTCCTCACCAGGTCGACTGCGGCCAGCGAGCGAACCATCACCGGGGAGGACGGCAGTACCTATCCCGTCGTCGATGTCGAGATCTCGTCGGCGAGCCACCCGTTCTACACCGGGCAGGCGCGCGTCCTCGACACAGCCGGCCGGGTGGAGCAGTTCCGCCGCCGGTATGGCAACAACGCCAAGGGCGCCTGACGACTTCAGGTAGCTTGTGCCCCCCGGCCACGGGCCGTCCGACTCTGGAGCCGGGCGGCCCGTAACCGTGTCATCATCGTCCCGATCACGCTGCGCTAATAGCGCGGCGGCCAGGTTGCTGCTGGCGAACCGCCCGGCTGACGTCACCGGCGTCGGCCACCGCGTCGGGTGCCACAGCCCGTCCCAGTTCAGCAGGGAATGTCGGCGCCTGTTCGGTGCCCCGCCCGGCCTGGGCGCGGCCCGCGTGGGCGGCGGAGCCGGTTGCTCTGCTGCCGCCGAAGTCGCCTGAGCGAAGAGGATTGTGCAACCACGCGAGACGATCTTGCTAGCCCCACGTCCGCGGTGTTGTTTTCCTGGAGGTACCCGAACGCGCCAGCATTCTGGGACAATCGCCAGCAAGCAAGAGGCGGATAGTGCAGCAGAGCGGACGGCGACCCGCCGGCGACGTCGCCGCCCGTGCCCTTGAGATCGGGCCGGGCTCCTCCCCGGCCGAGCGCACGATCGACATCACCAGGTGGGCAGGCGCAGCGGCAGATCGACGGCGCGAGCCACTGGATCCCGCTGGACGCGGCTGGACGGCTCAATGGCCTGCTTTTCGAGTGGCCCGGGGAGGGGAACCACTGGGGCAACTCGTGCGGTGGATCATCGCCGAGTCCGGGAATTCGCTGCGTCTGCAGACCGGCCACCTCGACCCAAAGGAGCCAGAGCCATGACGGCACAAGCCGGCGGAGCCAGGCCAGGCAACCACGTCATCGTGATGTTCGGGGCGACCGGCGACCTGGCCCGGCGCAAACTGCTGCCGGGCCTGTTCCGGCTGGCCGCCGCTGGCCTGATGCCCGGCCGGTACCAGATCATCGGCTCCTCCCGCAGAGACTTGACCAGCGAGCAGTTCCGCGACCTGGCACGCCAGGCGGTCACCGAATTTGGGACCGGCGCGCCCTCTGGCGCGACCTGGCAGGCCTTCCAGCAACAGCTCTCCTTCGCCAGCGCAGAACCCGCCCGCACCGGCCCGCTGGTGGCTGCGGTCGAGCGGGCGGAGCGGGAGATCGGCGGCTCGCCTGGCCGGCTGTTCCACCTGGCCATTCCGCCGGCGGCCTTCGAGCCCACGGTCACCATGCTTGGCGCGGCGGGCCTGGCGCCCGGGTCGAAGGTCATCATCGAAAAGCCGTTCGGCACCGACCTGGCCTCCGCCCGGGCGCTGAACCAGACGGCGCATGCCATCTTCGACGAGTCACACATCTTCCGGATCGACCACTTCCTCGGCAAGGAATCGGTCGACAACATCCTGGCCTTCCGGTTCGCTAACGGCCTGTTCGAGCCGATCTGGCACCGCCACCACATCGCCTACGTGCAGATCGACGTGCCCGAGACGCTGTCGATCGAAGGGCGCGGTTCGTTCTACGACCACACCGGCGCCTACCGGGACATGATCGTCACCCACCTGTTCCAGGTGCTGGGGTTTGTGGCCATGGAACCGCCTGTCTCGCTGGACGCCAAACACCTGCGCGATGAGAAGGCCAAGGTCTTTGACGCGCTCAAGCCGCTCGACGTCGCGCACGTGGTGCGCGGCCAGTACGCCGGCTACCGGGACGAGCCGGGCGTGGCCGCGGGCTCGGCCACCGAAACCATGGCCGCAGTGCGCGCCGAGATCGACAACTGGCGGTGGGCCGGGGTTCCGTTCTTCCTGCGCTCCGGCAAGCGCCTGGCCGCCAGCCGGCAGGTGATCACGCTCGGATTCCACCAGCCGCCGCTGCGCATGTTCCCGATCGACCGCAACCACCTGCCCGCCGGGAAGCGCAACCAGATCGTCATCGACTTCGCCGACCCCGGCGCCATCACCGTCGGTTTCCTGGCCAAAGAACCCGGCGCCACGATGGACCTGGGCGCCGCCGAGATGACCTTCCGCTACGCCGATTCGTTCTGCGCCGACTGCGGCCTGGACGGCTACGAGCGGCTCCTGCTGGACGCCATGCTCGGCGACCAGTCCTTGTTCACCCGTGCCGACGGGATCGAACGACTGTGGGAGATCTCTGCACCGCTGCTGGACAACCCGCCCCCCATCCAGCCGTACGCCCCCGGCTCCTGGGGCCCGCAGTCAGCACTCGACCACCTCGCGGCGCCCTACCGCTGGCAGCTGACTGGCGGCCGCTGACCCGCTGCCAGGCATAGCCCGATGGCCCAAAAGCGGACGGCCCAGCGCAGGGCGCGGACGGCGTGCTCGCCCAGCTTGCGCACGGGCATACCCGGCCACGCCAGGCTTGGGCCATGAGACACCCGAGCCGGTCACACGACCGGGCCACAAGACCGGCGCCATAGCCACCTGATCTGCGCGCCGTCTCGCGCGCGGTAATAGCGTTCTTCCAGGCATGAGGCCGCGCAGCGGCAGCTCACAGTTGGCAACGACGCATCGCGTGATGTTGGGCGTTGGTCGGCGGTGGCGCCTCGATTCCTGGGCATCAGCGATGGCCTGGCTGTTGTTGGCGGGGCTGCCTCAGGATCTGGCCACGCTGGCGGTGGCGGCCGCGCCGATGGCGGCCCGGGGGGGTGCCGGCCGCGTGGGTGTTCCGCGTAGCTAGCGCACGGCCAGGACGATCGCAATGACGACAGAGCTGAGGCCGGCCATGGCGATGGCGCCGCCGGCGAGCTGGGTGCCAGTTAGTAACACGAATCCCTGCGAGCAGACCTCGATCGCCTGGTGTGAACAAGAAGCCGCGCCACGGGCGATGCGAAGGAACAGCCATCCGCCGATAATGACGGCGGCCAGCCCGGCGATCGCCAGGGTCGCCGCGCTCCATGACCGCAGCCTGTGAGAGGCGCCCGGCAGAAAGGTCCGACGTGCCGGCCCGGTGGCAGCGGGGACGGTCCGGGCGCGCGGCTGTCTGACGGGCAGCGCCGGGGCCGGTGCGGATGGCGCCGCCGCGGACCTAAGGAGCGTGGGCGCGTCGACGGCGGGCAAAGGCGTCCTGACGATTTGGTAGATGAACGACGCCAGCAACAACGCTAATAGGACCAGCATGAGGAACAGCACGCCAGTGACCATGGCTCCTCCAGTGCCCGCTCGTGGCCAGCCTCGCCAGGCCGGCGATTTCGGGAAAGAGGCTACGCTTGGCGGCCAGCCAATACGGTGCCTTTGCCAGGGTTCTGCCACACCCTCCTTGCGAAACTCTTGGCGCAGCGGCGCACGGCAACCGGCAAGCCCCGGACGAGGCGGCGGAAGCCACCGTCCCGGGGCGCTACCCACCGAACTGGAGATCAGCGCTGGCCTCTGCCCAGCAGCGCTCACCGGACCGAGCGGTTAGTGGCATCCGCGGGCTGCCGGCCCTGGCGCCCGCTGCGCGCGGTCATCTCCAAGGCTTGTCGATCTACTTTGCCGGGCGGTTCCCCTCTTCACGCCTGGTCTGCGCCCGCTCGCGCTGTTCGAGCGCCGGGATGATGCCGCCCGGGGACACAATGAACTGATGCGCATTCGGGCGGCCCGTGCGACAGAACTCCCTGCCCTGCAGGCCATCGAGCAGGCCGCAGGGCTGATATTCGGCGATATCGGCATGCCCGAGATCGCCCAGTACGAGCCCTGGCCGCTGCCGGTCATGGCGGCCCGCCAAGACACCGGCCGGCTCTGGGTGGTAGCCGGCGATGACGATGAGCCGGTCGCCTACCTGATGGCCGACCCGGTCGATGGCTGCCTGCAGATCGAGCAGGTCACCGTCTGCCCCGGCAGCGCCCGCCGCGGGCTGGGCCGGGCGCTGCTGGACTATGCCGCGAGCCGGGCAGCAGCGGACGGTCTGCCCGCGCTGACTTTGACCACGTTCGCGCACGTGCCCTGGAACGCGCCCTACTACGCCCGGTGCGGGTTCCGGGTCCTTGACGATGCTGAGATCACCCCGGGGCTGCAGGCGATCAGGGACCGGGAAGCCGCGATGGGCCTGGACCGGTGGCCGCGGGTATGCATGCGCCGCGACCTGTGAGGCCGCCGCCACGCGCGACTGATCCCGACCATTGTGCCGGTGTCGTGCTGGTGTCGTGCTGTCTGCTGTCCCTTGTTGTCCCCTCCGTTGTGACCTTCCGGATGATCCTGTGATCCTTGCCTAGCTTCACTTGATGCGCGACGGATTGGCTTCGCTTGATGTGCGACAGTCGCTGGGTTTGGTGCGTGAGGGAGCGGTACCACTTCTGGCTCGCAGACGCCCGGTTCGACACATGGGATGTCGAAGCTCGATAACCGGCGTTTCCCCGCCTGCGTCCTCGCGGATTCGTCCGGCGCGCTGTTGACCTTCACCTTTGGGGAAGCCGCACACTGGTCGTGGCCGGGCACATGCCCGGAACGAGGGAGCCGTCCATGGGCCTGGTCAGTATCGGTGAGTTCTCGCGGCTCTCGCGGCTGTCGCCCAAGGCGCTGCGCCTGTATGACGAACTCGGGCTCTTGGTGCCGGACCATGTCGACGCGGCGACCGGCTACCGCTGGTATGCGGACACGCAACTGGACCAGGCCCGCGTGGTGGCTTTGCTGCGCCGGATCGGTGTCCCGCTGGCCGAGATCAGGGCCATGCTGGCCCTGGATCCAGCGTCGGCCGCCGAGCAGATCCGGGGCTTCTGGGCCGGGACCGAGATGGAGCACGCCGCCCAGCGGGAACTGGTCGGCTACCTCGTTGACCGCCTTCACGGAAAGAGGTCCGCCATGTACGAAGTCGCCGTCCGCGACATTCCCGCGCGCAGCCTGCTCAGCCTCATGCGCAGGGCGCATCAGGACGAGCTGTTGCAGATGGGCCGGGAGTTTTTCATCCACCGAATGGCCCGTGGCGGCGTCGCGCGGGTCGAAGGGATCGCCGGAGCGCCGTTCACGATTTACTACGGCGAGGTGAGCGGGGACAGCGACGGCCCGGTCGAGTTCTGCTGGCCTGTCCCCAGCGACCAGGCCGCCGAGATCGCCGCCAGGTTCCCCGACCTCACCCTCCGCACGGAGCCCGCGCACCAGGAGGCATTCGTCGGCCAGGGGAGGCCCGGGATATGGGACAACGGAACCGAAATCGAAGTCGCCATCGAAGCCCTGATCGCCTGGGCATCGGAGCAGCAGCGCCAGCCATCCGACGTGCGCAGCGTGCTGGTCTTCAACCCCGCTAACCAGGGAGCGGGGCCGGACACCGAATTCGCCGTGGCGCTGCGTTGAACCAAGACACGAAGCCTCGTGAGCCGTCGATGTCGAGCTGGACGCTATGGTCGTCCGCGGTGACGGTGACGATCTTGCGGGCGTGGATCATGCCGACGTGGATTCGCTGGGTGGCGACCATGATCTGGCCGCGCTGGCACGACCCCGCCATTCCGCGGTCAATGTCCTTCTGTGACACGTGCGTTGCCCCACGCTACAGCAACGGCCCAGCCTCCGGACGGCGAAATACCGGAGCTGAAGCATTCGAGTTGGAGGGTATGAACCCCTGCTACATTGACATTGACGGTTTTTGGTCTAAGGGCGCTGACATTAAAAGTCCGGAGAGTGCGCCCATCGCCAACTAGTGATACGCCCGCTCCGAAATGGGGGGGCCACTTAGCCTCAAGCCCAACAGTAGCTTTGAACCGGCGAGCGTTCTGCCTTAGCTTATATGCAGGAGTAGCAGCTGGGTCACCATTGTTACAGTAGAACGAGATACTCTTGGGGTAAATTGATCCGGATATCTTGACCGGACCCGGGATTACCAGCCCGCCGAGATTCCCGGAAGGAGTCAGATCTGCGAGATATGAGAACGAGGACGTGCTGGAAGTCTTCGGAATTACCACTGGGGCAGACTCGCCAGCTTGAGGGCTTGCACTGGCCGAAGTGTGAGCCACGGGCGAAGAAGCTGCTTTTGGCGGCGTGCCAGAGTTGACAAGGATCAATGCTATTACTACCGCCACTGCAGCTACGACGCTTCCGATAATCATCCAGAAGAGTGTCCGCCCTCGCTGCATAGGTCCTCCGAGGCCATCGTGCCTAAGTCTAGGCAACTTAGCAGCCTCTCCATCTGGTAGGCTCCTTCGGTAAACTTTAGCCTAAAGTCTGACACTGGTTGTTGACGCCGACGCGAAACGTCCAACTATGGACTGCACGTCCGTCCAACCCTGTGGAAGCCATGGCTCAATGGATCCTTCAGGCGAACCTGAACCGTTATCACTTGCGCGAATCACTGGCCGACCCTGACAGCCTTCGCTTCCGGACCGTCGCGCGCCATCGGATGGCCATCCTCCCTGGCGATCAGTTTGCGCTCTAGGCGTCGGCCGACCTAGGCGGCTTCCATGCTCTCGGCTCCGCGGGCGGGCAGCTACGAGGAGGACCGGGGGGAGGACAAGGCGACGACAGCCGTGTCTGCCAGGCAGGGCAAGATCGTCGTGCAATTAACGTGCAAAGTAGCCAGGGTCAGCAGCGGTCAAACACGGACACTCAGGGGCGCCGTCATGCCTAGGTCAGCCCCGCAACCGGTCGGCATCGCCCCGTTTCCCAAGCTGATATTCCGCTGACACGAGCCAACGAGTATCGCGGACCGTTCAGGCGGCCTTATGCTGATCGACGCATTTCGAAC
>Ga0070706_100004253_pt1 | contig 13893 bp, 12 predicted proteins | sample KBSK5501metaG_FD_65476 | JGI IMG/M metagenome (GOLD analysis project Ga0070706, IMG submission 65476) | Corn, switchgrass and miscanthus rhizosphere microbial communities from Kellogg Biological Station, Michigan, USA - KBS K5-50-1 metaG | ecosystem: Host-associated > Plants > Roots >...
GGACGCGGGGTAAGACCAAAAATGTGCAGGTCACATTGAGGCTCCTACGAACGAAGCAGCAACAACGAAAGACGTGGGAGAACTATGCTCGCATATGTTTTCCTACATTAATCGGAGCAGAAACCTCCTGATGCACCCCATAAACCTTCTTCTCCTTTATAGAGGGTAACACACTTACATCACACTTCCTACACAGTAGCGCCTCTTTTCCTTACAAAGGCGTCACAAATTCAGCACCTGCACTTTCTTGTGCGGTGAGAAATAGAACCGATCTATAATTTGGCGAACAAAACGCTTGCAAATCACAAAATTATGGTGTATGCTTGCATGCGGTATCCGATCTTGGTCTGGCATACAGTGCTCGTCCAGAACATTTAGTCCCGCGCTGCTAGGGGTGACAGACAAACTGGTGACATCTGCTAAGATATGGACCCGGAGGAATACCAACATATCGCAAGGAGGTCCCTAGTTGAGTTTCGTTGACAAAACCCTTAGGTGTCGCGAATGTGGAAACGACTTCACATTCACTGCGGGTGAACAAGAGTTTTACCAGCAAAAAGGTTTGATGAATCAGCCTGGTCGGTGTCCTGAATGCCGGGCAGCCCGTCGCAGTTCGTCTGGTTCAGGCAGCCGTGATCGTGGCCCACGCGAAATGCACACGGTCATTTGCGCTGAGTGTGGAACCGAGACGCAGGTGCCATTCTTACCCAAGAATGATCGCCCAGTCTATTGCAGCACGTGCTATGACAAGGTCCGAGTAGCACGAGGCTAAGAGTTTCATCGCTACTTCGGTTTTTCCTGGACTAACCAAGTATCAGTTGTTATTGACTGACATCACATCCAGCTGTTTCTTGGATGAAGATTGAACGATCAAAACAAAGAGGCAAGGCCATGGTAAATTCGCGGCCTTGCTTCTTTTTTATTCCGTGCGGATATGATCGGTTTTTACCAGAGTTTGTTCCTCCTTACAGTGCTGTGACACATTTATCCCTATAAATGCAGCTATTCAGTTACATTGTCTACATGTCATCCGTAACAAACCATACAAAGGAAACTTTACAGTTTATTGCATTGTAAACGATTGTGTTCTAGACTATCTTTAGGTAGGTATTATCTATAATTTTAGAGGTTTTACAATGATGGCCGTGAACCCAGGTGAAGAAGAGTCTGTTGCGTTCTCGCAAGTGACTTTTGAAGACCTGTTGGCGGAGGTTCGCCAGTACTTGACTCCACATGACATGGAGGCGATTGGGCGTGCCTACAATGTTGCGAATCAAGCTCATTTGGGGACAATACGTCGTTCTGGAGAGCCTTATATTCAGCATCCATTGGAAGTTGCGCTCTTACTTGCTGATATGCGCATCGATGCCGATAGTATAGTGGCTGCCTTACTGCATGATGTTGTTGAAGATACTCATTTTACTTTAGATGAGTTGCGCCAACAATTTGGGGATGCAGTCGCAAATATTGTAGATGGAGTCACAAAATTCGATACCCTGGCAGGCAATCCAATTGTGCCCACCGAAGAAATTGGCGCAAAAACAGTGACTCGCGCACAAACTTCTCCCCTGTCTCAATCGGTGAACCCTACCTTACTCGATACATCCGAGCAGGTTGAACAAAAACAACGCTTCGCACGTGACTTGAAAAGACGCCAACGTTCAGAGACAGTACGAAAGATGCTGCTGGCCATGGCAGAGGACCCGCGTGTAGTCGTACTCAAATTAGCTGACCGATTACACAATATGCGAACACTCAGTGTAATGAATCAGGCACAACAACAAAACAAAGCTCGCGAGACACGAGAGATATATGCGCCTCTTGCCAGACGTCTCGGCATGGCATTAGTACAGGCGGAATTGGAAGACCTGGCTTTCAGCTACCTTGAACCAGAAAAATATACCAGTCTTGCTCATGAAGTAGCAAAAGAGCTTGACAAGCGTCAGTCTACCACCGAGCAGATTTGCCAGGCGTTACAAGAAGAGATGCTCAAAGCTGATATTCACGCGGAGGTACATGCCTGGCAGAAACATCTGGCCAGTATCAATCGTAAATTAGAGCAGAGCGGAGATGAACTCAGCCAGATTCATGATCTTGTCTCTTACCGTATCCTGGTAGACTCTGTTCAGGATTGTTACCTGGCTTTGGGGCATATCCACGCATTATGGCGTCCTAAAGATGGAAGGATAAAAGATTTTATCGCTACACCCAAGTTAAATGGGTACCAGTCGCTACATACGACTGTGTTTTGCCTGGATAATCAGCTTGCAGAAATACAGATTCGCACTCATGAAATGCAACGTATTGCCGATTATGGCATTGCCAGCTATTGGTACCTGAAAGAACGTGGAGCAGCACGTCTTTCAACCCGTGAAATGATTGCCTGGATAGAACAATTGCGTGAGTGGCAGCGTGAACTGCCGCAAAATGCGGATGAGTTTGTAGAAGCGGTCAAAGGGGATATCTTTCAGGAGCAGATTTTTGTGTTTACTCCCAAAGGTGAAGTGAAAGATCTGCCACGAGGCTCAACGCCACTGGACATGGCATATCGTATTCATACCGATATTGGCGATCACTGTATTGGCGCGCGTATCATCACCAATATGGATGAAGGTGGGCGCCTGGTGACACGCATTGTTCCTGTCGACTATGAACTGAAAGGCGGCGAAATTGTCGATATTTTGGTGAGTGACGAGGCACATCCCACCCGCGATTGGCTCTCATTCGCTCGAACCACAACGGCGCGTACCAAGATTCGTCGCTATCTTAAGACATATGAGCGAGAGGTAAACCTGCAACTGGGTCGTGAACGGTTGGATCTGGCGCTCAAAGCAGCCGGAGCAGCGGGATTACGAGTGGTGCACGACGAGGATCTCTTACGGATTAACACGGCAAAAAAATATAACTCGCCAGACGATCTTTATGTGGCATTGGGTCGTGAGGACATATCTGTAGGAGAAGTGCTTGAATACCTTACACCACTGATGCAGTTGCGTGGTGAGATAAAGCCAGAGGCAGAAACGGTAAAAAATGGACATCACCATAATAGCAATGGGGAACATGAGGCGTCACAGGTATTTGTGAAATTGGCAAATTGCTGCTGTCCTCTTCCTGGTGATCCGATCGTGGGTTTTCTGAACCCAAATAAGGGTATCATGGTGCATCGCAGTGATTGTCGAACGTTGCGTCGTTACCGGGGACACGAGGCAGAGCGGTTGGTTGAGGTCAATTGGTTGCAAATAGAGCCTCAGCATTACCTGGTGCCAATCATCATTATTGCTCATGATCGTGCAGGTCTTTTACGTGATGTGGCCGCGGTCGTTGCTGATGCTGGTATCAATATGACTGCAGTAGCCTCAACCACCAATGCTTCATTGCAAAAAGCTGTGATTACTGCCACGTTGGAGATTTCTGCCATGGATCAAATCGAGCCAATCTTTGAACGACTGCAAGAGGTTAAGAATGTTGTAAGCGTTAGCCGCGATCTTGGCCGGAGAGCAGGGTAGATGGCTATTCTAAACGAATGATATAGTGGAAACTTTTATGATAAATCTATCCGTAGATCAACAATTCGCAGCAAATGAGAACACGAATAAGCAGGCACAACAGTTACGCGAAATTGTACTTCAGAATATGCCTCCTACTGAAGTTGAACAGGTTTCGCGAGCGCTTCAGCTTGCGCGCGAAACCTGCGAAGGGGTAAGGGGTGAACGTCCTATCCCGCCATTAGAGCACGCTCTAGCTATAGCAACCATTTTAGCGCAAATTATGCATGTTGATGCGGTTGGTGTAGCATCCGGGCTGGTCTTTGAAGCCGTCGATTCCGATCTTCTGCTCCTTGAACGTGTGGAGACTACATTAGGAACTCCTGTAGCGCGCGTTGTGGGCAGTATGTTACGCATGAACATACTGGAGCGCAAAAAGCGTGTTGGAGCCCAATTGATTACTCCTGAGAAAACTGGCGTACCAACCAATGCACCTTCAAGTGAGAGTGAAAATACCCGCGAGCAGAAAAAGCAGCGCACACGCGAAACCTTGCGTCGCCAGCAAGCTGAGACCGTCAGAAAGATGTTTTTCGCCATGTCAGAGGATCCCCGCGTGGTGTTTCTCAAGCTGGCGTACCGGCTGCATGCAATGCGTCTGATATCTGCACATACGTCTTCCGTAAGTCAACAGGAGATGTTGACGATGGCCCAGGAGACACGCGAGATTTACGCACCTCTGGCGGGACGACTGGGAATGTCGCTTGTGGAGAGCGAGTTGGAGGATCTGGCGTTTGAAATCCTTGAGCCGGATAAGTATGAGTGGGTGCGTAGCGAGGTAGAGGCGGAGAGCCAACAATGGCGTTCGTATGTAGACCGGGTCTGTACGGTCCTAAGTGAGGAAATGCAGAAGCTGGGTTTGCATGCTGAGGTATCCGGGCGGGTTAAGCACCTGTATAGTTTTTATAAGAAACTTCAGCGCAATGCTGGCGATGTTGAAAGGTTGGAAGACCTCAAAGCTGCCGCTGATTTTAGTCAGATCCACGATATTATAGCTTTCCGTATTCTGGTTGATTCGACGCCTGATTGCTATGTAGCGCTGGGCCATGTACATAGTCTATGGAAACCCAAGGACGGACGTATCAAAGATTTTATTGCAAATCCTAAGCCGAACGGCTATCGGGCATTACACACTACTGTTTTCTGCCTGGATGATCAACTTGTAGAAATTCAAATCCGTACTCGTGCTATGCACGAGATGGCAGAATATGGTGTAGCGATGCACTGGCATTACAAGGATGTCGGCGACCATGCTACTGCTTCCGCGAAAGAATTGCTGTCCTGGTTGCGGCAGCTCGCGGACTGGCAGCGAGAGTTACGATCCGCCACCGCCAATGATACCGAATTTGTCGAGGCTGTCAGGGATGAAATTTTCCAGGAGCAGATCTTTGTGTTTACGCCTAAAGGTGAGGTCAAGGATTTGCCAGTTGGCTCGACTCCGCTTGATTTTGCGTACCGCATCCATACGAAGGTGGGAGACAGGTGCGCAGGAGCTCGTATTATCACCGAGAGCGGCAGTGGAGATAATGAGCGGCTTGTGACGCGTATGGTGCCCCTGGACTACGAACTGAAGAGTGGCGAGATTGTAGATATTGTAACGAGCCGTACGGCTCATCCAACTCGTGACTGGCTGAATTTTGCTCGAACTGCAGCGGCCCGGAGTAAAATTCGACGTTTCCTTAAAATTCACGAGCGGGATATTAATATTCAGATTGGACGAGAGCGGTTGGACCGCGAGTTGAAGGTGATGGGAGTTCGTGGTGTCGACGTGTTTACTGAAGAAGCGCAAAACTGGTTGATCAATGAGTACCACAAAGAGTCATTTGAAGACATACTGGCAGCCATTGGATGGGATGACATCCGGCAGCATGCCGTTGCGGTGAAACTCATCGATTTCTGGCAACAACGTGAGCAAAGGGACGGCAAAGAGGTAAAAGAGGAAGATGAGCCACTTACACTCCCTGGTATTACCAAACAGATGCCTCCGGCTCATTTACAGGTGGCCGGTGTCAGTGGATTGCTAACCAGCCTGGCGAATTGCTGTTGTCCATTACCCGGGGATGAGATTGTTGGGTTCATTAGTCGCGGTAAAGGCGCTATTATTCATCGTGCTGACTGCAAAAATATTGGTCGCTATCGCGAACGTGAGCGCGAGCGGTTGGTAAATGTGAGTTGGACGACGATGGGCTACGAGCATTATCTGGCTCCTATTGTGATTACGGCACATGACCGTTCAGGGCTGATTCGTGATATTGCCACAGTCGTCTCTGAAATTGGAGTTAATATGACGGCGGTGAGTTCTAGCGTGAGTGCGGGGAAAGAGATTGCCTTCATCAACGCTACTCTGGAGATAGATGGGTTGGATCAATTGCAGCGGGTGTTTATACGGCTTGAGAAAGTCAAGGGCGTATCACATGTTGAACGCGATTTAGGGAAGAGTAAGAGACGATAAAAAATCAGGGCATTTGTGCCGGGTGCACAATGCCCTGATTTTTAATTTTTATTAGCCACGTAGTCGCTCTAATACAGGTGGCTGGCGTAGTTTAGCCAGTGCTCCAGCCTCAATCTGTCTCACACGTTCACGCGTAATGCCTAGCTCCCGTCCCACCTGTTCCAATGGATGAGCCTGGCTATTGCCAAGGCCAAAGCGCAACTGTAAAACCAGTCGCTCACGAGGAGTCAACACGGATTCAAGCACACGCTGTACTTCATCTTTGAGCGTCTGAGTTGTAGCTACATCCTCAGGTGACGCGGACTCGGTATCGGCAAGCACATCTCCCAATTCTTGCTCCTCGTCCTCGCCAACAGGTAACTCTAACGAGATAGGAGCGCCGGGAGCTGCTTGTAATTCAACCATGCGAATAGGATCTAAACCTGTCGCTTCTGCCAACTCCTCTTCTGTAGGTTCGCGACCAAGCTCCTGCAAAAGGCGCTGGCGTTCCCTGCGGATGCGGTTTAACGCGGTGTTTACATAAACAGGAAGACGAATAGTTCGACCCTTATCAGCAACAGCCCGGCTAATCGCCTGCCGGATCCACCAGGTTGCATGCGTAGAGAAACGATGCCCACGTCGCCAATCATAGCGCTGTACGGCACGAATCAAACCGATATTGCCTTCTTGAATCAGGTCGAGCAGGGTAAGCCCGCGGCCAACGTAGCGCTTGGCAATGCTCACGACCAATCGCAGATTCGCCAGAATGAACTGTTTCATGGCCTCGCGGTCACCCATTTCGATGCGTTGGGCAAGCTCAATCTCGCGTTCGTGTGTAATCATAGGCACACGTCCAATTTCACGAAGATACGTCATCACCGCATCGGATTCACCAGCATCGGTTGAATTAGCAGCATTCTCGTCTTGATCTTCAGAACGACGCCGACGCATTGGAACACGCCTTGCAGGGGGCGCATCATCCGCTACTATTCTTGGTAAAGCCAGAATAGAGGGATTTTCAAGGTCTGGTGAGGTCGGCAATGGAGTGAGATCTTCATGTGTATCTGACAATTCTTCTAATTCGAGAGGAGTTGTGTCCATATTCGCGATGTCTTCTTCAAACTCCTGTTCATCCTTGCCAGTATTCTCTACATCTTCTTCGTTATATTCAAGATCTTTGGTTAACAAACGATCGACAATTTCATCGCATTGCTTAGTAAGATCGGTATTCTCTGTGTTTGCATCATCCAGGGCAAGTGGAGTTCTTGTCATGGCTTTCTCGAAATCAATCATTTTGCGCCCTCCATGAACAGTAGCATCTTAAGCAGCAAGATAGCAATCTCCTCTGTCAGTTCGGTCCTATACTCAGGGAAAGTAAACCTTTGATCTGGACACTGTGTCTGAGTACCGAGTGGGAGGAAGTTATAGACGCACACAATTCTGTCTCTCTATTCACTAGAGTAAACACAGAAAGAACAGAAAATATTCCTTCGATACTCTAATTATAACGCAAATACCTCCTTTGATCAACTGATGACGCCATGAAGGCGCTTCATATCTGTGATGAGAGTAAGCATACCACCCTACTTTCCCTGGTTCCAATAACAATAGTTCTACACATTAATACGTTTCAGCGCTACAAAAGTGGCAAATTGCCGGTTGATTTGGTTGAAGTCTCGGCTGTTGCAATTGTAGAGACTCCTTCAAGGTTGCTCACAGTAACTTCTGTCTGGTGGCTGATTGTTGTATTTACTCGTTTCAGGTTTCGCGCATTTCTGATCAAATGGGTCACTAATAGAATGACTACCAACAGACTCAAAAGTAAAAACGAGGAATAACCAAGCACATCTCCTATGGCTTCCCAACTCGCTCCAAAGATATAACCAAGCATGAGTGGAATACATGCGCCCAGCGCCTCTCCAGAGATATCAAAAAAGAGAAAGTAACGATAAGGATAGAGTTCTGAACCTGAAAGCAAGTTAATGACACCACCTAATGCCGAGAACAGAAAACGGCTCAGAAAGATCGCCCAACCACCACGATGTCGGAAATACTGGCGAGATCGCACAATCCTCCTCGGTGGAATAAGGTGGTTCCACCTTTTTGAACGCTCGATCCAGTTCAGCACTTTACTGCCCCAAATGCGGCCAATCCAATAGCCGACGTTATCCCCACAAACCAGGGCGCTGAAGGAGATTATGAAAAGCAATACAACATTGAAATCTCCAAGTGCTGCAAAAGCTCCTGCGGCAAGTAATAACAGGGTGATAGGAATTGGTATACCAACGGCTGCCACAAAAACTGCGATCCAGAGCGCAAGATAACCAAAGTTCTGAAGGAAAGTGAGTAAAAAAGAAAGGAGATTACTCATGTCATTCTCCTCTCTAATGCGAGCAACTCATTGGCATGCAGGTTGGTGAAGGAATGGCGAAGAGGATGTAGTTTTCGATACGTCTTGATAGCTGTTTGAATATCCCTGATGAGCCCGTCGATTGATCGATTGTAGCGAACCGCTAGAGAGCGCAAGGGAACATGACGTATCGAATTAGGATCTTTGATTTTTAGCTGCTCGTCCAGGTAACTTTCGGGAACATAATAGGCATGAGAAACATAGTGGATGGTCATCCAGGGTTGGATGGTACTTACATCGCCTTCCGCAGAAAGAGAGCGAGCTTCTTGAAAGCGCTGAATCGCCTGAACGGTCTGAACAGCACAGAATATTGTTGCACCCAGTGCCAGGCATAAAAGAATGCCAGTAACGATCAGTCTCGAGCGTATGCTAAACAGTTGCGCTACTCCCTTCTCATGGTATCACTTGACGTTGCGTGGTCTCTCCTCTAGAATAACAGACATGGATATTTCCGCGCAACTCTTGCAGATCGCAATCAAACGCATAGATACCGATTTACCGCTGCCCACCTATGCTACATCAGGTTCAGTGGGCTTCGACTTGCTCTGCCGTAAAGAAACAGAGATTGCGCCTCGAACGGTAGAGCTTATTCCTGGCAATGTAATTGTACGCATACCTGCAGGCTACATGTTGCTGCTGACAATGAGAAGTAGCACACCTCTTCGTAAAGGATTACTTATTCCAAATGGCGTTGGCGTTATCGATCAAGATTATTGCGGTGAGGGCGATGAGCTGAAGGTTCAGGTCTTTAATTTCCGAGAGGAAGCGGTGACGGTCACGCGTGGAGAACGTATTGCCCAGGGTATTTTTATTCCCGTAATGCGTATACTTTGGGACGAGGTGGATGAAATGGGTCAGGGGAGGGGTGGTTTCGGAAGTACGGGTGTGTAATGCTGGACTATTACGCGATTCTCGAAGTCTCGTCCACGGCGACAACTGCTGAAATCAAACGCTCATATCGTCGGCTTGCTCGCAAACTCCATCCTGACCTTAATCAAGATGCTCTGGATACCCATATCAAACGCCTCAACGCAGCCTACGAAGTGTTGCGCGATCCGCTTAAGCGCGCTGCCTATGATGAACAACGTGCTGCAGAGAAGCGAAGCGCTGCCTCTCAAGCAGCGTATCAAGCCCGACAGGAGCGGATCAAACGCGAACCTGAAATGACATGGGTCGAGGGTCTTGTGGGCTTCGTGAAGGAACTCAAAAAGGGGTTGAGAGACGAGTAATTCAGAATGGTTGCCATATATGCACTGTCTCATCACTTGCAGAAGCTATGTACTGTCCACAAGGCGACCACGCAACTGTGCGTACCCATTTAGTGTGACCTTCATACAACATAAAAATCTTGCCTGAAGTGACTTCCCACACCTGTACTGAGTTATCATCCCCTCCTGAGGCAATATACTTGCTATCAGGTGACCAGGCTAACGACTTCACCGCGTTGGTATGGCCTTTATAGATATATACACTCTTCCCCGTACTAGCTTCCCACACCTGTATTGTTGTATCTTCTCCGCCAGAAGCTATATTTGCACCATCAGGTGACCAGGCTGTAGCGTAAATTGGACTGGAATACTCACGATAGTTCATAAAGTCGCTCCCGGTGAAAGCATCCCAGGTTTGTACTGATCCATCAAAGCTGCCAGAGGCAATTCGCTCTCCAGCAGGCGACCACGCTACGCCAAGTATTCTATATTGCTGCTTGTGAGTGTACAGCAGGTTACCGCTAAATGCCGCACATACCTGTACCGTGCTATCGCCAAAATCCCCACCAGATGCGATGTGCGAGCTGTCAGGAGACCAGGCAATGCTGCGCACGAAACGGGTGTGACCATGATAGGTGACAAGACTTCTACCTGTAGAGGCTTCCCATACCTGTACAATTCCACCGGTATCGCCGGAGGCGATGTATGTACCATCGGGTGACCAGGCTACGGAAAGAAGGTAAGATGCATGGCCCCTGTAAGTGAAACTATCCTCTCCAGTGTGGGCGTTCCAGATACGTACAGTTTTATCACGCGATCCTGAAGCAATTGAGGTACTGCCGGGCGACCAGGCAACGGAGAATACAGTGTCACTATGGCCAGAATACATGAAGATGGGAGTATCAATTGTCATCGTTTAGTGTTCTCGAGGTCCCTCGACAAGTAAATTGAGAGCGTGGGGCAACACAGGTAGAACATATTCCAGGCACTCTCTCACGGCTTTGGGACTGCCGGGAAGATTGATAATGAGGGTGCGACCGCGTGTACCGGCGATACCTCGAGAAAGCATGCCGAACGGCGTATGTTGCAGGCTGACGGCACGCATAGCTTCGGCTATACCGGGAGCTTCGCGGTCGATGACAGCTTTTGTTGCCTCTGGGGTAATATCCCGTGGAGCCAGACCTGTGCCGCCTGTAGTGAGAATGAGGTTGAGATTTTTGTCATCGCTCCATTCGCGCAGTGTTGCCTCAATCAGTTCGCGTTCATCTGGGATAATTGCGCCTGCACTAATAACAGCTTCTGGGAGTTGTGTGACCATTGACCGGATGTTTTCGCCGCTGGTATCCTGCCGTGCACCTTTCGCGCCACTGTCGCTGATGGTGAGCACTCCAATTGTAAACACAATATCAACCTCCCTGATCTAACCTATGCTCGCGCAGCCAATTCTCGCATAATGGCTCCAATTTGGCGACGTGAACCGAAAAGCCAGACCGTATATTCATCGGACATGTCTTCCACTTCGATCTGGCATTGCATCTCCTGAGCCAGTTTACGCGCTATATGCAGTAGTTGTCCGCGTTCGGCGCTGTCACGGCTGTGGGTATTCAATGCAATTCTGCCAAGGCGCTCTTCAGGGCTTAACACGGCATTGATAAGCCCATGCAATTGATCTGCGCCGAAGACAACCTGCAATGGTGGTATCTCTTGCGCCTGGTCTGCTAGCGATATAGCCCCTTTCGTGCTATCATTGACTCTGCCATTCTCCTGGTCAGAATGCTGTTCGGTATCACCAACAATAGATGTATACACATTGCTCAATTTATCCAGAATCAATAACCGTGCTTCTTCAGGCACATCATTGCGCGGGTGAACATAGGCAAGCAGGTTATGGGGAGAATCGGAGTAGATAAATGGTCGTGAGATTGCGGAGCGTCGCCCGCATACCGGGCAGGAAGAAACATTCAACAGGCCAGCCAGCACTGTGTATTGCAGCTGTGGGTCTGTAGAAACGTTGACGTATTCATAAATTGGACTGTTAAACACCTCACCACATGGGCAGGTAAGTGTGCGATTGGTTGAACGAGACATACTACATTTTCTCTAGGGTGAACGATGATACAGTAAAAAGATATGCTAAAAAAAGTATATCATATGAGATGAGAGAGAGATGACTGAACAACTGAGACCTCCCCGGCATGAATGCGCGGGGGTTCCTGTTACTCACCCAACGTTTCCTCTCTAAAGAGGCTCTTGGTGGGGATAAGCAGGACTTTTAAGCCGACGCGCTCCGGCACGGGCAGCTTTGCGAGAAGCCAGCAGGCCCATGCTTCGGGGCAGAACTTGCCCCTCATTCGCACGTTGTTGCAGCCCCTCCATCACGGCTCGCAGGCGCGGTTCCGCACCTTCCCAGACGTGCTGGGTGACCGAGGGGATCGTCTGTTCCGCTTCAAGGTGGGCCAGCAGGAAGGCTGAGTACAGATCTCTCTGGACTGGTCCCAACCCGCAGGAGCAAGCATGCCACCGCTGCGACCTGGGTTTCTTCCCATACCGCCCACACTGATGGCAATACTGACTCAGTTTGGTTTTGTAGGCAGAGACTTCGACCAGGATGCCGCCAGTTTTCGCAACTAGGCGGGCCAAATGCGCTACAAACATCCCTGGGGCGCGAAGTCCGATGCTCCGACCATACTGCTTCTGCCATCCTTTGAACGAGGTCTTTTCTATGTTGATCGTGTTCCCCACTTTGACGATATCATGAGCCAGCTTCCCATGCTGGCTCTTGCGGTGGGCGGCTAGCCGTCTCTCCGCGTTGGTGTGCTGCTGTCTGGTTGCTTTGTACCGCTTGCTCTCTTTCCAGCGCAGGCGGGTATTGCCGTGTTTTTTGATGCGCCCTAACTCATCGTAGTTCTCTGGGTTAGTGGCGCGTCTTTGCCGTTCCATCTTACGCTGGAGGTGGCGTTTTTTCCTGGTATCCTGACTCAGTTCCTCACAGAAGGGGATCAGGTCGGCTTTCCCTTCGCGTGGCACAATGGCAAGGGTTGATGGGCCGATATCCAGGCCAATGATGTCGCACCCTAGGCGTTCATGCTTGGGCTTGGTGAATGCATGACCCTCTAAGATCAACTGTACGAAGTAGCGGTTGCCATCGTGATCGGCCCCTTTGGCCTGTGAACTGGAAGTTTTGCGCCGAATCAAGCGCACGTACTTAATGGGATGACGCAAACCATGCTGTACGACCGGATCGAGCCAATCAATGAGAGCGGCAATGACCTGCTCGTTCCAGATCAGGTAGCCGCCATCGCCAACACCCGGGTCGAGCACAAAGCGCAAGCCGACATCGTTGCGCTTGCCCTCCACGCTATCGATCCCGCGCCCTCGGCTTCTGAAGCGCACCCGTTTCGCTTTGCCCACTGCCACGCGATTGACCGCTTGATAGGCACGCGTGGCTAGGGTTTGAGCCATCGTACTATCAATGTGGTCGGCGATCCACAAGACGCGTGCTTGTTTGGCATATTCATGGAGATCGTATTCCGAGAAGTGATGCTTCCTGCGCAGGGCAGAGAATGCCTGTCCTCGTTCCTGCTTGTGGGTACGCGCGAGAGCGCGCGCCTTGCTCCATTCGGGATCGCTGCGCATCTGATGCAGGCGTGTCTTTGCTTCAGAAAGGAGAGCGTTATAGAGACACCGAGCGACTTCCAGGTGCGCGCGTATATGGCGCTCCTGACTCCAATCCAGCCGTAGTGGCAATTCTATGAGAAAGGTCGGGGTCTTTGTTCGCTTCATGTCTTGCTTTGCCTCTCGATATACCCTTGAATGGTTTCGCTACTCACCTTGCCTGCTGTTGAATAGAAAGTTGATCTCGTCCAGAGAGAAGGAAGCCGTTTGAGAAAAGGATATTCCTCGCGCAACACATGAGCAGACCGCCCTTTGATTAGCCGGGCGATATCGGTTGGCAGGATACGCGGATTGCTTCGGATAAACAGATGGACATGATCGGGTTGAATAGCCAATTCAATAACCTTCCACTTGTTTTCTGTTGCCACTTCTTGAGTAATCTGTTGCAATCGCTCCCGTATCGGACCAACTAAAATTTTCTGTCTTCTCTTCGGGCAGAAAATAATATGGTAAACAATCAAATGAACATTGTGGTTATCATGTTCGTATTCCATGTTGATACTATAGCATAAAACAACAGTTTTAGCAAGGACGTTCTATTTTCTCTCAGGGCTTTTTGATTTACCCGAAAAGCCCCAAAAGTGAGCCATTTCTTGCTATACTAGGAAAATCCCAAAACACTCCTAG
>Ga0070706_100004255_pt1 | contig 13889 bp, 14 predicted proteins | sample KBSK5501metaG_FD_65476 | JGI IMG/M metagenome (GOLD analysis project Ga0070706, IMG submission 65476) | Corn, switchgrass and miscanthus rhizosphere microbial communities from Kellogg Biological Station, Michigan, USA - KBS K5-50-1 metaG | ecosystem: Host-associated > Plants > Roots >...
CGCTACGACTTCTTTCTCGCGCGCTTCGCGGGCCGGCCCTTGGCCACCGCGGCGCCCTTGCCGCTCGCGTGCCAGCGCGCCACCTCCTCGCACGTGGTGAACCACACGCCGCGGAAGCGGCGCATGAAGGCCACGAGGTCCGCCAGGAGCGCGATCCGCGACGCGCGCCCGCTCACGAAGGGATGACAGGTCAGGACGAAGCAGCCGTTCTCCGCGTGCATCGCGGCGAACTCCTTGCTCCACATCTGCAACACCCGGCCCGGGTCGGCGATGGCGTTGGTGGATCCGTACACGTGGCGGAAGAGCGGGGCGTCGTCCATCAGCCACTGCACGGGGACTTCGACGAGGGGCCCGTTCTCGCTGTCGATCCCGTAGGGGATGTCGTTCCCCATGAGCGAAGTGTCGTAGAGAAAGCCGTGACGCTTGAGAATGCCCGGGGTCCAGACATTCACGTCCCACGACGGCGAGCGATAGCCGGTGGGCTTCACGCCGAGCTGGTCGCGCAGGATGGCAAGCTGCTCCTGCATGATCCGCTCTTCCTGCGTGGCGTCGAGAAAGCCCACGGCCTCGTGGACATTGCCGTGGGCGCCGATCTCGTGCCCCGCGTCCCGGATTCGCTTGGAGGGAGCGAGATGATTCTCGACCGTCCAGCCGGGAATGAAGAAGCTGGCGCGGAGCTTCAGCCTGTCGAGGAGGGCCAGGATGCGATCGACGCCCACCCGGGGCCCGAAGCGACGCTCCTCGAGGTCGCCCAGGCTGCGCTTGGCCTTCTCCGGCTCGCGGAAAAGGAACCCGGACTCCGCGTCGAAGTCGAAGGACAATACCACCGCGGATTGCTTGCCGTCCGGCCACCGATATCGCATACCGTCCTCCTTGACGAGGGTGAGCGCCGGATCCTACCGCGAAGCTGGCCACCTCATCCCGACACCCAGCCGCCGCTCGGGTGGAGGATCTGACCCGTGAGATAGCCCGCCTCGTCGGCGGCCAGCACCACCGCGCAGTAGGCGACGTCCTCCACGCTGCCGAAGCGCCGCAGCGGCAGCTCGGCCAGCCGCCGCGTCCGGTACTCCGGCGTCATGACGTCCTTGCTCATGTCGGTCTCGATCCCGCCGGGGGCAATCGCGTTCACGGTGATGCCGTGGGCTCCCACCTCCGAAGCCAGAGCGCGGGTGAGCGCCTCGATGGCGCCCTTGGTCGCGGCGTAGGCCGCAAAGCCGCCACCGCCGACCGCGCGCTGCGCGAGCTGCGTGGACAGATTGATGATGCGCCCGTAGCGGTGCTCGATCATCGACGGCAGTGCACGGCTTGTGCACAGAATGGTGCCGGTGACGTTGATGTCGAACATGCGCTGGTACGCGTCCGCGGGCACCTGGAGGAGCGCGCCCCGCACCATGATGCCGGCGTTGTTGACGAGGATATCCAGGCGGCTGAATCGATGGAGCGTCGAGTCGACGAGAGAGCGCGCATCGTCCTCGCGCGCGACGTCACCCTGGAGGGCGACGGCCTCGGCGCCGAGGCGGCCGGCTTCCGCGACGACCTGCTCGGCCTCTCGCCCGCTCGCCAGGTAGTTCACGGCCACCCGCGCCCCTTCGCGGGCGAAGGCCAGCGCGATGGCTCGCCCGAAGCCGCGGCTGGCGCCCGTGACGAGCGCGACGCGGCCAGCCAGCCGTCCCCCGCCCGTCACCGGGCCGCGCCGCTCCGGTGCTGCGTAAGCCAGAACCGGGCGAGGTCAACGGGGCGGGGCCACCACACGTCCTTCTTCCCGACGATTCGCTGGATGAGGCGCTCGACCATACGCATGCGTGAGGGTCGGCCCACGACCTGGGGATGGCCGAGCCAGTTGAAGAAGCCGCCTTCCGCGTACATGCCCTCGAACTCCTCGGACCAGATCTCCCAGACGTCTTCCTGGCTCCAGATGCCGTTGCCGACGGGCGGCACCGAGCTGAACAGGAAGAAGGGCGCGTCGTTGTTGCACCAGGCGGTGGGAAACTCCACAAGCGGGCCGTGCGGCGTCTCATGGCAGTACGGCAGGTCCGTGTCGAGGGCGTTGCTGTGATAGACGAACCCGTGCTTCTTGAGCAGGTCCATGGTGTGCCGGCTCGGATCGGCCGAGGGAGCCCGCGCCCCGAGGGGCTTGGCGCCCAGGATCTTCTCGAAGATGTCGAGGCTCTTGACGAGCAGCTCTTCCTCCTCCTCGCGGTCCTTCATGAAGAACGGCTTCTCGTGCAGGTAGCCGTGATGTCCCACCTCGTGCCCTCGACGCACGATGTCCTCGCAGAGCGCGGGATAGCGCTCGACGATCCATCCGGGAATGAAGAAGCAGGTCTTGATTCCGTAGCGGTCCAGCAGCTCGAGGATGCGCGGCATGCCCGTCTTGGGCCCATAGGCGCCCATGGACATGTGCAGCGGCCGTTCCGCAAGGGCGGGATCGCGATGGATCCAGGGACTCTCACCGTCGAGATCGAAGGTCATCATGATGGCGCAGCGGGCGCCGTCGGGCCACTTCACGGGCTGGGTCATGGAGCAGAAGAATAGACCACGAAGGTACGGACCGCAAACGCGGAAGCTGCTGAGCGGCTACTCGGCCAGCCTAACCGTCACGCGGACGGGATCGGGGAGGCGGGAGCGCCCGGCCTCGATCTGCCAGGAGCCGATACGGGTCAGGCCTTCGGCGAACTTCCCGTAGCTGGGATTGGGCACCGTCGCCTCGATCACGGTGACCTTCTCACCGCGCTGGCGGCTCACCGTGGTTCCTCCAGCCTTCGCGAGCAAGGTGGCCAGATCGCGCTCGGCTCCGCTCCGGCTCTTGACCCGGAGCTTCCCGACCACGTCGAGCGACGGGCGCGCGCCACTTGGGGCGGGAGTTGTGGGGGCAGGAGTTGTGGGGGCGGGAGTCGTGGGAGCGGGAACCACGGGCGCGGACACCGTCCCGGCAGGATTGTCCCTTCGCGGAGCTTGGGCGACGACCACGTCCTGCTTGGCGCTTCCGTTCTTCGCCTTCGGCGGTGGCGTCTCGCTCCGCTCGGGCTTGGTCGCATCCGGCTTCTCGACACGACTCACGCGGGTGTCGCGAGCCGGCGGTGAGGGAGCGGGAGCGCGACGGGACGCGACAGGCTCGGGCGGCGGCGCCGAGCTCTTCGTGCGCGGGGGGGGAGCCGTGACCCTCGCGGGCATCTCCGGCGTTGGCCACTCCAGTGCTCGGGGCGCGGGAGGCGGGTGCAGCGCGGGCGGCGCCGGCACTACCGTGACGGGCGCACTTACTGGAGGAATCTCGGGTCGCGTCGCCGGCTCGGTGGAGGCCATACGTGTCGGAGGCGTGGCGTCACCGCTCGACGGAGCGGAAGGCACCCAGCGACGGACGGCCAGATCCAGCTCGGCTCGGTACCTGAAGAGGCCGATCGCGCCAAGCGAGACCAGCAGCACGGTGGCGGTCAGACGAAGATGTCTGGCGTGGAGCGCGGGAAGGAAGATACGTCGGTGGTCCCAGACGAGAACGGCGAGCGCACAGGTCGTCACCAGCATCCGGCGGGCGCTCTCGAGCGCTCTCAGGGCCATCCCGAGCCCAATCCCGAGCGCCTTCTGGCCAATGTCGAGCGCCTTCTTCGCGGCCTGGAGCGTCTTCCCTCCGCCATCGAGCGCGAATTTCGCGAGGACCTCAAGTGACTTCCCGACGATAGCGAGCGCCGACGGGATACGCCGGAGGATCAGATGGAGTGACGACCCTCCGCGGCGAAGGGGGCCAGCGAAGTCGATGCGGCGAACGGCCGCGAGAGCTTTCGCTGCGCGAGCCACGCCGGGACGGGACCGCCATGGGACTCTCTCCCGAGCGTGCACGCTCCGACGCTGAGCGTGCGTGTCGCTCGGCCGTGGCACCTCGAGCGCCTTGCCGAAGAGAGCCGGTCGGGGTCGTGCGCGCCGGACCCGGTTGCGAGGAAACACTCGCTGGCGGAGCCGATCCACCATGTCAGCCGGGCGCAGGCGGTCGAGCGCCTTGCTGAAGAAGTCGAGCTTGAAACTCGGTTGCCACGCGGGCGGGCGCAGGCGATCGAGCGCCTTGCCGAAGAAGTCGAGCTTGAAACTCGGTCGCCACGCAGCCGGGCGCGGGCGCTCGCGCACATGCACATGCAGGCGAAGACCTTCGAGCTCTTGCTGGCAGGCCTCGCACTCGCGCAGATGCGCTTCCAGCGGGACTCGCTCCGTGAGCCCGATGTGTGAGTCGAGGAGATCCGAGAAATACGCGCGAGCATCCTGGCAGTTCATGGGATAGGCACCCCCAACCCGAGTACCTACTGGATGATACTTGAGAAAGCCCCCAGGGGAAGCAATCTGAGAAGCCGTGCTAGACTCTCGAATCTATCTCCGCCCTGGCTGGGATCGCCCACGAGAGGAGCGCCCGCCGTGCCGAACAACGTTATCCGGGTAGGTAATGTCGAGATCATGTCCCTGTCGGACGGCATGCTCGAGTTCGACCTCTGTAATTTCTTCCCGACCATTCCCGAGGACAACTGGCAGGGCCATGAGTCCGACCTGACCGAGGAGCACAAGGTCCGCTTCAACCTCGGCTCTTTCCTCATCCGCTCGCAAGGACGGACGATCCTCGTCGACACGGGCCTCGGCCCCAAGCCCGCCGACGCCCCCGACGTCCCCTGGGGCCAGCTCATGCGTGACTTCCAGGACAATGGCGTGCGCCCGGACGAGGTGGACATGGTCGTGATGACTCACCTGCACCGCGATCATGTCGGCTGGAACTTGATGCCAGAGGGAGAGCGTTACGTGCCCACCTTCCCCAACGCGCGCTACTGGATGAGCACGAAGGACTGGGAAGCATGCCGTCAGCCGGAGATCCAGCCTCAGCGCTTTCCCAATGCCCCCTCCTGCGTCTGGCCGCTGGCCGACCTTGGCCTGATCGAGCTGATGGATGGCGAACACACCATCACGCCCGAGCTGACCGCGCTGCCCACCCCCGGGCACACCCCGGGACACGTGAGCATCCTCATCACATCGCAAGGCGAGCGCGCGCTCGTCCTGGGAGACGCCGCCCACAACCCGGTGCAGCTCCACGAGACGGACTGGGTCTCGCGCGCGGACATGGATCCGGAGGTGACGCGTCACACTCGACGCATCCTCATGGAGCGTCTGGAGCGCGAGGAGATCATCGTGGCGGCCGGGCACTTCAAGGCGCCCGGCTTCGGCAAGGTCGTGCGCCTCCAGGGCCGTCGGTACTGGCAGGTCCTCTAGCCGCTGCTATCGCCGGCGAGGCTTCAGTGACGCATACGCGGCGAGCCGCGCTCCAGCGCATCATCGCCTTCTGCCTGGCCGCCGTCGGCTGTGGCGGGCCGGCCACGAGCGGCTCGCGCGCCCCCGAGGGGCACGACGTGCTCGCCATCCTCGGAGCCCGGATCTATCCCTCCCCCGCCGAGCCGCCCATCGCCAACGGGGCCGTCATCGCCACCGATGGCGTGATCACCTCGGTGGGGCCTCGCGATGGCGTTCACGTTCCCGCGGGGGCGACCGTGCTGGATGGCGCCGGCCTCTCCGTCACCGCCGGCTTCTGGAACACACACGTGCACTTCACGGAGGCGAAGTGGCGGCCGGCCGAATCCGTACCCGCTTCATAGCTGACGGCCGCTCTGCGCGCGATGCTGACCCGCTGGGGAGTCGTCCGCGTGGTCGACACCGGCTCATCGCCCGTCAACACGCTGGCTCTGCGGCGAAGGATCGAGAGCGGGGAGGTCGCGGGCCCACAGATCATCCTCGCCAGCGGCAGCTTCGTCCCCGTGAACGGCAGCCCCTTCTATGTGCTGCCCTCGCGCCTGCCCGAGCTCACGAGCCCTGAGCAGGCCGAGCGAGCGGTGAACCTGCTCCTCGACCTTGACGGCATAGCCGCGGTCAAGCTCTTCACCGGCTCCTTCGCATCTCGACAGTCCATCGTGGTCATGCCTGTCGAGATCGTCCGCGCCGCCGTGGGGGCGGCGCATCGGCGAGGCAAGCTCGTCTTCTCGCACCCGTCGAACAACGCGGGCGCCCTCGCGGCGCTCGAGGGCGGCGTCGACGTGCTCGCCCACACCTTCCCCTCCGGAGAATGGGACCGTGAGCTGCCCCGCCGGATGCGCGAGGCCAACATGGCGCTGATCCCCACCCTCAAGCTCTGGCCGTGGGAGCTGGGGCGGCTCGGTGTTCCCGCCGCCGCCCTCGAGTGGGTTCAGGCCAACGCCCAGGCCCAGGTCCGCGCGTTCACGGAGGCAGGCGGCCAGCTTCTCTTCGGCACCGACGTGGGCTACATGACCGACTACGATCCCACCGACGAATACCTCTTGCTGGAGCGAGCCGGCCTTTCATTTCCCGGTGTCCTGTCCGCGCTGACCACGGCCCCGGCTCGACGCCTCGCCGCCGAGGCCGGCGCGGGGCGGGTCGCCGTCGGAAGCCCAGCCGATCTCGTCGTCCTCGAGCGCGATCCGGCCGCAGATATCCGAGCCCTCGCCGACGTGCGGTACACGATCCGGCGTGGGCGCGTCATCTACGAACGCGCGCGATAGCAGCCGGAGGCGGCTCGCTCCCGCGCTCCATCAGGCCCCTGGCTCTCACGCCCCTCCACTGATAGACTCCGGGCCGGCCAAAAAGGCGTCTGCCCAAGAGGGCGGGAGGGATCGATGAAGCGACATCTCATCACGCTGGTGATCGGCATCATCATAGGAGTGCTCGGCACGCTGGGATGGAACTATCGATCCCGCGAAGACGTCGGCGCCCAGGCCTACCGGACCTGCTTCAGCATCCTCAACGCGGCGAACCAAGCGTATCGCAACGTGGGCGAGGTCGACCCCCGCCGGGAGTGGGAGCTGCTCGCCGCCTGCCTCTACGCCAAAGCCGGAGTGAGATGATGACACGCCACGCGTCAGGGTCGCCACAGAGGACAACGATGAGAAAAACGATGATCTGCGTCGGCACCGTGCTCCTCGCTTCCACTTCCTCCGCCTCCGCGAACGAGGCCGAACACCTCGCCATGGCGCGGGTGCGTCTCACCACGGAGCCTTCCGTGGCCAGGGGTTGCACACGCATAGGTCAGGTCAGCGACGACTCCGTCAAGGACCTGAGAAAGAAGATCGTGCACGCGGGGGGCGACACGGGCGTGCTGACGTTCAGCATCGACGACATGTCGACCATTCTCGCCCAGGTCTATCGGTGCCCTCCGCCCGGCAGCTCGTCGCCGAGGCCGACCCCGCCGACCGCCGCGCCTCCCGCCCCGCCGCCGCCCCCGGGGAAGCGCTGAAGAGACGCGCTAGCCCTTGAGGCCGCTCACGCGGGCGCCCTCGATGATCCGGCGGTTGGCGAGGAGGAAGACGACGAGCAGGGGCAGCGCGCTGAGGGTGGCCCCCGCCATGATGGGACCATACGACTCGGAGCTGTAGGCGCCCCGCAGGAGCGCGAGGGCCACGGGCAGCGGGAACATCTCCGGCTTGTTCACCGCGATGAGCGGCCAGAGGAAATCGTTCCACGCCGATCGAAACGCGAAGATGGCGAGCGCGCCGAGGGCGGGCTGAGACAGGGGCAGGAGGATGCGCGTGAAGATGCGCCAGGGACCGGCGCCGTCGATCCGCGCCGCGTCCTCGAGCTCGGCGGGCATGGTCAGGAAGAACTGCCGGAGCAGGAAAACCCCGAAGGCGAAGGTCATGGCGGCTTCCGGCACGATGAGCCCCTGGTAGGTACTCAGCCAGCCGAGGCGGTGGGTCAGGATGTACTGAGGCACCAGCACGACCGCGTTGGGGATCATGAGGCTTCCCACGAGCAGCGCGAAGATCACGTTCCGGCCCCGGAAGCGCATGCGCGCCAGGGGGTACGCGGCCATGGCGCTCGTCAGGACGACCAGCGCCACCGTCCCCACCGAGACGATCGCGCTGTTGACGAAGGCGCGGCCGATCCGCGCCGTTCGTGAGCTGCTGAAGAGAACCTCGCCGTAGTGCACGAGCGTGGCCGGCCACGGGATCCATTCCGGCGGCACCCGGATGATGTTCTCGGTCAGCTTGAGCGAGGTCACGAGGACCCAGACGGCGGGCAGGAGCCACAGGATGGCGAAGCCAACCATCAGCACGCTCAACCCCGACCGACAAGACAGCCAGGCCCGAGCCCGCATCGGATCAGTACTGCGTGTGCCCGCGCAGCAGCCGGAACTGAAGCAGGGAGAACACGAGAATCAGCGCGAAGAGCACCCAGGCCATCGCGGAGGCGGAGCCGAAGAGGAAGAAGTTCTGGAAGGCCGTCTCGTAGAGATGCTGGACCACCGTGCGCGTGGCATCGCCCGGCCCGCCCTGGGTAAGGATGAACACCTGCCCGAAGATCTGGAACGAGCCGATCACGTGAGTGACGAAGACGAAGAGGAAGACCGGGCGCAGCAGGGGCAGCGTGATCGCCCAGAAGGCCCGGGCGCCGCCCGCTCCGTCGAGGGCGGCCGCTTCGTAGAGCTCGCGCGGTATGTCTTGAAGGCCGGCCAGGTAGATCACGAGATAGTAGCCCGTCACCCACCACACCGAGGTGACGATGATCGCCCACATGGCGGTGGTGGGATCGGCGAGCCAGGAGCGGACGGGAATCCCGAGGGCCTTCAGGTAATAGTTGAAGGGCCCGACCACCGGATCGAGGAGCCAGAGCCAGGTCAGGCCGACCGTGACCACGGAGAGCGTGAAGGGGAAGAAGAACGCGCTCCTGAGGAACGTGCGCAGGGCGATCCCCCGATTGAGAGCGACGGCCAGCAGCAGCGGAATGGCCAGGATGGGCAACGTGCTCGCGACGGCATAGAAGGCCGTATTGACGAGGCTCGCGTGGAAGCGCGTGTCCTCGAGGAGCCGTTCGTAGTTCGCGAGCCCGACGAAGGCGTACTGGGCGCGTCCCAGCCGCGCGTTCGTGAAGGACAGGCGCAGCCCGTCCAGAAGCGGGTACACGCGAAAGGCCACGAACAGCGCGAGCCCCGGCGCGAGAAAGAGATACGGCGTCAGCGCGCCTCTGCGGACCACGCCGACTAAGCCGCGCCGGGTCGGTGGCCGGGACGGCCCGCCGGACAGCTCGCCCGTTTTCAGCGGTCTAGTCAGGTAAGGCGTTGATTTGACGAGCGAGATCCTGCATCGCGGCGGCCGCCGGCTTCTGGCCGATGTAGACGCTCTCGATCACGGGACGCGTCAGGTTCTCCGCGGCCACCCACTTCGGAGTCGGCTGCCCGCCCTGCCAGTTCGGCGCCTGGGCGAGCAGGGTGCGAAGGACCGGATCCCCCGTGATGCGCGGGTCCGAGTGTGGCTTGCGGAGGGCCGAGACCTGCCCGGCCTTCAGCGTCCACTCCGCCACGTGGTCGCTGATCCAGCGCATGTACGCCCACGCCGCGTCGCGCTTGGCGTTGTCGGCGGCCTTGGGCCTGGGGAAGGTGAACTGGTGCGGCATCGACCACACGACGGGTTGCTTGAACAGCCGGGGGACGGGGCTGACGGCAAAGTCCACCTTCGCCTCGCGAAGCCCCGTGAAATTCCACGAGCCGGCGATCCAGATGCCGAGCTTGCCCGCGATGAAGGCGTCCCGGCAGTTGGCATTGGCGGGGAGCGCGACCTTGTGCTGGGCGTGGATGGCGCCCCAGAACTCCGCGACCTCGATGGCCGCGGGCTCCGCGAGCGCAGCACGCTTGAGGTCGGCCGCGTAGACGTTCGCGCCGTTCTGCCAGAGGAGGTTCTGGAAGCCCCACGTGTACTTCCCCGGGTTCACGGTGCCGATGGAGAACCCGAAGGTGTCACCCTTGGTGATCTGCTTGGCCATGGCCAGCAGCTCGTCCCGGCTCGCGGGAATCTTCGGCTTGCCGTCGGATCCGACGAGACCCGCCTCGCGCATCACCTTGACGTTGAGATAGAGGAGATGCTGCGGGACGTCCAGAGGCAGCGCATACCGCTTCCCCTGGTACACGCCCCCCTGCCACGTGGAGGGAAGATAGTCGTCGGCCCGAAATCCCTTGGCCGTCGCTCGGCTCTCATCGATTGCCTCCAGCACGCCGTCGTTGGCGAAATGCGGCACCTCGATGGTGTGGATCAAGGCGAGGTCGGGACCCTGGCCGGCCGGGACGGAGACCTGGAGCTTGGCGTAGAGGTCCGCCCACGGGATGCGCTGCTGTTCGATGCGAATGCCCGTGTCCTTGGTGAACTGATCGATCAGCTCGTCCATGATCTTGCCGTCCGCGCCGGTGAGCCCGTTCCAGTAGCTGATGGTCGGCTTGGGCTGGGCGGAGGCGCGGCGCGTGAGCACGGGAAGCGAGGCGGTGGCGCCCGCGGCGGCCCGAAGGAATGCGCGACGGTCGACCTTGGTCAGGGTCCGGTCCATGGCTCCTCCTCTCCGAGGAGCGATGCGCGCCTGGGATGGTCGCGCACCGCGGAACACGACGGCGCGGCCTCCGATCGAGGCCGGTGCGACTATAGCCAGCGTCTCGATGGCAGTCAACTTGGTCGAGACACACGGCCACTCTGAGCTAGACTGCGGCGGCGGAAGACTTCGAGCCCCGAGAGGAGCGCCATGGCCCGGATCGGCATCGACCTGCATCGCCGCATCGGCAGCGTGGACCGGCGCATCTTCGGGAACTTCATCGAGCATCTCGGCCGCTGCATCTACGGCGGGATCTTCGACGAGGGCTCGTCGCTGAGCGACCCCCACGGCTACCGGCTCGATGTCCTGGAGGCCGTCCGCCCCCTCCGCGTGCCCGTGCTCCGCTGGCCCGGCGGCAACTTCGTCAGCGGCTATCACTGGCTCGACGGCGTCGGCCCCGTCGACGGTCGCCCGCGCCGGTCCGAGCTCGCCTGGTACGCCGAAGAGTCCAATCGCTTCGGCACCAACGAGTTCATCGAGTACTGCCGGCGCATCGGGGCCGAGCCCTACATCTGCGTCAACATGGGCGCCGGCACCATGGACGAGGCCCAGGCCTGGGTCGAGTACTGCAACGGCACCGGCAATACCTCCTGGGCGAACCTGCGGCGTCAGCACGGGCATCCGGAGCCCCACCGGGTCCGCTACTGGGGGCTCGGCAACGAGATGTACGGCGGCTGGCAGATCGGCAGCCTCAGCGCCGAGGACTACGTGAAGAAGGCCCGCGCCTTCGCCCTGGTCATGAAGCGGACGGATCCCACCATCGAGCTCATCGGCTGCGGGCACAACGGCTGGAGCGACTGGGACGCGATCGTTCTCGAGGGCCTGGCCCCGATCGTGGACTACCACAGCATTCATCTCTACACGGGCCAGCCCGATCACTACGCGAACGTCTTCCAGTCGCACCAGGCGGAGCGGGCGGTCCGCATCTGCTCGGCCCTCATCGAGCAGGTCCGGCTGACCCAGCGGATCGCCCATCCGATCCACATCGCCTTCGACGAGTGGAACGTCTGGTATCGCACCCGCAGCCACGAGGATCGCGTGGGCGGCGTCGAGGAGCGCTACAGCCTCTCCGACGCCCTCGCCGTGGCCACGTACCTGAACGGCTTCATCCGAAACTGCCGGACCGTCCGGCTCGCCAACTTCGCCCAGCTCGTCAATGCCATCGCCCCGATCTTCACGAGCGCGACGGGACTGTTCCGGCAGACGATCTATCACCCGCTGCGTCTCTACGCGGAGCACACGCTCTCGACAGCCCTCGACGTCCAGGTCGACGGTCCCACCTACGATCTACCCGCCGATCGGGAACAAGAAGTAATCGGGCGAGTGCACCACGTGGCCGACCTCGGCCCATTCCCGCTGCTGGACGCCTCCGCGACCTGGGATCCCGCCACCGGCCAGCTCACCCTCGCCGTGGTGAATCGCGATGCCGAGCGCAGCCACGCCGCGACCATCGATCTCGGCGGCGCGACGGTGGCGGGCGGGCTCCTCGTCTCCGACGTCACCGGCCCCGACGTGGGCGCCGTCAACTCCTTCGAGCGCCCGGACGCGGTCGGCGTTCGGGAGCGTCGGCGCGAGGTCGGCGGGGCCACCCTCGACTACGACTTCCCCGCGCACTCCCTGAGCGTCCTGAGGATGCAGGTCCGCTGGCCCCTCGTTGACAGTCCCCTCTCCCCTGTGGTGTAGTTCGCGCGTCCTCCGGACGTGAGAGACGTGATCTGGCCCGTGCGGCGACAGAGCCGAGGGAGGCGCGATGAAGCGACTCATGGTCCTCGTCGGTTTCATGCTGATGGTGGCGACCGTCCTCGGGAGCGCGCCGGCGCCCGCGGCCGCCCAGGAACCCATCAAGATCGGCGTCATCTACGGGCTCGGCGGCGCCGCCGCCCCCTACACCAAGCCCGCCGTCACCGGCCACGAGATGGCCGTCGAGGAGATCAACGGCAAGGGAGGGGTGCTCGGGCGAAAGCTCCAGCTCGTCATCCGTGACGACCAGTCGAAGCCCGACGTGGGAGTGCGCGAGGCCCGCGACCTCATCCTCAAGGAAAAGGTCAATTTCCTCACCGGCATCATTCACAGCGGCGTGGCCCTGGCCGTCTCAGAGGTGGCCAAGGAGTACAAGACCATCCTCCTCGTCTCCATCGCCAAGACGGCGGCCTTGACGGAAGACAAGGGACACCGGTACGCCTTCCGCTCGACGTCCAACACCCTCATCGAGGGACGCGCGGCGGCCATCCTGATGGCCCAGCAGCCGTTCAAGCGGTACGCTATAGCCGGCCCCGACTACGAGTACGGGCACCGGATGGGCGAGGACTTCGTCACCCAGCTGAAGAAGCTCCGCCCCGACGTGCAGATCGTGACCGAAGTGTGGCCGAAGCTCGGTGAGCGCGACTTCACCCCTCACATCAATGCCCTGCTCCAGGCGAAGCCGGACATGGTCTTCTCGTCCATCTGGGGCGGCGATCACATCGCCTTCGTCAAGCAGGCCAAGCCGTACGGCTTCTTCGGCAAGACCCAGTACCTGGCCATCGGCCAGGGCGACCTCGACGTGGTCGTCCCTCTGGGGGCGGAGGCGCCGGAGGGCATGTGGGTCTCCTCCAACTACACCTTCTATCATCCGGACTCGCCGGCCAACCGCGACTTCGTGGCCAAGTACAAGGCCCGCACGGGCGACCTGCCGCCCTCGGGGGCCGCCTTCGCGTATACCTCGACCTACTTCCTCGCCGAGGCGATCCGCAAGGCCAAGAGCACGGAGACGGAGAAGGTCGTGGACGCTCTGGAGGGGCTCACGGTGGAGACGGTCCACGGGCCCTTGACCATCCGGGCGTACGACCATCAATCCAACAAGGGACAGTATTTCGGCCGGCTCAAGAAAGCGCCGGAGTACCCCTTCCTGATCATCGGCGACCTCCAGTACATCGGCGGGGAGAAGACCATGCGCACATTGGATGAGGTCAAGGCCCTGCGGGGCCAGAAGTAGCTCCACGGCCGCCGTCCCCGGCACGAGCGGGCGCCATGATTGACCTTGGCATCCTCGGCGATCCCGCTTTCGTCGCCGTGCAGTGCCTGAGCGGGCTCACGCAGGCGATGTTTCTCTTCCTCATCGCCTCGGGCCTCACCCTCATCTTCGGCGTGCTGGGCGTCCTGAATTTCGCGCACGGCTCCCTCTACATGCTGGGCGCTTATCTGAGCTACACCATCGCCTCCCTCTTCGTGGGCCGGCCCTCCGCGTTCTGGGTGGCCCTCGTCCTGGGCTCCCTGGGGGTCGCGCTGGCGGGCGGCCTCATCGAGGCCGTCTTTCTTCGTCCGGTATACCGCCGCGAAGAACTGGACCAGCTCCTCGTGACCTACGCCCTCGTGCTCATCATTGGCGACGTCGTGAAGTTCGCGTGGGGCCCCGACAACCGGTCCATCTCGCGCCCGGCCATCCTCGCGGGCTCGGTGCTCATCGGAGGCCGAGACTTCCCGACCTACAACCTCGTCGTCATCGCGCTGGGCCCCCTGGTGGCCGC
>Ga0070706_100004256_pt1 | contig 13888 bp, 14 predicted proteins | sample KBSK5501metaG_FD_65476 | JGI IMG/M metagenome (GOLD analysis project Ga0070706, IMG submission 65476) | Corn, switchgrass and miscanthus rhizosphere microbial communities from Kellogg Biological Station, Michigan, USA - KBS K5-50-1 metaG | ecosystem: Host-associated > Plants > Roots >...
CGCATTGCTCAGCGCCCACCGAGCCAACGTCGATCAACTTACCGCCATCGCTGCCTAACAAAAATCTTCCAAAAAATGAACGACTACCTGCGATAGCACTGCAAAGGGTTAAGAGGCTTGGGAAGAAGAACGGCTTCTGACAGTCAGGCTGTTTGGCAGAAATCCCGCTGGGCCGGGCCTAAGCACTCTTCCATACCAATCGTGTATCTTTCGGTCTATCATCGGCAGGGCCGCGCTTAGGGCGACCTCGTGCGCTTGGGCTAGCACAAGGCTCAGTTAGCCAAGAGATTACGGTTTTACTCGACTCCAAGCCTTTGCGTCTTTACGTCTTGGCGTGAAATACCTTCCGTCTAGCGTCCTCTAGCGCCTTGGCGTGGGATCCCACATTTGCGCCTGTACGCGTAGAGCTCTAAATTGTGGCGCCCTCTTCAATGCATTCGTCCATTCGAGAATTCGGTATCCACCGATGCCAGCCGGCGTCGGATTCGGTGTCTGATCTTGATCGAGTGGCGGTCGAAGAACCACTCGAGATCGTGCTCTCCTTTCGTCGCAAAGGGGCCCTCGTACGAAAACCGATTTCGATCACGATGCGAACGCCCGGCGCGGACGAGGCGCTCGCAGCCGGGTTCCTCTTTACTGAGGGAATGATTCCCGACCAGAGCGCCATTGAATCTATCGAAAGACAGCCGGACAGCGGCGATTCTGTCTTGGTCCGGTTACAGGAAGAAATCGACCTGAAGCGCCTCGATCGACATTTTTACGTGTCTTCAAGTTGTGGTGTTTGCGGCAAGACCTCACTAGAGGCAATCAAGATGAACCGCGAGGTGCAGCTCTTACCGGCCTTGCCGCAGCATGACGCACAATTTCTTGTGCGATTGCCAGACATTGTCCGAGCCAGGCAACCGATTTTTCAAGGTACCGGCGGACTACACGCTGCAGCCTTGTTCGATGAGAATGAACAGCTTATCCGCGTATGTGAGGACATCGGGAGACATAATGCGGTCGATAAAGTGATCGGTGCAGAGTTGCTGGCGGGCCGAGCCGATTTTTCACGTCTTCTTCTCTTTGTCAGTGGACGGGCCGGATTCGAGCTAGTGCAAAAATCTATCATGAGCGGAATCCCATTCCTGGCTGCGGTAGGAGCACCATCGAGTCTATCGGTGGAGCTCGCCAGACGATACGACGCGACGCTCATTGGATTTTTGAGGGAAAATCGTTTTAATTTATATGCAGGCCCACGCAGAATTGTCGGGGCAGCAAATTCGCGATTGAACACTTCGGTTCGATCGCAGCAAAAGAAGATAGTTTATGAATGGGACACCGACCCCCCCGGATAGTTTCGAGCCGCAGGGAAAGCCAAATCAACCGGAACGGCCATCGACAGAACAATCATTGCATACGGACGTGATCACGCCCGGCGCGCAACCTCCGATCGAGACAACAGGTATTCATCAGGGCAAACGCCGCGAGATTGCAGCCGGTCTTCCTGCAGTGAAGCAAACTCTGCGCTATGCATGGGGGCGCATGGGTATTGTGAAAGGAACACAAGCGCTCCTGCGAGTGAATCAAAAGGATGGATTCAGTTGCCAGAGCTGCGCCTGGCCAAGCCCGGATGATCATCGCAGCTTCGCTGAGTTTTGTGAAAATGGCGCTAAAGCCGTTTCCGATGAAGGAACGCGGAAACGAATAACCCCGGAGTTTTTTGCACAGAACACCATTCCAAATCTGCTCAAACGCTCAGATCACTGGCTGAATGAACAAGGAAGGCTAACCCATCCAATGGTACGCCGGGAAGGCAGTTACCGGTATGAACCGATCCAGTGGGAAGACGCGTTTGCATTAATCGGTTCGGAGTTGCGATCGCTTGATTCTCCCGATCAGGCAGCATTCTACACGTCTGGACGGACCAGCAACGAAGCCGCCTATCTGTATCAACTGTTTGTCCGGCTGTTCGGCACAAACAATCTTCCCGACTGTTCAAATATGTGCCACGAATCGAGCGGCTCCGCGCTTTCGCAAGCGATTGGCATCGGAAAAGGCACGGTGACGCTGGATGATTTTCTTCATACCGATGCCATTTTCGTTGTCGGTCAAAACCCGGGCACCAATCATCCGCGGATGTTAACCTCGTTACAACGTGCGAAAGCGCGCGGAGCCAAGCTCGTCAGCGTAAATCCGCTGCCTGAAACCGGTAATTTCCGGGTTAAGAACCCGCAAGACTTCGCGAATCCTCTCAAAGCGATCGGGACACTCTCCGGCAGTGGCACCCAACTCTCCGACCTTTGGCTGCCGGTCAAGATCAACGGGGATCTGGCATTCTTCAAAGGCGTGATGATAGAGCTGCTTGCGGAGGAACGAAAGAGTCCCGGCAAAATTTTCGATCTCGAGTTTATCAAAAAATACACGAGCGGCTACGAAGAGCTGATCGAGTCTCTCGAACGCGCAGATTGGAAGGAAATCTTGGAGAGCAGCGGGCTGAGTCGGCAGCAGATCCGCCAGGCTGCTGAAATCGCGATGAACGCAAAGACCATCATCTGCTGCTGGGCAATGGGGTTAACTCAGCACAAGAACGCGGTGGCCACCATTCGTGAGATAGCCAACTTCTTGCTGCTTCGCGGAAATATCGGCAAAAAAGGCGCTGGTGCTTGTCCGGTGCGCGGCCACAGCAACGTGCAAGGCGACCGCACGATGGGCATTTGGGATAGACCGACTGCAGCATTCTTGGACAAACTTGGTGCCCGCTATCAGTTCAATCCACCTAGCAAACACGGAGTCGCTGTTGTCGATACGATCATGGGGATGCATCAAGGGGCCATCAAAGTGTTCTTCGGTTTGGGCGGCAATTTCTTGTCCGCGACTCCAGATACCGAGTTTACGGCTGAGGCATTGTCCCGCTGTAACTTAACTGTGCACGTATCGACAAAATTGAATCGGTCTCATCTGATCACTGGCCGACAAGCACTCATCTTGCCTTGCCTTGGCAGATCCGAGATCGATCGGCAGGCGAGTGGAGACCAGTTTGTATCGGTTGAGAACAGCATGGGTATAATCAATCCGTCGCGGGGGAAACTTGAGCCGGCTTCCGAACACCTCTTGAGCGAAGCGCAGATTGTTGCGCGACTCGCCAGAGCTGTGCTCGGCGAAAGATCGACGCTGCCGTGGGAAAAGTGGGCCTCTGACTATAGCCTCATTCGGATTGAGATCGAAAACGTTATTCCCGGTTTCGATCGCTTCAATGATCGGATCGCTCAGGGAACCTTTTACCTTCCAAACGCGGCTAGAGATCGTCGTGAATTCCGAACGCAAACAGGAAAGGCGAATTTCACCGTAAACGCGATCGAGCCACTGCCGCTTGAGCCCGGACAGTACGTTTTGATGACTATGCGTAGCCATGACCAGTTTAACACCACGATTTACGGACTGAATGATCGGTATCGGGGTATTTACAACGGTCGCCGGGTCATTTTTATGAATCGCGACGATATGAAAGAGGCGGGATTTGTACAGGGTCAGCCCGTAGATATCACCAGTCATTTTGAAGGTGTGGAGCGCCGTGCCGAAAGGTTCTTAGTTGCGCCTTACTCAATTCCTCGCCGCTGCGTGGCGGTCTATTTCCCTGAAGGGAATGTGCTTGTGCCGGTGGGAAGCTTCGCCGAAAAGAGCAAGACTCCAGTTTCTAAATCAGTGTGCGTAACCTTGGCGCCATCGCCCGATGTCGCGGCGGTCGGGGTGCAGATCCGAGAGGAAGCCGCTGGTACCCATCCGCTAGCTCAGCCTGCAGCGTGAGAGATTGGCGAATCATGGGTTCAGGTCGCGCAGGAGCGCGAACCCCTACCGATGAATCCATGGCGTTCGCGCTCTTGCGCGACCTGGACCCAACGCCCATTTATTTTTTCGGAGCGATTTTGCGTTCGCACTCGGCCAGCCGCCTCGACAACAGGTTCTTTTCCGATTTGATCTCAGTCAGATTGATCGCTGTTCGCAAATGTTCCGCCGCTGCCTGGCAGTGATCGAGCTGGCTCTCGAACTCGGCTAGGACCGCATACAAAAGATAATACGAGTCGAGCGTGTCTCGGGCTTGAATCGCTTCGACCGCCGCAATACCGGCGCCCGGGCCATGAACCTGCGCAACCGCAACAGCTCGATTCAACGCAACCACCGGCGACGGATTAATTTGGATCAGACGATTGTATAGCCTGACAATCTGCGCCCAGTCCGTGGATTCGTGATCCGGTGCGGAGCAATGACAAGCGGCAATCGCGGCCTGAAGATGGTATTCGCTCAGATCATGACCGGCTGCGGACTTCTGCAAGTGGAGCATTCCTCTCGCGATCATTCCTTTGTCCCAGCACGATCGATCCTGTTCTCGGAGGCGCAGCACGTTGCCGGCCGAATCCGTGCGGGTGGATAGTCGAGCTGCATTGAATAACATCAGCGCCGCCAGCGCATGCGTCCTAGGCTTGTCTCCCATTGGGTGCTCCCCCACCAGCGTTGCCAGACGAATCGCCTCATCACACAGATCTTTCTTAATCAACCGTTCTCCGCTGGATGCTTTGTAGCCTTCGTTGAACAGGAGATAGAGCGTCTGAAGAACGCTATCCAGGCGAACCGAGAGCTCCTCCCCTGACGGAATCTCAAACGGAATTTGCAGCTCCCGAATCCTTTCCCTGGCCCGAGTTAAGCGCTTGGCGATCGCTGCCTCAGTTGTCAGGAATGCCTTAGCAATCTCACCGACACCGAATCCGCAGAGTGTCTTCAGCGCCAATGCGGTTTGTGACTCTTGCGGTATGGACGGATGACAGCATGCAAACATCAAACGCAAACGGCTGTCTTTGATTTCGTTTTCAAACATTGGCGATTCGTCTGCGCCTGAATCCGCGGACCATCCCTCCACAAACGCGATGATTTCTGATTGCTTGCTACGAAAGGTTTTTTCCCGGCGGATCAGATCAAGAGTCAGGTGCTTTGCTGTTTGTGTGATCCATGCTGCCGGATTTTTCGGGATTCCATAGTAGGACCAGCTCTGCAGCGCTCGAATCAGTGACTCTTGGACAACATCCTCAGCCAGTTGCATACGTTCGGTGCCAAAAATCCCGGTCAGAACAGAGACCAGCTTCCCCGCCTCATGGCGGAAGAGATGCTCTACCAACTGAGATACTTCTGTGGTTGGCTCCGAATTTTCGGCCGGCGCGCTCACGCAACTGACGCCGATACGTTTGCCAACTGTTGATCGTTTCGCTCCCAGACAGGACAGCGTTCCGCGATCGGTCTGACTTCAATCGTGACGCCGTAATCAAGGGCGGGGCAACCTTGGGCAATCTTGACTGCCTCATCGATATTGCTGACCCGGCACATGATATACCCGGCTATCAACTCTTTTGCCTCAGCAAAAGGACCATCGGCGACTGTCCGGCCTTTCTTTCCCGAAACAGTCTTGGCCTCGCGCCACAATGGTTGACCACCAGCTACCTTCCCTTCCCGGACAAAGCCGTCGTACCAAGCGTTCCAACGAACCATGACTTTCTGAATTTCTTCTGGGGAGAGCTCCCTATCCCAATCCATTCCCCGAAGCAACAGCAGATATTCCGAAGTAATTGCTTGTGTAGTCATGTAAGGCCTTTCCGTCGCGGTTTGTGTGATTGTTGTTGTCCTATACTAGCTTGGTCCACAGGGCAACCCGTTACTGGGCTGCCGATCCCACCTCCTCAGTGATCCCATACCTGTCGTGATGTCGAAGCCAGTCCATCATGCTATAGGTCGGACCGTATTCCTCGCGACCCTTTGGCAGCATGTCGAGGAATGAATAGACGGTAAGCCCCGACTCTCCCCCGCGCGCATATCGCGAGTATGTATGATAAACCATTCCGGCTTCGTCCCTGTAGAACACGCTGTTGCCCGCCAGTTCGTCGATCTCTCCATCCCGCCAGTCATAGTTGTAGTAGATCTTACCCTTCGTGAGCTCCTCTGGAGTAAAGGAAACATGAAAGTCATAGTTGAAGTCTGTACCTAATGAGGAAACCCATTTGAATCGCCATCCCATCCGTTTCTTGAACGCCTCGATTTTTGGCAACGGCGCTCGTGAAACCGCGACGATTGCAACATCGTGTTGCTCGAGATGGACTAGTACGCCATTCAAATGATCGGCTCCGAAAGAGCATCCTCTGCAGCCTTCTTCCCAATCCGGGCCGAGCATGAAATGGACAACGACTAGCTGGCTACGATCACCAAAAAGATCGAAAAGAGTTTCTTTTCCGCCCGGAGCGTCAAAGACATACTCCTTCTCGATCTTAACCCATGGCAATGCGCGCCGTTCTGCGTTGATCTCGTCTCCCCGGCGCGTGTGTTCCTTCTCCATGGCAAGCAACTTTTTTCGAGCCTCAAGCCATGCGGCTTGTGATACGACTTTAGGGTTCTTTAGTGGATTTTTTATCATGGCGACTTCTTTCTTGGTTTGGTTTCTTTCCGCCGCGGAATAGCTTGGTCACGGCAAGTGCCGACAAACCGCCCGCGGAGGTTGAGCCAGCGACAACCAGAGCCGCTGTTGAAATGCATATTGGGCACATAAGGTTTAACGGTTTGTTTCAATGACACGACGAATGGGGCGAGCCTGTCGTGGACAACAGACACAGGATTTTTTCAGGGCAGAAAAAAATCTCGGAATCGTCGAGCTGGAAGCTCAACCAACGGTGAAGCTAGAAGCTTCGGCCGAATCCTCCGGATTCACCGTGGGTTGAGCTTCCAGCTCGACGACGAAAGGGCACCTCTTGATCCATTCGCTTATCCAGCGGAGAGTCCTGGCCAAATGCGTCTTGCCTGCCTTTTGATCGGATTCACCCTCGCAGCCGCCCCCATTGTTCGGGCCCAGGCACAGTCCCTTGATTCCTTGCCTTTCGCAGTTCATCAGACGATCGACCAGGAGAAAGGGAGCGGTATTCCCAAGCTCGTTGATACGTATCACTGGGGTGACGCGACGGTTTACTGCATTGAGATCGACATAAATGGAGTGCCGGATACGGAGCTGCATATCGCTGACACCGGTAAACTCATCCGCGTCGATCGGCTCCGGGAGCCGGAAGACGAGAGCGAATAGAAAGATAAGAGAATCGTACGAAAAGATAACAGAATCGTGCGGCTACGTTCTGGCTGTTCAGCCAGAATAATCATTTGTTACACTCCGCACTTTTAGGCGCGTTGCAGTAACGTTGCTAACCTTTCCGCCTCCGTACCGCACGTGCGAGACGCCGGCGCGACAAGTTGGAGGTATTAAATGAGTCAAACATTTCAGCGAGTTCCAAATCGCTGGGTACTAGCCGCCGGCGGCGTGCTGATGCAGATAGCTCTCGGAGCAGTTTATGCTTGGAGCGTTTTTCGGGATCCGCTTGTTAAGGGATTTGGATGGTCGATTCCCCAAGTAACATGGACCTTCTCAATCGCGATCCTGGTTCTAGGTTTTGCCGCATTTCTCGGCGGCCTGTGGATGAACTGGGTCGGGCCCCGCGTCGTTGGAATCGCAGCCGGATTGTGCTATGGCGCCGGCGTTGCGCTGGCGAGCCTTTCCGCACACCAACTGGCAGTTCTCTATCTGACCTACGGACTTCTGGGAGGAATCGGGTTGGGACTCGGCTACATCGTACCGGTCGCAACGTTGGTGAAATGGTTCCCAGACCGGCGCGGCTTCATCACTGGACTTGCCGTCGCCGGGTTTGGCGCAGGTGCCCTGTTAACTGCTCCACTCGCAACAACTTTAATCCAGAGTGTTGGAGTTCTTCAGACTTTCGGGGTTCTCGGTATTGTGTATCTGGTTGCGGTTGTAGCCGGTGCATCCGTGATGCAAAACCCACCAGCCGGTTGGAAGCCTGCGGGATGGGAACCGACCGCTAAACAGCAAGCGGCTCTGGCCAGGAAGGATTACACTCTTGCAGAGGCGCTGTCGACCTGGCGATGGTATGTGCTCTGGGCCATCCTTTTTCTGAACGTGACCGCCGGCATCAGTATCATTTCCCAGGCAGCGCCGATGGCGGTCGAAATCAGCGGGGTAACGGCGATCGTTGGCGCGGGAATGGTTGGCACAATTTCGATCGCGAATGGCGCGGGAAGGCTACTCTGGGCTTGGCTTTCTGACGCGATTGGTCGCAGGACGGTCTTCGCAGTCATGTTTCTATTACAAGTTGCACTCTTCTTTCTTTTGCCATCCCAGCACGCTTTTCCCATTCTTGTCGCTTTTTGTTTTGTTATAATTTCCTGCTACGGAGGAGGATTTGGTACGATGCCTGCGTTTGCGACCGACTATTTCGGTCCAAAGTTTGTCGGCGCCATCTATGGGTTAATGTTGACAGCGTGGGGATTTGGCGGCGTCGCCGGACCCTACCTGATCGCTTGGATTCGACAAGTCACCGGGAGTTACGCGGGCGCGCTGACTATAATTGGTTGGGTCATGCTCGTCTCAACGCTATTACCTCTTTTCTTACGGGGGCCAAAAGCAACGGATGCCGCAGATCGCAAATGACAGATCTCAGGCCGCCTCCTACCGCAAGCTTTCAATTGCGGTCGAGGTAGCAGTCAACTTCCTCTTACCTTGGCTGGTATTTCACTTTACCAAAAACCGTTTCGGCGAAACGAACGGCCTCTTGCTTTCCTCAATTCCGCCAATTCTCTGGAGTATCTTCGGAGTGATCCGGTTTCGGCGCCTCGATGCCGTGAGTGTGATTGTGGTGTTAGGCATTCTGATCTCGCTCGCCATTTTTGCGCTAGGCGGCAGCCCTCGCATGTTACTCGTACGCGAATCGCTGATCACAGGTGTGGTTGGCATTCTTCTGCTCGGATCGCTACTGCTCCCTCGCCCGCTGATGTTTTATGTGGCCCAGGCTACTGCCGCACAACATTCACCCGAAGATGCCCAGAATTTCGGCGCGCTTTGGACACGGCCAAACTTCGTTAAATGCATGTACCGTCTGACGCTGGTATGGGGCGTTGGGCTTCTGCTTGAAGCCTGTGTTCGCGTCGGCCTGGCATGGAGAATTGCAATCGAGCAGTTCCTGATCGTCTCCCCAATCATCGCATACACTGTCTATTTCACTCTCTTTGGATGGACCTTCTGGTATGTCAGAAAGTCAAAAAACGCCGGCGCGAGTAACGCCGTCAATGCCAACAGTGCCAACAACGAACATGCGTGATTTCCGACGCTGTTGGCACTGTCGGCGCTGTCGGCGTTAACTATAAGGACCCTCAAAAATGATTTCGGAGAGACTGCGCCGATCGTTGGGCGTCTCGCGCTCTTGCAGTCTTTCGGGCAGATCCTCTTTCTTTCCGGGTTTACCGATCACCGCCATCGCTTCGACTCGAAAATCGTCGGGAATTTTCAGTGTTGTCTTTGCCTTTTCGTAGTCGAACCCCTGCATTCCGTGAACGACCAGTCCTTTCAGTGAGGCCTGTAGGGCGAAGTTTTCCCAGGCAGCGCCCGTGTCGAACGAATGCGTTATCGATGGCTCACCGTTATGATCGAATGTTGTCTTTGAAACAAACACAATGAGCGCGGCAGCATTCTTTGCCCAGGTCTTATTAAATTCGACTAGCAGATCAAGAAAGAGCGGCCAATGCTCCGTGTCGCGTCGGGCGTACAGTATTCGCCAAGGCTGATTATTATAAGATGATGGCGCCCAGCGCGCAGCTTCAAAGAGCAGGAGCAATTCTTCTTCGGGAATTGATGCACCTGACATCGCACGCGGCGACCATCGATCGAGAAACAGTTTGTCGATTGGGTAATCGGCCTTTCGTTTTTCGCTTCCTTTGATCATGGGTGGAAACTACATCACCGGAGGCAGGTTCCAATTAACAAGGTGACCTGCCATATCCTCCGGCACGTCCCAAGCGCGAACCAACTCGAGCTCAATCAATTCTGCAACAAACCCCTGTAACTTCAGGTCGCCGTGCTCAAGTCTTTTGCTGGCAATTGTTGATGCGCTCTTCGGATAAACTGCCGCAAGCGGTTCGAATCTCCCGCGCATAACCGGTACAACGCCGCAACTCGCTTCTCTCTGTTGGAGGACTTGTTGAAGAAACTTCGATCCGATGAACGGCAGATCGACCGCGAGTGCCACCAACCAATCTGAGTTGATAGATTCCAAACAAATAGCAATTCCGCTCAACGGCCCTTTACCCGGCTGTCTGTCCGGCAGCACTGCAACAGAACTCGGCAATCCTGCTCTCGAGGGACCGGAAATGATTAGCTCATCCGGGTGCAACATCTTGAGGACCGCGAGCTGGCGATACCAGAGCGGAACCTCTCGCCCGCGCCACATAACAGGAAGCATCGCTTTGTCGCGCCCCATCCGTTTCGAAGCGCCTCCGGCAATCAGAGCTGCAGCTAATACAGAGCTGTTCATCGCAGTAAATCTAGCTAAATTCCTGCTTTCCGCCGCACAGAGAAACGCACAAAGAGGCGCGGACGCCCCAATGAGCGCAACAGAAAGCCATCACCACGATCATTCTCATCACGGTCATGGACACTCGCATGTTCCAGCCTCGTTTGGTCGGGCATTCGCAATCGGCATCGCGCTGAATGCTGTCTATGTCGCTATTCAAGTCTTGTTCGGAATCATTGCACATTCGTTGGCGCTAGTGGCCGATGCCGGTCATAACTTCGGGGATGTACTTGGACTCGTTCTGGCCTGGTGGGCCAGCCATCTCACGAGCCAGCCGCCGAGCGATCGACGCACGTATGGCCTCCGGAGATCTTCAATCCTGGCAGCACTGACAAACGCTATTTTCTTGCTATTGGCCGTCGGCGGAATCAGTTGGGAAGCCATTCGCAGATTTGGCAACCAGGCAGAGGTCGCAGGCTCAACCGTTATCTGGGTTGCCGCGATCGGAATTGTCATCAATCTTGGAACCGCCCTTTTGTTTCAGTCCGGAAGCCGCTCGGATTTGAACATTCGCGGAGCGTTCATGCATCTGACCGCGGATGCAGCGGTCTCCTTTGGAGTGGTAGTTACAGGAATCATCATGCTATTCAGCGGCTGGCGTTGGCTTGATCCGGCGGTCAGTCTGTTAATCAATGCAATCATCGTCTATGGAACGTGGGGTTTGTTGCGCGATTCGTTCAACCTGGCGATGGATGCTGTACCGCCAGGCGTCGATGTCCCCGCAGTGCGTGATTATCTCGGCGGCGTTCCAGGAATCACGAATGCGCATCACTTGCATATTTGGGCTTTAAGCACGACCGAGACGGCCCTGACTGTTCATCTGGTGAAGCCCGATCCAGCAAACGACGATGGCGTGCTTAACCAGATCCATCGAGAGCTTGAAGAGCGCTTTCACATCGGGCATGCCACGATTCAGTTTGAGCGCGAAAATTCGTGTTCGTCTACATTAGGATCTTATGCAGAACCGCATTGATACGACATTTGCCAAGCTTCGGGACCAGAATCGAAAAGGGTTCATGGCGTACATCACCGGCGGCGATCCAACATTGAAGCGAACCGTTGAAATCGCGGTGGCGCTTGAAGACGCAGGCGTTAATTTTCTAGAGATCGGGATTCCTTTTTCTGATCCTTTAGCCGACGGCATCGCGAACCAACTCGGCGCTCAAAGGGCGCTGGCGGCGGGAACCAACGTACGAAGCCTTCTGCAAAGCGTAGCGGCAATCAGGCAGCGGACCCAGATACCGCTGGTCTTGTACGGTTATCTCAATCCGCTCTTCCAGTATGGCCTTTCTCGATTCGAGCAAGATGCTGCCAATGCCGGTGTCGACGGACTCCTGCTGCTAGACTTCCCTCCGGACGAAGCTTCGCTCGCAACGGAAACTGGGGTACATCGGATACGACTGGTGGCGCCGACTACCTCAGAATCGCGAATCGCGCGAATTGTTTCGCAAGCAAGCGGTTTCATCTATTATGTCTCGCGTGAAGGTGTTACCGGTGAACGCTCGGATGTTTCTCAAGGAATCAATGAACAAGTCGCCCGCATTCGAAAATACACCGATCTACCGGTTGCCGTCGGGTTTGGAATCTCCACGCCTGACCAGGCGAGAACGGTAGCTCAGTTAGCCGATGCGGTGGTCGTCGGAAGCGCGATCGTTCGCCGGATCGGCGAGATCGGAGACACTGACACGCTGGCAAAGCAAATCGGCGTCTTCGTTCGACCTCTGGTAAGCGCTGTCGAATCGTGACCCTCCAGGTCACGATAGGTTCGGGAACCACTTCTTACACTGCGCCGAAATAAACGGATATTCCCATTTCTGCCCCTGGAACGCTTTAATAATTCCGATGATCCAGAGAATCATGCCGCCGAGCCAGACGGCAAAATGGAGCAGGCCGAAAAGCGGAATGAATATGATGCGAAGACCAGGAATACCGGCAAAAATGCCGCCCAGGACGCTCACGGCAAGGGAAAGAACAAGCCAGAATCCGCCAAAAAACATCGCCTGAACCGCCCAGTGCCGAACGAATTGGTCTTTCTTCTCAATGAGATAGAAAATAAGCCCCCCGATTAGGGTAAAAATCGCGCATAGACCGGCCGCAATATTTGATGGCAGCCCGGTATCGCTCGAACCCGTTGAAACAGGTGGTGGAGTAGTCGGTGATGCGTCAGCCATAACAAAAGAGTTATTGGAAAGGCACCGATCTTAGGACCGCACTTGGCAAAGTCAAGATTTCACGTGCTTCGCGCCATCCCTGGGACTACTGTCGCGCCTTATGTTGAGCGCTGGAATAGTCGGACTCCCTAACGTGGGGAAATCGACCCTTTTCAACGCAGTGACCCGTACTCGGAAAGCCGAAGCGGCCAACTATCCTTTCTGTACGATTGAACCGAATCAAGGCGTAGTCCAGGTGCCCGATCCGCGGTTGGAGGCGTTGGCCAAACTGTCGCATTCCGCAAAAGCAGTTCCTGCAGCCATCGAATTCGTCGATATCGCCGGTCTCGTGCGGGGCGCCAGCAAGGGAGAAGGACTCGGAAACCAGTTTCTAAGCCATATCCGAGAGGTGGACGCGATTGTACAAGTCGTCCGCTGCTTTGAAGATACCGATATTCACCACGTGAGCGGTTCAATCGATCCAATTCGCGATATCGACGTGATTAACACTGAGCTGGTGCTCGCTGACCTGGCCTCCGTGCAGAAACGTCTGGACCGCCTGCAAAAACAGGTTCGCGCCGGCGACAAGCATGCAAAAACCGAAGCGGCCCTTTGCGAGCGGCTTGTGATTCATCTCAATGAAGCCAAACCTGCGGTAACATTGCCTGCTACACCGGAAGAGAAAGCGTTGCTCCGATCCTTTTTTCTGCTGTCGGCGAAGCCCACGATTTTTGCGTGTAATGTCGGCGAGTCCGATCTGGCAGGCATCAACGAAAACAACTCATCGAGCCCGGCAGCAAAACATGTAAAAGCGGTTTCCAGCTATGTAGCGACGCATCTATCGACAGAAGCTGTCGTCATCAGTGCTCAAATCGAGAGTGAGCTGGCGGAATTGCCTGGTCCGGAAGCCGCCGAATATCTGGCAGGTCTCGGCGTTAAAGAGAGCGGGATCGATACGCTGATCCGCGCAGTTTATCATTTGCTCGGGCTGCGCACCTATTTCACTACCGGCGAAAAGGAGTCGCGTGCATGGACGATTCATGCCGGTGACAAAGCTCCGGCTGCCGCCGGCGTTATCCATTCCGATTTCGAACGCGGATTCATCGCCGCGGAAACCGTTCACTACGATGATTTAATCCGCCTCGGCTCATTCGCAAAAGCTCGCGAAGCCGGCAAACTCCGCATCGAAGGCAAAGAATACGAAGTCAAGGACGGCGACGTCATGGAATTCCGGTTCAACGTTTGACCAGGCGCGTTTTGCGTTCGGCGCAATCGTATCCTCCTCCTCGTTCTCGTCCTCGTCCTCGATTCTCAGGG
>Ga0070706_100004259_pt1 | contig 13886 bp, 16 predicted proteins | sample KBSK5501metaG_FD_65476 | JGI IMG/M metagenome (GOLD analysis project Ga0070706, IMG submission 65476) | Corn, switchgrass and miscanthus rhizosphere microbial communities from Kellogg Biological Station, Michigan, USA - KBS K5-50-1 metaG | ecosystem: Host-associated > Plants > Roots >...
GGGACGTGAGCAAAACCGTCGCGTCGAAATAAAGTTGCTTGTTAACAAAGGTCTGACTTCGCCGTCACCGACTATGAAGTCAGGCACTTCGGACTCGGGCAATTAAGATTGTACGGAGAAGCATATTGGATTGAATGCAACTCCGTGGATATACCTGGCACCAAAGAGTCCATGAATCATGCCGTCAGGAAAACGGTAGGTTAGGAGACATGCAGGCCAGCAGGCTGGCGGCATGATGATTGGCTCGATGACTGTCATATCAATTTGGGGAAAACTTATGAGGCCAGCATTGCTTTTGGGAGTGCTGGCCCTTCTTCTGTCCGTGCCTGGCGCGAACGGGCAGACCATCAGGGACATGCCGCCGCCACCGCCTGTCCCGAAACCAAAACCTACTCCCACGCCCAAGCCACCTGCAAATGAAGTCCTGGATGTTGTTAAAGTTACTTCAAATCTGGTAATGGTGCCTGTCTCGGTTACTGATTCGGCTGGCCAGGCAGTTCAGGGTTTGCGCGTCAATGACTTTCGCCTGGAGGAAGAGGGCCGGCAACAAGAGATCGCCGAGATCGGTGATCCAGAGCAGGTACCGCTCGATATAGCTTTGCTGTTTGATGTTTCGAGTAGTGTTAGCCAGAAAGGCTTCTTTGCTTTCCAGCAGGAGGCGGCGGCGGCTTTTCTGAAGCAGGTTATGAAGCCTGTTGACAAGGCAGCCATTTTTACGATTACGGACCGAGCGACTTTGGTGCAGCCACTTGCATCGACTGAGATTGCTGCGGCAAAGATGTTGACGATTCCAGCGGCTACTGGACCTGTTCCCACTGCCTTCTACGACACTGTTTCAGCCGCGGCGAAATACCTCAACGAAAACTCTCCGGGCCGGCATCGTCGGGTCATCGTGGTTCTTTCCGATGGCGACGATAACTTCAGCGAACAAATCAAAGATCTGACGATCGCTGAGGTGCGAGCCAGCCAGAACGGGACTCAAACCCCGGCTGCCGCGCGTGTTGGTTTGCAAGCGCGCCATCGCCGCGCCGTGCTCGACGTGCAGCAGGCGGTGCAGAAGGCCGACGCGACTTTTTATTCCGTTAATCCCGGCGGTCCTTCGGTACGATTGAACGACATCAGTATGCGTGCGGAACTCGGCATGCAATCTATTGCTGACGCCACTGGCGGAACCGCCTTTGTACCAGATTCAGATAAAGATCTGGAGGCAGTTTTCCGACAGGTTGCTGCTGAACTGCGAGGACAGTATCTGTTGCAGTACTACGCAAACGCGGAGGCCAGCCCGGGACAGTTCCGACGAATAAAAGTCAGCGTTCCCACGCATTCTGATGCGCGCGTTCGTGCCAGGCAGGGTTACTATCCCAAACAGGACAGAATCGAAAGCGGAAGAGCGAAGGATGATAAGAAACAAGTTCCGTAAGACTTTTCATCCCCCTTCCCCCACCCAATTCTATCTCATCGCCAACAACACATCAGTCAGACGATTTACCACGTTGAGCAATGACCGGCCCGCCCGGTCGAACTGATTCGCAGCAGCTTGCTGCTCGGCATCAGCGGCTCCCGAAGCAACGCCCGCGAGCTTGATGTAGTAAAGTTGTAGTTCGGGAGTGGTGCGAAAGTCGATCTCCAATTTATCGAGACCCTCGCGCACGTTTTGAATGCTCGTTTTAACTGTAGTCTTGTTCTGCTGGGCTTGTTGTAGCACCGCCGGCGACGCTTCATTTCTGCGCGCCGCTTCGTCAACCGATTCGATGCCCTTTGCCACGCCGCCGAGTAAGTAAATAAATCTCGTAAGGACTTTGATCTGGTCGGCCACTCTGGTTGCGCCCGCAGTTCTGGCATCTGACGATCGTTGCGGGGCACCCACGGTAGATCTGGGTTTTGTGGAAGATCGTTTTCTTGTCTGGGCCGACAAACTGATGGGCCATAGGAAGAGTGTTGCCAATAGAACAATTGTGGTTCGTTTCAAGATGGTTCTCCTCATTAGACACGTGTTTGTTTGGTCAAGTTCAACCTATGCCCTGCTGCGGCCGCTCGTCAAGCCTTCGGTGTCCGATATGCTTTATTAGCTTGTCGTCGACTCTCGCAGAAGTCTTCGTCGCACGAAACGACAAGCTAGAGCATATCGGACACCGTCGGAAAAGTCTTCGTCGCACGAAACGACAAGCTGAAAAGCATATCGGACACCGGAGCCGCTAGAGTAAGGCCAATCCTGCTGTTAGAATGACGCTAAAAGATTACGATCTGGTTGCATCGCATGAACGAAAGAAAACTATCTGTGTGCCGGTTGGGCCGCATTGACTATCAAACTGGGTTAACTCTGCAGAAGGAAGCAGAGCGCGCGGTTCAAAGCGGCGCCCAACCAGATACACTCCTTTTACTCGAGCATCCACATACGCTGACAATCGGTCGCCGCGGCGACAGAACGGCAGTGCTGGGGCGCGAGGAAGCGCTGCGGGAACGGGGAATAAGCGTTTTTGAAACCAATCGCGGCGGCAAGGTAACTTACCACGGCCTGGGCCAGATTGTCGGTTATCCAATAATCAATCTGAGTCCTGAACGCGAAGATGTTCATCGTTACGTGCGCGATCTGGAAGACGTCTTGATGCGGACAATGACCGATTTCGGCATTCAGTCGTTGCGGATTAAGGGTCTTACCGGTGTACATACTTCGCAAGGTAAGGTGGCGGCCATCGGGGTTCATATTGCCCGTTGGGTCACTACCCATGGGTTTGCGCTAAACGTCAATACCGATCTCAGCTATTTCAATTTGATCGTCGCCTGCGAAGGTGAGCCGGTCACTTCAATGAAAGAGCTTCTGGGCCACGAGGTAAACATGCAGCGAGTAGAGGACCAGATTGCGATACATTTTGCCGCGGTCTTTCAGATGGAATTAGAGGAGCAGGAAGTGACCATAGGCTAGAGCTAGAGATGCTAACTATTGAACTGATCCAGCAAGCCCGCAAACGTATTGCTGGCAGGATTCATCGCACTCCGGTTGTTACTTCCCGCTTATTTAATGAAGTCGCCGGGAGAGACGTCTTTTTCAAGTGCGAGAATCTTCAGCGTGCTGGCGCATTTAAGATTCGCGGCGCAACTAACAAGATCCTTTCGTTGACGGATGAAGAGAAGCGCCAAGGTGTGGTCGCTTTTTCTTCAGGCAATCATGCCCAGGCCGTGGCGGTTGCTGCCGGCGAGGCCGGCGTCCGTGCATTGGTGGCAATGCCGGAGGATGCTCCGAAAGCCAAGGTCGCGGCTACGCGCGCGTATGGGGCTGAGATCATCTTCTACGATCGACAAAAGGAGGATCGCGAAGCGTTTGCTCTAGATCTTGCGGAGCGTGAACAGCTCGTTATGGTCCCTCCATACGACGATTACTTGGTTCTGGCCGGCCAGGGTACATGCGGACTGGAGTTGTTGGAAGAAGTGCCCGATCTGGATGGTTTGCTGGCGCCTTGCAGCGGCGGGGGTTTGTTTGCAGGTGTGGCCGTCGCAGCGAAGGACGCCAACCCGGGCATCCGGTGTTTTCCCGTCGAGCCTGACACTGCGGACGATACACGACAGTCGTTCGTAAAGGGCGAGCGCGTTTCCATTCCGCCACCGCCGACAATCGCGGATGGTTTACGCGTACAGTTGCCGGGAGCACTCACGTTCCCAATCATTCAAGATGTCGCGGAAGACGTTTTGACAGTGACTGACAATGAGATCATCGCCACGTTGCGTTTTATGCTTTTTCGCATGAAGTTGTTGGTTGAGCCGTCGGGTGTAGCCGCTGCGGCTGCAGTCATGTTTCAGAAATTACCGAAGGACATAAAACGGGTAGGCGTCATATTGTCTGGCGGCAATATCGATCCCGAAGCGCTCGCGAATCTAATCAATGCTGGACAGGATTAACAAAACTGACAGGATAAGTTGGGAAAGAACGAATAGAAATATTTAGTTATATTTAGTAGATTGGCGGGCACCTCGTTCAGAGCCGTGCGCAAGTACTTCAAAGTGTCAGCTGAAATTTGCAAGCGAGCCTCATAGGTTTTAGCGTCGGGCACGATTTGCAGACTGGTATGGAGGATGATCTTGCTCTCAGGGGAAGGTTTCGGCCGTGCGATGTCGGCGAGGACCGGCAAGGCTCCCATCAACAGGACCACTGTTACGGTGCTTAGAGAAAGAGCTGTTTTCATGGGGTGATCTCCTTGGAGGAAATTTGCTACAGCAATAACTAACCGATCGCGGTAGAGAGTATGTGAAAAACTCAGAGTGATGCCACAGCCTTGTGCCGTGGAGACTCACGCTCGCGGCTACAAGATACGTTAAAAGGTTGTGTCGATGCCACGGCCTTGTGCCGTGGAGGCTCACCTTTCCTGTCCACCTCTGCGCTAATTACGAAAAGCAGTGGTTTTCTAATTTGAGATTGTCTTAGAGCATTCTCTGAACACGGAGAACCCAGTGGAACGTGAAATTAGGACACCTCGGGGAACCCTGCTGTGTGCTGTTCGCTGTTTGCTGTATGCTAAGATCCTGAACTACCAATCAAATCAGAGGTAAAATCGTTGTCCCGCGAACTCCGCGTAATCAGCAACAACCAAAAAACGCGCCCGCCAAAGCCAGAATGGCTACGAATTCGTCTGGGAGACCCGACGAATCAGAACAATGTCTTGAAGTTGATTGAAGGCCTCGGCCTTCATACTGTCTGTCAGGAGGCGCGTTGCCCCAATATTTTTGAATGCTGGTCGGATCGAACTGCCACATTCATGCTCGGCGGTGATATTTGCACCCGGCATTGCGGCTTTTGTGCGGTGGGGAAAGGCGAGCCCGTTCAGCTCGATCCTCAGGAACCAAGACACGTCGCGGAAGCGGTTGCGCATTTGAATTTGGCACATACCGTCATAACGTCAGTCAATCGCGACGATCTCCCTGATGGTGGTGCGTTCCACTGGGCCGAGACGATCAGACAAGTGCGTACCTTGAATCCCGAATGCAAGATCGAAGTTCTCATTCCTGACTTCAATGGAGACGAGGCAGCGCTTAACACTGTGCTGGATGCGCGGCCAGATGTGCTCAATCACAACACCGAGACCATTGCGCGGTTGTACCGTCGTGTTCGTCCAGATGCCGTCTATCAGCAATCGTTAACACTGCTTCAACGGGCTGCCGCCAGACGTGACCGCGAAGGTCGAGGGATGCTGACAAAAAGCGGAATCATGGTTGGCCTCGGCGAAGCCTTCGAAGAAGTAGTGGACTTAATGAAAGACCTTCGCACCGTCTCGTGCGATATCATGACCATCGGTCAATACCTCCAGCCACATGCTCGCCGGCTTCCGGTTGAACGGTACGTCACCCCAGAAGAATTCAACCAATGGCGTGAAATTGGCATGAGCATGGGATTTCATCACGTCGAGTCGAGCCCGCTCACCCGTTCCTCCTACCATGCGCGTCAGCAAACGCAGGGTGCAGTTTCGTGAAGTAGAACACTGCTCGCCGCCGCTGATAGTTGCAATCTCAACTCAACCACCTAAAATCGCAAGTCATGAATGCCACCATTTTCAAGCATCACGGCGGGCCAGAGGTGCTCGAGTACGCGGAAGTCGCCGAACCAAAGATTCTCGCAAACGAAGTCTTGATTGAAGTCAAAGCCTGCGCTCTGAACCACCTCGATGTTTTTGTGCGTGGTGGGCTTCCCGGCATCAGGATTCCTTTACCTCATATCCTGGGCGACGATATTTCGGGCGTCGTACGAGAGGTCGGTCCGCTCGTCACCTGGGTAAGAGCTGGCGATGAAGTTATGGTCCAGCCGGGCGTCTCGTGTGGACACTGTATCGAGTGCCTGCGTGGCCGCGATAATCTTTGTCGAGAATACGACATCATTGGTTACCGGCGTGATGGTGGTTACGCTGAACTGGTCGCGGTTCCAGGCGTGAATGTCATACCCAAACCTTATAGCCTGAATTGGGAAGAGGCTGCGGCTTTACCTTTAGTTACGCTTACCGCATGGCACATGCTCGTTACTCGAGCCAACCTGCAACCTGGCGAAGATGTGCTCATTCATGCCGCAGGCAGCGGCGTGGGTTCCGTTGCGATTCAGATCGCCAAGCTGCGGGGCGCGCGTGTGATCACCACTGCAGGTTCTGACGACAAGCTTGCCAAAGGCCGAGAACTTGGAGCGGACGAAACGATCAACTACACGAACGAAGACTGGCCTAAAGAGATAAAGCGACTAACGGATCGTCAAGGCGTGGATGTTGTTTTTGAGCACACCGGTGCCGCGACGTGGCAGGGATCGATCAGTTCGCTAAAAAACAATGGCCGTTTGGTAACTTGCGGGGCCACTAGCGGGTTTGAAGGACTAACGGATCTACGGCAAGTCTTCTACCGCCATCTGACAATATTAGGTTCTTTCATGGGCTCAAAAGCCGAACTGCTCGAGGCGATGAAGTTTGTTGAAGGGGGGAAGATTCGGGCTGTAGTGGATCGGATAATACCGTTGGCTGAAGCACGACTTGCACATGAGTTACTGGAAAACCGGGCGCAGTTTGGCAAGATTGTGCTTAGGCCGTGAAAAAAGTCTGGAGTCTGGTCTTGGGTTTTTAGGCCTAAGTCTTGGGCCAAGACCAACGACCAAAACCCCGTTACTTCCCCGAATAGTCTTCGGCTACAAACCGCTTCTTAAGCAAGTTCAGGTTTCCTTCCTCGAGATTGAAGTTCGTCCCACCGATCACCTTTTTTCCTTCATCCGTTGTGACCCAGTCAACTACTTGCGGCGCGTTTGTTCTCAGGTAGCTCGCATCGTCTTTATCCAGGGGTTTCCCGTCTTTGCGTGAGAAGATCCAGACATACGTGTATTGACCATTCCGTATGTACTGAAGGTCCTTTTCGAAACCAGTTAGTGGCGAAGCTTTGGGCGACGTTTGCGTTCGTGGCACATTGGCCGGAGGCCGAGTTGATTCCGAAGTATTCTTCATACAACCGGAAAACAGCGAGATAACAACCAACAAACCAACGGAAAAGCAAATAGGCTGAAAAGGTTTTCGCTTCATTTCGATTACCCTGATAAGTAACTAGGACATTAAACAGCACTCAGCTTCATCAAACTGGAATTTGTCGTTCACGGTGGCAATTTACGGTTCAGGATTCACTGGATTGTCTTCGTCCGGAGGCACATCCGATTCGGGTTCGTCCTTTCCTGGCGCCACGGCTTTCTCGTCACGGATATGCATGATTGTGCATTGCGGATCCTCGAAAACAATTTCAAACCAACCACTCTCTTTGGCGTTTGTGAAAAAGTCGTGATGAGAATTATCGGTGAATACATAACGCGCACCGAACCGATCGCGAATTAGAGGGCCGGGGTCTTCTTCCTTGCCGAGCGTGATGCGCTCGTACAGTCGCGACAGATCAGGATTCTTATCGAAGAGATAAGTGGGATCAAGTCCAGAGACGTAGTAATGAGTCTCATCGTAATAGAAGAGCCGTGGGAAGTCGTCCCAATCAGTATTAAATACAATTTGGTGAGGCGGAATATTAGCACGCATCCAATCGGCCCCGGCCTTGTAGTAGTTATGTGGCTCACTCGAGGCAATGTCTTTAACTGTTACCCGCAGATTAAAAAACAGGACCACGGCGAGCACCACGGCAACGACAGCCACCGCTATTAACCGTATCAATTCCTGTTGTTCAGTTTCGCTTGGCGGGACCGGGTCGCCCTCGCGATCCAGAAAGGGCAGAAGTTCCTCCAGGATGTCAGGAGGTAAACGAGTAAACACCGAGCGGGTGCCAACGAGCCATGGCTGCAGGGAAAAAGCTGAAAAGAGTACCGCGAACGGCGGCCAGTATTCGGCGAACCTTCTCCAGCGAGCAGCCATGATCAGGAGCGCGGTCGAAAAGAGCAAAAAGAAAAAGGAATGGTGAGAGCGCGTTCGTTCTCCGAGTTCGAAGGCGACGTAACCAACCACCATCGCCACACAAGCTACAACCGAATTTACCAAAAATTCCCAGGAGTCGTAGGGATACCATTCTGATCCTACTTTGGTGGAAAAGTCTGAAGCCGTGAGTTTGATTTTCAGGTGTTCAAAAAGTAGGTGCAAGTTGTGTGGAAAATAGGGATTGATAACCAGGCCTGCCGCCGTTCCGGCCGCTACCCACACGAATGGCCGCCATTCAAAACGTCGCTCCGTCCATGCAATAACGATTAGCCAAATAACCGCGGCCAGAATGAGCAAGACGAACGTGTCATAGGTCAGCGTGAAGATAAATGCCAGCGGCACGAGTGGCCAGTATCTCTTCGTGAATAGCAAATAGATTCCGATAATGAGGTAAATAATGGCAAATGGCGGCGCCTTGGCCATGTTGAGCCGGTACAGAAAGGGAGCGGAGCAGGCAAGCAGCGCGACTAACCACACCAGCAAATAACGAATTCGATAGCGTACCAGCAGCCAGTAGCACGAACCAACGGCAAGGGTGGCAAACACAACTGAGCCTACCTTCGTCCCTAATCGCAAATCGCGAAATCTGGTGAACGGAATCTGAAGAATGTGAAAGAGCAGATGGTGGTCGACGTAATCGTGCGGATTGAGAGTCGTAAGCGGCAGCCACGGGAACCCCGGTGGAAAACTGCGATCGCGGATAGACTGCCAAACGATCCGGCTCCACTTGGCATGATAGTAACCGTCAAAATCTCCACAACAGATCGCCGAAGTCGAGAATTGAAGCCACCAAAAAATCAGGCCGATCGCAATGGCGCCGACGACAAGCTGAACAGTGCGTTTGGCCGATTCAGAGTCGAGCGCTGCTAGTTTGGCTGAGGTTTTCATTTATCGCCAAACCATTTTATAGAGGATGGGCTCACAGTTGTTCGATTAGGCTGAGCAGGGCTTCCGGGTCGATAGGTTTTGTCAGGTGGGCGTTGAAACCCGCGCTCATAGACTCTTGTTTGTCGTCGAACATTGAATAACCGGTAACGGCGACCATGGGCACAGTTTTATATCCCGGAAGCGAGCGGAGGGCACTGGCCAATTGGTATCCGTTCATTTCGGGCATGCCAATATCCGAAATCACTACGTCAAACTGGCGTTGGCGTGCGGCTTCCAGGGCTGCCGGTGCCGAAGATGCGGTAACTACTCGATATCCGGCGTGAGTAAGGAAGATCGACAGCATGTCGGTCACATCGGCGACGTCGTCGACTACCAGTGCGGATCGTTTGTCGCTAGATTCAGTTCCTGACTTCTTGCTGTTAGTTGGATAAGATGGGGATTGGTCCGTCGCGCCTGGCAAAAACTGACTCACGGCCTGCAATCGGTAAGGGGAAGCGGAAATCACTTGGGCGGGGTAATGATCTTGCATCGTTAGCCTTTCAGCCAAGCTGGATCCATCAGTGTTGTTTGGGGGCGGGCATAATTTAGCCGAAACGGGCGATCCGTGTCTACGCTTTGATCAGAGAACAGCACAACTTCCGCACATACAGACAAGGCGGTGCCGAGGCCGTGGGAGAGAGAATAACAAACATAAATCCGTTTCGTTTTTAAAGGTGCGTGGACATCGCGAAGTTATTTTGCTACGTTGTGCGAAATCCAAGCGAAACCGCAGGAGGGACAGGACATGGCAGCTAAAAAAAGCAGCAAGAAGGCGAGAGGTGCGCGAAAAGGTGGAGCCAAAGGCTCAAAAAAGAAAAGTGCCGCAAAGTCGCGGTCGCGCAGCGTAGCAGCAAAGAAATCCACCAAGAAATCAGCGAAATCCGCTGCAAAGAAGACCGCAAAGAAGGCCGCAAAGAAGACTGCGGCACGGAAAACTACGGCAAAAAAAGCCAGCAAAGCTCCCGCCAAAAAAGCGGGCAAGGCCAGGAAAGCAGCAAAGAGCAGCAAGGCCGTAACGAGAGGTGCAGCGAGGACACAGAAGCGAGCAGTGAGCGCACCTTTTGCGCCGTCCACCCCGGCTCCAGAAAGCACGAGCGTGCCGGAAGCTCCTGTCCAGGATTCCTCTAGCAACTTGGGAGGGTTGGACCAACCAAAATTGGACAATGGAGATAGCGAAGGCGAATAAGGAAAAAAGCGGATCAGTTGTCAGTAGTCGTTGGTGTTCTGAAAACTTTGTCCTTGGAGCTTTGTCCTTTGTAGTTAACTTTTATCGAAGGCTCAGTTGTAGTCCAAGAAATGCAAAGCACCAAGTACCAAGCTCAAAGTACAGCAATCGACAACTGACAACTGATCAATATCTTACTGGCCACCCGCTGATTTCCCTCACAAACCGCACCAATGTATCCAACCGGTAATCTATTTATTCCGGCTGAACACGGAAGACTTGAGGCAATTCTCAAGCAGCCTGCGGCTGGTCCAGTGTCTGGCGTAGCGTTGGTGCTTCACCCTCATCCCCTGGGTGGCGGCACAATGCACAACAAAGTAGTTTTTCGTGCTGCCAGCGCCTTGAATGATGCCGGCCTCACAACTCTTAGAATAAATTTCCGCGGAGTAGGCCAAAGCACCGGTGAGCACGATGAGGGTCGCGGAGAAATGGAGGATGTTCGCGCCGGACTGAACTATCTGGCTGAGAATTATCCGCAGCAGAGCATAACAGTTTGTGGCTTTTCATTTGGCGCTTGGCTCGGACTTCAAGTTGGTATTGGCGACGACCGTGTAAGAAACCTGATAAGCATCGGGACCCCGCTTGATAAGTACGACTTTAGTTTTGTGATGAGTTGTCGCAAACCGCTCCTCTTTGTCCATGGCTCCATGGATGAGTTTGGCGATGTGGAGAAGTTGCGTCAGCTGGTCGAGAAACTTGAAAGCCAAACGCAGGTGCAGTTAATTGTGGTTCCAGAGGCAGATCACTTTTTCGAAGGTCACCTGGACGAACTCAAGCGGGCAATTATTGGTTGGATATCTGTTCAAGCCGCGATGAATCAGTGAATCGCGAATGATGAACCTACTGGCCGGTGACGTTTCCGCGACCATCTCCAATCTTTACCTTTTGGCCATTCTTATCAACCGCAACATAGATCACCTCAGCTTCAGTGACGCGGATCCGCTCGCTCTTAAGTCCGAGTCGCTCGGCTTCCACGATCACGCGCACCGTGATTGATGTTTTCCCAACGCGGATAGTGTTGGCGTAAAAACTTACTAAATCACCAACACGCACTGGCTTGTGGAAAATGACTTCTCGCATTGCTACGGTGACGAACCGTTCCATCATCGTGTGTCTGTGAGCTTCGATCGCGCCGGCAGTATCGATATAACTCAGAATGACGCCGCCGAAGATGGTGCCTTGAGAGTTAGTGTCACGCGGCAATAATGTGATGCGGATGGCTGGATCTCGATAGGAATTCATGGCCCTATCGTAGTCGTTAAAGCACAGGCTCGTAAAATCGCGTGCGTCATAGTCCTCACATTTCGCGGAACAAAGAATTCGATACGGTGTCTAAACTCACGACTCCCCGGTTCGCGAGAGCCGTGCATGAAAGGTCGTGTTGTGATGACGTTGTTCTTGTTCTTCTATACTTCGATTTTGTTAATGAACTTAATACAAGAGGTAAGTGACACAGACTTCAACGATCTTGGGAAGCTACTACTTGGCGGTTTCGCGGTAGCCGTCGCATTTGCCATTGCCTTCACATTTGTCAGACTGCGTTTACGGGACAGCAAACCGTCAGCATCCACCTTCCTTAGTATCACCGACCTGCAGAACAAAGAGCGGATCGAGCGAACCCGGTCCTAATCCACAGACTTCGCAGATTAGAAAGACACGAGGCAGGAGCAGTAGGCAGGAGCAGGCAAAGCGATCAGAACGGTGCCCTATGTCCTGCCCCTGTTTTCTGCTCCTGCCTCCCTTTCATTTGTCTGTGGAATCTGCGTAATCTGTGGATTAGCTAATTCACTCTTGTTTGCATGCGGCGAAGCGCTACTGCAGCCTCAGCAAAATCGGGGTTTTGCTCCAGCGCAAGCCCGTAGTGTTTAACTGCATCGAGAAATTTTCGGCGTGTTTCATAAACGCGCCCCAGATTAAAATGCGGAAAGGCGTAGGATTCATAGCGTGGCGCGAGTAACGCGCGCTTGAACCATCGAACCGAACCATAAATGTCTCCTTGCGCCAACAAATAACTGCCGATGTCGTTGTAAGGATTGCCCAGTGTTTCATCCACCCTGATAGCCGCCAAACACTCTTCGATAGCCTCATCATATCGCTGCTGGAAACTGTAAACCCATCCCAAAAAAGTATGGGCTTCGGCCGTCGGATAAGTTTCGATGGAGCGTTTGTAGAGTTCTATCGCGCGATCATATTCGTGACCAAGCTGGGCTTCGTACGCCTCATGAAACAGCTGTTTGGCTGCTAACCGAACATCGGATGAAACTTCGTCGTCGTACATGTTTTCCTCGAACACTAAGGGGCACGCCTATGTGTTATTCCAGACAAAAGCGACTGACGATTCTTATTACCTTAAGGTGTGAATTATACTCTTGGCGATTGAGGATTGCTTTCGTGTGAGATATGACAAGTGACGAGACATATTTTATTACTGGTTTCCCCGGCTTTATCACCAACCGTCTGTTGCTGCGTCTGGCAATAACAGGTGGTCAGTTTCTTCTGCTTGTTCAGCCGGCACTGGTAACGCGCGGCCAACAGGAGATCGCACGAATTGTCAGCGCAACCGGCTCACCGGCAACAAACTTTCACATAGTCGAAGGAGATATCAGTCAACCCGGCCTTGGAATGAAGGTTCACGATTTGGAATCTGTGCGGCTGCGGACGACCAGACTGTTTCATTTGGCGGCAATCTACGATCTGGGAGTAGCCAGAGACTTGGCATTGAGTGTGAACGTCGCGGGCACGCAACATGTCAATGAGTTAGCACGCTCATTGCCGCACCTCCGCCATTATCATCACGTCTCTACCTGCTATGTTGCTGGGAAGCGAGAAGGGAGGATCCTGGAGACAGAATTGAGACATGAGGCGGGCTTCCGAAATTTCTACGAAGAGTCGAAGTATTTGGCTGAAATTGAGGTTGACTCGCTCAAGAGCGAACTACCTATTACGATTCACCGGCCGTCGGTAGTGTGCGGCGACTCCCGTACCGGCGAGACTGCCAAATACGATGGTGTCTACTATTTGATCCGCTATCTGTTGAGGTGGAGCAGTGTGCTTTCGCAGTTCAATATCGGCAACCACGATGTTTGTCTCAATCTTGTCCCGGTTGACTTTGTTGTCGAATCGCTGGCGGTATTGGCTTGCGACGATGCTGCCATCGGGAAGACTTTGCAGCTTGCCGATCCAGACCCGTTAACCACCAACCAGCTCTTCAACGCAATCGCGAAGTCGATCAATGGCAGCCATTCGCGTATCACGATTCCGCCGTCATGGGTCCATTACTTTCTCATGCTTCCTCCCTCTCCAAAGACTACTGGTCTGCCGCATCACGGCGTGCCCTACTTCTTTGTGAAGCAAACCTACGATTCCACTCAGGCGCAACGGCTACTCGCAAGGCATCAGATCGCGTGCCCGCCATTCAGTAGTTATGTCGACAAGATTGTTAACTATGCAGCAGAGCATCCAGCTTTGTGAATGGTCAATCCCACCCACTGGAGAGACCGTGTGAAAAATCAGTCGAGTGAGGAAGGACACCAACATGATCGCAACTAAATACAGTACCGCGAGCGAAGCGACCGGATGCCGGCACTCGATAATCACAAGAACTCTTAAAACGCTGGTTGAGTGCCGGCATCCGCGCGCTTCGCTCGCGGTACTGTATTGGGTGGCGACACCAATCGCATAATTCATGCTCAATCGCCAAGTTTCTACCCACTCGCGACCGAGGCTGTGTGAAAACTCAAATTGATGCCACGGGCTTGCCCCGTGGAGTTTCACGCTCGCGGCTACAAAGAAAGTTGCGCAACGCTCCTAGATGCCAC
>Ga0070706_100004260_pt1 | contig 13885 bp, 9 predicted proteins | sample KBSK5501metaG_FD_65476 | JGI IMG/M metagenome (GOLD analysis project Ga0070706, IMG submission 65476) | Corn, switchgrass and miscanthus rhizosphere microbial communities from Kellogg Biological Station, Michigan, USA - KBS K5-50-1 metaG | ecosystem: Host-associated > Plants > Roots >...
GTCAGGAAGGCGATGTTGTGGCGGGTGGTGAGGGTGTCGGGATGGTCCGGGCCCAGCACCCGCTGCTGATCGGGCAGCAGCTCCTGGGACAGCCGCAGCGCCCCGTGAGCGTCACCGCTCTGCCCTATGAACATCGCGATGTTGCCGCGGGTGGTGAGGGTGCCGGGATGGTCCGGGCCCAGCACCCGCTGCAGATCGGGCAGCAGCTCCTGAAACAGCCGGAGCGCCCCGCGGGCATCACCGCTCTGGCCGGTCCAGGCGGCGATGTTGCCGCGGGTGGTGAGGGTGTCGGGATGGTCCGGGCCCAGCACCCGCACCTGGTCGGGCAGCAGCTCCCGGAACAGCCGGAGCGCCCCGCGGGCATCACCGGTCTGCCCGGTCCAGGCGGCTACGTTGGACCGCGCCGTGAGCGTTTCGGGGTGAGTTTCACCAACTTGGGTGGCGAATCGATCTTCCCAGTTTCTCCATCGCCGGAGGTTCTCGGCAGGGATCACCGATTCTCGCGCGTCCAGGCTCGAGGTGACGCCTGCATAGTCGCCAATCGCCGACAGGTGCTCCGGTTCCATCTGAGCTGCGTAGCGGTGCAGTGGATTGGCCGGGTCATGTCGTGCCATCGGGGCCAGCTCATCGATGGCCTCGTGGATTGCGCCGTGTCCCCGGCGGACGTCGATCGGATACCGCGCACGCCCGGCGGACAGGTAGTCCCTCAGCGTCACGTGAAAGAGCCCGACCTGCTCGTCCTCGGTGCCCGGGCGTCCCCGCACGACGAGCTGGCGGAGTCTCACGAGCGTGTCGCGAATACCGCTGATCCGGAAAGGGCCGCCGAGCTTTTCATTCGCCAATCGCAATAGCAGCATGGGCAGGACCGGCCCTGTTCCTGCCGCAGCGAGGGCCGTCAGGATCGGCCGGTACTGGTACTCCCAGCTCCCGGGGTCGTCGGCGCCAATCGATGAAAGGGCGCCGTCGTAGATTGATCCCCAGCTGGCCGAGAGCCCGGCTACGTCGAAGCCCGGAGCGGACGCGAGGTCGGCGAGCAGCGACACGACCAGCCAGTTGCCCGAAGCCAGCGCGGAAATCTCGCGCGCCGAGTCCCGGCCGATGCCCCGGCCTTCCAGGTACGCGCCGACCGCGGCGTCGTCTGCAGCGCGGATGCGGAGCTGCTCCGCCCGTTCCGGCAGCCACGTGTCGGGACGAGCGGTCACCACGATCCGGGTCCCCAGGTCGGCCAGGACTGGCAGCGCGGCGCGCACCGAGGCCAAGGTGTCCTCGGGCAGCTGGTCGATCGCATCGATGACGGTCCTGACGGGGTCGCCTTGGTGGTGGGTGAGCGGGCCGACCACTTGGCGATGCAGGGCATCGAGGCCGTTCCACTCCTCCTCGCTCGTCGCCCGCTCGAAGGCACGGGCAAGCTCAATGAACCCGGGGACCGAGCGCCCTAGCTGACCGGATAGATCCATGGCCACCTGGGCCGGCGTGCTTGACTCCGAGGCAAACACGACGGCCTGGGCAAACCGCGGCCGGACGATGCCCGGCGCCACCTGCGGCCGGATGAGGGCCGCTGCGATCGCCGACTTGCCCGCGCCGGCATCGCCCACGACGGCCACCAGCGGGTGACGCTCCGAGAGCTCCACCACGCGTTCCAGCTCGCCGGTCGGCTGGAACCACGCGGTCAGCCGCTCGGCGTTGTCGCCAGCAGGGGTCCCAGCGATTGGGTTTGCTACGACCTCGGGGGCGAGGTTATGCGCCAGGAACAGCCCCGGGTCGGACTGGTAGGACACGTGCTGCGCCACCTGGTTCGGGCACCGGTCGGCGAGGGCGATGCGCACCACCTCGCACCGCAGGTCGCCCAGGGCGCCGCTCATCCCCCTCTGCACCCATTGGACGAGGCTCTTGCTGAAGCAGCCGTCGAAGGCCGGCCGGTCGGCGGTCGCCGCGAGGAACTCGAACCGGAATTCCCCCAGGCTCATGCTGGGCCAGACCTCGGCAGCAGCGACGGCTCCTGTGCCCGAGTAGCACGTGTCCACAAGCACGACGAGCCCGTCGGTCTCATGCTGGCGGCGAAGGCCCTTGACGTGGTTCACCAGGTTCAGAGCAGTGTCGTCGGCGGGCGGAAGCTCAGCATCGGTCGGCAGGAGGTAGAAGTCGCCGTCCTCGGCCACCTGCTCGCCGTGCCCGATGACGGCGAGCAGGAGAGTCGCTTCATCGTCTGCGGCCCGTTCGAACGCCGTCCGGATCGCTTTCTTCGCCTCGGCGACACAAGTCCGGAAGGCTCGAGCGCCGGCTGGCAAGCACCCCGCTTGGGATCGGTCAGCACCTCGTACAGCCGCGTAGCCACATCAGGCAGGAACGACAGCACCGGAAGGCTCTCGCATTGAGAGCTAATGACAAGAAGGTTTCGCCCGCCCACGCAGCGAGTATCAGTGTCACCCCCAGCATCGGGCAAGACCCCGGACGCTCAGCGCGGCACGGACACTCTGTCGGTCGGCGCGGCATCGGTACTCACCGACACCGCATGTCATGACGGCCAACACGACCGTACCTCTATGGGTGGCCACACACCGTGATCGGTCGGCCGTCCTGGACAGCTCCTGATGGCCACTTCGCCCTGCTCAACCACGCAGGCCGCCGCCGGGTCCTGGACGCCTACCGCGACGAGCCCGAGGCCGGGGCCGCCGGCCTGGTGATGGAACAGCTCGCCGTCAGCCTCAACCCCCGGCAAGGCCTGATGGCCGGGGAGCGGCTCGCCAGCCTGCTCGCCCGAACGCCCGGCCACCAGCACACCCTCGCCGCGTTCCAGGCCGCGCTGGACCAGATGCCGTGGCGGGTGTACGAGGTCCGCCGCGCGGTGCTGCCGAGGGCAGGTGACCCACGCAAGGTCGGCCGGGCGGCCCGGTGGCTTCGCGTCTGGGCGCACGGGACGCGAGCCGCGATGGCCGCAGAGGTGCACCGGCTGGCCGCCGCGGAAGGGGTACGGGTCACCGCGGACGACGGGATCGAGCGGGCCTGGCTGCGGCGCCGCGGAGAGTTCCTCCCGGCAGTTGACTGGTTCCTGGTGGCCGCTCCGCAAGGCGCGCAGGACAAGGAAGGCCCCGGATTCGCGGCGGCCTGGCCGACAGCCCTTGCTGGCCCTGCCCAAGGTGACCTGTTCACGGAGCCGCTCCCATGACCCGCCAAACGATCCGGTGCCGGGCCGCGTGACCGGGCCGTAGGGGACGGCCGCCCAAATGAGCCGTTCCCATCGCAATGACCTGCCCAAAGAGCCCCGGCCGTTGCCAGGCATCCCCGAGCGGCCAAGTGTCCTTCGGCCCGGCAGAACCCGTCAAGGTCGTACGTCCTCGCTTCGCTGCGGGCGCCACCTTGACAGAACCTGCCGCGCCAAAGGCCAGGCAAGGAAGAGAGGCCCTCAGCCAGGAGGGCCGCGCAAGCCCCTGTGGAAGGAGCCGACCATGTCCGACACCACCGCCGAGCCGATCACCCTGGAGGCCTTCAACCCGGCCGACCTGCTGATGGACGCCAACGCGCGCACCAACGCCAAGGCCACCGTCGACAAGGCGGACCTTGCCCTGTGCAAGGCGATCGCCGCGTCCCGGCCGGACGGGTGCGGCAACAACGTCCCCATCACGATCGTCCGCCGCCCGGACGGCCAGCTACGGGTCCGTACCGGGCACTGCCGCGCGATCGGCTGCGCGCGGGCTGGCGTCCCCGTGCTGGGGTTCGTCGCCGGCGCCCAGGGCGACGAGCAGGCGGACCGGCGCGCCCGGCTGATCGAGCAGTGGAACGAGAACCACCACCGGGAGCCGATGACCGTCGGCGACGAAACCGCCGTGGTGCTTGCCCTGTTCGATGAGGAACAGATGACCGAAGCCGCCATCGCCAAGGCCGTTGGCCTGCCCCGGCCGCAGGTCAGCGCGTCCCTCGCCGTGGCCCGGTCCGAGGTCGCCGTGAGGTCTGCTGAGCGGTGGGACTTCCTGACGCTGGACCAGGCCGCAACCCTGGCCGAGTTCTCTGTTATCTCGACACGCCGGGACGGCCACCTTCCTGAGGTGAGGGCTGCGGCCTGATGTAGTGAGCACCGGCGAGGGAGGCCGGTGTGCGGGTGGTCAAGCAGCGGGAGAACGGCATCGTCCGCCGCGTGGTGCTGCTCGATGACCGTGGCGACGAGGTCGCGCTGGTCAACCGGTTCCTATCACACCTGACCGACTCGGATTACAGCCCGAACACGGTCTGCGCCTACGCCTACGACCTGCGGCACCTGGTGCAGTTCTGTGGCCAGCAAGGGCTCGGCTGGAATGACTTCCGGCCGTCAACGGCGCTGGAGTTCCTGGCCTACCTGCGGCGGGTGCCGTCCCGGCGTCCGGCGCAGCGGCTTGGCTTGACGGTCGCGACCGAGCGGGGACGGTTGCTCTCGGCGGCCACGGTGCAGCGGGTGCTGGCAGCGACGTCGAGCTTCTTCGAGTGGGCGGTCGCTGCTGAGCAGTACACGGTAGGGGAGAATCCGATGCAGCGGCGCATCGATCATGCGCTGGGCCGGGTCCCGGAGCGGCACCGGCCGTTCGTCGGCGCGGCGAGCCGTCAGCAGCCGGTGCGCCGGACGGTCCGGGTGCGGCTGCCGCTGCGGCTGCCGCGGCCGATGAGTACCGGGGACATCGGTGCGCTGCTGGCCAGTCTCACCACATTGCGGGATCTGGCGATCTTCCTGCTGATGCTCGATGGGGGGCTGCGTCCCGGCGAGGTGCTGTGCCTGCAGCTGGACGACATCTCCTACGGGCGTCGGCGAGTCACGGTCCGCAAGCGTGATGACCACCCGCGGGGCGCCCGGGCGAAGGCCCGGCACGAGCGGGTGGTGGATCTGCATGAGCCGCGCACGCTGGACGCAGTCAACCGCTACGTGCTGCACGAACGCCCGCTCGACTCCGCCAGCCCGTTCGTGTTCCTTGTCGGCGGCACCGGGGCTCGCCGGTGCGAGCCGCTGAGCTACCAGGCCGTTGCTCGCGGGTTCGCCCGCCGGTTGGACCGGCTCGGCATCCGCAGCCCTGACAAAACGCCGCACGCGTTGCGGCACACGCATGCGACCGCGATGTGGGAGGGCGGGATGCGCGAACTGGCACTGCAGAAGCGGCTCGGCCACGCGTCACCGGAGTCGATCCGCATCTATACCCGAGTCTCAGACGAGCAGGTGCTCGCGGACTACGACGCGGCGCTGCGGGACCGATCGTGACAGCACCGGAGCGTCGCCTGGCGATCGTCTGTGCGCCGGTGCCGGTTCGCGGGGTGCATGCAGACCGGGCGGCCTACAAGAGCTGGGTGCACGAGCACTGCATCAGCTATGCGGTGCGGTGGGCACGGATGGACGGCTACGACCGGTTCACCGAGAGGTGGCCGGTGCTGCAGGACTGGTTCGACGCGCCGCTGCGGCAGCGGTTGCTGGACAAGGAGAATTGCGTCCGCGGGCAGCATCCGCACGGCGGCGCGAGCGTGATCATGCCGTACTTGACCTACCTGTCTTTGGTCGAGGGCGTCGGGCTGGACTACCCGGTGCTGCTGGCTCGCACGTTCACCAGCCCGTTCAAGCACCAGATGCGCTACGGCGGCCTCGGCGTCGACCTTGACCTGTTCGGCCGGCATGCCGCACGGCTCGAGCAGCTCGGCTACGCCAACGGGGCGGCGCAGCTGACCTGGCCGTTGGGGCGGATGATGCTGCACCGCGGCGACCCGGACCTGTCCGCGCTCGGATGGGACGACCTGCGTGAGTTCCGCGAGGCGATCGACGGGTTCAGCGCCCGGATGCGGCTGGAACCGCTGCGCGAGTTCTATGCCCGGGCACCCGCCGCGCGGCCGCCGGCCGAGGTCGCGAAAAGCTACTTCGCCTCGTCGATCGCCAGGCTGCACGCGGTGCACGTGCTGCTCTTCCACATCGGCCAAATCCCGCAGCCGCCGACCGGGCGGATCAACGCCGGCAGCTGGGTCGACCATCTCGCACCGGACTTCACCTCGCCGAAGATCCGCGCCGTGCTCGAGCGCTACCTGCGGTTGCACCTGCAGGCCAACCTGGACCGCCCGCAAACCGTCCGGCACATCCGCGACGCGCTGCGCCGCCTGGTGACCTGGATGGCCGAGGCGCACCCGGAGATGACCAGCCTCGCTGACCTGCACCGCGAACACGCCGAGGAGTTCTTGCGCTGGCTCGGCACCCAGACCAGCCAGCACACCGGCGCGCCGCTGAGCGTCTCGTTCCGGCGCTCCATCGTCACGCTGATCACCCGGTTCGTCACCGAGACCGCCGCGTGGGGCTGGGACGACGTCCCGGCGTGTGTGCTGTTCTCCCGTGCGGACATCCCGAAGATCACCCATCCGGTGCCGCGGTTCATTCCTGACCACGAACTCGCCGCCCTCATGGCGGCCGTGGACCACTTGCCCGACCCGTATCAGCGGGCGGCGCTGATCGTGGCACGGTGGAGCGGCGCCCGCCGCGACGAGATACGGCGCCTGGCGGCCGACTGCCTCGACGCCTACCCCGACGGACACCCGCGGCTGCGTATTCCGGTCGGCAAGGGCTACGCCGAGCGCATGATCCCGCTGCACCCGCAGGCCGCCGAAGCCCTGCAGCCGGTGATCGAGCTGGCCCGGCAGCAGAATGCCCGCCAGCGATTCGATCCCAGCGCAGGCCGGCCGGTGCAGCATGTGTTCCTGGTGCGCGGCAAGCTGCTGTCCAACGCATTCCTGTTCGACTTGTCACTCAAGGCGGCCTGCACCACCGCTGGGCTAGTCGACTCGTCCGGTCGGCCGATGATCACGGCGCACCGGTTCCGGCACACCATCGGAACCCAGCTCGCCGAGGGCGGCGCCCGCATCCAGACGATCATGGCTGTCTTGGGCCACCGGACGCCCAACATGTCGATCATCTATTCGACGCTGTCCGATCCGGCCGTCAAACAGCAGTACCAAGACGCCCTCGGCCGGCACCTCGGAGCTGACGTGACACTCGCCGGCCCCGCCGCCGAAGCCCTGCGGGAACATCGCCTCGCTCCCGAGGCGGTGTCCTGGCTGCAGACCAATTTCCTCAAGACCGAACTCGAACTCGGCCACTGCCTGCGGACCCCGGCCGAGGGCCCGTGCGAGTGCGACCTGGTGCTGACCTGCTCGAAGTTCCTCACGACCAGCGACTACGCGCCGCGCCTCCGCGCCCGTCTCGACGTCGAGCAGCAACTCATCGACGACGCCACCGCCCGCGGCTGGCCGCGTGAAATCGAACGGCACACGGCGACGAAGACCCGCATCGAGCAGCTGCTCAAGGACCTCCGCCAATAGCTGAATAGCGCTCCCGCCGGCGGGTCAGTGCTTACGATCACGAGGTGAGCCCGACCGCCAGCTACGACGAGATTGCAGACGGGTACGAGCACGAATTCCTAGCACAGTCGCGCGGCTTGCCCGGGCATCCGCCCGGCATCGATCGTGCGTTGAGCACACTGCTGGCAACCGGAAGCGGTCCGTGCCTCGAGATCGGCTGCGGCACCGGTGAATGCCGCGCTGGTCCGCGAACTAGGGCGGACCCCGTTCGGAGTAGATCTGTCCGCCGGCATGCTGGGCTACGCCAAGGGCCGGCTGCCGGCCGCCCGCGCGGACGCCAGGCACCTGCCCCTCGCGCCCTCGGCGCTCCCGGCGGTGATCACGGTGATGGCGCACACTGACCCCCGGGTCAGGTCAGGTCCCACCACTTAAAGGGGTTGAGCAGGTCTAGAAGAGCACGAGGGTTGAAATGGCTTCCACCCTCATAACACACTGCCTCGACGGCTAGAACCGTGGCGAGGAGCGCCACAGCGTCACCGCCGCCGATGTCGACGCTGATCCTCTGTGTCCGCCGCACATGATCGGCGATCTCGCGGGAGACCGTCGCCTGCGCTAGGCCGTCGCAGGTAATCGAATACTGGCCGTCGGTCACACTTCCTTCCGCAGTCAGCGACGAAAGTGTGTTCTGGATGTCGTAGCGATCCGCCCCCCGCCGCCGCACCAGCCCGGCTTCCTCGCCACGGACGATGACCTGGAACCTCCCTCCCCTCCGGCGCCTTATTGTGGCGATCTCCTCGCCACCGGCCACACTGAGCGACAGCATGGTGGCAAACCCCGGATGGTTGCGGACCTCGAACCGCGCCGTCCCGGCATCATCTGAGATTGTCAAGCGCTCAGGCCACCAAGTGCCGGACATCGCATATCGCACGGGCGCGGTCCTCTGCATCGGGCCGGCGGGCCCGCTCCGCCGCGGTCGGCTCACCACCAGCGGGATACCTTATAACCCCGGCATAGCACCACCGCGGCGACCAGCACCAGCCTTCGTAACCTCCGGCATGAAGGATCTTAGTCCACGCCTTCCTCGACGCGGGTCTCACGCCCAAGCGCCTGTTCGAAGGAGGCTCGCCAGTGCCCACAGTGCTCGCAATCCGCGCCCGGAAGAATAACACCCGAGACCGTCGCTTGCGCTGACCGCGTTGTCCAGATAATCGAGGCTGACCAGGAGGCGCTGACGGCGCTGGTCCAGGCGGCGAAGGACAGCCCCAGCCAGTTCGGCCACGTCGCCGCCCGGCTGCGTGCCACCCGCGCGCCGAGCGGGAGGCCAAGGCCGCCTTCACCGCCGAGCTTGAGGCGCAGGGCCTCGCTATCTACGGTGACCGGCCCTACGTGCCGTGGACCCTGGCCCTGGAGAACCTGCGGGACGGCGACGGCAACGAGATCACCCCCGAGGCGCACGTCACCTGCCCGGGCCGGGCCGTGACCATCACATACGAGTGGGACTGGGCTCCCGGGGCCGAGGCCGCCTACCGGGCCGCGCACGGCCTCGCCGACGATCACGACCTCGCCGACGTCGAGTTCGGCTCCGACGAGGAAGCACGCCAGGCCGGGTTCGTACCCGGCTGGCAGATCGGCCGCCACCTGTGCACCGACCCGCAACAGCACGGCCACACCAACGCGCACGGCACACCCACCGGGACGCCGACAAAGGAGCAGCAGACCGCCGAGGACCAGGCCGCCGAGGCCGCCCGCAAGACCGAGGAACGCCGCCGGGTCCGGCAGCGGAACACCGAGTGGCGGGCCGCGACCCAGACCCGCACGGCCCACCTCAAGGAGCTGCTGGGCCGCAAGGCCCCGCCAGCAGGCGCGCTGAAGCTGATCGTCGGGGCGATGGCCCGGGGCGAGACGCAACCGCAAATGTCCTCGTTCGGCCACCAGACCGCGTGCGAACTGCTCGGCTTGGCCGGCAACGGCGTGGGTGCCGGGTACCGGGCCCTGCTGCTGGCCGAACTCGCCCGGGCCTCCGAGAAACGAGCCCAGGTGATCGCCTTGGCGATGGTGCTCGGCGCCGCCGAGCATGGCACCGGCGACGTGCACACCTGGCAATCCGCTGAGGGCAGGTACTGGGCCAGCTACGGCGTCCCGCTGGCGGCCCGCTACCTGGCCTGGCTAGCCGAGCACACCGACTACGGACTGTCGGACATCGAGGCCGAGGTCGCCGCCCACGCCACCGGCCAGGCTGCCACCAGCCCTAGCGAACCGGCCGGCGAGGCCGAGCCCGGCGACCAGCCTGACAACGACGGCGAGCCGGGTGAGACGGAGAGCGAGCCGGAGCCAAACAGCGCCGGCCAGGAACAGGGCCAGCCACTGACCGAAACCAGCTAAGTCCCCGCCGCCGGTGCCCGCCCGCCTTCCCCCGGGCGGGCACCGGTGCGGGCTGGCATGGACCTGCTGAGCGAGGGATAGGAGCGGCGTCATCTGAATGACAGCGCTCATTGCGCGTGGCCTCGGTATCAAGCGAGTAGCCGTCCCGCTCAACTCGCAGCGACCAAGACAGTAGACCGCACTGCTGGTGTTTCCGCTCCCCAACGGCCACTGGTGCAGCACCTCGACGGCGATACCGAGTGCGGCGTACCGCCCCGAAGCACGCCGCCCACGGGCCTTGGACCTTGCCCGCCACACCGGGACCGCCCCGGGCTGGCTGCCGTACCCGGCGATCCGGAGGCCCGAGGTGTGCCAGGCGGTGTCGCTACCTGCCCGATGACCTCGCCGAGCGCACCGAGGACCACAGGGCACGCCCGGTCAGCCCCGCCAGGGCCGGGTAGCCGCCAAGGCCTGACCATACGGCGGCGCCCGCGCCCCGCGCCTGCCGGGCCGCAGTCCTCCGCAGAGTGCCTTCCAACGGTTTCTGCCTCCAACCGGACTGTCTTGTACAGCTGAGGGTTGCAAGGGCACTGTCCTGTGAGCTGGGGTTCGCAGGGTAGGTGTGGACACCTGGGCGGGCTGGTGTCCAGATTTAGGTTGCAGTTTCGGCGATCGCTGGCGCTGGGCCACGAGTCAAGAGCCGCCGGGCAAGCGGCAGCACTCTTAGATCACTGTGGCTTCGGCTCTTGTCGCAGGCGCCTATTGCCGGCGCGGCATCGCTGGCTTCCCTGGGCAGGCTCCGTCAGGCCGGTGCTGTGGGCGGGCTGCCGGTTGTGGTCAGCGGCGGGGTGCAGCGGAAGATGGCGGGGCGGTGGCGGTGTGACCCGGCGGGGTTGCCAGCACCGAATCGCCTGGGTTCTTGCGCGGCGGGGCGATGACGACACCGACCACGCCGAGGGTCCCGTCATTGGCGAAGGGGCGCACGTAGGCGCCTTTGGTCAGCAAGGCGCTCTTTGGACCCGGGTGATCACCCCGACCGGGACACCGGGAACATACGGCCGGTCGCCGATCGAGGCGTAGGTGACCAGTTGCTCGCCCGGGCGGAGCACCGCGCCGGCGTCGAACACCTGCAGCCGCAGCAGGCCGGGCTGGCTTGGGCCGAGCCCGCCGACCACCCCGATCTCGCGGGTGCCCGCTACCCGCACGCCCGCCTTGGCCGACGGGCCGGTGGCCAGCACCACGGTGGCGGTGTGCGCACTCACCGCGGTGACCGTCCCGACCAGGCCCGCGCCGTTGAGCACGGTTTCCTGCGGCTTGATACGGTCGGCGCTCCCGGCGTCGATGGTGACCGTGCCCGGATACCCCGGGCCGGCCGCGGTCACGGTCGCCGCCACGATCCGGTAGCGGCCGCGCCCCGCCAGCTGTTCGAGGCTGTGCAGCTGCGCCCAGTCCGACCTATCCAGCTGGGCCTGCCACAGCCCGGCGCGCAGCCGCACCACCTCGCGTTCCAGTGCCGTGATCTTGGCTTGTGACGCTGGCGCGTTCCCGAGGCGGGCGAAGAAGCCTGTCACCGGCCGGGTCGCCGAGCTCACCATGGACTTGGCGGAACTGAGGATCGCGGCCCCGGTCGTGCGCAGCGCGGGCCCGGGCGAGGCCCGGGCAGCGATGAGGGCCAAGGCCGCGGCCAGGAGCAGGCCGAGAACCAGGCGGGTCCGCGGGCTGTCATGCACCCGGTCACCTCAACGCGAATCACACCGCCCCGGCGTGCCCGGCTGGCCGCCGGAGCTACTCCCTGACCTTAGTGACCTGCGCAGGAAGCCCCAAGCAGAGCTGGTCACATCTGGCCGCGCCGGGGTGTGAGCAGGCTGCGTCGCTGCGCGACCGGGGAACGGGAGGTGGCCGCTAGCCGGGCCGCCCCCAAGAAGAATGGGCAGCCGCGCATCCGGGCCTGCCGTCCCCGGCCGAAAAGTGCCAGGAACTCAGCGGCGAGGGCCGCGCGGCTCCGCGGCTGCCCCGCGAGCACTGCATCTGGCCTGAAGACAAGCCGGCCAGCCACCGCACGTTCGCGGTCACCATCTCATCGGCGGCGCCCACCAGCCGGTACTCCCACCCCACCCGGGCACACGCCTGCGCGGTGGCCTCGAACTCGGCCGCATCCCGCGCCCCGCGCCGCTCCTCTGGGCGGCAGTCCACCACCACCGCCGAGCCGTCCACGCGGCGGGCGAAATAGTCCGGCGCGTGCGCCACCGGCTGGCCCGTCTCATCCAGCCAGCGCAGCCAAAACGGCTGCGAGGCGATGCCGGTCACCGCCGGGTCGAAGTCCAACAGCATCAACAAGGCGTTCCAGCCAGGACTCAAACCCCACATGCCCGCCGGCCACCACAGCCCGCTGAGAGTGCCTGCTCGTTTCGCAACCGCTGCCAGTTTCCGGCCGTCATAGGTGTTAGATGCCGGCGGTGGCGGGTGGTGTTCGCCTGGCCCGGCGTGGGCGGGAGTGCCCGGTGAGCAAGAACGGCAGAACGCGGATGCGCCCGGCCCGGCCGGAGCGCCCGGTTTCTAGGATCGGTGTGGCCTGCGCCGCCGTGACAGCGGCGGTGTTGGCTCTGGCGATGACGGGGTGCGGTTCCCGCCCGGCGGTGGGTGCCGGCGGCCCGGTCCGCGCCGTGCTCACCACGACCTTCCGGCTCCCCGGGATTTTGGGCCTGGCCACCGGGGACGGCGCGGCGTGGGTCACCACCGGCAACGCGGTGCTGCGGATCGACGCGCGCACCGACCAGGCCCGGCGGGTCCTGTCGGACCCGGGTGCGTCGCTGGCCGGCATCGCCTTCGGGGCGGGCAGCCTGTGGGTCGAGGGCGCCGTCGGGCTGCTGCGGGTGAACCCGGCCACCGGCAAGGTCATGGCCAGGATCGGCGTCCACGCGGCGCTGCTGTCCTTCGGCGAGGGCGCGCTGTGGGCACTGGGTTTCATAGGGGGTGGCGGGTCGCTGCTCCGGATCGACCCTCAGACGAACACGGCGCGGGCCTTTCCCCTGCCGCCGGGCAAGAGCTGGGGCCTGGCGGCGGGCGAGGGCGCGGTCTGGATCTCGGTGGTGATGCCGCCATCGGCCGGGATGCTGCGCGTCGACCCGGCCACCGGGCGGGTGGTGGCGCGCATCTCGGGGGATCACCTGTTCGGGCAGGTCGCGGCCGGTGATGGCGCGGTCTGGGCGTCCGACGGGTGGGCGGTGTCGCGGATCGGCCCGCGAACGGACCGGGTGACGGCGACGGCCCCGCTGTCACCGCTGCCCGCTTCCGGCGAGTCCCCGGTCCTGAACGGGTCGGGGCTGCTGGCCGTGGCGCCGGGAGTGGTCTGGGTGACCCGGGCGGCGGGCACCGGGCGGGCGGGCGTGCTGCGCATCGGCCCGCGCACCGGCCAGCTCACCGGGCCGGCCCTGCGGGTCGGCCACCAGCCGCAGGCGGCCGCCGCGTCCGGCACCACGCTGTGGGTGGTGACCGCGCAGGGCCTGGCCAGGGTCGACCTGGTCACCTGCGGCCGGGGCCGGTGTCCTCGCCCGGCCCCGTCGGCCTCGCTGCCGCCCGCCCCGGCGCTGGTGTGGCTCGACTCGCTCCAGATGGTCTCGGCCCGCGACGGCTGGGCGCTGGCATGGACCAGCAACCCCGCCGGCCCCTCCCCCGCCGCGCTGATCCCAGTGCGGACCACCGACGGCGGGCGTACCTGGACCGTAGTGACACCCGCCCAGGCCAGGCCGTTGCTCATCCCGATGCACAGCAGCACGATCCTGCAGGCGGTCTCCGCCGGCCGGGCCTGGCTGGCGGTGACGCTTTCCCGTCCGTCCCGCCCGGCCCTGATCGAGGTGTTCGGCACCGCCAACGGGGGAGGCACCTGGACCGCGTCGGCACCGTTCCGCGCCCCCGGTTCTTCCCAGTCGCTCGACTTCAGCGACGCCACGCACGGCTGGCTGCTGCAAGACCTCGGCGCCGCCATGGGAAACAACCCGGTGCGGCTCTACCGCACCAGCGACGGCGGGCGGCACTGGTCACTCGCCGCGGCCAGCCCACGGTGGGGCTATGCCGGGACGGCCCGCGGCACGATCCCCACCGCCTGCGACAAGACCGGTGTCGGGTTCGTGACCCCTGCCGACGGCTGGCTGACCAGCGCCTGCGTGGCCGGGAGGTCGGTGCTCGCCAGCCATGACGGCGGGGTGACCTGGGCGCCGCAGACGCTGCCGCTGCCCGC
>Ga0070706_100004265_pt1 | contig 13877 bp, 13 predicted proteins | sample KBSK5501metaG_FD_65476 | JGI IMG/M metagenome (GOLD analysis project Ga0070706, IMG submission 65476) | Corn, switchgrass and miscanthus rhizosphere microbial communities from Kellogg Biological Station, Michigan, USA - KBS K5-50-1 metaG | ecosystem: Host-associated > Plants > Roots >...
AGGGGCGGCGGCAGGAGGCCATCGACGAGTACCGCGAGGCCCTTCGCCTGCAGCCGGGATTTCCCCTGGCTCAAAACAACCTGGAGATCGCGCTGCGCGGTCCGGCGAGGAACGAGGAAGCCCGCCGCGAGTGAGGGAGGTCTCTCGACGAGGCGCCGCCCCGATCAGCCGCGGTCGATGCCAGCCAAGTGCGGCGCGAGGACCCCTTCCTGAAGCTCCGAAAGCGCCGAGAGACCGCGGCGGGCGAGGGCGAGGAGCTCGTCCAGGCGCTCCTGCGTGAAGGGGCGCCGCTCCGCCGTGCCCTGGATCTCGACGAAGGCGCCCGAGGCCGTGCCGACGATGTTGCAGTCCACTTCGGCTTCGGAGTCTTCGGCGTAGGCGAGATCGAGCACCGCCTGGCCTGCGCAGATCCCGACGGAGGTTGCCGCCACGGTCTCGCGCAGCGGCCAGCGCGGGATGAGACCCTCGCGGAGGAGCTTCGCGAGGGATAAGGCGAGCGCGACGCAGGCCCCGGTGATCGCCGCACATCGCGTGCCGCCGTCGGCCTCGAGGACGTCGCAGTCGAGCGTGATCGTGCGCTCCGCGAGCCCGCGCAGCTCCGTGACGCTCCGCAGCGACCGTCCGATCAGCCTCTGGATCTCGTGCGTGCGTCCTCCCTGTCGGCCCGCGGCGGCCTCGCGCGCCGAGCGTGTGTGCGTCGCCCGCGGCAGCATGCCGTATTCGGCCGTGACCCAGCCGCTCCCGCTGCCCTTCAGGAACTGCGGCACCCGCTCCTCGACGGACGCCGCGCAAAGGACGCGCGTCGCGCCGAGCGAGATCAGGGCCGACCCCTCCGCGTACTTCAGCGCGCTGGGCTCGATCGAGACCGGGCGCATCTCGGAGGGCTTCCTCCCATCGGGGCGGACAGTCGAACTCACGTTCTCATCTCGAGGGCCGGATCTTCCCATGTCCCGGGGCATCGCGTGAACCTGGAACCTGAAACCTGAAACCTGGAACCTCGCGGCGCGGAGCGCCGCGGTTCAGGGCGCGACCTCGTTGCGGAAATAGAGGAGCGGGCGCGTCAGGTCGACGTGCCCTCCGAGAGTTTCGGCTGGCTCGCCGTTGACCAGGATCCGCACGCGCGTCGTATCGGCGACGTTCTGGAGGACCGTGTCCACGAGCGCCGCGACGATCGCGAGCTCTTCCGAAGATCCGAAGGAAAGGCCCGAGTCCACGGCCAGGTCCAGGACAGCCACGCCGTCGGGCAGAAGGAAAGCGTTGCGCAGCTGGATCTTCGGCGGGAGCACCGCCGCGAGGCCCGCCCGCGTCGGGCCGCGGCGAAGCTCCGCGAAGAGCGCCTTCAAATACACGCCGGGCCCGGCGGGTTTGGGGATGTCCCGCTCTTCGGCGTGGAGCCGGTCGTCGTCTCCCCCGAGGAAGAAGATCGTGACGCGGACGGTCTCGGCCGGAGTGACGGCGGGCGTTCCGGCCAGGACCGGCGGAACCGGAGCGGTCGAAGGGGTGACGCGCAGGAACGCTCGGATCCTCCGCCTCGCCGGAGCCAGCCCCTGCGGCCTCGTCAGGATCGCGATTGTCGCCACGGCCACGACGAGGACCGCCAGCAGAATGGCGGCCGCCCGCCGCGTCATGGAGTCCGGACCGCGGGCGGAGCCGTCGGAGCCTGGGGCGAGACGGGTGTCGGGGTCGTCCGGGCCGGCCCGCCCGTCTTGCGGCGCTCGAAAAAACGGCCGACGGCGCGCGCGACGGCGTCCGCGATGCTCTGCTGGAAGACCGGCGAGGCGAGCTTCTTTTCCTCCTCGGGGTTGGAGATGAATGCGGTCTCGACCAGCACGGCCGGCATCGTCGCCCCGACGAGCACGCGGAAGGGCGCCTGCTTGATGCCGCGGTTGCCGGTGCCGGAGACGGCGTTCAACTCGTCCTGCGCCGCTTCGGCGAGCTCGCTCGATTCTTTCAGGTGCGCCGTCTGCGCGAGATCCCACAGGATGAAATCGAGATCGGGATTGCGCACCGGAGCGGCGGCCGCTCCAGAGGTCTCCAGGGCTGACGCCGCCTGATTCTCGCGGCTCGCGATCTCCTGCGAGAGCTTGTCGGAGGCTTCGAGCGAGAGGTAGTAGGTCTCCGAGCCGCGCGCGCCGGGCGTTCGGGAGGAGTTGGCGTGGATCGAGAGGAAGAGGTCCGCTCGCTCCCGGTTGGCCATCGAGGTCCGGTCGTCCAGCGAGAGGACGGTGTCGGAGTCGCGCGTCAGGAGAACGCGGCAGGGAAGCGTCTTCGAGAGCGTCGCCGCGAGGCGCCGGGCGATCTGAAGCGTAACGTCCTTCTCCTGAAGGCCTCCCGGGCCGACTGCGCCGGTCTCGGCGCCGCCGTGTCCCGGATCGATCACGATCGTCAGCGCCGGGGCCGCCTTCTCGAGCGCGGCGACGGGCGAGAGGACCAGCGCGGGCGCGGGCCTTCCGATCTCGATGACGAGCCGGTCGGGCGAGGCGAGCGGGTAGGCGCGCGCCGTCGAGCCCTTCTCCCGGTACTCGATCGAGGCCGTGTTGCCGGCGAAGCGGATGACCGAGATAAGGGGGTCGTCGTACCGGCGCTCTGCGAACGGTGGGACGATCTGGATGCCAGGCCAGGAGACCTGAAAGCCCGTTTCGGTTACGGTCGGGACGAAGCGCGCCGCGGCGGACTGTCGGATGACGATCTGTGTCGTCGGCTCGACGTGGACGACCGCGACATCCAGGTTGACCGCCGCCGTCCCCTCCGAGAGCACCCAGGTCTTCCTCGCCGCGTCGTAGGCCCCGGTGGCGCCGACCAGGGGAAAGAGGACTTTCTCGAGGAAGTCCGGCGGCGCGTAGAGGGATCCCCCGACGGAGTGGGCGGGGCGCGAGATCGACACGATCCGCTGGTCCACGGGGACCTGCGTCGTGCCGGCGCCGATGACGACGCGGTGGCCTCCCGCCGTCAGGGTCGCCACGCCGGTCGTCGCGTCGGTCGCGACCTCAAAGCCGAGCGCGCGGGCGCTCTCGGCGACGTTCAAGTCGGCGCCCGCCAGGGTCACTGAGTGCGGCTGCCCCTTCCAGAGGATTGTCGCCATCTGCGCGCGAGAGGCCGCCGCGGGCAGGAACACCGCCAAGAAAATGAAGGCCGCCGCGGCCCGCCGCGTGAGGGCGTAAACACCGCCGCCCGCCGTTTCCGGCGTCGTCAGTCGAGGCGTCTTCGCCCATATGCCCGAGGATCGCAGAGCTTCCAGTATAAGCACGCCCCGTCGCCGATGTACTTCTGTGTCGCTCTTTGGCGAGCGGCACTTGATCGCGGCAGGCGCAGGTCCCGAGTAAGCGAAACCGACGTGCTACCGGCGGTAAGGGAAAACCCAGTTGACGAAGGCGCGCCACTCGTTCTGCGTCTTGCGCGCCTCGAAGAAGCCGGTGTAGCTCGTCTTGCGGCTGTACCAGGAGTAGCTCGCGCCCGCGCCGATCGGGCCCGCGAGCGGCAGACGCGCCACGCCCCGGAAGAACTGGAGCGTGTTGGTGTCCGAGACTCCGCTGACCGTCGTGGCCCAGAGGGCCCCGTAGCCCGCGCCGAGGACCTCGCGGCCGCGGTAGTAGATGCGGCCTGCGGCGCGCACGCCGCCCCCCGGCGCGAAGTCGTAGTTGCGTCCGGTCTGTGGGGCCGTGAAGTCGGTCGTCTGGATCGCGGCGAGCGGAAACACGACCGCGGTCACATCGGTCAGGGCGAAGAGCTCCGGGCCGACCACGTAGCGAGACAGCAGCCCGCCGCTGAAGGCCTGCGCCCCGAAGACCTGCGACTCGTTGTTCAAGTATTCGTACTCCTGGGAGAAGCCCGCGATGTGTCGCGCCGCGGAGTCCGGGTCGGTGAGCTCCCAGCCCTTCAGGATCCCGCGCTCCTCGATCCGGGAGATGAGAGTCCCCCCCGGCGAGTTGAAGTCGACGCCGAGGTAGAAGGAATCGAACGGATTCCGGATGTCGCCTTTGAAGGGGTCCCCATAAAGCGCGGAGATCTGGAGCATTCCCTGATCGGGATGCGCGGCACCGCCTTTGATCCGCCGGTAGCCCAGATCGGCGGAGAAGCTGAACCCTCTGGGGAAGCGATCGTCCGGATTCTCGCCCTGCTTCGTCATCTCGCCGCGCAACAGGCGGTTGAACGCGCCGACGGGATTCAAGACTCCCGCGACGATCTCCCGCCATAGGCGGTCGGGTCCGGTGGCCGTGTTGTCCAGAACCAGCACGGAGAGACGGTGCGCGACCTCGCCCCGGGTCATGCCTCCGAGAGTCGTGTTCACCAGGTCGTTGATCGAGGGGGGTGTGTTTTCCATGCAGCATTCCCAGAGAAGGCTTCCCGTCAGGGAGAAGAGGCTGGATTCCCAGAAGGTGTATCCGTTGGATCGCGCCGCGTCGAAGAAAAGCCCGCCGTGGTAAGGGTGCGAAGACTGGTTGACGTCGAAGTGATCGCTGTCGTATTTGAAGCCGGTCTTGAAGTTCTGCTTGATGGTCTCCGTCGAGATGTAGGCGAAGTCCTCCTTGGTGACGTAACGATCGAAAGCCCAGGGGACGACCTCGAGAAGGACGAGCTCCCCGGCTGCCGCGAAGAAGTATTTTTTCCTCGGCCCTTTCACGGCCTTTTCCGGAAAGGCGGAGGCGGCCTGGTCCAGCCTGCCGGCCTCCACGAACTTCGCTGCCGACAGGTCAGAGAAGATCTTCTCGACTCCGACCTGAAAGCGAGCAAAGCGAGCGAGCTGGAACGCCACCTCGGTCTCTCGCTCGGGTGTGCCCTGAGCCGCGGCCGGCTCCGTGGTCAGAGTGGCGCCCACGAAAAAGAGTCCGACAAGAAGACGCATTGGAACGTTGATTCGCAGCGGTGCTCTTTGCTCTGCTTTCTTCAGCAAGACCCTCCCCAAGGCAGGTAGTCCCCGACTCCTGTGAAGCCTTTGCGAAAGTCGAGCCAGCCACAGGCCTCAGCTCCTGAACTTGGGCCTCCGACCCTGGACTCCGGACCCTGGAACCTGGACTTCCTCCGTGTGCTAGCTTCCCTGAAGTCGTGACTTCACGGGCCTTCCGGGTCTCACTCCTCCTCTTCGGCTCCGGTCTGACGGCGCTCGTCTACCAGATCGCCTGGATGCGCGAGCTGCGCCTGGTCTTCGGCTTCTCCACCGCTTCTTCCGCGGCGGTCGTCGCCATCTTCATGGGGGGTCTCGGGGTCGGCAGTTGGCTCCTCGGGCGCCGCGCGGACATGACGCCCCGTCCCCTGGCCTTCTATGGCGCGCTCGAGCTCGCGATCGCCGCCTCCGCCGCGGCGACCCCCGTGCTTCTCTGGCTCGTGCGCGCGGCCTACGTGGCCGCGGGGGGATCGCTGCGCCTGGGGATCCTGGGCGGGACTCTCGCGCGACTCCTCCTCTCGTCTCTCGTGCTGGCGGTGCCGACGGTCCTGATGGGAGGAACGCTTCCGGCGGCGGCGCGCGCCGTCGAGACGGACCGGGACTCCGCGCGGCGCCTGCTCGCGCTGCTCTACGGATCCAACACACTGGGCGCCGTGGCGGGAACGCTCCTCTCGACATTCTTTCTGCTCGAGAGGCTGGGGACCCGCGAGACGCTCTGGGCGAGCTGCGCCGTCAACGCGCTCGTCGGGCTCGCGGCCTTGCTCCTCTCGAAATCGATTCCGGCAGCCGTCGGCGCGGTGGCCGTGGAGCCGCAGCCGGCGCCGGCCCCCGCGACGATCCCTGAGAGGATCGCCGCTCCCGCACCGAGGTTGGGGGATGGCGGAAAGAAGAAGAAGGAGGAGAGGCGCGGCCAAAGGCGGCCGGTTTCGCCGGCTTCGCCTCCCGCGCGCCGCGCCGCGGGGCCTCCGGCGCGATTCGTCCTCGGTGCCGCCGCCGTGACGGGCTTCGCCTTCACTCTCATGGAGCTCGTCTGGTACCGGATGCTCGCCCCGCTCCTCGGCGGTTCAACCTATACGTTCGGCCTGATCCTCGCGGTCGCGCTGGCGGGGATCGGCGCCGGCTCGCTCGCGAGATCCGGCCGGGAGCGGCCGGGCACTCTCGCCGGTTTCGCGACGACCTGCGCGGTCGAGGCCGCGCTGCTCGCCTTCCCCTACGGCCTGGGCGACTCTGTCGCGGTTCTCGCATCGCGCCTGCGTCCTGAAGGCGCGTTTGGCTTCGGCAGCCTCGTATCCGGCTGGACGGCCGTCGCGGCGCTTGTCGTCTTCCCGGCCGCCTTCGTGGCGGGCGTGCAGTTTCCGATCCTGATCTCGCTTCTCGGGCGCGGGCGCGAGAAGGTCGGAACGCACGTCGGCCTCGCGTACGCATGGAACACCGCGGGCGCGATCGTCGGATCCCTGGCCGGCGGCTTCGGGCTCCTTCCTCTGCTGTCCGCCACCGGCACGTGGGTCTTCGTCACGCTCCTGCTCGCCGCGCTCGCCGTCGCGGCGCTCGTTCTCTCGCGCGGGCGCCGGGAAGAGCCGCGCGGCCGCTGGTGGATCCCGGCGGGAGCCGCGGCGGCGAGCGTCGCGCTCGTCACGACGACCGGGCCGACCGCGGCCTGGCGGCATAGCCCGATCGGCGCCGGCCGAGTTCACCTCTCGAAGGTTTCCGGCAACCGTCTGGAGGAGTGGTTGCGCGACCAGCGCCGTCGGACTTTCTGGCAAGCCGACGGAGTCGAGTCGAGCGTCGCGATGACGACGACGAGCGGCGGCCTCGCATTCGTCGTCAACGGAAAAATCGACGGCAACACGCGAACCGACGCCCCGACCCAGGTCATGGGCGGACTGATCGGCGCGGCGCTCCACCGCGAACCCCGCCGCGCTCTCGTCATCGGGCTCGGAACGGGATCGACGGCGGGCTGGCTCGCCGCGGTCCCTTCGATCGAGCGGGTGGACGTCGTGGAGCTCGAGCCCGCGATCCTCCGGGTCGCCGAGGCCTCCGCGCCGGTCAACCGGAACGTCCTCGCGAGTCCGAAGGTCCGCATCACGATCGGGGACGCGCGCGAGTATCTGCTGACGTCCCGGGACAGCTACGACGTCATCTTCTCCGAGCCTTCGAACCCTTACCGCGCCGGGATCTCGAGCCTCTTCACCGAGGAGTTCTATCGGGCCGCGCGCGCGAGGCTGGCGCCCGGCGGGATCTTCCTGCAGTGGCTGCAGTCCTACGAGGTGGATTCCGAGACGGTCCGCGCGGTCTACGAGACCCTTGGCAGCGCCTTCCCCGCGATCGAGAGCTGGTTCGCGGGGTACCACGACCTGATCCTCGCCGCATCGGCGGCGCCGGTCGCGTACGACGCGGACCTCCTGCGCGCGCGGCTCTCGCAGGAGCCGTACCGCTCGGCGTTGTCCGCAGCCTGGGCGACCGCAGGCCTGGAAGGATTTCTCTCCCACTTCGTCGCCCGCGCCTCCTTCGTTCCCGCCCTCTTCGGCGTGGGCCGGGCGCCGCGCAACACCGATGACCGCAACGTCATCGAGTTCGCCTTCGCGCGCAGCCTCGGCCGGGACACCGCGTTCGACCTGGACAAGGCGCGCAGCCTCGCCCGCGAGCGCGGGGAGGACACCCCGGTCTTCGCGCGGGGGACCCCGGACCGGGAGATGGTCCGGCGACTGCGAATCTCGACGATCACGGCGAATGGGGTTGTCGGGCAGGCGCGTTCCGGAATGACACCCGAAGAGCTTCTCCAGAGCGAGACGCAGAAGGACTTCCTCGAGGGGCACCTCGAGAAGGTCCTGGATCTCTGGCGCGAGCGGCCGTGGGAGCCGGTGGGATCAGTCGAACTTGCCGTCGTGTCGCAGGCCCTGGCGGACGCGGGCGATGAGGCCGCGGTGCGCTACATCGGGCGGCTTGGGGGCGAGCAGCCGGTCGAGGCCGGGATCCTGCTCGGTCAGCTCCGATGGCGGCAGGGGAGGTTTGCCGAGGCGACCGACCTCTTCGAGAAGGCCTACGCGCGTTATCGCGAGGACCCGTGGCCGCTTCTTTCGGTGATGAACCGGTCCTTCACGATCGCCGCCGACCTCGCGGGCCGGGACCGTCGCTATGCCGAGCGGCTGGACTCTGCGCTCGCCCAACCTTTTGCGGTTCTCCTCCTGAACGAAGAGCGCCTCCAGACGCGCTACAAGGTCGCGACGTATCTGGACCAATCGAAGCTTGAGGACGCCGTCGCCGCGCTCGAACCCCACATGCCCTGGAGGAAGGGCCTCCTCTCCCGTCGCGCGCGCCTCTACGAGTCCACGCGGAATCCCCGCGCCGCCCTGGCCCGCCGCGAGCTGGACGAATTCCTGAAGCACGAATCAAAATCCGACACCCCTGCCGCCCCCGAGTAGTAGGGGCCCTTTCTTCCTCCCAGCGAGTGACGGCCTTCAGCCGAACAGCGCCGCTTTTGGCGCTTCACGCTCGCCGAGGACGATGAGGTATCTCCCTTTCCGCCGCGACAGCCGCCGCGGCGCGGCGGCTCCGGCAAAGCTCGGGATCGTCTTGGGGCCGGTTCTCGGAACCGCCGCGCGTGGCTCGGGCCGCAGAGACCGAAGGACCTCGTTTCCGGCCTTGGCCAGCCGAGCCCTTTTCACGACCGAGTCTCGAGTAATCCGGTCGGCGCGGATCCCGATCATGACAATGGCAATCGTCAGGCTCGTGACCGGGATCGCCCAAAGGATCACTTGCAGACTCATGGAGCTATGGAAACATCCGATCGCCCTCCCGGTCAATTCGACCTTGGTCCTCTAACCTTTGTCTCCCCACTTTGGTCATAGAGCCCTCGGGGCGGTTCTCGTTGGCTTTCGTGGCGCTAGACTCCGTGCCATGGTCCGGAGAGGAGGGAAGGAATGACGACATCGAAGCGCTCGGCTACCCGAAAAGCGGGTAAGCCCCGGAGAAAACCGATCATGCGCCACGACCGCGAGGGTGTGAAGGCCCATCCGAAAGGGCCGGCTGGAAAGCGCTCAGCGAAGACGCCACCGAGCCTGAAACAACAGTACCTCGACGCTTTCCGGAGGGAGTTCCCCACGACGCTGAAAGTTCTGAAGGCGTATCCCCCCGGAAAGGATGATTTCAAGCCGCACGACCGCTCTCACTCGGCGGCCCGGCTCGCCCATACCTTTGCGGTCGAGAACGCCGGGGCCTTGAAGGCGGTCCGCGACGAGCCGATGAACCCGGCCGATCTGCCTCGGCCGCCGGCCACATTCTCCGAAGCGGCGGCAGCTTATGAGCGGGGGGCCCGGCAGCTGATCGAGGCCGTCGAGAAAATGCCGGATTCGCGCCTCACGGAAGAAGTGACGTTCATGACCGGCCCGCGGCGAGTGGGAGAGGTCCCGGTCATCGATGTCCTGTGGTTCCTTCTGATGGACTCCATTCATCACCGCGGCCAGCTGTCGGTCTACATCCGCATGGCCGGCGGGAAGGTGCCCTCCATCTACGGTCCGAGCGCCGACGAGCCCTGGAAGTAGGTCTTCTCCTTCTCCGGGCGGGAAAGAGATTGGGGTGAGGGACTCCCCGGCCTAAAGATAATGAGTCCGATGGCGAACGACGACGAGCAACTGGGTCACGTCCTGACACGGCGGGAGGTCCTCGCCCTGCTGAGCGCGTCCAGCGTCCTGATGGCGGCTAAGCCGTTCGCGCTGGCCGCGGGCGCCAAGGAACCGCCCGGCTGTGTCGTGCGGCCGCAGCAGACGGAGGGACCGTACTTCGTGGACGAGTCATTGAACCGGTCCGACATCCGGTCCGACCCTTCGGATGGAACCGTCAAGCCCGGAGAGCCGCTCGAGCTGACCTTCAGAGTCTCCCGCCTCTCCGCCAACGCCTGCGCTCCGCTGGCGGGCGCCGTCGTGGACGTCTGGCACTGCGACCACCTCGGTGTCTATTCGGATGTCGAGGACCCGGACTTCAATACGATCGGGAAGAAGTTCCTCCGCGGCTATCAGGTCACCGATGCCGGCGGCCTGGCCCGATTCAAGACGGTTTATCCCGGCTGGTATCACGGCCGCACGGTTCACATCCACTTCAAGATCCGGTCCGCCCCGTCGACCACTTCGGGGTTCGAGTTCGTCTCGCAGCTCTACTTCGACGACGCGCTGACGGACCAGATCCACGCCCGCCCACCTTACGCGGCGAAGGGACAGCGCAACCGGAGGAACGAGGGAGACGGGATCTTCGCCCGAGGCGGCCAACGGCTCGTGCTCGATGTCGCCAGGACTCCCAGAGGTTGCGCCGCGAGCTTCGACATCGCCCTCCAGAGCGTCTAGCTCCGGGACCGCTCAGAAAGCCTCATCGAAACCCCGTGATAAACTGGTGTTTCTCCGACTCCCTCCGACGGCCCACGCCTGCCAACCGGTGCGCGCCCGTCGCCGGCCCTCGGCGAGAAAGCGGGTGCTTATGGAAGATGTTCTCAGGAGTTGGAACTGCCGGGGTTGCGGTCGAACCAACACCACGGTGGTCGAGGCGGACGGGACCGTAAAATGCGAATTCTGCCGGGACGTGAAGAGCATTCAGCCGAGCCGGAATCGCGGAGGCGAGACTCCGGGGCAGATCTCCCGATTCAGCCAGCGGCGCTCGACGCCCGGCCCCAACGAGTGAACTCAGTGAAATCGACGCAAGGAACCGGCGGCCGCGATCCGCTCGAAGATTCCGAGAAGCGAGAGTCTTTCGTCCGGTTGCGGGAGCAGTATGTCGAGGCTCAGAAGCTCGTCTCCTCGGACGAGCCATACGCAAATCTCGACTGGATTCTGGGCTCTCGGCGCAACGCCGCTCGGGATCCCCTGGCCCTGGAGGCGAAGACCATCGAGCTGGCCGCGCTGTGGCTGCAAGACCTGGCCGTCGAAGTCGATCGCCGACCTGCGCCGCGGCCCGCCGGCGATTCCCTTTCCGACGCCCTCTCGTCTCCTCGGGCCGGCGAAGCGCCGGGGCAGAGTCTCCGCGACGCGACGGCGAGGTTTCTGCTCGCGTTCAGGGACGCGCTCGCGAACCGGGCCGAAGACCCGGCCGCGCAGCGATTTGAGCGCGGGCTCTCGCGATGAAGCCGCTCTCCGTCTTCGAGGCCGAGGCCGAGGCCCAATGGAGGTGGAGTGGCTTCCTCAAGCGGGGCTTTGCCCGCTATTCGAGCGGTGATCGCAAGCCTTTCGAGGTCGGATCAAAGCGGTTCGGGTCGATCAGCGTCCGAGGACGGGGAACGTCGTGGGAAGGAGCCTTCCGCGACGCCTACACCCTGACGAATCGCGAGATCCCGGAGAAAGGGCCTAGGACCTAGGACCGGGAGACGCCCGGATCGCGAGGAGACTTCTTCTGCTCGCCCCGGACCTCGCGCCGGTCGGGGCCCTCGAACTCCTCGACCTGCTCCTCGAACGTTTCCTTCTCCTCGCGTGACATGCGGTCGTCCGGAGTCTGGGGTCTTTCCTTCGTGTCGGCCGGATCGGTCATCGGGACGTCCTCCGCGGCCATGATATTCCGGGCGCGCGGACGGATGCGAGCGTCACCGGGGAAAGAAGAGCAGGAGCGTCAGGATCGATCCAATCGCGAGCGACACCCAGGCATTGGTGACGAAATAGCCATAAGCCATGAGCGCGATACCGAGAAACAGCGGGCGCGGCTCGCTGTTCTTCCTGCCGTGGCGGAATGCCAAGAACCCCACCAGGCTGAACAGAACGGCGATCAGGATCGTCGCCAGCGAGAATCCCCCGAGGCCAATCAGCTGATCCATTTTCCGCCGCCGTTCTCCATGACGCCCCAGCGCGCCTTGGGAAAGCATAGACCTCCCCTTCGAACGCGCAGAGTACGATTCCGTGCGTCATGCTTCGCGTAACGCACACCATCGTCATTCCCGACGATGAGCTGGAGGAGCGGTTCGTTCGCGCGTCCGGCCCCGGGGGACAGAACGTCAACAAGGTCTCGACCGCGGTGGAGCTGCGCTTCCACATTCCCGCGTCGTCTCTGCCGGAGGACATGAAGGCGAGGCTCGCCGCGCTCGCCGGCAAGAAGATGACCGTCGAGGGTGTGCTCGTCATCGACAGCCGCGAGCATCGAACCCAGGCTCAGAATCGCTCCGCGGCCCGGGCCCGTCTCGCCGACCTGCTGCGGAAGGCCGCCGCGCGGCCGAAGTCGCGCAAGAAGACCAGGCCGACGAAAGCCGCCCGGGAGCGGCGCCTCGCCGCGAAGGTTCAGCGCGCGCGGGTCAAGGCGGGACGGGGCCGGGTCCGCGGCGACGAATAGCCGTTTCGTTTTCGCGGTTACTTCGAGAGGTCAAAGTACCAGGTGGCGCCGACGGTATAGGCATCCCGAGGAGGTTCGAGCTCGGGAGCTCGAGCGGAAGCGAGTCCGGGCTGGACGGGTGCTTCAAGAAGAGGGTGAGAACGATGAAAATGATCCGCGAGTCGTCTTCTGCCTCCCGCAACGGCGCCCGAGTTCTCCTTTTCGCGTTCGTCGCCCTGGCGCTCGCCCGCGGCCTGCCGGCCCAGACTCCGGACGGCGATACGGCGGCGAAGCTCAAGGACTTCGACGGCTGGATGGCCCAGACGCTCACCGACTGGAACGTCCCCGGCATCGGCGTGGGCATCGTCGTCGGCGACAAGCTCGTTTTCGCGAAAGGCTACGGGTACCGCGACTACGACAAGAAGCTGCCGTTCACGCCGAACACGCTCTACCAGATCGCGTCGAACTCGAAGCTCTTCACCGCGGTCGCCGCGGGCCTCTTAGTCGAGGAGGGGAAGCTGACCTGGGACAAGCCGGTCCGCGACTCCGTCCCGGCGATCCACTTCTACAACGATTACCTGAACTCGACCGTGACCCTGCGCGACATGCTCGCCCACCGCACGGGCATCACCCGCCACGACTCGATCTGGTACCAGGCGCCCGACTCGCGCAAGGAGCTCTTCGCCAAGTTGACGTACATGGAGCCCAAGGAGCCGCCCCGCACGGTCTTTCTCTACAACAACATGATGTACGCCGCGGCGGGGTACTTGGTCGAGCTCCAGTCGGGCAAGACCTGGGAGGAGTTCGTGCGCGAGCGCATCTTCAAGCCGCTCGAGATGAACAACTCTCTCTTCTCCGTGGCCGAGATGGTGAAGCGGCCCGACTTCGGTGTGGGCTACACCGAGAAGCGCGACAACTTCGAGATCCACAAGATCCCCTACTACGAGGACACACAGGGCATGGCTCCCGCCGGCGCGGTCATCTCGAATCTCGAGGACATGTCCCACTGGCTGATCGCCCTGATGAACGACGGGAAGTACAAGGGCAGGCAGGTCCTGCCGGCCGGGGTGCTCAAGGCGACGATCCAGCCCGCGATCGCCCAGCCCAACACGCTGGCCGAAGTCCGCGGCTGGTGGGAGATCCTGAACCCGGCCTACGGCATGGGGCGCTCGACGGTTTCGTATCGCGGGCACCTGCTGACCTATCACGGCGGAGATCTTGACGGCTTCCATTCGCAGGTGTCTTTCATGCCCCAGGAGCGCATTGGCGTCCTCGTCGCCGTCATCGGCGACCACGCCTCGATTCTCTACAACCTGGTCAGCTACAACGTGTACGAGCGCCTGCTCGGGATGGACCAGACCCCCTGGACCAAGCGGTGGCTCGAGATCCGCCTCAAGGGCAAGAAGGCCGGGACGGAGTCGCGCGCGAAGGCCGGTGCCGACCAGGTCAAGGACACCAAACCCTCTCACCCGATCGCGGATTACGCGGGGGAGTACGAGCACCCCGCCTACGGATTGCTCAAGATCACTCAGAAAGATGGGCAGCTCCACTTCGACTTCCACAAAATCGCGTTTCCGATGACCCACTACCACTACGACCGCTTCGACACGCCCGACGACGAGCACTACGGAAAGTGGTCGGTTAACTTCGGCACCAACCCTCAGGGAGACGTGGACAGGGCCTTGATGTCGCTGGACGAAGCCGAGGTCACCTTCACGCG
>Ga0070706_100004266_pt1 | contig 13870 bp, 18 predicted proteins | sample KBSK5501metaG_FD_65476 | JGI IMG/M metagenome (GOLD analysis project Ga0070706, IMG submission 65476) | Corn, switchgrass and miscanthus rhizosphere microbial communities from Kellogg Biological Station, Michigan, USA - KBS K5-50-1 metaG | ecosystem: Host-associated > Plants > Roots >...
AACGGCAAGATTGAGCGCTGGCACAAGTCGCTGAAAAGCGAGTGCATTCGGCCGGGAACGCCGCTGTCGCTGGAAGATGCACGGCGTCTGGTCGAGGGGTACGTGGAGCATTACAACAACGTCCGCCTGAACAGTGCCACCGGCTACATCACGCCGAAGGACGTGCTGGCGGGGCGTCAGCAGCAGATCCACGCGGAACGCGACCGCAAGTTGGAAGCCGCCAGGCAGCAACGCCAGAGTCACCGCCAGCAGGCCGCGTGAAGAGCGAAGCGGCCAGCCAGCGCGATGTCGGACAGCCAAGGAAAGCTATTTTGACCCACAGTAGATGAGTGAGGGGATGTTACGCCAATCATCCCCCACGCACCACCTCCCGTGTCAAAATACTTGCGTGAACCGGCGCATTCTTGCTGAGGGGTTCATGTGGGTACCGCAGAGGTAGCGCTAACCAATACCATACTAAGACGTCTTGGCAACATAATATGCCCTGCATTACATTGTAGGAGTTGCGCTGACATGAACCGAGTTCTCCGGATTTTAGTTGCGCCTGCGTGCTTATTCGCCGTCCAACCTACATGGGCCCAGCAACCCGATTTTCGTCTCCAGGTCGTTCCGGCAATTGTTTACAAAGTAGACGATCCCGGAAATTTGAACACGTCATCATTCGTGTTCAATATCGCGGTGATTTGCTCCACCGACTGTGAGCTCACCCCGATATCCGCCCGCGTGGAACTCTCGAGTGCCGGATCTATCGTCGAGAGCCAGGATTGGACGACCGAAATGCTGGCAAAGATCAAACAGATAACCTATCGGATCCTGCCGAACAGCCCGTTCGCGTTCCCGACATTTACGCTGCCCGAGGCATTTGACGTTCCCTTTTACTTTCGCCATCCCCAAGCATTGGCGATTGACTCCGCAGCGGTCCGGCTAACGGTCGCCGATGCGAAGGGCCATCGGGCGGAACAGATGCTCAGCATCCCGATTCGATACTACCAGCAGAAGACAGCGCTCATCGTTCCCTTTCGTGGTCATGGAATTGTCGGGCAGGACTGGATTACCACCGGCGGCCACCACCAGTTTTCGAATGCCTTTGCCATAGACCTGGACGGCTTGGATGAGAAAGATGGGGAGCTCAGCGACGCCAACACGAATGAGGCGGATGCCGGCTGGGGCCGCGAGATCCGGGCACCTGCGGCTGGAACCGTGGTCTACGCTCGCAATGACGTACCCGAAAACCCGCACCCGGGAAAGGCCCCTGACGACAATTATTACAGGCCACTCCATGACCCGGTTAACGCCTACGCGGGAAATTGCGTGATCATCGACCATGGCAACTCCGAGTACAGCGTCATGATGCACATGCAAACAGGCTCCGTCACTGTCAAAGTGGGGGACCGGGTCGCCACGGGCCAAGTCATTGGACGGTTGGGGAGCTCCGGAAGCGCAGGCGGACCACACCTGCACTATCAACTGCAATCAGGCCCGCGGCTTTGGCAGTACGAGTCGCTGCCGTTCAGGTTTCAAAACATCGATGCTCCGCTTCACCGCGGTGAGTACTTCGTCGCAAAATAGATTACCAATTTCTTCCAGTTCCCACGGGAGCGAGAAGCGACATGGTCTCTGTCATGACGCGACGCTCAACAGCAACCCCGCATTTCGGGTGACGAAATAGCTGTTGTAATGTTGAGAAACGGCAGGTCGTTGCGGAGCTACAATGATCTTGCCGGGCGAAACGGAAGCGGGCTCTGCGGGGACGCAACCATGCCGAGGGATATTCCCGGTGGGCTCATCGAGACGATGGACGGGGCGTGAGGACTCATTCTTGCGCCGCCCAACCTCCATCGGATCGAAAGACCCCATGCCTTGAAAATCCCCGCCCGAAGGGCGGAATACTCACTAACGGAGAACGTCGCTTCTCCATTTCAGGCTGAACCAAGACACATATGCCGTCGGGTGTCCTCCCGAAGGCGTACGCCGCCGGATGGAATGACGAGCAAATAAGCGAACAGATTATGCGGCCCTCTGGCGAGTGCGTCTATGAGAGAATGCGCCCTCTTTCCTAATATCGTTCAGGACCGCTCCGCTATGGTCGCCTGAGTCAGCAGTAACACCGGACAGGCGATAGCATAGTCGAACGCCGCGTTTAAGGGAGGTTGCGCATTCTTGTCGCCTTCGCAGCCCGCCGATATAATCGCTGCATTCGGAGGTGTTTCCACATGGCTCAGACGTTGACTGTCTTTCCAACGGGCAAACCTCAACAATATTTGAATGTTTCCAACATCACAGTTGAGGGTGGTGTTTTGACCTTTCATTGGACAGTGGCGGGCGGCAACGGGAGCAAGAGAGTCACAACTAATGCACCGTTTGTAATTGAGGAAGATGTACCTTAAGGGCGTCTATTTTAGCCTGACCTATCCGAACGGGAATGGGCCGTGTAGACGTGTAGATGATCAACAGATCAACATAGATCTCTCAAAAATTCACCCGGGCGCTTACGACATGCTCGCGGGAACCTTGCCGGGGCTCTTCTTCGAGATCTCCATGTTCTTTGCAAAACCGGAGCTACTGCCGACTCTAGCTCCCTCGAAAATAGCCGTAAGTGATTGATTCCACGTCGGCACATTTTCATGATCCGTTGTGAGCCACGGATCATGAGCAACTTAGCTAAAGAGACTCTCGGGCCATGCGGAGACTGTCCCGGTGCTTTGCCCCATTCCGATACCCGCGATCACTTAGCCCCATATTCGACAACCCGGATCTGGCCATTCCTCCCGCATTCGTATCTGCCGCAGCGGGTGCCGCGAAAAAGTGCCGGAGCAATCGTATGTCCCGTCAATCAAGTGCACATCCATGTGGCTCCGATCGTCTTTCTGCAAGCGATGTTATACGAGCCAGCAAGAAGGAGCTATTCCGTGCGATTCCGTGTAGACGAGCGATCCTGAAGTGATCTGCCATTACGTGATTCTCCGCCATGCCTGTTGACATCTTGCGAGTGCAAGGCCGTATACAATTGCGCAGCCAACCTGTCCCTTTCATTTTTCGTTTGCGACAAAGCGGCGGACCATACATTCTGGACTGCCGACAATGCGGGAGTTATCACATGGTGGCTCGATCGGAGTGGCGAGTGCGGCCACCTTCTACTGGGTAGCGCGCGGTGAGGGAAAGTGGTTTAATTCCGAGTCATCGAAGTCTGCAAAAGCGAGAAACTAATGAAGAAATACAAATTCAAAGCGAAAATTGAAGCCGGCGATGGCGGAGGGGCTTATGTGCTTTTTCCGTACGATACCGGGAAGGAATTCGCCACCAAAGGGAAGGTGCCTGTAAAGGCGACCTTCAATGGTGTTCCGTATACGGGCTCGCTTATCAAGTACAGTAATCCTCACCATATGTTGGGTATGCTTAAAGCCATACGCGAGCAAACCGGGAAAGGGCCGGGCGATACCATTGAAGTCGTTGTTTGGAAGGATGAAGAGGTAAGAACTGTCAAATTGCCTGCTCAATTTGAGAAGTTGATCAAGAAAGAAGGGCTGCTTTCGGTTTTCGAAAAACTGAGTTACACCCACCGCAAGGAGTACTGCTGCTGGATTACCGAAGCCAAGAAGGAAGAAACACGATTGAAGAGATTAGAGAAGGCCATTGAAATGCTCAGGAAGGGAGTAAGGACTCCCAGGTAGAACAAACTCACTAGAATAGGACCTACGAGCGTTCGCAACTGGCGCCTCTTGGGATCGGATCGCGTCGAATGCGGAAGTAACCGAATTCCTAATTCCGGTTTGGCGACAATCCGGGAGTTGAGCAACGAAACAACATTGATCCCTGAAAATCTGTGACTCGCAGTGCACACCCGCCATGCCCGCAAACACAGCTCAGGGCGGGTGCGCCGTGCGCATGTCCTTCGCAAGAACTCACTTCAGGATCTTGGCCACAGCTGGGCCGAGGCTCCTCATGACTAGGTGTCGAACCTCTGGCGACAGAGCAAACTGAGGCCTCACCCTAGACAAACCCCTAGCAGATCTCGCTCGCTGCATCAGTCTCATCGGAGCGTACAATATGTTGATATCAACATTAGGGATGACATTGTTCGCCAAGGCCGTTCCTATTTGGGAGCGTACCCACCAGGAGATCGAGGGTCTTCTTCCGGATGGAGACCCGAACCGCTTTCGGAGCAATTTGCGCGCTCTATCCGGTGGGGACAAGAGTCCAAGCTGAGCTTGCCGCGAAGCTTCAAATGCGATCAAGACTTCGTCGGAGCAGCAGAATCAGTAAAGGAACCATTGGGGGGAGAGAATGTGAAAAACGTCAACGACACACCAATCGTAAAGCGCGAAACGCCACGATTCGAGGACGGCAGGCCGCTGGTGCTCCAGAGTTCTTTGAACGATACGGCGAAGATCTTGATCCACGGCTCGGAATGAGTGATGTCGAGGTCTGGATACCGGTGACCGCATGACAGGCGCAAAACGCTAGACCCGTGAAGCAGTGAAAGTGAGGGAGACTCAAGGCATGCAAGTAGTTTGACCATAGAGAGGGAGCCAAATGTCCAAGCTTCGCGTTCACAGTTTTGGGATGTCTATAGATGGGTACGGTGCTGGCCCACGTCAGAGCCTCGAGAATCCACTCGGGGTTGGTGGACTTGCACTCCACGAATGGGCCTTCAAAACGCGTACTTTTCACGCTATGGTGGGCAAGGATGGTGGGGAAACAGGCGTTGATGATGACTTCGTCGCACGTGGCTTCGACAACATCGGCGCGTGGATCATCGGGCGAAACATGTTTGGGCCTGTGCGAGGCCCTTGGCCGGACGACACTTGGAAGGGGTGGTGGGGCGAAGATCCGCCGTATCACACTCCTGTCTTCGTTCTCACCAAACACGCGCGCAGTTCCTTGACTATGAGTGGTGGGACCACGTTCCACTTCGTCACAGATGGCATCGACAATGCGCTCGTGCGCGCTGCTGAGGCTGCCGAAGGAAAAGATATCCGGCTGGGCGGCGGCGTCGCAACAATCCGAGAATACCTTCATGCCGGACTCGTCGATGAGATGCACTTAGCCTACGCCCCCGTTCTGCTCAGCTCTGGCGAACGCCTCTTGGCGGGGATGGATCTGCTGGCGCTTGGATACGAGGTTAATGCACACATCACCACTGCCAACTCCATGCATGTGCTAATCGCGAAGAAGAATCTGGTGTGAGTACGTCAGTTTTCTTCTGCAATAAACTTGTTCTGAACCGATGGTGGGGCGAGCCTATTCGAATATCCAGGCGGCGGAGGCGAAAGCTCTTTTTGCCAGAATTTTCCCTCTGCATCTGAGTAATCGTAGATCTTGCCACGCGTTGGGCAGTCAAACGCCAAGGGGTAGGGCATCCAGTACTCAACCTTTGCAAAAGCTGGTTCGGTGCCAATTCTGATCCGTGAGCTCGATGCGGAGTTGTCAAAAATTTGTAAACAGTCAGCTACGGTGAGCCAGTCAAGAACCGCTAAATCGCCGCCGTGCCAACGACCCGCTCTCCCAAGATAGGGCAGACCGGTGGGTGTCTGCCGTCCGCTTGCTTGTGACCAACTTTTTGACAAATCCCATACCCCGGGTGTCGCATCCCAAGATCGCGATTTGCCGTAAAGCAAACCTTCGGAATCGCAAACCGATAACGATATACCGTGACCAAGAGAATAAGGAGTGTAAACACTATGGATAACTCACAATGTGACTCCAAGGCGCCGTCCGGGAGGCGCTCGTTCCTCAAGACAAGAAAGGATTGGCTGCAGGTGCTGCTGGTGCCGGAATTGCTCTTCTAGCCGAGACTTCGTCGGTTTTTGCCCAAAGTAAGGGCCGACAGGAAGGCAGCGATAGTCTGTCCAAGGGAGACGCGGCCTTGCTCCGCTTCGCGGCTGCAGCCGAGATTTTAGAAACTGATTTTTGGGTGCAGTACAACGAACTCGGGGGCATCCCGGACAGCGAGGTCCCGGGCGGGAGTGGGAATCCCACCTATACCGCCAAACTTCAGGTCCTTGACGCGGACTTTCCTCAATACATCCACGACAACACGGACGACGAGATCACTCACTTCACCTTCCTCAACGCGTACCTAAGGTCGAAGGGAGCGGATCCGCTCAGTCTGGAGCAGTTCCGCACTCTACCAGGCAGCACGGCCACCGGATCCAGCGGAAAGCCACGGCTTACAAACCTCATGCAGCTCACGCTCGACACCAATTGGTGGACTCGGTATCGCAGCAGTACCCATAACCCCGACCTCGATCCGAAATTCAAGTTCCCGCAGGCGGTCCCGGATTTGAACAAGGGGCAGTTCACGGCAATCCCCAGATCCGATGCCGACCTGAGCCCCGACGCCCACATCCAGGCCATTGCCAACACTGCTGGGTTCCACATGCCGACCATTGAACAAGGTGGGAACAGCCTCTATCCTTCGATGGCGCAGAGGGGCTAGCAGTGTGGACGTCTTGCGAATCCTGATCAGCATCGGCCCCACCGAAACCATGCACTTTCAGACCTGGTCTGACAAGGCGGGCAATGCGCCTCCTCTGACCAATCCTACAAATGGATTGACATTTCCCAACCTCAATGCCCCTCCTTTTGGCGGGGAAACGTTCCAGACCAACCTGATCATGCCTGAGCCATGCCCATTCTCAGCCGAAAGCTTCCCAGATGCTCGATCATTCGCCCAACTGAGACAAATGGAGTTGCCATGGGAGCGGTCAAGTTCTTGACAGCCATGGGCCTTTTCATCGGCCAGTCCGAGGACTTCTTCGAACTGTTGCGCGATCTGGCGGAGGATGCAGACGAGGCCAGACGAGACTGCCACTGAGCTGGTTCGTCGTGATTCTTGAGAAGGCGCCGCCACGAAAACTGCGCGGCGCCTTTTGTTCTGTGATGTTAATTAACGGAGTGTCTTAGAGGCAGTTTTGCGAATGTGCGGGTATAACTTGGGTTGGTCGAGTTTGGGTGCGGAAAGCTGCTGCAACCGGGCTGCTCAGTACTACCCAAGCCCCTGAGTTTGTGCCTCACAAACTTGCAATTAGCTCCGGGCGCTAGAAGGCGAACTTATACCCGAGAAGACGTACCGTTCGGAAATGGGTCGGACAGCCTGGATTCTTCTCCAACTTGTGAAGGAGTTTCATAATGTGATTGTCGATGCTACGGCTGCTGGTATAGGTGTCCCCATAACCACAAACGTGTTCCAGCAACTCAGCACGTGTGATGAGGCGATCGGGGTTCTCAACGAAAAACTGCGGAGTCTTGAACTCATGTGCCGTTAACTCGACGGACGCGCCGTTTCGGGTCACCTCGACCTTCCCGAAGTCGACCACAATGCCATCAAAAACGATCTGACTCGCTGTAGCGTGAAGCTTGGTGTGACCGAGTGCCACCCGCAGCCGTGCGAGGAGCTCCCGCGGGCTAAAAAGTTTGGTGATGTAGTCATCGGCGCCCATCTCCAACAGTGCGACTTTGTCGTGCAGGTCACAGGAGGCGCTGAGGACGATCATCATCACATGCATGCGCAACAACATCGGGCCGATTGTCCAGCCGCTTTTGTGAGGTTATCTATTTGCATGGGCCCGGCATTGCGCCTTTGCGCCTTAACCATTTCGTAGAAGAAAGGTGAAGCGACACCCAGAAACACAAATTGATTCCCATTACCAACCGGTGCAATCGCGTGAGCCTCGATTCCGAATAAACTGTTCCAGTCATCAGCCAGCGGCCATGGGGACGAATGCTAATCCGCGGGGTCGTAGTTCAAGTTCTGCCCGAGCCATCGCTCGACCTCGGCCACGCTCATCCTCTTGCGTTCGCTATAGTCGGCGACTTGGTCGCGGTCGATCTTTCCGAGGCTGAAATATCGCGATTCTGGATGGGCGAAGTAGATCCCACTCACGCTTGATCCGGGCCACATCGCAAATGACTCAGTGATCAGCATTCCGGTGTTCGCCTGCACATCGAGCAAACGCCAGAGCGGACCCTTCTCCGTGTGATCCGGGCACGCCGGGTAGCCTGCGGCTGGCCTGATGCCCCGATACTTCTCTTGGATGAGATCCGCGTTGCTCAGGCCCTCCGCACATCCGTAACCCCATTCATCCCGCACTCGCTTGTGCAGGCATTCGGCGAAAGCTTCCGCCAGGCGATCGGCGATGGCCTCCGCCATGATGGCGTTGTAATCGTCGTGTTCGGCCCTGAACCGGTCGCATAGCTCCTTCAAGCCGATTCCGCTGGTTACCGCGAACGCACCGATATGATCGGACAACGCCGTTTCCTTCGGCGCGATGAAGTCTGCAAGCGATCGGCACGGCTCGCTGCCTTCCTTATTTGACTGCTGGCGGAGGAAGTGGAATCGTTCAAGCACCTTTTCGCGTGTGTCGTCGGTGTACAACTCGACATCGTCGCCCACGGCGCTAGCGGGAAACAAGCCGTATACGCCCCGCGCCGTGATCAGGTTCTTCTCAATGATGACATCCAGGAGAGCATTGGCTTCGGTGAAGATCTGGCGCGCCTGTACACCTTGTCCCTCGTGCTCAAGAATACGGGGATAAACACCTTTCAGCCCCCAGGTGTGGAAGAACGGCGTCCAGTCGATGAAGTCGCGCAGCATCGCCAGCGGAAAGTTGTCCAGCACGCGCACACCGGTAAATGCGGGTGTAGGCAGGTCTTCGGCACGCCACTCGATAGGAGTCCGTCTTTGTCGCGCGGTCTCAAGGGAGATGACCGTCAGGCGCGGCGCGGAGTGGGCCTTGCGGAGCGCCTCATAATCGGCGCGATGCTGCGCCACGAAAGCCGACTTGCCCTCGTTACTCAGAAGACTGGTCGTCACCGGCACCGCCCGGCTGGCATCCAGCACGTGGACCACTGGCTCGCTGTAATGAGGCGCAATCTTGACAGCGGTGTGCGCTCGGCTCGTGGTTGCCCCACCGATGAGCAGGGGCAACTTGAAGCCCTGACGCTCCATCTCGCGGGCCACGTGTACCATCTCGTCGAGAGACGGAGTGATCAGGCCGCTGAGTCCAATCATGTCCGCCTTTTCCGCCTTGGCGCGTTCGAGGATCTTTTCACAAGGGACCATCACCCCCATGTCGATCACCTCGTAGTTATTGCAGGCGAGGACCACGCCGACGATATTCTTGCCAATGTCGTGAACGTCACCTTTGACTGTCGCCAATACGATTTTTCCCTGCGCCTTGACCACCTGGCCCGACGCAGCCATGGCAACTTTCTCGGCCTCCATGAAAGGCGTCAGGTGCGCGACGGCCTTCTTCATCACGCGGGCAGACTTGACCACTTGGGGCAAGAACATTTTGCCGGCCCCGAAGAGATCGCCCACCACACTCATGCCAGCCATCAGCGGGCCTTCGATAACCGATAGAGGACGGCCCAGTTTGACGCGAGCTTCCTCGGCATCGACTTCGATGTACGCGTCGATCCCCTTGACCAGTGCGTGAGAAAGACGCTCTTCGACCGTGCCGTTGCGCCATTCGTCGGCCTTTTTTTCGCTCACCGCGGCGCTCACGCCCTTGAGTGATTCGCCGTGTTCCACCAGGCGCTCTGTCGCGTCGGGACGGCGGTTTAGCAGCACGTCCTCGACCAGCACCTTCAATTCAGGCTCAATCTCCTCGTACACCTCTAGCATCCCGGCATTCACGATGCCCATGTCCATGCCCGCCGTGATGGCGTGATAAAGAAATGCCGAGTGCATGGCTTCGCGAACTTTGTTATTGCCTCGGAAGCTGAACGAGATGTTCGAGACGCCGCCGCTGACCTTCGCGTGCGGCAGGTTGGCCTTGATCCAGCGCGTGGCGTTGATGAAGTCAACCGCATAGTTGTTGTGCTCCTCCATGCCGGTGGCAACGGTGAGGATATTCGGATCGAAGATGATGTCTTCGGGGGGAAAGCCGACCTCGTCGACCAGTATCCTGTAGGCGCGCTCGCAGACGCGGATCTTGTCCTCGTAAGTTGCGGCTTGACCCTTCTCGTCGAAGGCCATCACGACTACTGCCGCACCATATTTCAGAACTTTAGCGGCGTTCTGGCGAAACTTGTCTTCGCCTTCTTTCAGCGAGATCGAGTTCACGATGCCCTTGCCCTGCATGCACTTGAGGCCTGCCTCGATGACCTCCCACTTCGAGGAGTCCACCATGAAAGGCACCTTGGCGACTTCGGGCTCGCTCGCCAGCAACTGCAGGAAGCGTGTCATTGCCGTGACGCCGTCAATCATGCCTTCGTCCATGCAGATGTCGAGAACATTCGCCCCATTTTCGACCTGCTGACGGGCCACACTTACGGCTTCTTCATATTTGCCTTGCTTGATCAGCTTTGCAAACTTGGGCGAACCGGCCACGTTGGTCCGCTCACCGATCACGATGTAGACGCCGGACTGTTGGGTGAACGGCTGCGACCCCGAGAGACGGAGTGGCTTCGCCTTCGTGGGCTCGGCCGCGCCTGCGCTATCGGACACGCTCACGTTCGACTCTCAATCTGGTGGACGAAGGATTCCTCAGTGGGCAGCGTCCTCCACTTTCGCGGAGGTTGGCCTTCGAGCGCTTTGGCGATAGCCGCGATATGCTCGGGTGTGTTGCCGCAGCAGCCGCCGGCGATATTAATCAGCCCTCCTCGTGCAAAGTCGCCCAAATAACGGGCCATGTCTTCCGGGCCCAGATCGAACCCGGTTTCCGAGAGGGGATTCGGCAAACCGGCATTCGGGTAGCACGAGATCGCCACGTCCGCCTTCTCCGAGAGCTCCTCAAGGAACGGATACATTAGATCGGGCCCGAGAGAGCAGTTGAGACCCACCGACAGCGGTTTCACGTGCCGCACTGCATTCCAGAATGCCTCAGTGGTCTGCGCCGAGATCATTGTCTCGCCGCCCCGGCCTACTGCCGCTGAAATCATCACCGGCAACTTGTTGCCGTCTTGATCGAATACCTCACGGATGGCGACAAGTGCTGCCTTGGCGTTCAGCGAATCAAAAATTGTCTCGACCAACAGCAGGTCTGCGCCCCCAGCGATGAGGGCACGCACTTGCTGAATATAGGCAGTCTTCACCTGATCGAACGTGACCACGCGGAAGCCGGGATCGTCGGCATCGGGCGAGTTCGAAAGAGACACGGTCAGCGGCCCCATCGCCCCCGCCACGAACCGTTGACGCGAGGTTGCAGTGCCAACACGATCGGCCCATTCACGGCACTGCCGCGCCGATTGCTCGTTGATATCCCAAGCCAAGCTGCCGAGGAACGGATCGTCGATGATCTTTTGATAAAACGCGGGATCCTTTCGGCCGCCGTGCTCCCGAGGATCGTCCACAAAAAATTCGCTCTGCGTAATGCTGGTTGCGCCGAAGGTGTTCGTCTCGATGATGTCCGCTCCGGCCTCGAGAAACCGGCGATGGATGTCGCCGATCATTTCCGGCTTAGTCAGTGAGAAAAGGTCACCGTTGTTCAGTAGGCCCTTCGTCGAGTTCTTGAAGCGCTCCCCGCGGATGTCCGCTTCCGTCATGCCATAGGTGCGGATCGTCGTGCCCATTGCTCCGTCGATGATGGCAATTCGACTGTCGAGGATCTTTTCAAGAGGATGTTGATGGGCTGTCGTCATGTCTTCCTGATGGCCTTGAGCGTCGCGAGATTGGCAAAGTCCACACTAAGCCGAGGGCGCTTGGCCGAAACTGATTCTTTGAGTTCACCTGCGCACTTTGGTCTTACCTCTGGCTCTGCCCCATTTCCGCACCGAAACACACCTCCTCATTATAATAGCGATGGGCAGGCGTCCAACTCTGGCGCGTGAGATCACCGGCGTAATCGTGATACCGTTGAAGGTGCCTTTGGTGCCCGCAAAGGGGGTGACAGAAAAGTCCGGTGAAAATCGCCACGGTCCGCCCGCCGTAGAGACTATTCGCTGTCTGGCCAATGCTAGTTGGCTCTAAAGGGCTTCACGACAAGGTTTTCTGGGGAGAATTGAGATCGTGCAAACCACAGTTATTCCATCTCACACCTGCCGAATGCCCTTCGTCGCGGCGGGCGCGGTCACAGGAATCGGGAGTCTGCCCCTTACGTCGATTGCATCGGCAATTCGGTCAGTTGCCGAATTGTCGCCGGAAGTCCCCTTTTGGCCTCAGTTGCCTCAACTCTCAGAACGGGAGAGTATCGTCGGCCAAGGCCTAGGTGTTGTGGAAGAGCTGATTGAGCCTCGCGACGAAGGCTACGGCTATCAGGTAAAAGAAGGTCGGCTCAATTCGGTGCTCGAAATCCTTCACCGGAGTAGTGGGGAGTTGACGTCGGCAAACGCGGCAGGCTTTGGCGCGTTCGAAGAAGCATTGTCATCTGGTCTCTTCGGTTCTGCGGTCGCCGTCAAGGGGCAGATCGAGGGCCCAATCACACTGTCGGCGTATCTGTTCCACAAGGGCCGGCCCTTCCTATCCGATCCAGCACTTTTTGCAGCCGTCGCATTTCATGTCTCGCAGATCATTGGCTGGCAGATTGATCGCCTGAAATCTGCTGGCTTGCCTGTGCTGCTGTTTGTCGATGAACCAGCCTTGTGCCTGGATGCACCTGTCACCAACGCTGTGTCTGAGGAGCAACGGCTCAACGCATTGGCGGCCACACTGGAGGACGCTCGAATTCGCGGAGCCTACGCCGGACTCCATTGCTGCGCAGCGCGGCCCTTCGAGCGCATGTGCCGCGTTAAGCCGGATATCATTTCGTTCGATGCCCATGAGGGACTTGACTTGTTTTTTGCCGACTGGCGTGCGCTTGACTTTGTAAATCAGGGAGGAGCGGTTGCTTACGGAATAGTCCCCACACGACCAGGTCTGAACGCTGTCGATTCAGCGACCATCTTTATTCGCTGGTTGAAAGCAGCATCCCTGGCGGGCGATCCGCAGAAATTTGCTCAGCGCGCGATGATCACGGCAACCTGCGGCCTTGGACTGCTCGATACGTCCGCTGTGGCAGAGTCATTCGCCGTCGCGCACAGCGTAAGCAAACTGATCAGATCTTTGGCTGGTTCGCCAGAACTGGATTGACGCGCATAGGTTTCCTCGAGACAGAGGGCATTTCAGTTCAAAAATCTTCACAAAGCTTGCCGAACTCAATACATCCCGGAGGTTTGCCCCGGTGTCATAGAAAGGTAAGGATGCAAGTCCCGCTTCGCCTCCTGACCGGACCACGACCCGGGTGCTACGGACCGGGCGGAATGAATTCCGGGAGGAACGCCATGAAGTCTGCTCTCGCACTGCTTTTTCTAGCTGCCACCGCCTTCGCGCAAGATCAATCGGCCATCGCCACCGTTCAAGCCGCTTGCGGCCCCAAAGATGTGGGGTTCGATGCAAAAAAAGGACTCTTCGCAGCATCCAGCATCGCATGACGATGCCGGCAAAGCGATCGTCTACTTCATTGGGGATGGGAAAGGCCTCGCCCGACCGACCATCCGAGTTGGGGTAGATGGTGTTTGGGCTGGCGCCACCACACCAATTCCCACTTTTCTATCTTGCTGGAACCGGGAGAGCATCACCTCTGCGCCAACTGGCAGCCCGCCAATGAGAATTCCTTGGGGACCGCCCTGCTGCACTTCACGGCCGAAGCCGGCAAGGCTTACTACTTTCGTGCAAGGGTGGTTAGCGTACAGTACGTAGGCTTCCTCGACTCCGAAGCGATTGACAGTGATCAAGGCAAGCTGCTACTCGCCCTGTATCCTTTCAGCGTCTCGCATCCGAAAAACAAATAACCTCCTTTCAAATTCTGAAATTTGAAATTTAGAATGCCTTTACGAGCCGGTGGTAAGCCCCTGAACTCGCTAACAGCGGCCCCCAACAAACCCAAAAAAATAATGCAAGAGAACTGGGATTCAGACATTCAGTAGTTAGCTCAGATTGTTGGAGGTC
>Ga0070706_100004267_pt1 | contig 13869 bp, 12 predicted proteins | sample KBSK5501metaG_FD_65476 | JGI IMG/M metagenome (GOLD analysis project Ga0070706, IMG submission 65476) | Corn, switchgrass and miscanthus rhizosphere microbial communities from Kellogg Biological Station, Michigan, USA - KBS K5-50-1 metaG | ecosystem: Host-associated > Plants > Roots >...
GTCTTCTCCCTCACCCACCCCTGCTTCAACCACACCGGTATGGCTCACTGTGTCGAGGAAGCTACTGTCAACGGCGAAGTCATCACGACCTACTCCATCAAGGTCACGAAATACCTCCACAACAGCCCTCAGAAAGGCATTGCTATATTCGGCCAGCCCATCCCCCATTACTACTTCGACCGTCCCCTGCACATGCTCTTCAACGCCTGCTTCCGCGCCGGTCTCGTTCTGGATGGATTGGAAGAACCGGCCTTTAATCATCCTCACGACAGCTCAAAGGTCGGGAGCATGCCCATTAGCTGGGTCTATTATAACGAGATCCCGCCTGTTCTAGTGGCTCGCCTGCGCGTTCCCAACTGAACGTGTGAGGGATCGGTTATGCACATTGACGAAATAATAAGGAAGATCCCTGGAAGGCACCTCTCCAACGCCGCTGGCGCGGCTAGACTGCGTCTCAGGAGAGGTGAAAGGTAGTACATGTATGTTTGCCGAAAAACAGAGCCACATCCAGACAAGACTCGAAATCATCCTTCTCGTAGTCGGGCTGTCAGGCGGGCTGATTGCCATGCTGCTATTCCTCCCCTCCCAAATTCTTGGCGATGGAGTACCTCGCTTTCAAGCCATCACAGAGCTGCTCGAACGTGGTCAATTATCTAAAATGCCCTACTCCATAGTCGGGCCAGCATTCTCCAGCCCTCTTTGGTTCCTCGGCAAATTGTACCAAACGTCGGAATGGTGGTGCGCACGCTACAATCTCATAGTCTTTGTTATTGGCTTGCTTATCATTTATTTGCTGCTGAAAGATCGCGTGGATCGAGGCCTGATTCGGAAGTTCTTCCTCATTCTCATTGCCGCTTCCATGTTTCCAGACAATCTGGCTAACTATTATGGGGAAGTTTTCACCGCTATGTTGGTGGGCGTTGGCATTCTGGCTGTCGTGACTGAGCATCGACTGGGTGGATGGACTGCCGTTGTATTGGGGGTAGTAAATACCCCTGCCAGTATACTAGGGCTTGGCTTTATGGTCCTCAATCGGATAGGAAAGAACAAGCGTTTGAGGTATGTCCTGGTAGTCGTCGCTGCCGCCGGGCTGATTGCTGCTGAAGCCTGGATCAGGCGTGGGAGCCCTTTGAATACCGGCTACCAGAATGATGCTGGTTACAAGAATCTTCTGCCTTATTCTGGTGAGCCAGGATTTAGCTATCCTATCTTCTTTGGGCTGCTTTCCATCCTCTTTTCCTTTGGCAAAGGGCTGTTCTTTTTCGCACCAGGATTACTGCTCCCTGTTAGAAGCAAATTGCTCAAGCTCCAGCAAGAGATAAAACTAGACCTGTATGCCGTGTACACGTTGTGGATCAGTTTTCTGGTTGGCCTGGTGCTTGTCTATTCACACTGGTGGGCATGGTACGGCGGGTGGTTCTGGGGACCAAGATTTTTACTCTTTGCATCCATTCCAGCTTCATTTGCGCTTACGGTACGCTTACAGTACCGGGACAACTCGCTTAAAGCGAACCTGCTAACGCTTCTCGTACTTGCTTTATCCGTTTGGGTGGGCATCGATGGTGCAGTTTTCTATCAGAAGAATCTAAGTATCTGCATGGCGCAGAATTTTTCCTATGAATTTCTGTGCCACTATGTCCCGGAATTTAGTGTCCTGTGGCGTCCCTTTGTGGTAACCGCGCAACTCAACATGAAGGAGATAGCATATGTAGTCTACAGCGTAATTGTCTTTATCTACCTGTCGTTTCCACTCTTTGTGGCAATAGTGAAACAGACGCTAGTGAAGACAGAAAACTTCAAAGGAGTGTATTCGGACCTCAAGTCGTGGCGCTTCTAGAGTCAGGATAGAGATTACCTGCTCTAGTGGCTCGCCCCCGTGTTCCCAACTGAACGTGTGAAGGATCGGTTATGCACATTGACGAAAAAATCTGGCCATATCGTAGGGCCCGATTATGCAGATTAACAAATTACTCCAACCATCTGTAGGTGCCTCAGCGAAGCGAAGCGGAGCGCGTATCACTACTTCGCGCACACCGCCGATTTATTGGCCTTTGCTGGCTGTTCCGGTATCCCGCTTAATTTGTTAAAATCCATTATCGGCCTACTTAGCGTATATCCAAAGGAGCGCATCAATGTATTGTCGAGGCATCAGAGGAGCAACAACTGTAGAGCATAATGATCGTGAGGAGATACTGGCAGCAACCGCAGAACTCTTACAACTGATGGTGAGTCAGAACGAGCTGCATACCGGGGATATCGCGAGCGTCATTTTCACCGTCACCCAGGACCTGGACGCAGAATTTCCCGCGCTAGCCGCCCGCCAATTGGGCTGGTCGGAGGTGGCGCTGATATGCGCACGAGAGATTCCCGTGCCTGGCAGCCTGGGCAAGTGCATCCGTATTTTACTGCACGTCAATACGACGCGCAGTGCTTCAGAGATACAACATGTCTATATCCGTGGCGCAGTCACCCTGCGTCCCACATTCGCCGTTAGCAAAGATGAAAGCCCGACCGCGTAGAGTCGGGTGGGGACACATATTATAATAATCTTAATAGCGCACCTTGTTGACTCTTGAGAGATACAAATGGATCAGTCGAAGTTACAGGCAAACCTGGAAGCCCTGCGAGCATTCATCCAGAGCAAAGGATGGACAATCGTCGGAGAAAAAGAGATACAGTCCGGTTACCAGTTAAAAGTAACCGACGGGATAACGCGGATTCCGGTCGAGTTTTTCACGACAGGCAGAGCACTCATTCAAGGCAAACCCGGCGTGCTCCGAAGCGAACTCAAATCATGGTGGGACGCACGGAAAGCCTCCTTCCCGCAGCAAGCCGCACCAGCAGCTACCCAGTCATCATTTATTGCAACACCCGCAGAAACCCCTATAATAAGCTATGCAGGTAAAGCAAGAATAGGCCTGGATGAATCGGGTAAGGGTGATTATTTTGGCCCGCTGGTGATAGCAGCGGTCTATGTCGATGAGCAAACCGAGCTTCGGTTAAACGCCTTGGGGGTACGAGACAGCAAACTGCTCACCGACAACCGCATACTGGCAATGGCCGAAGAAATTAAGGCGCTGTACCCTCATTTTGTAGTGCCGGTTGAACCTAAACGTTACAACGAGCTGTACAATAAAGTGCATAATCTGAACCGCCTGCTGGGATGGGGACACGCCTGGACACTGGAAAATATGCTCGAGAAAGTATCCTGTAATCTGGCTATAGTTGACCAGTTCGGTGACGAGTCCTACGTACGCAATGTTTTGGGGGAGAAAGGCCGCCAGATTACCCTGGTACAACAAATTCATGCAGAGGAGGATGTCGCAGTCGCAGCCGCATCTATACTCGCTCGCGCCAGGTTCGTACAACAGCTGGAGCAACTTTCGAAGCGCGTAGGCATAACGCTACCGAAGGGAGCCTCGGACCCGGAGATCATAACGACGGGGCGCGCGATTGTTGCCAAATTTGGTAAGGATGCATTGGGTGAAATCGCAAAATTGCATTTCAAAACAACTGAGGTGATTCTGCAAAGCTGAAAGGAGTTCGCTAATGAACCAGGACCGGCTACTAACCGTTGGCATTCTCATCTTCGATGATGTCGAGGTGCTCGACTTTTGTGGGCCTTTCGAGGTCTTTTCAGTGGCACGCCCAGCAGGAAAATACGGTGACGAATTCAAGCTCTTCAACGTCGTGACGATCGCAGAAGAAGATAGAATTATCACCTGCCGGGGAGGGCTACTTGTGAAGCCACACGCAACGACTGAGAATCACCCACCTCTTGATATTCTGGTTGTCCCGGGCGGGCAGGGAACACGCCGCGAACGGCATAATCAGCGCCTGCTTGACTGGATTGCCCGGCAAGATCAGCACACAAACCTGACAACCAGCGTCTGCACAGGCGCCTTCCTCCTCGCCGAACGGGGCCTGCTTGATCACCATCGCGCTACAACGCACTGGGGTAGTGTCGAGTGGATGCGCAGCACATATCCCGCCGTAGAAATGGTGGCAGACACACGTGTTGTCGACGAGGGACATATCATCACCTCGGCTGGCATCTCGGCGGGTATCGATATGAGCCTTTACGTGGTGTCTCGACTGCACGGCGTCGATGTGGCAGAGTGGACAGCGCGACAGATGGAATATGACTGGTCTGCTCGTGGGCAAGTACGAACTTCCCAACCATGATGAACGAATTCGTACTTACTTGGAAAGCGAGAAATAAATCATGTTTCAAGATACAGGTGTACTTTTTCCCATCTCCCCATTCGACTTCGACCAATCCCTAAAATTCCTTGGGGTTTTTGGGCCCACGAAGAATGAGCAAACCGTTTCACCGGGTTCACTCACCAAAGCAGTTTGCATCGATGGCCAGGCCGTTGTCTTTCAAATCAGCTCACTTGGAACAACTGAGGAGCCGCGATTAGCATACACGCTCCTTTTCGCGCAGTCCATCAGCGAATCTACAAAAAACGCCGTAATTGAGCGCATGATTTTCTTCCTGAGTTTGCAGGACGACCTCCGGCCTTTCTACCGCATTGGCCGCGAAGACCCCGATTTTGCGCCAATCATTGAGCATTTGTATGGCTATCACCAGGTTAAGTTTCTGACGCCGTTCGAGACTGCCTGTTGGGCCGTGCTCACCCAGCGCAATCCAATGAACATCGCGCAGAAAACGAAACAGACGCTCATCGAGAGATTCGGCAGCAGCTTGGTAGTGAATGGTACAACCTACTGGGCATTCCCTGAACCGCTTCAAGTAGCTGTCGCAGATGAGAGTGAGCTTATGTCCCTGGTGCCTAATGGGCGCAGGGCTGAATACCTGAGCGCAATAGCCAGATCATTCAGCGAAGTTGACGAGGAGTTTCTAAGGACTGCCCCTGACGAAGAAGTGGAGGCCTGGCTGCGCAGCATCAAGGGCATTGGTGAATGGTCGGCAGACTTCATTATGGTGCGTGGTCTTGGGCGCATGGAGCGTGTACCTCTTACCGAGAAGAGATTAGTTGAAGCAGCTTCCAAAGTGTATGGCCCTGGTGAGGAACTGAGCCGTGACGCTCTGCAGCGCCTGGCCGATAAATATGGGCAATGGCAAGGATACTGGGCACACTATCTGAGAGTTGCATCCTAAGGTTTCACTCATTGCTGTCTTCCTTTCGTAATCTGCCGTCGTATAAGAAAGAAAGAGACACCAACAACAATCATGACGAGGCCAATAATCAGCGGAATGAAGCTATTGTGGCCAAAGAGTTCCAGGTTATCAGTAACTTGTACGGTAATTCCAGCAATCAGAAGAGTGAGCGCAATACCCATTGACGTACTTAGACCGCGTTTAAGCATATGATTGTCCCTTTGCAGCACATGAGGTTCTTTTAGAATTACTGCCATTGTAACATATGGCATTCAATTGACACACAGCTTCCGAGCGCTTAAACTATGGATGTCTCTCAAAACTTTTGGCCTTGAAGCGTTCCGCGAAGCACTCTTATTTTGATTTCCAGGTAGCCAGGCAGAGCAAAATAGCATAATAAGGAGGAAATTATGGAAAAAGTGAACCTCGCTCAGAAATTCAGCCTGTTCCAGGATTACTGGAGTCCGAAAATCGCAGGAGACCTCAACGATTCCTATGTCAAACTGGCAAAACTCAAAGGGGAGTTCGTCTGGCATCAGCACGAAGCAGAGGACGAACTGTTCCTCGTCGTGAAGGGAAAATTACTGATCAAGCTGCGCGACCGCGATATTTGGTTAGAAGAGGGCGAGTTCGTCATTATACCTAGAGGCGTTGAGCACCTGCCTGTTGCCGAAGAGGAAGTGCACGTGCTGCTGCTCGAGCCAAAAACGACGTTGAATACCGGCGATACGCGCAGCGAGAGAACGGTTGATAATTTGGAATGGATCTAGTACCAAGGAGCAATGCGTATGAGTAATCTACCCAGGCTCGCTGAACTACTCAAGTCGAGAAATACTGTGGAGGGCAACATCGCAAACCTCATAGGACAGCCTGTCAATATCGGCTCAGTCGGTGACTACATCGCTTCCGCTATCTTTGGCATTACACGCGAAAGCCCGACGACACAAAGAGCGCAAAACTTAGGTATTTACGACAGATTTTCATACGGTCCTCTTGCAGGTCATAGTGTCGATGTGCAGTGGCACACCAGGCGCGAGGGAGAACTGAGCTTAAGGACGGACCCGCCACCGGATTACTATCTCGTGCTTGCCGGGCCAAAGGCGGGTGCAAATGCACTGCACAGCCTCCTCAATCCCTGGGTGATTGAATCGGTCTACCTTTTTGATGCAAGAGAACTGCTAACAGCATTGCACGAGCGCGGCGTTCAGATAGGTAACAGAACAAGTGTCATCGGGGAACTCTGGGAGCGTGCCGAAATATTTCCTGTACAACATAATCATCGATTAGTTCTTACCGAGGATCACCGAAAACTGCTCACTCTCTTCGGATAATAGGACTTTTCTGGAACATTGTATAAAACTTCACCTTTAGAGCTTGTAATGCGTTATAATTCAAGAACACAGAATAAACTATTTCCGTCGAGAGGGGATGTATGGTCACAAAGCCGACCACTCGCACAGCTACGAGGAAGCGCACAAAAGACAAAAACAACTTACCAGACAAGAACGTACTGGAACTGCCCGTATTGCCAATCCGCAACACGGTCCTGTTACCCAATGTAGTCACGCCTTTAATTGTGGGGCGCGAACAATCGGTAAAGGCCATCGAAGATGCAATCAGCAAGGATCGTACCTTGTTTGTTGTGGCACAGGTGAATGAAGAGTTGGAGGATCCAGGCCCAGCCGATCTTTACACCGTCGGAGTCGAAGGCATGATTGACCGGGTACTGAAGTTGCCGGATGGTTCAACCAGCGTCCTTCTCCACGGTCAGCAACGTTTGCGCCTGCTCGGGTACACCCGAAAAGTGCCCTTTATGCGTGTGCGCGCAGAAATTGTGCACGAAGAAACAGAGCGCACCCTGGCTATAGAAGCATTGGTGCGGGCAGCCCTGGCGCTCTTCGAAAAATGCGTGAAACTGAGCAGCACGCTACCAGAAGAAGCTTTCATCACTGCGATGAATATCGATCAACCTGGATGGCTGGCAGATTTTATTGTCTCCGCACTCGAATCACCCGTCGCGGTGCGTCAGAGTATCCTGGAAGCCTTCGATGTCGAGGAGCGATTACAAAAGACATGTATCCTGCTCAACAAAGAGCTGAATATTCTGGAGCTAGAAAATAAAATTCATAGCCAGGTGCAGCAGGAAGTCGATAAGAGCCAGCGGGAATATTTTCTGCGCGAACAGCTCAAGGCTATACAGCGAGAATTAGGCGAGACCGATCCCACTATGCGCGAAAATGTGGAATTGCGCGAGAAGATCCTCTCTTTGGGCATGCCTGAAGAAGTCCAGGCCAGGGCATTTAAAGAGCTGGAGCGCCTTAACGCAACTCCCTCTATGGCTCCCGATGGGGGAGTGATACGTACCTACCTGGATTGGCTCGTCAGCCTTCCTTGGGATAAAGCCACGGTAGACCGGCTTGATATCAAGGAAGCAGCGCGCATTCTCGAAGAGAAACACTACGGCCTGCAGAAAGTGAAGGAGCGCATTCTTGAGTATATCGCGGTGCGCAAGCTCTCCGATAATATGCGCAGTCCCATTCTTTGTTTTGTAGGGCCTCCGGGCGTTGGCAAGACATCGCTTGGCCGTTCAATTGCTGAGGCGCTCAATCGAAAGTTCGTGCGCCTATCTCTGGGAGGCATACACGACGAAGCCGAGATTCGCGGGCATCGCCGTACCTACGTTGGCGCTCTGCCAGGCCGCATCATCCAAACCATGAAAACCGCAGGCACCGTTAACCCGCTGTTCGTACTGGATGAGATAGATAAGATCGGGGCCGATTTCCGAGGTGATCCCTCAGCAGCCTTGTTAGAAGTGCTCGACCCTGAGCAAAACCACGCCTTCTCCGATCACTATCTTGAGGTGCCATACGACCTCTCAAAGGTCATCTTCCTGACAACGGCCAATGTGCTGCATCCCGTCCCCGCAGCCCTGCGCGACCGCCTGGAGGTCATTGAACTGCCAGGGTATACGGAAGAAGAAAAAATGCACATCGCCCGCCAGTTCCTCATTCCCAAACAGATGACGGAACACGGCCTGAAGCCATCGCGCATGGAAATCGACGACGAGGCATTACAGCGTATCATTCGCGAGTATACATTCGAAGCGGGTGTACGTAACCTTGAACGCGAGATAGCCTCGGTGATGCGCAAAGTAGCCCGCAAAGTAGCAGAGGGACGACGCACCAAAACGAAAGTGATGGCGGAGAAGATCAGCGATTACCTGGGTCCACAAAAACACTACTATGGGCTGGCAGAGGAGCAAGACGAACCGGGCATAGCAACAGGAGTAGCGTGGACGAGCGCAGGCGGCGACTTGATGACCGTCGAAGCTACGCTGCTGGAGGGGCGCGGCAATTTAACACTCACCGGGCAACTCGGCGATGTAATGAAAGAATCGGCCCAGGCGGCGCTTTCTTATGCCCGCTCGCGTGCAGGGCAACTGGGTGTCGAGAGCCGTTTCTATGAAAAGTACGATATTCACCTGCATTTACCTGCAGGTTCGATACCCAAGGATGGGCCATCAGCAGGTATCACGATGGCAACTGCATTGATTTCGGCGCTGACGAAACGCGCTGCACACCGCGACGTCGCTATGACCGGAGAAATTACCCTGCGTGGCCGCATCTTACCGATCGGCGGCGTCAAAGAAAAGGTGCTGGCGGCACACCGCGCAGGCATCAAGACGTTCATCTTGCCCAAGCGCAATATGAAAGACCTGGATGATGTGCCACGCGAAGTAATCAGCGAACTCCGCTTTGTGCCGGTCGAACGCATGGACGATGTCATCGCCATTGCCTTGCACACTCCATCAATCTCCAATGGCGAATCGGAGACGGCTTCCTTGCCTATCAAAGCAGTAAAGCCCAGGAGAGCATTAGTCCCCAAGGAGACTGTGAGCAGGGTTGGGATAGCCCATAGCTGAGTGATTGCGCTCAAACTAGTTCTGACGCCGCTCCAGAGGCCGGTTGCACAAACCTGTAGACGTAGAGCCATCGCAAGCTATAAGGGGTAACGCCTTCCTATGGTATAATGAGGCCAACATATGAGGCAGGCGTTTCGCTTGACTTGGAGAAAAACCAATGGCAATGCAACACAATGAACCCCAGGAGAGAATAAGCCTTGAGGAATTCTTCGCTCTCCTGGAGAGTGACCCTGAACACCGCTACGAATTAATTGACGGCTATCCCTCCATGATGACAGGGGGATCGCCCGATCACGCTATCATCGGACTAAATGTAGCCAGTATCCTCAGGGGGCTGTTGCGCAAACGGCCATGCATCGCGTATAACTCAGATGTGTACTACCTCTCCGACCGGCTGGGCGAAGCCAGGACGCAGTCCGTTGCCGGTCGGAATAAGATCGAGTACATCGCACTCGACGGTGAAGAAAACTGCCTTTGCCCAGATGCCTCTGTCAGCTGTGACCGGCGAGACCACCACGCCACAAAAGTTATCCGCTATCCCTGTGTGGTTGCTGAGGTCCTCTCACCTGGCACAAAAGTACGCGACCGGGGACTCAAAGCTGATTTGTATCAAAATATGCCATCAGTTCAAGAAATTCTTTTCATTGATACCCAGGTCATGAGAGTTCAACTCTACCGGCGTGAAACGGACTACTGGACCATGCGCAACTTCACCCAGCATGATACGATAGAGTTGACCAGTTTAGGCATTCATTTTTCCGTTGCAGAGGTGTATGAAAAGACCACATTCGACGACTCTTTTACAGAGGAAGCATAACGTTTTACCTGGATAAGAACTTGATCTAGCAGCGAAAGTCACGATACACAGCGAACTTCCACGAACAGAACTATGAAACTGACACCCAAGGAACAGGATCGCCTCACCATTTTCACACTCGCTGAACTCGCCCGCAAACGACGTGCACGGGGCATTAAGCTCAATCATCCCGAGGCAGTGGCGTTGATCTGCGATGAGGTAATGGAAGAAGCACGTGCCGGGCGCGGCTACGACGAGGTGGTCGCCCACGGCATGCAGGTGCTCACCGAGGAAGATGTGATGGAAGGCGTTGCAGAGCTGGCATCTACTATCTCTGTCGAACCACTCTTCGATGATGGTACCAAACTGGTCGTACTGCACAAGCCGATTCGAAAAGTAAGGGCTGCGACACAAAAGCCGGTTCTTGTCTCTGAGCCCGCACTTCCAGGCACAATCACTATTAATGCAGGCAAACCCACCATTACACTGACGGTGACCAACACCTCAGATCACCCCGTGCAAATCACCTCGCATATGCCATTCTGGGAGATCAACAAGCGCATGCAGTTTGATCGCGAACGGGCCAGGGGCTACCATCTCGATATCCCGGCAGGAGGTGCCATACGCTGGGAGCCAGGAGAAACGAAGGAGGTGCAGTTGTGCCTTTTGAAATGAGCCGCGACGAGTATCATGCCCGCTACGGTCGCACCCTGGGCGACACTCTGCGCCTGGGCGATACGAACCTGTACATACGTATCGAACGCGACTACACCTCCTATGGTGATGAAGTGCTGGCGGGCTTCGGCAAGACGGTCCGTGATGGACTGATGGCAAATTCACGCCTCGGGCGCGAGAGCGAACTTGACCTTGTACTGACCAATGCCATTATTCTTGACCCGGTGCTGGGCGTGATCAAGGGCAATATTGGTATTAAAGAAGGGCGTATTGTCGGCATTGGGCGGGCAGGCAACCCCGATATCTCCGAGAACATTGACCTTTTGATTGGAACGAGTACGGCGGTTTTACCCTGCGATGGCATGATCGCCACCCCTGGTGGCATCGATAGCCATGTGCACCTGCTCAGCCCGCGCCTGTTTGCCGCGGCGCTTGCCTCTGGCATTACCACATTCGTAGCGATGGATGCGGGGCCGATGTGGAACGTCGGGGTCAATCCCGATTTCTTCTTACAGCGCATGTTCGAGACATTTGAGGATGTCCCCATCAATGTATGTTTCCTGGCGCGTGGTTGCAGCAGCCGACCACAGGGCTTGATGCAGAGCATCGAGGCGGGCGCGGGCGGCCTGAAAATCCATGAAGACCTGGGGGCATTCCCCAGTGTCATCGATTGCTGCCTTTCGGTAGCCGAGCAGATGGATGTCTCCGTTGCCATGCACACCGATGGCCTGAACGAGTCTGCGGAATTGAGCGATACCCTCGCGGCAATTGCTGGCCGCGCAGTCCACGCCTACCATGCCGAAGGGGCAGGCGGAGGTCCATACGACCTGCTCGAGATCGTCTCCCAGCCAAACGTGATTCCTTCTTCCACCAACCCAACCATTCCATACACAATCCATACTGCTGCCGAGCATCTCGATATGATTATGACCGTGCATGGACTGAACCCGGCATTTCCAGAGGATGTACTGGCAGCCCGCCATCGCATACGCCCGGCTACAATGGCAGCAGAAACCCCGCTGCATGATCTCGGGGCGATCAGCATCACGGCCTCTGACTCGCTTGGCATGGGGCGCATCGGTGAGACGATCCAGCGTACCTGGCAGATGGCACACGCAATGGAAGCTCGTGCCGCAGCAAAAACGGCTGGCACTGACTCCAATCAGCGAGTGCTGCGCTTCCTCGCCAAGTACACCATCAACCCGGCAATCGCCCACGGCCTGGCGCAGCATGTCGGGACGTTGGAGCCGGGGAAACTGGCGGACATAGTGTTGTGGCGCCCCAGGTTCTTCGGAGTCAAGCCAAACCTGGTCATCAAGGGCGGGATGCCTGCCTGGGGTACGCTCGGTGATGGCAACGCAGCGGTAGAAGGGGCCGAACCACGGCTTTATGGCCCGCTCTTCGGTGGGAGGGGCACCAGCGCTGCAGCCCTCTCGATCACATTTGTCTCGCAGGCCTCGCTCGACGTGGGCCTGCAGAAACGCTTGAGGAGTCACCGGCAACTGCAACCTGTGAGACAGACACGTATCGTGGGCAAGAAGGACATGCTTTTCAACGACGCTATGCCGCCCGTGCGCGTTCACCCGCTCACCCACGAAGTAACGATCAACGGGGAGAAGATAGGCATAGAGCCGCTCAGCAGTGTACCACTGAGCCGGCTCTATATTGTTTCGTAAGGTCTTGATTAATCCGGCGGCAACTCCTGGAAGATCATCTTCACGTTGATGCCCCGGCTGGTATTCACAAGCCTCATCACGAAGTAGATTACAATACCAACTGCAACAAGGATGAGAGCTACTCCAACGCCGCTGGTGTTGGATAACGAAAGGTAGGCAGTACCACTAGTCTGTAAATTATGATAGACCGGGTAACCGAATGCCGCCACGTAGACGGGCACGATGAAGATCAGCCAGACAATCCCATACCAGACCAGCCGTGGTAGACCCAGGAACTTACCTGTGTTGTTCGTAAGCTGGAAGAGGTCGGGGCGGCGATACGGTATCAAGATGGCATTTAATCCTGGCATGATCCAGGTGAGGCCTGCCAGCAGGATGCCAAAGAAGGTCGTACTTGCCAGGGACACGCCAAAGAACGTCAGCACGTAGAAGACCGCCCCCAGCAGAACCGCGATAATAATCACGCGCAGCGGCGCGTTCGTGCGCTCATTCACGACACTGAACCACTCTGGTACCTGCCGGTCAAGCGCCCATGCCAGCACGATACGCGAGAGGAAGATCGCGTACACGGGGCAGAGCAACACGTTCAAGGTGATATTGCCCAATGCCACAATCAGCCACAGTGGCCACACTCCAGGATGCACAGCGGCTAACATCACCGGGGTAAACGGTGGCTGACCATTGAGAGGAACGCCAGGCGCACCGTTCCAGTAGAGGTATCCCCAGGCATTGACCAGGGTAAAGCCATAGTGACTGCCTTGCACATCCATGTAGACAGAGTTCATGAACACGGCGAAGATCAGCGCTCCAATCACTGCAAAAAAGACCGCGCGCCTGACATTGCCTTTCACCTCACCGGCAATGTACGAGGAGAACTGGAAGCCGATGTACTGGAAAAGCACGACACTGGCCAGGCCCGCCAGGCCAACCAGGCCCAGTATTGAGAAGTCGGGGCTTCCGAGTGAGAAACCCGCCTTGGTGGCTGCATCCATAATTGCTTTGGACGAGGTACCCAGAGCGGGCAAGGCGTTAACCGTCGAGTTCTGGTCTACAGTGAAAGACCCGATGAAGTTGATAGCGACCGAGATAATGGCAAAGATGGTGAGACCCGTCACCACTTTGTGGAAGGTGCGTGTCTTCAAGACAGAAATGCCGGCTATCACCAGCAAAATGATGATACCGACAATAATCCTGCTGGTGTTATCCTGCAGCCAGTTCTGAGCGTTGCCAAAGGCACTTCCCGGGAAAGCCACACCGATCAAGATGCCGATCAGTTGGAGATTGTGTGAAGCGACGATGATTTCAAAGCCGATAATAGTAAGCGCAGATCCAACAAGTGTCCAGCTTTCGATCCAGCCCCAGAATGGGCTGATGATACGCGAAGTGAAGACATAGTCCCCGCCGCTGCGCGGCATCGCGGTCGTGAGACTGGCGAAGATCATACCCAGGAAGTAACAGGCGATACCCGTAAGCACCGCTATGTAGGCATACGCCGAGATACCGAGCGCCTGCCACTCCGGGTAGAGCGCATAGAAAGCAATAGCCCAACCTACCGATGTTCCTACGAAGGCAGCGATGTTGAAGAAGAGCGCGTTAGCCATACTGACATCGCGCACCAGCCCCGACGCCTGCCTGACGAATAATCCGCTTGGCGTAGCAGATTTTGCCATGAGAG
>Ga0070706_100004268_pt1 | contig 13868 bp, 11 predicted proteins | sample KBSK5501metaG_FD_65476 | JGI IMG/M metagenome (GOLD analysis project Ga0070706, IMG submission 65476) | Corn, switchgrass and miscanthus rhizosphere microbial communities from Kellogg Biological Station, Michigan, USA - KBS K5-50-1 metaG | ecosystem: Host-associated > Plants > Roots >...
CGGGCGTAGTGCTCCGGCGGCACCAGCTCGACGCGGCCGAAGTGCGGCTTCCCCGCGACCACCCCGACGACGCCGTAACAAGCGGCAACGGCCCGGCCGGCGACGGTGGCGATGGCGCGCGGCGACACCTCGATCTTGCCGCGCACGCCACGGCTGCCAGCGGCACTCGGCCTCGTACGGCGCGGCGGCTGCGCGCCGCCCTCATCTTGGCGTGCGGGCACGGTACGTGAGACTCCCGCCATGTCGTTCCTCTCCCCCCAGTTGGAGTGAGCTCAGCGATGCAGTGCCGAACGATGTGGCGCTTCGCACTGTCTTGGCCAGCGCGGGGCGCGGCATATGCGCCTCGCTGTTCGGAGCCTATTCTAGCACGCCCGCGCCTGCACTGCTTGCGGGAGCAGGTATCTCATGTTATACTCACGTGGTGCCATTTCCGCGGCGCCGCATGTCGCGGGCGCCCGCGGCGCACCGCGCTGTGGCGATGAACGCGCTGGGGAGCGCCGCCCAGGAGCCGCTGTTTCAGGCTTCAGGCTGTACGGTGATGGTATCATCCTGCCTACACACGGTCAATCAGCAATCCCCCGCACACCACTGGTGGCAGGCACATTGTGAGACAATCGTGAGGCGTGGCTGTTGTACATGAGGTCTGCCGTCGACGAGCGGCTGTATTTTACGTAGAGAGATGCTGAGAAGGAGGGTGCGTATGGCCGCTCGCTGTGATGTTTGCGCCCGCAAGCCACAGTATGGCAGCAAAGTGAGTCACTCGAACCGGCACACCAACCGCCGGTTTCAGGTCAACGTGCAGCATCGCCGTCTCGTCATAGACGGCCGGATGCGCAACGTCAACGTCTGCACGCGCTGCTTGCGCACGATGGTGAAGGTCGCCAAGGAGCGCTAGCCGCCAGTGCGCCCAGGCGGCGCAGACGACGAGAACGGGCCGGGAGACTGCTCTCCCGGCCCGTTTTGCATCAGTCTCAGCAGGCGTCATACGGCATCCGCGTGGGCTGTTGACCATGGTGCCCACAGGGATGAGCCGTGGCCTTCAGGCCGCGGAGCTGGCAATGACAACGAGCCGCACGAACTTGATATCAGGCGCCGGCGGTTGCCAGCCGGCGCGTCTCGCGCGTGCGCAGCTGCCCGCAGGCCGCCGCGATGTCGTCGCCTCGCTCCGCCCGCACGCTATTGCTGACGCCGCCGGCGCGCAAGGTGTCGCGGAACCGGCGGATCGCGTCGCCGCTGGGTGTCTTGTAGCCCGCCGCTGTCGCGTTCACCGGGATCAGGTTGACGTGGCTGAGCTGGCGGAACGGCGCAAGCAGAGTCGCCAGCTCGCGCGCCTGCTCCTCGCCGTCGTTGATTCCCGCCAGCAACACATACTCGAAGGTGACTTGCCGGTTCGTGCGGCGGGTGTATTCCTGGCACGCGTCGAGCACCGCCTCGATGGGATATTTGCGAGTGACCGGCATCGTGTGCAGGCGCATTGCGTTGTTCGGCGCGTGCAGCGAGATCGCCAGATTCACCTGCAGCGGCTCCGCCGCCAGCCGCAGAATGCCCGGCACCAAGCCCACCGTCGAGAGTGTCATATGCCGCGCGCCCAGGCCAAGTCCCTCTGGCATGTTGAGCACATGCAGCGCCTGCAGGGTGTTGTCATAGTTGTGGAGCGGCTCGCCCATGCCCATGAAGACCAGGTTGGTCACGCGGTCTATCGTCGCGCCGTCGGGCGCCTGCCAGGGATGCGCGCGCAGCTCGCGCGCGAAGTGCAGCACCTGCGCCACGATCTCACCGGCGGTAAGGTGGCGGTCGAAGCCCATCTGGCCCGTCGCGCAGAAGGTGCAGCCATAGGCGCAGCCCGCCTGCGTGGAGACGCAGACCGTGGCCCGCGCGCGGCTCTCGTCGGTCGCCGGATACAGCATCAGCACCGTCTCGACCAGCTTGCCGTCCGCCAGCTCCAGCAGCAGCTTGCGCGTCCGCCCGTCCTTGGCGGCAAGCTCCGTGCGCACACGCGGGCCGGCGATGCTCGCCTCGCGCGCGAGCTGCTCGCGCAGCGTCAGCGGGAGGTTCGTCATGGCGGCGAAATCGGCGGCCAGCGCGTCGTAGATCCACTGCGCGAGCTGGCGGGCACGAAACGCCGGCTGACCCCGCGCGGCCAGCCAGTGCTGGAGCTCCGCATGCGTGAGTCCCAGGAGGTCGGTTGTCGTCGTCTGTTCGGTCACTATAGTTGCCATACGAGCGTTCGATATTCTCGCGATCCGGAGCAGGTGCTTAACGCAGCGCAGCGGAGGCGAGCCGGGGTCTCCGGCTGGCCTCCGCCTGCGGTGGACACGTGCTGGTCACTGGTCACTGGTCACTGGTCACGCGCTGCTTAGTCGCGGCGCTCCTTCAAGCGTGCCGCCTTGCCGCGCAGCCCGCGCATGTAATAGAGATTCTTGCGGCGCACCACGTTGTGGCGCACGATCTCGATCTTGTCGATCTTGGGCGAATGCAGCATGAAGCTGCGCTCGACGCCGACGTTGTGCGCGATACGGCGAACGGTGAAGGAGCGGCGCACCGCGTCGCCGTTCAGCCGGATCACGATGCCTTCGAAGACCTGGATGCGCTCGCGGCCGCCCTCGACGACCTTGACATGCACGCGCACCGAATCTCCAGGCTCAAGCTCGGGGCGGTCGTCGCGCAATTGCGCCTCTTCGACCGCCCGCACCAGCGGGGCCACCGACATGCAGCTATCCTCCTCGTGAAATGCCAACGCGTAGTATACCACGACACCGTGCGCGCGGACAAGCCGTATGTTTGGGCTAGCGCTCGTGCCGGCGCCGTGCATGAGCCAGCGCGTTGACAGGGCTTCGCGCGCCCGCCTATACTTCCTGCTGTGTGTATTGACCCGGCGGCGCGACGTGGCCCCGCCTCAGCGAGTGCGCCCACAGCCCGTGCGCAACCGTAGTGCGAGAGGCAGCCCCCCTTGGAACAGAACCTACGCGTCCCCGGCCCCACGCCGATTCCGCGGCAGGTCGCCGCCGCCCTGGCGCGGCCGATGATCAACCATCGCGGCCCAGAGTTCGCCGCCATGCTCGAGCGTTTCGACCAACAGCTGCGACACTTCTTCCAGACGTCCCAGCCGGTGCTCGGGTTTCCCTCCGCCGGCAGCGGCGCGCTCGAAGCCGCCATCGTCAACTGCTTCTCGCCCGGAGACGCCGTGCTCGTCGTAAGCATAGGCGTCTTCGGCAACCGCCTCGCCAGCATCGCCGAGCGCTTTGGGCTGCGTGTCACGCGCCATGAGGTCCCCTGGGGCCAGGCGGCCGATCCCGCGGCGGTCGCGGAGCGCCTGCGCGCGTTGCCGGAGGCGCGCGGCGTGCTGCTGACGCACAACGAGACCTCCACCGCCGTCACCAACGATCTGCGGGCCCTGGCCACGGCCATCCGCGCCACACGGAGCGACGTGCTGCTCGTGGTAGACGCGGTGAGCTCGCTCGGCTGCGTGGATCTGCGCATGGATGAGTGGGAGCTGGACGTCGTGCTCACCGCCTCGCAGAAGGGCTGGATGGTGCCGCCGGGCCTGGCGATGATCGCCGTCAGCGAGCGCGGGTGGGCCGCCACCGAGCGCGCGACCCTGCCCCGCTACTACTGGGACTTCCGCATGGTGCGCAGATACCTCGAGAAGGGCCAGACGCCCTATACCCCACCAGTCAGCCTCTACTTCGCGCTCGACGTCGCACTCGAGATGCTGCGCGCCGAGGGGCGCGAGGCCATCTTCGCCCGCCACCAGCACGTCGCCGACCTGACACGCGCACGCGCGCGCCGCCTGGGGCTGGCGCTCTTCGCCGACCCCGCGCACGCCTCGAACACTGTCACCGCCCTGCGCGTGCCGGAGGGGATCGACGCCAAGGCGCTTACCAAGAGCCTGCGTGAGCAAGAGGGCGTGGTGATCGCGGGCGGCCAGGAGCGGCTGGAAGGCCAGATCGTGCGCGTCGGCCATCTGGGCTACGTCCACGAGCCGGAGATCGCTGCCTGCATGGACGCGTTAGAACGCCAGCTCGCGGCGCTTGGCTATCGCGCGCCCGCTGCGGTGCCGGCGGCGGAGGCCCCGCAGCCGTCATGAGTGAGGCCTCCCCAGTCGAGCGTCCGCGCGTGCTGGTCGCCGACCCCATCGCCGCCGAGGGCGTGGCCTGGCTGCGCCGCTTTGCCGAGGTGGACGAGCGGCACGGTCTGAACGAGGGCCGGCTCGCCGAGATCGTCGGCGGCTACGACGCCGTCGTGGTGCGCAGCGAGACGCGCATCACGGCGCGGCTCATCGAGGCCGGCACGCGCCTGCGCGTGATCGCGCGCGCCGGCGTCGGCGTGGACAACAACGATGTCGAGGCCGCCACCCGCCGGGGTGTGGTGGTCGTCAACTCGCCGACGGGCAACATCGTCGCGGCGGCCGAGCATACCCTGGCGCTGCTCATGGCGCTGGCGCGCCACATTCCCGCGGCCAGCGCCGCCCTGCACGCCGGGCGCTGGGAGCGCCCGCAGCATGTTGGCACCGAGATTCGCGGCAAGACGCTGGGCATCGTGGGGCTTGGTAAGGTCGGCATCGAAGTGGCGCGGCGCGCGGGCGAGAGCGGGCTGGAGATGCGGCTCATCGCCGCCGACCCGTACGCGACAGCGGAGACGGCGCGCAAGCTCGGTGTCGAGCTGCTGCCGCTAGACGAGCTGCTGCCGCAGGCCGACTTCGTCAGTGTCCATACCTCGCTCACCAGCGCCACCCGCGGCCTGCTCGGCGCGGCGGAGCTCGCGCGCATGAAGCCTACCGCCCGCGTCATCAACTGCGCGCGCGGCGGCGTCGTGGACGAAGCGGCGCTGCTGGCGGCGCTGGAGGCTGGCCAGCTCGCCGGCGCCGCGCTGGACGTCTTCACCGCTGAGCCGCCGGCCCCTGGCTCGCCCGCCTGGGCGCTCATCGAGCATCCCCTAGTGGTGGCGACGCCGCACCTGGGTGCCTCCACCGAGGAGGCGCAGGTGAATGTCGCGCTAGACGTGGCGGAGCAGATCGCGGAGGTGCTGCGCGGCGGCGCGGCGCGCGCCGCCGTCAACGCACCGATGATTCTGCCAGAGACGCTGCGCCAGCTGCAGCCGTGGATGGCACTGGTGGAGAAGCTGGGCCGGCTGTATACCCAGCTGCACCCTGGGCCGCTGCACCGTGCCGAGCTCAATGTGGCGGGAGAAATCGCGCAGTACGACACACGCCCGCTCACCGCCGCGCTCATCAAGGGGCTGCTGGAGTCAGTCTCCGAGGCGCACGTCAACCTCGTCAACGCGCCAATCCTAGCCCGCGATTGGGGGCTGGAGATCACCGAGAGCCGCCGCACGACCCACGAGCAGTACGCCAATCTCGTGACGCTGCGCGTGCGAGACGGCGAGAGTGGCAGCAGCGTGGTCGGCGGGGGGGACGGCCAGCTCGCCGCGACGATCACCTGGGGCGAGGAGCGCGTGGTGCGAGTAGACCGCTACGCCACCGACTTTGTGCCGCAGGGCCACATCCTCTTCTGCCGCAATCTGGACCGCCCCGGTATGATCGGGCGCGTCGGTGTGGTTTTGGGCGACGCCGGCGTCAACATCGGCCACATGGATGTCGGGCCGGTCGCGGGCGTCCCCGGCGCCCGCGATCGCCATGCCGGCGGCGAGGCGCTGATGATCCTCTCGGTGGATGAGGCCATCCCCGAGCGCGCCCTCGAACAGATTCGTAGCACCGCGGATATCTTCGCGATGACCAGCGTGCTGCTCTAGCCGGGACTCTCCAGCCAGCCCAGGCCGTCGCGGCGGCGGCCAGCTGCGCGTCACGCGAGCGCCTGCCCCATCGGCCCCAAGCCGCTCCTGCTGGGAGCCGCGGACCCGCAGGCGGGTCCAGTGATTGTTCTTCTGTAGTGGAAGAACACGCAGGACTTGTATGAGGCGAACGAGTGGCGCCTCAGTGGAGCAGACGACGCTGTGATGCGATGAGCTGATACAGATGGGCAGCCAACGTGGTGAAGCGACAGGCATGTGACAGACGAAGGCTGGAACAGGCATAACGTGTGATATCCCAGTCGGGGATTGGTCAGCTTGGGGAAAATCGATCCAGAAAGCATGCTGGTCCGGACAACAGCAACTATTTGACTCGACGGGAGCTCTCCTGGTGATGCTTCCCGAACGTGACCGCCCATCAGCCAGTCTGCTCCATCGTGCCTGCGTGGACCACGAAAACTCACCGAGTGCACCCACGCACTTCCCCACGCACTTCCCCACGCACCTGGAGGCCACAGCCACGATCTTGCCGGCAGCCATGTCGCATGCTATGATGCAGCCGAATCATCACCGGGCGCTAGGTGCGGGATGAGCCCCCCAGTGAGACACGCCCGACGAGGCAAGGGGAACCGCGATGGCTTCAGCGGAACCGCACCCATTTGCGCAGCTGCTCAAGCATCACCGCGTTGCCGCTGGTCTCACCCAGGAGGCGCTGGCCGAGCGCGCGGGGTTGAGCGCGCGCAGCATCAGCGACATGGAGCGCGGACTGCGGTCCGCTCCCTACCAGGACACCGTCCACAAATTGGTTGGTGGGCTCGGGCTGTCAGCCGCCGAGCGCGCTCGATTCGAGGCCGCGGCGCGCCGGCGCCGCGCTCGGATAATTCCACACCCGGCCACCGTACGAGTGCTTGCTGACGCCCTCGGACGCAGCGATGAGGACCGCATCACTTTCCTTGCCTCAGCCCGCGAAAATGCAGTGCCGAGTACCCATGCTGCCCCAGCCCCGCACCACCTGCTGCTCCATCCCACGCCCCTCCTCGGGCGCGAGCGCGAGGTGGCCGAGCTCGGCGCCCAGTTGCGGCGGGATGACGTGCGCCTCCTCACGCTGACGGGCACCGGTGGGGTCGTCAAGACGCGCCTGGCCATCGAGGCAGCAACCCAGCTGGCGGCGGCCTTCGCCGACGGCGCCTGGTTCGTGCCCCTTTCCCGCATCAGCGATCCTGCGCTGGTGCTGCCGGCCATTGCGCACACGCTAGAGCTCAAGGAGAGCGGCGCCACTCCGCTAGCGGAGGTGCTGCACAGGCACCTGCGCGACAAGGAGCTGCTGCTGGTACTCGACAACTTCGAGCACCTCCTGGCGGCGGCGCGCTCCATTGGCGCGCTCCTGGCGTCTTGTCCCGGTGTGAAGGTGCTGGTGACCAGCCGGGTGGCGCTTCGGTTGCAGGGTGAGCGTGAGTATGCCTTGCGCCCGCTGGCCCTGCCAGACCCACAGCGCCTGCCGCCTCCTGAACAGCTCGCGCAGCATGCGGCTGTGGCGCTCTTCCTCGAGCGGGCGCGGGCAGCAAAGGCGGACTTCCACGTCACACCTGCCACCGCTCCAGCGATTGTCGCCATCTGTGCGCGTCTCGACGGGCTACCACTGGCGATCGAGCTGGCCGCGGCGCGCGTCAAGCTGCTGTCCCCATCGGCGCTGCTCCAGCGACTGGAGCGGTCGCTGCCTATGCTGACAGGTGGACCGCGCGACCTCGACAAGCGGCAACAAACGATGCGCAACACGCTCGCCTGGAGCTATGACTTGCTGTCCCCAGAAGAACAGGTGCTCTTCTGGCGGCTGGCCGTCTTCGCCGGTGGGTGCACCTTGAAGGCGGCGGAGGCGGTCTGCGGAGCGCCTGACGGCGTGGAGCCTCTCCGCATCGATGTTTTCGACGGGCTGGCTGCGCTGGTGGATCAGGGCCTGGTGCAGCGGCGCGAGGAGGATGAAGGCCCTGAGGGCGATGGTGCACCCCGCTTCGGCATGCTGTATGTGATCCATGAGTATGCCCTCGAACAGCTGGATGGTAGCGGCGAGGCTGAGGCGTTGGCGCGGGCACATGGCCACTTCTTCTTGAACCTGGCGATAGTGTTTGGTGGGAAGTAGTCCGACCCGGATTTTGCAGAGTGGATAGCGCTGCTCGAGCGCGAACAAGATAACCTTCGAGCCAGTCTGGCCTGGGCGATTGAACATGCCGAGGCGGTACGAGCGCAACAGGCAGGACGCGCCTTGACGCGCTTCTGGGATGTAGGTGGATACCCGCACGAGGGCTTTCGCTGGCTCCAATCCGCACTGCAGTTGTCTCAGCCAAGCGATGGGACAGACGCTTTGGGCAACGCAGGCAACGCAGAAGAGGCATTGCGTGCGGCCGCGCTTGCGCGCGCTGATGCGCTCGCGGGCGCTGGCGACCAGGTCTGGATGCTCTGCAGGTACGACGACTCACGCAGTCTGTTCGAGGAGTGCCTCGTGCTGTGCCGCGCAGTGGACGATCCCCTGCGGACGGCACGTGCCCTTGTTGGTCTGGGACGTTCGTACGCCGTACGAGGCGAGCTGGATAGAGCCAGCGCTTTCCAAGAAGAGGCCCTAGTGCTCAGTCACCGGGCGGGCGAGCACAGCGTGACACGAGACGCACTGTCCAACCTTGGCATGATCGCATTGCTCCGCGGTGACTTAAACCTCGCACGTGCCCGGTTCGAGGAAGCACTGGCAATTCGGCGAGACGTGGGCGATGAGGAAGGCATTGTGGGCAGTTTGTGGGACACAGGCGAGGTTGCCCTGCAGCGCAACGACCTTGACGCTGCGGAAGCGCTGGCATGCGAGGCGCTGGTGCACGCCCGTGCGCTCCACTATACAATGGCGATGCTGGCGGGCGTGGAACAGGTGGGGCGAGTCGCGGCGGCACGTGGGCAATTGCCACAGGCAGTGCGACTGCTAGCAGCCGCGCGAGCGCTCTCCGATGCCCGCTCAGTCCCATTTACGGTGCCGTCATACACCCTGCGACAGCATGAGGCGGCACGCGCCGCCACACGGCTGGCCCTCGGTGACGAGGCATACGCGGCCGCCGATGCCGCCGGGCGGGCGCTCTCGCTGGAGGAGGCGATCGCTGAGGCGTTGGGCGAGCAGGTGGCACGTGTCGGCGGGCGAGCCATCTCCGCTCCCATGTGAGCGGGATGCAGCGATGCTCGCCGCGCCAAGGGCGCCCATTGCGCCGTCCGAGCGACGAACGGGTGTCTGTTGATGCTGCTGGACTACGTGTTATACCGCGTCGCACGATACCGATGTCGTTTGGGCAGCCGCTAAGTGCTCACATCCATGGGCTCGAGCGTCGACGTTCTACAACGGCATGACGCGACACGGTATGATTCGACGCGGCGACGCCCTTTCGTCGCGCAGGGAGGTGGGCCCACTTCTGTCATCTTGGGCTTGGTCTGCGTCGCTTGGTAGATGGAAAGGGTGCATCGGTGGGGGCATTAACAACTGAACCGCCTCACAGTCGGTGGAAGGGCGCTGGCTGAATTCATGGGCAGTCGCCCCCGGCATGACCGAAGTGGGATCAGCAGGAGTGTTGGCAGATGGGATGCGACATCCACGCGTGGCTTGAGATACGCAACGACAACCAGTGGTCCACGCCAGACAACAAGGCATTAGACCTGGATCGTGCGTATGACACCTTTGGCCTCTTCTTCGGCGTGCGCAACCATGCGAACTTTTCCCCCGTCGCGGAGCGTCGTGGGTTCCCTCGCGACGCCAGTGCCCTCGTGTGCCAAGATTACCAGACGTGGAGCGACAGCGCGCACAGCGCGAGCTGGCTCACGTGGGCTGACGTAGATAGTATGGATCGTGAGCAGTCTCTGCTCGATGCGCCCATCCACGAGTACGACGCCGCAGGGAGGTACCTCGGCACGGTTGCCGAGAGGGGCCGACTCCCCCCACCGGAGTACATGGCCCTCGCGCGAGGGGAAACCGTGACGAAGGATGGTCACCGCTTCCGTCGGGAGCACGTGCAGGCCCTGGACACCCTCTCGACCGCCTGGCGCGCCACGCTCGATCGCATGCAGGCACTTGCTGCCGACTACGGGGCTGGCAACGTCCGGCTCGTCGTGTGGTTCGACAACTGACTAGAGCGCCTGAGTCCGCCCGCGACAACGGGAGAAAGGCAGGGCGATACACTTTGACACCGGATCAGACACTGGTGCAGCGACTGCGCGACCGGGTAGGGACGTGGAACCCTGAGCAGCTCTGTGCACGGCATCGGACCTCCCATTGCGGGGCCTTTGATGCGCAGGGGCGGTTGATCGCGCTCCATCTCTGTCGCCTGGAGCTCCGGGAAGTGCCCGCAGACGTCTGGCGCTTGGGGGGGCTGCAAGAGCTGCGTCTGGGAGACAACCGGCTCTCCCACCTGCCCGCGGCGATCGGCCAGCTCTCCCGCCTGCGCACGCTTGACCTGGCGGGCAACCTGCTCCTCAGCCTGCCAGAACAGATCGGCCAGCTCTCCCGCCTGCACTGGCTTATTCTGGCGCACAACTGGCTGACGAGCCTGCCAGAACAGATCGGCCAGCTCTCCCGCCTGCACTGGCTTGCTCTGGGGAACAACCGGCTCTACAGCTTACCCACAGAGATCGGCCGACTCGCTGCCCTGGACACGCTTGACGTGTGGATCAATCGGCTTTCCACCCTGCCCGCGGAGATCGGCCAACTCTCCCGCCTACAGACGCTTGACCTATGGGGCAACTCGTTCTCCACCCTGCCCGCGGAGATCGGCCAACTCTCCCGCCTACAGACGCTTGGCCTGGGAGGTAACCAGTTGACGAGCCTGCCAGATCAGATCGGCCAGCTCCGCTGCCTGCGCACGCTTGACCTGGCGGGCAACCGGCTCTCCAGCCTGCCAGCGGCACTGGGTCAGCTCACCCAACTAGAATCGCTCTCGCTTGCTCACAACCGCTGGAAGAAACCCCTGTCGGACCTCATCACACAGGGCACTCCAGCCATTCTGGCCTATTTGCGCACCCGCTAATTGCATCGTTCCTCAACGGCCAACCACTACTGCGCCGTCGCGTTGTACCGTTGTAGCATGTCGTCCCCATCGCTGTAACGGGCGTGCAGCAAGGCGGGGAAAACAAACGACAACGCTGTGGTGCGACACGGTATTAGAAGTAATCAGATAGTACACGTCATAGCCCACCACGACGCAGTGCCGCGGCATGCTTGCGGGTGTGTCGCCGGAGAGGGTTTGGGGATGAGGTTCCCGTCGCCCACCGCTCGAATGTCATCTGTCCTGCGCCAGCTCTTCGAGGATGAGCGCCGCACCGTCCTCGTCGTTGCTGGGCAGCACGCGGTCCGCCGCGCGCAGCAGCGCCGGCGCGGCGTTGCCCATCGCCACGGCCAGCCCCGCTTCCGCCAGCAGCGACAGATCGTTCTCGCCATCGCCGACGGCCACCACAGCCTCTTTTGGGATGCCGAGCCAGGCACACAGCGCCACCAGCGCCTGGCCCTTGCCGGCGGCGGGATCGAAGAACTCCAGGAAGTCCGGCGTGGTCGTCGTGATCGTCACGCGCGCGGCCAGCAGCGGCGTCACCTGTGCGCGCAGCGCCGCAAGCTGGCTGGGTGCGCCGCTCAGCAGGATCTTGGCCGCGGGCGGCAGCCCCCCGCCGAGCAGGTCGGGGACGAAGGTCGGGGGTCCCTCGCCATACTCCGCCAGGATGCGGATCAATGGATGCTCCTCGTCCATGTAGATGCCGTCCAGCGCGAAATGGGAGACGAGCACGGTGGGATCGCAGGCGCGCACCGTCTGGATGACCTCACGACGGTCCGTTTCGCGCAGCGGGTAAAAGCGCAGCGGCGCTCCCGTTTCCCCCATCACGGCGGCGCCGTTCAGCACGATCTGCGGACCGGAAAGGTCCATTGCGCGCATTAAAGGCAGCACGGAGCCAAGCAGCTTGCCGGTAGCGAGGGCGACGTGCAGCCCCGCCGCCTGCACTGCGCGCACCGCCGCCGCGACACGCGGGCGCAGGGTATGGGTGGAATCGAGCAGGGTGCCGTCCACATCGAGCACGACGAGGCGATAGCGCACAGAAAGCACCTTCACTTGGGCCGTGGTCGCCCACAGAGCGAGCCGCGCGGCACGCGAAAGGCGCCCGGACCACGCGGGTCCGGGCGCCTCCACCAGGGTATCCAGGGCACTCGGGGCCAGGCCCCGTGCGCCGCTGGCGTCTCAGGCTCTACCAGCGAGCCGAGCCGTAGCCGCCACTGCGCGCACCGCCGCCGATCTGCTGGAAGCAGTTGCTGCAGTAGACGGGCTTGTCGCCGCGTGGCTGGAAAGGCACACGCGCCTCGCCGCCGCATGACGAGCACGTGGCGGTGTACATCTGACGCGGGGCACGATCCTGCCCATAACCGCCGGACATGCCGGCCTTGCGGGCAGCACGGCACTCCGGGCACCGCGATGGCGTGTTCACGAGCCCTTTGCTTGCGTAAAATTCCTGCTCTCCGACCGTGAACACGAAGTCACGGCCGCACTCGCGACACCGCAGTGTCTGATCGGTGGCCAAGATAGTTACCTCTCTTCCGGCCGCACCGCGCCTCTTGCGGTCCGGCCCATGCCGCTCCACATCGCAATGATGATACCTGGAGCAAACCCAATTACATGGGGGAGAACGCTGTGGGGAGAACTGAGGGATATCGTCCCAGAACCGAGGCCGACGTGTTTACCCTTGTAGGCCACCGACGAGCGTCTAGATGCGTACGTATGACCCCCCGTCACACGTAAAAGGCATTTCATGACACCTTCGCGGGCGAGTATACCATGAACGAGGTCCATCTTCAACCCTTTTCTAAAAATTCCATTACAGAGCCAGTAAGCCATTGCGCCGCGCGGGAAACGGTGGGCCCTGCGAACAGGCGTGCAACGCTGCGGGTACGCCGCCAGTGTGCCTTTTCGCGCGCCATGCGCTAGAATGGTGGGGGACGCCGTACCGAGCGCACGCCCATGAAAGGCCCTGCATGACAGACTCACCCCACAACACCCCCGGCCAGAGCAGCCGCGCCGCCGAGGCGGCGAAGCCGCTCTCCAAGGCCGATCTGCACATGCACACCAACTTGGGCGACGGCACGGCCAGCCCGCAGCGTGTGCTGGACGAGGCCAAGCGCCGCAACCTCAAGGTAATCGCCATCACCGACCACGACCATATGGAAGGCGCGAAACGTGTGCAAGACCTGATCGAGCGCACGGGCAGCGACATCGAGATGGTCTGGGGCTGCGAGGTCACCACGCGCGAGGGGCACTTCCTCGGCCTCTTTATGAAGCGGCCCATCAAGTTTCTCTGCCGTATCGAGGCGGCGATCGAGGGGATCAAGGAGCAGGGCGGCATCACGGTGATTCCGCACCCGCTGGGCCGCTTGGTGCCGAGCTTGAGCCGCCGCAAGATAGACGAGCTGTTGGAGCGCGGCTTCCCAATCGACGCCATTGAGCTATACAATCCCTCGCCGGCCAACGCCTGGGCGCGCGCCACCGTGCGCACGCTCAACGAACAGTGGCGCTTCGCGCCAACGGGCAGCAGCGACGCGCATTTCTGGCAGCACATCGGCGCGGGCTACACCTTGTATCCCGGCGAGACGGCGGCTGACCTGCGTCGCGCGCTGGAGGCAGGAGTTACGCGCGAGGGCGGCCAGGAGCAGCGGCCGGAGCGCCTGCCCCTCACCGCGTATGTGGGCCAGTGCGTCTGGAGCATGGTGATCGATCCGCCGCGCAAGATCACGCGGATGCTGCGCGGCTCCCTGGCCGAGGCGCCCGACGCGCGCGAGCCCGTGCGCTAGGCGAGGCTGGCTACTGGCTCGCAGAGCGTGTTTGGCAATGCAGGAGGTGATCTGCTGCGCCACACAGCGCGCCATACGATCGCACCGAGCGCTCTCAGGGATGCCAAGTGGGCGCGCCTCCGGCGACGTCTGCCTGTGGCGCCGAGACGTGGCGGGCGACACGCATTTCCGTTGTGCCCCTAGCCCCTAGCAAAGACTCTCTCTCTCTCTCTCTCTCTCTCTCTCTCTCTCTCTCCCATGCGATGATGTGCCCGCTCCTCGATGAGGATGCCTGGCC
>Ga0070706_100004269_pt1 | contig 13866 bp, 10 predicted proteins | sample KBSK5501metaG_FD_65476 | JGI IMG/M metagenome (GOLD analysis project Ga0070706, IMG submission 65476) | Corn, switchgrass and miscanthus rhizosphere microbial communities from Kellogg Biological Station, Michigan, USA - KBS K5-50-1 metaG | ecosystem: Host-associated > Plants > Roots >...
GCGCCCGGGTTGCGCTTCAGGATGTCGGTCGCGAACAGCATCAGCTGGCGGTCCGGGTAGATGATCTGGCCGTCCTTCGTGATGACGCCGAGGCGGTCGCCGTCGCCGTCGAACGCGAGGCCGAGCTCGGCATCGGTGGTCTGCACAGTGCGGATCAGGTCGGCGAGGTTCTCGGGCTTGCTCGGATCGGGATGGTGGTTCGGGAAGTCGCCGTCGACCTCGGAGTACAGCTCGATCACGTCGCAGCCGAGCGCGCGCAGGATGCCGGGCGCCGACGCGCCGGGGATGCCGTTGCCGGAGTCGACCGCGATCTTCATGGTCCGCGCCAGCTTGCAGTCGCTCGTGATGCGGTGCAGGTACTCGGCGCCGATGTCCATCGTCGCCGCGCGGCCGTTGCCGGTCGCGTAGTCCTCGGCCTCGATGCGCCGGCGCAAGCCCTGGATCGTGTCGCCATAGATCGCCTGGCCGGCCAGCACCATCTTGAAGCCGTTGTAGTCCTTCGGGTTGTGGCTGCCGGTGATCTGGATGCCGCTGTTGCAGCCGTGCTGGCCGCGCGTCGCGGCCACGTAGTACAGCATCGGCGTCGTGACCGCGCCGATGTCGACGACGTCCAGCCCCGTCGACGCCAGCCCGCGGATCAGCGCCGCCACCAGCTTGGGCCCCGAGAGCCGCCCGTCGCGTCCGACCGCAACCGCGCGCTCGCCGAGCTTCAATGCTTCGGTGCCGAAGGCGCGGCCGAGGTGCTCGGCGAAGTTCTCGGTGATGTCGCGGCCGACGATGCCGCGGATGTCGTAGGCCTTGAAGCTGGATGCGCTGACGTTCATGGTGCGTGTTGCTGCTGCGCAAGAGGAGGGAATCGAAGTCCGCGGATTGTAGAGAGTGGGGCGCGTTGCACGAGGATGCCGTACAGTGGCCGCGCGCCCGGGGTCGGCGGCGCGTCGGATGATGAGGGAGCACGAGCGGTGGCGAAGATTCCTCCCGGTGTGGGCCCGCGGTATCCGCAGGTCGTGGTGTTGTTCGGTGCCACGGGCGATTTGTCGCGGCGCAAGCTGCTGCCGGGGCTGTTCCACCTCGCGAGCGCCGGCTTCATCCCGGGCTGCCGCATCATCGGCGTCTCGCTCGACGACATCGACGCCGATGGTTTCCGTACGTTCGCACGCGGCGCGCTCGACGAGTTCTCGAGCCGCAAGATGGCCGATGGCGCCTGGGAGGCCTTCGCCGCGAGCCTCGACTACGTGGCGCTCGGCGCCGGCGCTCCCGGGCTGAAGGCGGCGGTGGAGCGCGCCGAGGAGGCGCTGGGCAAGGAGAGCCGGCGCCTGCACTACCTGAGCGTGCCGCCCAGCGCGGCGCTGCCGGCGGTGCGGCTGCTCGGCGAAGCGGGGCTCGTCGAGCGCTCGCGCATCGTGATGGAAAAGCCGTTCGGCACCGACCTCGCCAGCGCGGTCGCGCTGAACAGGAAGCTGCACGAGGTGTTCGAGGAGGAGCAGGTCTTCCGCATCGATCACTTCCTCGGCAAGGAGCCGGCGCAGAACATCCTCGCGTTCCGCTTCGCGAACGGCTTGTTCGAGCCGATCTGGAACCGCAACTTCATCGACCACGTGCAGATCGACGTGCCCGAGACGCTCGGCCTGGGCAAGCGCTCGGGGTTCTACGAGCAGACCGGCGCGTACCGCGACATGGTGGTCACGCACCTGTTCCAGATCCTCGCGTTCATGGCGATGGAGCCGCCGACCGCGCTCGAGCCGGCGCCGATCAGCGAGGAGAAGAACAAGGTGTTCCGCAGCATGCTGCCGATTCAGCCGCACGACGTGGTGCGCGGGCAGTACAACGGCTACCGCGGCGAAGAAGGCGTCGACGCCGAGTCGGAGACCGAGACCTTCATCGCGCTCAAGTGCTTCATCGACAACTGGCGCTGGGCCGGCGTGCCGTTCTTCCTGCGCACCGGCAAGAAGATGGCCGAGGGCCAGCGCATCATCTCGATCGCGTTCCGCGAGCCGCCGAAGAGCATGTTCCCGGTCGGCTCGGGTGTCGGCGCGCAAGGGCCCGATCACCTGACCTTCGACCTGGCGGATGCGTCGAAGATGTCGCTGTCGTTCTACGGCAAGCGCCCCGGTCCGGGGATGCGGCTCGACAAGCTGAGCCTGCAGTTCGCGATGCACGACACCGGGCTGATCGGCGACGTGCTGGAGGCGTACGAGCGGCTGATCCTCGACGCGATGCGCGGCGACCGCACGCTGTTCACGACCGCCGAGGGCATCGAGCGGCTGTGGCAGGTATCCACCCACTTGCTCGACGCGCCGCCGCCGGTGCGGCTGTACCCGGTCGGGTCGTGGGGGCCGAAGTCCATCCACCAGCTGATCGCGCCGCATGCCTGGCGGCTGCCGTTCGAGCGCGCCTGGCGCAACCCGAACTCGGCCGGCGCCTGACGCGGCCACCGGTGCGACACGGCGCGGCGCGGCACCGCGCGGCGGTGCAATCCCGAACGATGCGCCCGATTCCGTGGCGTGCCACCCCCGCAAATGACTGTTGCTCACTCCCTCAATGAAGTGGTGCCGCACCGCGCGCTTGCCGGGAAGATCGCATCGTCACTTCGGGAGTATTCATGGTTGACTCACCCAGCAGCATCGTCACCCGCCCGCATGGCATCGATCACGTGTCGGCGGCGCCGCCCATCGACATCCCGCCGGGGCACGTCGGCGAATTCGTGATCCCCGGCACCGGGCGCACGGTCTGGTGGACCGGCCGGGTCGCGATCGGATTGCGCCACCAGCCGGTGCGCAACGCCGACTGCGAAGCAGCCACCTCGCATTCGGCACTGTGGATTCAGCGCCTGATGCTCGCCGGCCGCTCGCGCACCGCGCACGCGGTCTGACGCCTCGTCGCGTCGCGCGCCCAGGTCAGTTGTTCTGCGACAGCTGCTCGAGGATCGCAGGATTCTCGAGCGTCGAGACGTCCTGCGTGATGGCCTCGCCCTTCGCGACCGATCGCAGCAGCCGCCGCATGATCTTGCCCGAGCGCGTTTTCGGCAGGTTGTCGCCGAAGCGGATGTCCTTGGGCTTGGCGATCGGGCCGATCTCCCTGCCGACCCAGTCGCGCAGCTCCTTCGCGATGGCTTTGGCCTCGTCGCCCGTCGGCCGCGCGCGCTTGAGCACGACGAACGCGACGATCGCCTCGCCGGTCGTGTCGTCGGGCCGGCCGACGACCGCCGCTTCGGCCACCAGCGCGGTGTTCGCGACCAGCGCGGATTCGATCTCCATCGTGCCCATGCGGTGGCCGCTGACGTTCAGCACGTCGTCGATGCGGCCGGTGATCGTGAAGTAGCCGGTCTTCGCGTCGCGGATCGCGCCGTCGCCGGCGAGGTAGTACTTGCCCTTGAAGTCCTCGGGGTAGTAGCTCTTCCGGTAGCGCTCCGGGTCACCCCAGATCGTGCGGATCATGCCGGGCCACGGCTTCTTGACGACGAGGATGCCCGCGGTGCCGTTCGGCACGTCGTGCCCCGCTTCGTCGACGATCGCCGCGGCGATGCCCGGGAACGGCAGCGTGCACGAGCCCGGCACCAGCGGCGTCGCGCCCGGCAGCGGCGTGATCATGTGGCCGCCGGTCTCGGTCTGCCAGAAGGTGTCGACGATCGGGCAGCGCCCACCGCCGACCTCGCGGTGGTACCACTCCCACGCGGCCGGGTTGATCGGCTCGCCGACCGTGCCGAGGATGCGCAGGCTCTTCAGGTCGTAGTTCTTCGGGTGCACCGCGGCGGTCGCCTCCGCGGCCTTGATCAGCGAGCGGATCGCCGTGGGCGCCGTGTAGAAGATCGTGACCCTGTGGTCCTGGATCATCTTCCAGAAGCGGCCCGCGTCGGGGTACGTCGGGATGCTCTCGAACACGATCTCGGTCCCGCCGAGCGCGAGCGGGCCGTAGGCGATGTAGGTGTGGCCTGTGACCCAGCCGATGTCGGCGGTGCACCAGAAGATGTCGTCGGCCTTCAGGTCGAAGGTCCACTTCGTCGTCAGCACGGCATGCAGCAGATAGCCGCCAGTCGAGTGCTGCACGCCCTTGGGCTTGCCGGTCGAGCCGGAGGTGTAGAGCAGGAACAGCGGATGCTCGGCCTCGACCCACTCGGGCTCGCAGCTCGTCGCCTGCTTCGCGATCTCGTCGTGCAGCCAGTGGTCGCGCGCCGCGTTCCAGGGGATGTTGCCGCCGGTGCGTTTGTAGACGATCACGTCGCGCACCGACTCGCAGCCGCCGAGCGCGATCGCCTCGTCGACGATGGACTTCAGCGCAAGCTGCTTGCCGCCGCGCAGCTGCTCGTCGGCGGTGATCACCAGCACCGCGCCGGTGTCGGCGATGCGGTCGCGCAGCGACTGGGCCGAGAAGCCGCCGAACACGACCGAGTGGGTCGCGCCTATGCGTGCGCAGGCCTGCATCGCGGCAACGCCTTCGATCGACATGCCGAGGTAGATGACGACCCGGTCGCCCTTCTTCACGCCGCGCGCGCGCAGTGCGTTCGCGATGCGGCAGGTCTTCGCGAGCAGCTCCGAGTACGTGATGCGCGTGACCTTGCCGTCGTCGGCCTCGAAGATGATCGCGGTCTTGCTGCCGAGACCGGCCTCGACCTGCCGGTCCAGGCAGTTGTACGAGGCGTTCAGCGTGCCGTCCTCGAACCACTTGAAGAACGGCGGGTTCGAATCGTTCAGCGTCTTCGTGAACGGCTTCTTCCAGCTCAGCAACTCGCGCGCATGGTGGGCCCAGTAGCCCGCGTGGTCGGCTTCGGCCTGCGCGACCAGCTTGTCGTATGCGGCCATGCCGGAGACATAGGCGTTCTTCACCGCGTCTGCGGGCGGCGGGTAGACCGCGGGCTCGTTCGAGTGCGTGGCGGACGAAGGTGCAGAACTCATCGCTGTCTCCTGTTGCTTGCTTGTTGTGACCCCTGGTGGCGAACCGAACCATAAGCAAGCGCTCTTACGATGGCCTTACTCTACCGCGCAGACCGACCGCCTGCGTCCTGTCACAGGCCCCTCCCTACAATCGCTCGCGTCCGAAAACGCCCGTCACGCCCCGTACCCATGGCCCTGCTGCCCGACCCGCCTGCTCCGAGCAATCTCTCGCCGGGCTCCCCGCTGCGCCCGCTGCCCAACATGATCTTCATGAGCCGCTGGCTGCAGCTGCCGCTGTACCTGGGGCTGATCGTCGCGCAGGGCGTGTACGTCTTTCACTTCCTGGTCGAGCTCACCCACCTCGTGCAGGCCGCGTTCGGCAGCCAGGAAGCGCTCGACGCGCTGGTCAAGAGCATGGGCTATTCGTTCCAGCCCGGCGAGGCGCCGAAGCTGAGCGAGACCGTGATCATGCTGGCGGTGCTCGCGCTGATCGACGTCGTGATGATCTCGAACCTGCTGATCATGGTGATCGTCGGCGGCTACGAGACCTTCGTCAGCCGCCTGAACCTCGAGGGCCATCCGGACGAGCCGGAGTGGCTGAGCCACGTCAACGCGTCGGTGCTGAAGGTCAAGCTCGCGACCGCGATCATCGGCATCAGCTCGATCCATCTGTTGAAGACGTTCATCAACGCGGGCAATCTCGAGGTCAAGCTGATGATGTGGCAGACGCTGATCCACATCACGTTCCTGCTCTCGGCGATCGCGATCGCGTACACCGACAAGCTGCTCAACACGACGGCGCAGCCGGCCCCGCACTGACCCGTGCCGGCATGATGGCCGGTCTCGTGGCCGGCCCGACGATCAGCCCGACACCAGCGCCGCCTCGACCGCGGCGATCAAGCGCAGCATGTCGACCGGCTTGGTCAGGTAATCGACGAAACCGGCCTCGATGCCGCGGCCGACGTCCGCCGGCATCGCGTTCGCGCTGACGGCGATGACCGGCACCGCGGCCCCTTGGTCGCCGCTCGCGCGCAGGCGGCGCAGCACCTCGTAGCCGTCCATGCCGGGCAGCTGGATGTCGAGCAGGATCAGGTCGGGCCGCTCGTCGCGCGCCATCTGCAGGCCCAGCCCCGGCAGCGGCGCACTGAGCACGCGCAGGCCCGGCACGCGCGCGAGCATCGCCTCCATCAGCAGCACGTTGATCGGGTTGTCCTCGATGTACAGCACCGTGCGCCTCGCGCCGTCCGGCCATGCCGCGTTGTTCGCCGCCGCCGGCGGCAAGGGCCGCGTGCCGAATTCGGGGTGCGGCTGGACCGCACGCGGCAGGCGGATCCAGAACGTGCTGCCGGCACCGACCTCGCTCGCGACGCCGATCTCGCCGCGCATCGCGTCGATCAGCCGTTTGCTCAGCACCAGGCCGAGCCCGGCGCCCTCCACCGACGTGCGGCCGGCGTCGAGCCGCTCGAAGGCCTGGAACAGGCGCGCGCTCTGCGCGGCGTCGAACCCCGGGCCGGTGTCGCGGATCGCGACGCGCACCGCCTCGGCATCGGCGCTGCACGCCACGTCGACTCGGCCGTCGCTGCGGTTGTACTTGATCGCGTTGGACAGCAGGTTCAACAGCACCTGCTTCAGCCGCGTGCTGTCGGCCTGCACGAGCCAGTCGATCGCTGGGGCGTCGCTCACGTCGACCGCGATGCCGTTGTCGCGCGCGATCGGCTTCAGCAGGCCGAGGCACTCGTTCAGCACGTCGAGCAGGCGCACCGACTCGAGCGAGATGCGCAGCTTGCCGGTTTCGACCTGCGCGAGGTCCAGCACCTCGTTGATCAGGCTCAGCAGGTGCTGGCCGCCGCGCAGGATCTCGTGCACGTAGCCGTGCTGGCGCGTGGACAGGGGGCTGGTCGCATCGGCCACCAGCAGCTGGCCGAAGCCGAGGATCGCGTTCATCGGCGTGCGCAGCTCGTGCGACATGCTCGAGACGAACTGCGACTTGGCGCTGTTGGCGCGCTCGGCGTCCTCCTTCGCGACGAGCAGCGCCGTCTCGGCCGCCTTGCGCGCGCTGATGTCGACGCCGAACGCATAGCGGGTGCGGCGCTCGTCGTCCTCGCGATCGACGGCATACGTCACCTGCAGCCACAGCGCCGGCCGCGTCGCGCTGGCCTCGTAGCAGGTCTCGACGGTCAGCGGCTCGCCGGGGCGCACACGGGTCCACATCTCGGCGAGCTCGCTGAAGCGCTCGTCTCCCAGCACGTCGCGCGCGTGCGAGCCGATGATCCGCTCGCGCGGCCGGCCGAACAGCGCGGCGAGGCGGTCGTTGACATAGCTGTACTCGAAGCGTTCGTTCGCAACCGCGATGTAGCCGGGGAACATTTCGAGCATCGCGCGCAACTGCGCCTCGCTCTCGCGCAACGCGCGCTGCGCCTCGAAATACGCGGCCACGTCGGCGTAGGTGCGGACCCAGCCGCCGTCGGGCAGCGCGCGCGTGCGCACTTCGAGATACCCGCCGGTGCGGGTGCGACGCACGTAGTGGTCGGGCACCCGCTCCGGTTGGTTGTTGGCGATGAAGTGCCGCGTCTGCGGATCGATGTAGGCATGCCCTTCGCCGAAGTCGCCGCGCCCGGTTTGGAACCGCACGACGTCGTCGAAGGTCTTGTCGGGCCCGAACAGCGCCTCGGGCAGGTCGAGCAACTCCAGCATGCGCTGGTTGTAGACCGTGGCACGGTTGTCGGCATTCATGCTGACGATGCCCTGGTTGATGCTGTCCAGCGTGAGCTGCAGCACCTGCGACTTCTGCGCGAGCGCCTCGCTGGCCGCCTGCAGTGCCCGCGCCTGCGCCGCCTCGGCCACGCGCAGCGCGACGTAACCGCGCACGTAGCGGTGTGCGCGGCGCGCGGTCAGCGTCATGTAGACGAGCGCGACCAGCGCCGCGATGCCCAGCGTCGTCATACCCATCTCGGGCCGTGCCAGCAGCCAGGTGCCGAGCAGGCTGAGCACCGGCACGCCGAACGCGAGGCCGGCCGCCATGTCGAACGTGGTCACCGTGAAGCTGCCGATCGCCACGGTCATCAACATCACGATCAGCACCGCCTGGTGCAGCGGGTCGCCCGGCGGCAGCGGCAGCGCGCAGGCGACGCCCCAGGTGCACCCATGGACGAAGAAGCCGATGCGGTGGCGCAGCAGCCAGGTCCTGATGAAAGCCTGATCGGGCCCGTCAGGCCCCAGCGCCGCAAGCCGAGCCCGGTGGACGACGCTGCTGACCAGGCGAGCCACGAGCACCAGCACCAACGCCGCCAGCCAGCCGAGCAGCAGCTTCGGCGCAACCACCTGCCACAGCGCGGACACCAGCAGCAGCGCCGCGATCATCGAGCCGGCCACGGTCCACGGCAGGTTCGCCAGGTGGGTCGCCTCCTGCTGGGCGCGCAGCGCGTCCGTCGTCGCCGCGCGATCCTCGGCGGGGAATGCTGACCAGGACTGGCGATTCATTCTTGACCGACCTGCGCCTCAGCGTGCTCGACCCGGCGCGAGCAGCAGCGCGGTGCCGAGCAGACCCGACAGCAACGAGCCGCCGAGCACACCGAGCTTGACCTCGGTCTCGTACGCCGGATCCAGCCCGGCAAACCCGAGCCCGCCGATGAACAGGCTCAACGTAAAGCCGATGCCGCACAGCACGCACACGCCGAAGAACTGGCGCGGCGTCGCGCCGGCCGGCAAATCGGACCGGGTCAGCCGCATCAGCAGCCACGCTGCGCCGCCCACGCCGACCGCCTTGCCGACCACGAGCCCGGCCGCGATGCCCAGCGGGATGCCGCGCGCCAGCGTCGCGAGCGACACACCCTGCAGCGACACCCCGGCATTCGCGAACGCGAACATCGGCAGCACGACGAACGCGACCCACGGATGCAGAGCATGCTCGGTCGTCTCGAGCGGCGAGGCATGTTCGCCTTTGCCCGTCAGCGGGATCGCCATCGCGGTGACGACGCCGGCCAGCGTCGCATGCACGCCCGACTTCAGCACGCAGACCCAGATCACGAGGCCGATCACGACATACGGGCCGACGCTCGCGACCTTTGCGCGGTTCAGCGCCGCGAGCAGCACGATCCCGACGGCGGCGGCCAGCAGCATCGACAGCGAGAGGTTGGCCGTGTAGAAGACCGCGATCACGACGATCGCGCCGAGGTCGTCGATGATCGCGACCGCCGTCAGGAACACCTTCAGCGAAGCCGGCACGCGCGAGCCCAGCAGCATCAGGATGCCGAGCGCGAAGGCGATGTCGGTCGCGGTCGGGATCGCCCAGCCGCGCAGCGCGACCGCGTCGCCGCGGTTGAGCGCGACGTAGATCAGCGCCGGCACCACCATCCCGCCGAGCGCCGCGACGACCGGCAGCGACGCACTCTTGACCGACGCCAGCTCGCCGGCGAGCACCTCGCGTTTGATCTCAAGGCCCACGAGGAAGAAGAACACCGCCATCCACAGGTCGTTGACCCACAGCAGCAGCGGCTTGGCCAGCACCAGCGAATCGTTGGCGATGCGCACCTCGCCGCGCAGCCCGACGAACTCGCGGTAGTGCGGCCCCAGCGCCGAGTTGCTGACGACCAGCGCGACGATCGCCGCCAGCGCGAGCACGATGCCGCCGGCGGATTCGGAGGCGATGAAGCGGCGAAGGCTGTTGATCACGGGGGATTCTTCGTGTGGTTTGGTTGAGACAGCGCTTGGGATTTTCAGCCCAACAAACGTCCATTCAGGGGATCGCCGGCATTGGGCAGGACTGCTGACAATCCAATCCGTCAAAAACAACGACGCCCTCCAGCAGGGAGCAACAAGAATGGCACAAGTCAAAATCCTCGCTGCCGCGTGCGTGGCGCTCGCCGCGCTCGCTGCAACGGGTGGCGCGCAGGCAGCCGCCTGCGCAACCTTCGGTTCGGTGTCCGCCGGCACCTCGAGCACCTCCGATGTCACGTACAACGGCGGCGATTCGGACGCGTGCGTCATCTCGGAAGTCAATCCGCAGCAAGGCGGCGGGAACACCAGCGGATTCGATCCGGCCTGGGGCAGCGGTTGGAGCGTGCTGGCAACGGTCGACTCTAGCGGCAACATCACCAACAGCAGCGATTTCGGCGTGAGCCTGACCGGCGTCCCCGGCACCAGCGGCAGCTGGACGCTGACGTCCGACCAGGGCGCGACGCTGGACCTCGTGTTCGCGATGCACGCGAGCAACGCCAGCGGGGCATTCCTGTTCGATGACCTGAGCCTGGTCAGCGGCGGCACCGGCACCTGGGAAATCAACTGGCTGAACAATGGCGGCAACGTCCCGAACTACTCGAACCTGACGCTGTTCACGCGCGATGTGGTGGTCACGCCGCCGGTTCCGGAACCCGAAACCTACGCATTGATGCTGGCCGGCCTCGCCGCCGTCGGCTTCGTTGCCCGGCGCCGCAAGGTCTGAGCGATCCGATTCCTCGCGAATCCGATTCCTCTCCAAAAAAGGGCACCGCAAGGTGCCCTTTTTGTTGGCCGCCGATAATGGCGGACCTTCTTTCGCACCTCCGAACCATGACGACCACGATCCGCTACGCTGACCTCGTCGAGAGCGTCGCCGGCGCATTGCAATACATCTCCTACTACCACCCGGCCGACTACATCACGCACCTCGCGCGCGCCTACGAGGCCGAGCAGAGCCCGGCGGCGAAGGACGCGATCGCGCAGATCCTGACCAACTCGAAGATGTGCGCGGAGGGCCGGCGCCCGATCTGCCAGGACACCGGCATCGTCAACGTCTTCCTGAAGATCGGCATGGACGTACGCTTCGAGGGCTTCGGCGACAAGGGCCTCGAGGACGCCGTCAACGACGGCGTGCGCCAGGGCTACCTGAACCCCGACAACGTGCTGCGCGCGAGCATCGTCGCCGACCCGCATTTCGAGCGCAAGAACACCAAGGACAACACGCCCGCGGTCGTCCACATGACGCTGATGCCCGGCAACACGGTCGACGTGCAGGTCGCGGCCAAGGGCGGCGGCAGCGAGAACAAGAGCAAGTTCGTGATGATGAACCCGAGCGACTCGCTCGTGGACTGGGTGCTGAAGACCGTGCCGACGATGGGCGCGGGCTGGTGCCCGCCGGGCATGCTGGGCATCGGCATCGGCGGCACGGCCGAACGCGCGATGCTGCTGGCCAAGCAGAGCCTGATGGACGACATCGACATGTATGAGCTCAAGCGCCGCGGCCCGCAGAACAAGCTCGAGGAGCTGCGCATCGAGCTGTGCGACAAGATCAACGCGCTGGGCATCGGCGCGCAAGGCCTGGGCGGCCTGACGACGGTGCTCGACGTGAAGATCGCGACGAATCCCACGCACGCCGCGAGCAAGCCGGTCGCGATGATCCCGAACTGCGCCGCGACGCGCCACGCGCATTTCGTGCTCGACGGCTCGGGTCCGGCCTATCTCGAGCCGCCGAGCCTGGACCTGTGGCCCGACGTGCAGTGGGCACCGGACTACAACAAGTCGAAGAAGGTGGACCTGAACACGCTGACCCGCGAACAGGTCGCGTCATGGAAGCCGGGCGACACGCTGCTCCTGTCGGGCAAGATGCTGACCGGCCGCGACGCCGCGCACAAGCGCATCCAGGACATGCTCGCGAAAGGCGAGACGCTGCCGGTGGACTTCACGAACCGCGTGATCTACTACGTCGGCCCGGTCGATCCGGTGCGCGACGAAGTGGTCGGCCCGGCCGGCCCGACCACCGCGACGCGGATGGACAAGTTCACCGAGATGATGCTGGCGCAAACCGGGCTGATCGCGATGATCGGCAAGGCCGAGCGCGGGCCGGTCGCGATCGAGGCGATCAAGAAGCACAAGAGCGCCTACCTGATGGCGGTCGGCGGCGCGGCGTATCTCGTCTCGAAGGCGATCAAGCAGTCGCGCGTTCTGGGCTTCGGCGACCTGGGCATGGAGGCGATCTACGAGTTCGACGTGACCGACATGCCGGTGACGGTCGCGGTCGACGCGAACGGCGTCTCGGTGCACGAGACCGGACCGAAGGAATGGGAAGCGCGCATCAAGGCGGGCAGCGGCGTCGGCAAGATCCCGGTGGTCGCGGCCTGAACAGTCTGAACGGCCACCGCAACGCACGCGCGGGCCTGGGCCGATGATCCGACGGTTGCGTCTCGCGTCCGGGCAGGTGCTGTGGTGCTACATCGCCTCCCACTTCCTGAACCATGCGCTCGGGCTGATCTCGCTGGATGCGGCCGAAGCCGGGCTGCGCCTGGCTGCCGCCGTCTGGCAGAGCCTGCCCGGCACCGTGCTGCTGTACGGCGCGTTCGCCATGCACCTCGCGCTCGCGCTGACCGGGCTGCACCAGCGCCACACGCTGCGACTGCCGCCGCTGGAGCTGGTGCGCATCGTGTTCGGGCTGACGATTCCGCTGCTGCTGTTCGGCCACGTCGTCGCGACGCGCGTCGCGCACGACTGGTTCGGTGCTGCCGCGCAGTACCGGCGCGTGGTGGCAAGCCTGCTCGCCGACGGCGCCACCGGCTGGCAGCTCGCGCTGCTCGCACCGGGCTGGCTGCACGGCTGCATGGGGCTGAACGTCGCGCTGCGGCACCGCGCCTGGTTCCGGCGCGCGCGCCCGCTGCTGCTCGGGCTCGTCGTCATGCTGCCGCTGTGCGCGGCCGGTGGCTTCTGGGCGATGACGCGCGACGTCGCCGCGCTGGGCGTGAACACGGGCGCGACTGGCGCGGCGATCGTCCCGGCGCAGCGCGCCGAGCTCGGCGCGCTACGCATGCATCTGCTGCAGGCCTACTTCGTGCTGCTCGGCGCGGTGCTCGCGTCGCGGAGCTGGCGCGACTGGCTCGCCTGGCGCCGGCGTAGCATCGCCGGTACGCCGCCATCACCCTGACGATGACCGTCTCGCGCCGCCGCCTGCTCTCGCTGCTGCCCTGGGGTCTGCCTGTCGCGGCCGCATCGCTTGCACGGCGTGCGAACGCCGACGGCCCGCGCCAGATCACCTGGCCCGAGCTCGCACCCAAGGACTGGGACGGCGCGAAGGCGCTGCGCGGCGTCGACATCTCGGCGCTGCAGGACGACGACCCGCGCGCCAACGAGCTGCTGATGAAGATGCGCGAGGCGGCCGACAACGCGCCGCCGAACCCTGCGCTGGCCGGCGCCGCGATCCGCATCGCCGGCTTCATCGTCCCGCTCGAAGAGAACGGCGGCGAGATCACCGAGTTCCTGCTGGTGCCCTCCTTCGGCGCCTGCATCCACACGCCGCCGCCGCCGGCGAACCAGATCATCCACGTGAACGCGCCGCCGGCCAGCAAGGGCTGGCGTTCGATGGACATGGTCTGGATCACCGGCACGCTGCGCATCAGCCGCGCCGACACGATGATGGGCGTCAGCGGCTACCACGTCCGCGCCGAGACGATGACGCGGGTGACCGCGGGTTCGAAGTAGCGGCCAGCCGCTCGGCTGTTGGCTGTTGGCTGTTGGCTATTGCTTGCCGATCTCGGTGAGCAATCGCGTCACGAGATACAGGCGCGGCACGATCGAGTCGATCTCGATGTACTCGTCGCGCGCGTGGTAGCCGTAGCCCGCGAGGCCGAAGCTCTCGACCACCGTCGCCTTGCCCGAACGCCGTGCATAGGCCGCATCGGTGCCACCGCCGGTCATCGGCGCGAGCGCCAGCTCGCGGTCGATTTCCTTGTAGATCGCCTGCGCCTTGCGCCCCAGTGCGAGCCCTGGCGCGCCGGCCAGGAACGACGGCCGGGCGACCTCGAGCTTCACCGTCGTCGTCGTGTCGGGGATCAGCCGGCTGCTCGCGACCTTGGCCTGCAGCGCCTCGCGCAACTTGTTCTCGGCGCCGGGCACGGTGATGCGCACATCGCCCACCGCGGTCGCGAGCTCCGGAATCTGGTTGCGCGCCTTGTTCGAGACCACGTTGGTCCAGTTCAGCGTGACGCCGGGAATGTCCTTCGCGAGGTCCCTGGTCTGCAGCATCTGGTGCGAG
>Ga0070706_100004270_pt1 | contig 13865 bp, 12 predicted proteins | sample KBSK5501metaG_FD_65476 | JGI IMG/M metagenome (GOLD analysis project Ga0070706, IMG submission 65476) | Corn, switchgrass and miscanthus rhizosphere microbial communities from Kellogg Biological Station, Michigan, USA - KBS K5-50-1 metaG | ecosystem: Host-associated > Plants > Roots >...
AGGGGCGTGGTGGAACATTGTCGAAGGCAGAACCGAAGATCATGCGGTAACCTTCCCCCGTCCCGCGCTGGCAGATCGGTCGAGACGGCGGCTGCGCGTTTCCCATGAGGAGGCTCTCGCGTGGAGTCGTTCACGTTTCCGCCCGCGCCCAACGCCAACGCTCCCGAATGGCCGGGGACCCCGATCGGCTCGAGTATTACCATCACGCGGACGAAGACGCGCACGGCCGTCCACGACAAGAGCATCGATCGGATCGAGGGGCGCCGCGATGAACTGGTCTCCGCCGCGGTGGAACACACTGTGCGCCACGCCGGGAAGGAGTCGCTTGCGCTGCACGACGTCATTATCCATGGCGTCCGCGTCCGCGCCATCACCAACTCCCCCCACCTGCAAGCGATGTGGGTCCTCAACTGGTACAGCCCGGAGGAATGGCAGACGATCACAGGGCTGACGCCGCCCCGGCAGCCCCAGGTGAGCGTCTATGCACTGGGCGGCGTCGCCGACCAGCCGGAGGCCGCCTACTACAGCCGGCGGACGAGCACGATCGTCTTTTTCAATACGTCCTATTACGGGCAGTTGAAGTCGTGGGTCCTTGGCGCGGTGGGGCGAGTGCTGGCCGAGGAGTGGGGGATCCACAGCATCCACGGGGCATGTGTCGAGAAGGACGGTCGTGGGGTGCTCTACATTGCCCCCACCGGTACCGGCAAGAGCACGTCGTCGTACGGGTTGCAGGCGACCTATCCGAACACGCGATTTCACTCTGACGACTGGGTGTACGTTCGGTATGCGTACGTGACCCGGGACGGACGGCGGATCGCTCCGCTCGAAGTGACGCCGGCGCACGGGACGCCGATCCGCGGGTACCGGGTGTTCCAGTGGCTCGAGGGGCACCGCCCCGACGGGGGACAAGTCCGTGGTCTGGATCTCGAGAACCGGGAGTTGACCGTCCCACTGGCCGCGCTCGACCTGGAGCAACCGGTTGAGGCCTACGCGTACACGAGCGAGAAGATCTTTTACCTTCGGACCAACCTGGTGAGCAGTTTCCCCCTGTCGGCGTACGAGATGGGACGATCCCGGCTCGAGAACGTGCCCGATGTCACGACGAGATTCATCCAAGACCACGCCGCTGAGCTGGACGCCCTGGTCGATGACGTGCTGCGAGATCCCGGGCCGGCCGGAGATTACTTCCAGACCATGGGCCGCGAGCAGGTGCGCACGATGCTCGCCCGTTTGATCGCGTTTGACAACGGGCGGGCGATGCTGGACATCACGAGGATCCTGCCGCCGGATCGGGTGGTCACCAATCCGATGGCGCCCACGCGGTTGGCGAGCGTGATGCTGTTGAAGCGCGATCCACGCGACCGCACCGTCCTCGAGTCGCTGTCCCTGCGCAAGTTCATCGGGAGGCTCCTCCGGGGCGAGACGCCCGATCGCAAGAAGGAGACCGCCTATAACGCGTACCGCGCGGTTGACGACGAGGTGGAGCGCCGGTTCATCGATCGCCTCGAGGCGGAGGTGGCGTCGGCCGGCGGCACCGCGGAGTCGCTGGCCGCCGCCGTGATGCGTCACCAAGATCTACCGGAGACGCTGGCGGAGGAAGTGGCCTTGTTCGGGATGATGCACCAGGCGTGTCGCTGCTATGATCTCAACACCATCCTCGCGACCGATCCCAAGGTGCACGGGCTCAAGGAGGCGGTGACCCTCACGATGCGAATGATTGCCTACGCGTTGAATCTCCGCGACGGCGACGTGCGGTTGACCCTCGAGGATTACCGGGACGCCCTGGACGGCGTGTCCGCCTGACGGCCCATGGATCCGACCGCCTACGCGCAGGAGCACCATGCCGGCTTCCTTGAGGCGCTCAAGGAATTCGTTCGCATCCCGAGCATCAGCACGCTGCCCGAGCATCATGACGACTTGGCCCGCGCGGCCGAGTGGACGGCGCGCCGTCTCACAGACGCGGGGCTCGCCGCCAAGGTCATGCCGAGCAACCATCATCCCGCCGTCTACGCGGAGTGGATGGGCGCCCCGGGACGTCCAACGCTCCTCTGCTACGGGCATTACGATGTCCAACCCCCCGATCCACTGGAGCTGTGGACCTCGCCGCCGTTCGAGCCGGTCCAACGGGGCGACGCGCTGTACGGCCGCGGCGCCTCGGACGACAAAGGGCAGCTGTTCGTCCAGATCTGCGCGGTGGAGTCCCTGCTCAAGGCAGATGGCAGACTCCCGATCAACGTGAAGTTCTTCGTTGAGGGAGAGGAAGAGATCGGGAGTCCGCGGATGCTCCCCTTCATCAAGAAGCACCGCCAACTGCTGCGGGCGGACGTCTCGCTCGTGTGCGATGGGAGCTTCTTCGCCCCCGAGCGCCCGGCGCTGGTCACGGGCCTCCGGGGCATGCTGTACACCGAGGTGGAGCTTCGAGGGGCCAACCGGGACCTCCATTCCGGCATCTTCGGGGGCGCCGCCCCGAACCCCCTGGAGGGCTTGGCTCGCATCATCGCGGGGCTCCGGGATCGCAAGCGTCGGGTGACGGTGCCGCGATACTACGCGGCGGTCGTCCCGCCCAACGAGTCCGAGCGGCGCTCGTGGGATCAACTCGGTTTTCGCGAGGAGGCATACCTGAATGATCTCGGGGTCTCCGAGGCGCCTGGGGAGGAGGGTTACGGGATCCTCGACCGCCGGTGGGCGCGTCCCACCCTTGAGGTGCACGGAATCGTGGGCGGGTTCACCGGACCCGGCGCCAAGACCGTCATCCCGGCTCGCGCGACCGCGAAGATCAGCATGCGCCTCGTGCCCGACCAGCGTCCGCAGGCGGTGCTCCGGGCATTTATCCGAAAGGTGCAACGCCTGACGCCGCCGGGCCTCGTGGCGGAGATCCGGGTTCTGGGTTCCGGCGCACCGCTCGCGCTTCCTCCAGACGCCCCCGCGCTCAAGAGCGCGGCCCAGGCACTCGAGGAAGTCTTTCACCGGGCGCCCGTGTACATGCGCGAAGGTGGGACCGTGCCGGTGGCCGCCGAGTTCCAGAACGTCCTGCACGCGTTCCCCGTCCTGATGGGGTTTGGCCTCCCCGATGATAACCTCCATTCGCCCAACGAGAAGTTTCATCTCCCAAACTTCTACCGGGGGATCGAGACCGTCATCCGGTTCATGCAGCGGCTGTCCTAAATGCGCCGGACCATGCGGGCGCTCGTCAAGCCCGCCGCGGGCCCGGGGTTGGAGATCCGCACGGTGCCGGTCCCCGCACCGGGGCCCGGCGAAGTATTGGTGCGCGTGCGCGCCGGCGGCATCTGCGGGACCGACCTGCACATCGAAGGGTGGGATCCGTGGGCGGCGTCCCGGATGCATCCCCCCCGGATCATCGGACACGAGTTCTGCGGGACCGTGGTGAAGGTCGGGCCGGACGTCCACGACGTCGCGGTCGGAGATTTCATCTCCGGCGAGTCGCACGTGAGTTGCGGGCGATGCCACCTCTGCCGCCGGGGCGAGCCGCACATTTGCGAGGCCCTCCAGATCATCGGGGTAGATCGGGACGGGGCGTTTGCCGAGTATGTGACGCTGCCCGCCCAGAACGCATGGCGCATGCCTGCGAAGACCCCGGTCGATGTCGCGGCGGTGATGGACCCCTTTGGAAATGCGGTGCACACCGCGCTGGCCACTGATTTGGGCACGCGGTCGGTCATCGTGATGGGCTGCGGGCCGATCGGCCTGTGCGCGATCCTCATCGCGCGGAGGACCGGTGCCATCCCGGTTGTCGCCGTCGACGTCAACCCGTACCGCCTGCGCCTCGCCCGCCGGATGGGCGCCGATCACGTGCTGGACGCGAGATCGACCGACATCCCCAAGGCCGTCCGCGGCCTGACCGACGGCGCCGGGGCGGATGTGCTGCTGGAGTTTTCCGGGAACGCGCAGGGGCTGCGCGCCGGCCTGGGCGCGCTGCGGAACGGCGGGTTCGGCGCTCTGCTGGGGCTCCCCGGACGGCCGGTCGAGCTCGACCTGGCGAACGACGTCATCTTCAAGGAGGTCCGCCTGCACGGCATTTTTGGCCGGCGGCTGTGGGAAACCTGGTACGAGGCGACCGCGCTGCTGGCGTCGGGCCTCGACATTCGACCGGTGATCACCCATCGGCTCCCCATGAGGCGCTTCGCAGAAGCGTTCGCCCTGATGCGCTCCGGCAAGTGCGGGAAGGTGATCCTGACCATGGAGGACGGCGCTCGGAGCTGAGCGCCGTCCTCCGGTCCGACGGTCCCTACCGTTTCGGTTCCGCCCGCACGATCACGGGTCCGGTGGGCATCTGGCTGCCGCCCGTGGCCTCGCGTGTGACCTCGATGGCATCCGGCAGCGCCGCCAGCTCCGGCCCTTCAACGATCAGGCGGGCGTCGCCCGCCGCGTCCGGGCGAGCGGTCCCAAGCGAGATCCACTTGGTCCCGCGCCGCACCCATGCCTGGTACGTCTGTCCCGGAGGCGCCGGCGGGAACTTGTCGAAGGTGAGGACCGCGATCGTCACGCCGGGCTCGCCGCGATAGACGGCGTGGGTCGCCGCCGGGATGCCGGGGGCGGGCGTCAGCCGGATGGCGACGGTCTCGCTCGACGTGAGCAGGGCGAGCGCACGTGCCTCGCGCCCCCGAGCAGCTTGGTCGGAACGATACCACATCCCTCCGAGGGTCGCCAAGCCAATTGCGCCGATCACCAGCGCAGCGGCGGCGGGCGGGAGGCTGGTCCGCAGCCGCTCGAGGGCGGCCCGAATGCGTGTCTTCGCCGTGCCCAATGGAAGATCGAGCCGCTTGGCCACCTCGGTGTGGCTCAACTCTTCGACGAAGGCCAGGTTCAGAGCGCTGCGCTGGGCCGGGGGGAGACTCTCCATCGCGGAGCGGAGACGGGCGCGGTCCTCCGCGCGTCCGGCTGCTTCCTCGGGGGTGAGTCCGGGATCGGGGATCCCGCTCACGCGCTCCCATTCGGGATCGGGATCCAGTTGAGGCTGGCGGCTTCGGCGCCGGAGTTCATTGAGGACGCGGTGGTGGGCAATCTGGAACACCCACGGCCGGAACGCCCCACGCTCGGGCTCGAACGTCTCGGCCTTGCGCCAGACGGCGAGGAAGACATCCTGGACGATCTCCTCGGCGGCCTGCCGCTCAAGCGACTGGGACGCGAGTCCGAAGATCCGCGCGGCGTAGCGAGTATACAGGGGCCCGAGGGCTTCTTGGTGTCCAGCGGCGAGTTGCTGCATCAGCTCTTCGTCGGTGGCTTCCCGACGCTCGGACGTCGCTCGGACCGGTTCCATGGGTCTGCCGCGCCTCATCCACCAGGGCCGATCTGCGGGCATCGTTTAGTTCCCGACGACCACGGTCGCCTGCATAAACGGGTGGATTGTGCACTGATACGTGTACGTGCCGGCCTTGTCGAAGGTCACCTTGAAACTCGAGCCCGGCTGGATCGGCTTGGAGTCCCACTGCTTGTCCGTGCCGGTGCTGGTGTGAGGAATGGCGTCGCCGTTGGTCCAGACCACGGAGGTGCCCGGCGTCACCGTGATCGCGGCGGGCGCAAAGGCGAAGTTCGCGATCTTTACGGCCTTGCCCGCCGGAGCAGGAGACGCCTGCGCCCGCGTGGCCGTCGCGATTGGCGCGAGCGACGCTTGGATCTGCGTGTGGTGTGCGCCGGGCAGCACGGCTCCGGCCTTGGCGGCCGGTCCCGATTGGACGACGATCTTCCGAGGCGCGTTCCCGACGGGGATCGTCGCGAGCACCTTCTGCTTTTCGACGTCCACGACGGAGACCGTGTTAGCGCCTTCGTTCGTCACGTACGCGGTGCCCCCATCAGACGTGGTCGCAACCCAATGCGGGAACTTGCCCACGGCGACGGTCCCGATGACCTTCTGGCTCGCTGGATTGATCACCGCCAGCTGGCCGGCCCCCTGGACGACGACCAGACCGTACTCCCCCGTCGCGGTGACGAACGGATGGTGGGGCGACTCGCCGACCTGGATCTGGTCGACGATCTGGTTTCGCTTCGGGTCGAGCACCTGCACGGCGGTGGAACCGGCGAGGGTAAAATACAGCGCCTTCCCGTCCGGGCTGAAGTTCAGCGCACGCGGGGTCGCCTCAAGCGGCACGCTCCCCACTTGCCGGCGGGTCGTCAGGTCGAGGATCGCGAGGGCGGTGGAGCCCGGCTGCTGTGCGGCGACGTACGCGGTCCGCCCGTCGGGGCTCATGGCGATGTTGTGGGGGTTTCCCACCGGGATCCTGGCGACGACCTGGTTGCGCACGGTGTCGATCGCTACGACCTGGCTCGTACCGAACACCGCAACCAGGACCTGGCGGCCATCCCGGCTGATGGCCAGCCCGTGGGGGGCCTTGCCCACCTCGATGGTGCTCACCACCCGGTCGGTCACCGTGCTGATCACGCTCACCGTGGAGGCGCCATCGCTGCTCGTGTACACTCTCCGTCCATCGGGCGAGATCACCAGGCCGTGCGGGCCGGCCGGGATCGGGATCGTCGAGATGACACGGTTCGTGCCGATATCGATCACGGCCACGGCGTTATCGTTGAAAAGCCCGACGTATGCCTTTGGCGCGGTGCCCATCGCGGCCGATGTGGGGGAGGGGACCGCGCCGGCCCGGGCCATCATGGCCAGCCCGATCGCGAGGACGAGCGCTACCGCACGGCCGGGTCGCTGCCTACGGCGTCCGCGGCCTCGGCGTGAGGTGTCAAGGATGGAGCCGGCGTGTTGCATGCGGGTGGTCCTCCGGATGAAGTATTTGGACCCGACAGCCGTGATCGTGGAGCCGGGATCCCGTTTCTCTGTCCAGTCAGTTATACACCGGATCGCCGGGTTTGGATTGGACGGGTCCGGGCGCTCCGGCGTGTAGGGCGCGTACGGTCTCCCCGCGCCCGTGCTGGAGGAGACGTCGAACGCGGGAGGCGAACTACTGACGCCGTCGACCATCGCCGCACCGTGGAGAGGCAACCCATGACCGATCCCCTGGCGTTCCTGGACGACGAGATCGCGGGGCTCCGTGAACGGGGCGTGTTCCGCTGGCCGCGGGAGCTGCAGGGCGCGCAGGCCCCAGTGTGCACCTACGACGGCCGGCGGGTCGTCAACCTCTGTTCGAACAATTATCTTGGGCTCGCGTCGCATCCACGATTGAAAGATGCGGCGCGCCTGGCGATCGACCAATACGGGGTGGGCTCGGGCGCGGTTCGCACGATCGCGGGAAACATGACGATCCACCAAGTCCTCGAGGAACGGCTCGCGCGATTCAAGCGGACGGAAGCAGCACTGCTGTACCAGTCAGGGTTCGCCGCGAACGCGGGGACCGTGGCGGCGATCCTTGGGCGCGAGGACGTCGTCGTGAGCGATGAGTTGAACCATGCCAGCATCATCGACGGCTGCCGGTTGAGCGGCGCGGACCGCAAGATCTTTCCGCACAAGGACCTCGCCGCGGCCCGCCGCTGCCTCGAAGAATCGAGACGGGCGCGACGCGTGCTCGTCATCACCGACGGGGTGTTCAGCATGGATGGGGACATCGCACCGCTCGGGGACCTCGCCGCGCTGGCGCGTGAGTTCGGGGCGATCATGATGGTGGACGATGCCCATGCGAGTGGGGTGGTGGGAGCGGGGGGCAGGGGAACCGTCGAGCATTTCGGCCTTCACGGGATGGTAGACATCCAGGTCGGGACCCTCAGCAAAGCCTGGGCGTGCCTCGGCGGCTACGTGGCGGGACGCCGCAGCCTGATCGAGTACCTGATGAACCGCGCGCGGCCGCTCTTGTTCAGCACGTCACACCCGCCCTCGGTCGCGGCGACGGCCATCGCCGCGCTCGACCTGATTGAGCAGGAGCCGGGTCTCATCGAACGGCTCTGGGAGAACACGCGGTTCTTGAGGGCGGGCCTGCAGCATCTGGGCTACGATACCGGGATGAGCGAGACCCCCATCACCCCGGTCATGATCGGCGACGAGGCGCTGGCGATGCAGTTCTCGGACCGCCTGTTCGAGGAGGGCGTCTTCGCCCTTGGGATCGCATTCCCGACCGTTCCCCGTGGCAAGGCCCGGGTGCGGACGATCGTGACCGCCGGACACACCCGAGCGGATCTGTCGCAGGCGCTCGAGGTATTCCGGCGGGTGGGTCGCGAGTTGGGCTTGGTCCGGTAAGAAGGCGGCAAGATCGCTGCAACGTGACTTTCCAGTGGCGATCGCGTACAATAGTAATGGAAGGGGACGCACGCCTCGAAGCCTGAGATTCTCCACGCTCTGAAGCCAGCCTGAGAACGGCGTCCGGCGCGGACAAACCGCCTGGAAGCGAGGAGTTGCCGTATGATCTCAAGCAATGATCGCAATCGTGTGTTGCTGTCGCTCCGAGATCGACCGGAGGGCGTCGACAGCGTCGGCCTGATCGAGACCCTTTGTCTGCCCCGGGCAACGGTTGAACGTCATCTCTTGTCCTGCAAGGACTACGGGCTCGCGACCTGGGCACGGGACCGAAACGGGTCGGGGCTGGCGGCGATTACGAGCTGGGGCCGCGATTACTTAGTGCGTCAAGGGTTGTAGCGCCATGTATCTCCGGGCCCCGAGCGAGCAGGCTCTCGAGTGGCGTGACCAGACCATAAAGGTTCGCACCGCCGCGCGAAGGGGGAAGAATCCGCAGGAAATCGCCGAGCTCCAGGACCTGCCCATTGCCGCGGTGGAGCGCATCCTCGCACCGTTTAAGCACGTCCGCATCTCCGACCCGGTGCAATTGCTGCGGGGCCACGCGGACATCCCCGGGACGGCTCCTGCGGATGTCCACGCGTACTGGTTGGGATTCCTGATGGCGACCGGCCGTATCCTGGGGCAGGGGGCCTCCCTGACGCTCGTCGTGACGCTCGGCGAGCTGTCCAAAGAGTACGTTGGGACCTTCATGGCCGATCTCACGACCGATTATATTCGGTGTGAGTACTGTTACAGCAATATCGAGGGGTGGCAAGCGTATCTGCGCGATCCGAGTCTGTGCAAGGCGCTCTTCCCCTGGGGCGTTCCATCCGATCTTCACGGGGATGATTCGGCCTTGCTTGACGATCTTTCGGCCGAATTGGCCATTCCGTTCATCCGCGGATATGCGGATGGGGACCGTTCGGCGGCCCATTCCTCGAACGGGGGGAGCGCGCGACGCTTCGCGGTTCGAGGAGCGCCAGCCGTCCTCGCCCGGATCAATTCGATGGTCCAAAGATACTGGGGGGTGGAGAGCGGAACGGTGACGTCCCGTCGGGACGGCGCCGAGCTCCGGTTTTCGGATGCGAAAGCCTGTCGCATCATCCACGACCAACTGAACACATACGTCCCCCGATTTCGCGCGTAGTATCAAAGGACCGCCCCCTCTCGCGAGCGCCCTCCCCGGGCTTGGGCGGGACGCCCGGGATCGGCCGGCGCTGGATGCAGCCACGCTGGCAGATGCTATACTTAGGACTGCGATGCCCGAGTTCCTGAAGGTCATTACACCTCGAGAAGCCTCCGTCCGATTTGCCCAAGCCTACACACCTCGACCTCGGGGGACCGAGCGCGTCTCGCTCCGCCAAGCCTACCGCCGTGTCCTGGCCGCAGATGTCGTGGCACCCGAGGACCTCCCGGAGTTCGATAAGTCGACCGTCGACGGATATGCGGTGCGCGCCGCGGACCGCCCTGGTTCGTTGCAGGTCATCGGTGAGGTGGAGATGGGGAGGCCCCCCGAGTTCGCGATCCGCCTCGGAGAAGCCGCCCGCATCCCGACCGGCGGAATGCTTCCCGAGGGCGCCGACGCCGTGATCATGCTCGAGGACACTCGGCTTCGGGACGAGCGGACGGTGGAAGCCACGCGCGGGACGGTACAGGGCGAGAACGTGATCCGCCGCGCCGAGGATGTCAGCCGCGGAGCAGTCGTCCTGCACCAGGGAACGCGGCTTCGGCCGCAAGATGTCGGCCTGCTGGCTGGGATCGGGGTGGTCGAGGTCGAGGTGTTTCTCCAGCCGCGCGTGGCCGTGCTGGCCACCGGGGATGAGATCATCCCTCCGGACCGTCGCCCGGCCCCGGGCCAGGTGCGAGACATCAATACCTACACGATCTCCGCACTGGTCCAGCAGGAAGGCGGCGTCCCGCAGATCTACGAGATTATTCCGGACGACCGCGAGCGGCTGCTCGGAACGCTACAGGCGGCTCGTGCGACGTCCGACCTCGTTCTGGTCAGCGGGGGAAGCTCGGTTGGGGAAAAGGACGCCGTGGGGTGGGCGATCAACGCCATGGGAAAACCGGGAATCATCGTCCACGGCGTGAATATCAAGCCCGGGAAGCCGACGATCCTTGGAGTCGTTGACGGGACGCCGGTCATCGGCCTCCCCGGCCACCCCGTCAGCGGAATGGTGATCTTCGACGTGTTCGTCCGTGACGTGCTCCGAGCCCAGACGGGGCGGACCCCGCCCCGCGATCTCGGGCGGATCGTACAGGCCCGAATGGCACGGCGCGTTCCAGCGGCCGGAGGGCGCGAAGATTACGTTCGCGTGACCCTCGAGGAGCGTGAGGGTACGCTGTGGGCCATCCCCCAACTCGGCAAGTCGGGAATCATCACGACGATGACCCGAGCCGATGGGCTCGTCGTGGTTCCCCCCGGCCAGGGTGGCGTAGCCGAAGGGGAGGAAGTCGCCGTCGAGCTGTTCGAGCCGTAGCCGTTGAGCGTGCGGGCCTCGCCGGGCCGCGCGAAAAGCCTGCCCAAGCCGACATGGCGATCCTGAACAGGCAAGGGAGGGATGGGCGATGTTCGTTCCGCTGACGCCGCTGGATTACAAACGGCGGGCGGTGAAGAATTTTGGTGATAAGATCGGGGTCATCGACGGGGAACGGCGATTTACGTACCGGGAGTTTGGGGAGCGGGCCGATCGACTCGCTGGGGCTCTCCGGGCGCTCGACGTCGCCTCGGGGGCCCGGGTGGCGCTCATTTCGTACAACACCCATCATCTCCTTGAGGCCTACTACGGAGTGGTCCAGGCCGGCTGCGTGCTCACCCCGATCAACATCCGCCTGTCCGTCGACGAGATCGCCTACGTCCTGGATCATTGTGGGGCCGCGGTCCTCTGTTATCATCGCGATTTTCAGGAGTTGATCGACCGAGTGCGCCCACACCTCAAATCGCTCCGGCACCTGATCATCATCGAGGGCGAGGACCCTGAGGCCCACCAATACGAAACCTTGCTGGCCCGGGCGACGCCCGATCCGGGGCCGGACATCCTGCAGGTGGACGAAAACGCCGTCTGCGAGTTGTTTTACACCAGCGGCACGACCGGGCGCCCCAAAGGCGTTGCTCTGACCCACCGGAGCCTCGCCCTCCACGCGCTGAACTTCTGCATGACGATGCGGATGTCCGATGCCGACCGGATCCTCCACGTCGTCCCATTGTTCCACATCAACGGCTGGGGAACGCCGCAGGCATTGACGGCGGTCGGCGGCACCCACGTGATGCTGAGGAAGGTCGTCGCGCAGGAGATCTTGAGATTGGTCGAGCGCGAACGGATCACGATCCTGCTCGGCGTTCCGACCATCTTCAACATGCTGGTCAACGAGCCGACGATCGGGACCTTCGACCTGACGAGCCTCCGGCGGGCAGTGAGCGGCGGCGCGCCGGCGTCCCCGAGCCTGATTCAGACGATGGAAGAGAAACTCGGCTGTCTCTGCGTCGTCGGGTACGGCCTGACCGAGACGTCGCCGCTCCTGACGAAGGCCCTTCCCAAAGCCCATCTCGGCGGCGGGGCCGACGAAGACCTGCGCCGGCGGTCGACCACCGGGTTTGAAGTGGTCGGCGTTGACCTGCGCGTCGTCGACCCCGAGGGACGGGATGTGCCCGCCGACGGCGTCACCGTCGGTGAGATCGTCGCGCGGAGCAACGTCGTCATGGACGGCTACTACCGGGATCCCGAAGCCACGGCCGCGGTGGTGCGGGACGGCTGGTTCCATACGGGAGACATGGCGGTTGCCGATGCCGAGGGGTATGTCACGATTGTGGACCGCAAGAAGGACATTATCATTAGCGGCGGGGAGAACATCTCATCGGTCGAGATCGAGAAGGCCCTCAGCGCTCATCCCGCCGTGCTCGAGTGCACGGTGATCGCGGTCCCCGACGAGCAGTGGGGAGAAACACCGAAGGCTCTGGTGGTTCTCAAGCCCGGACAACATGCCACCGCCGAGGAGATCCTGACACACTGCCGGCGACATCTCGCCGGATTCAAGATCCCCAGCTCATTGGAGTTCCGGGAAAGCCTCCCGAAAACCGGCACCGGGAAGATCATGAAGCACGAGCTCCGGGAGCCCTACTGGCGTGGGTACGAGAAGCGTGTCCACTGATCGGCCGGGCCACCGCCTGACCCACCTCGACCGGCGCGGGCGGGCCCGTATGGTCGATGTGGGTGGCAAGCGGGTGACGGTGCGCGAGGCCGTCGCCCGGGGGGAAGTGGCGATGTCGCCGCAAACCCTCCGGGTGATCATCGCTGGGGCGGCGCGCAAGGGCGACGTCTTAGGCGTGGCCCAGGTCGCCGGTATCGCCGCCGCCAAGCGGACGTGGGAGCTGATTCCCCTCTGTCACCCCATCCCTCTGACCGGGGTGTCGGTGATCCTCACGCCTGATCCCCAGGCCTCTCGCGTGCGGATCGAGGCGCGCGTGCGCACGGTGGGCCGTACCGGCGCGGAGATGGAGGCGCTCGTGGCGGTCGCGACCGCCGGGCTAACGGTCTACGACATGCTCAAGGCCGTCGAGCGCGGGATCCAGATTGAGCATCTGCGCCTTGTCCGCAAGTCCGGCGGGAAATCGGGAACGTACGTGCGGCGAGAAACTCCGGCGCATCCGCAGCGAGGTAGGGCGCGCCGTCGATGAGCGACCTGAAGCGCCTCGAGGGCGTGCGTTGCGGCATCTTGACGGCGAGCGAGCGGGTCAGCCGCGGTCAGGGAAAGAACGAGAGCGGCCAGTTTCTCGCTCAGACGGTCGCGACGGAAGGCGGCGAGGTGGTCGCCCACGTGGTTGTGCCTGACGATCTTGAGATGATCGCCAAGACGCTCGCGGACATGGCCGATACTCTGGGCGTGGATCTCGTCTTGACGACCGGCGGGAGCGGGGTGGCGCCCAAAGACGTGACCCCGGAGGCGACCCTGCGGGTGATCGAACGGATGGTGCCGGGGATCCCCGAGGCGGCGCGGGTAGCTACGGTCGCCGCCTCCCCGCTCGCGATGCTTTCGCGGGCGGTCGCCGGCATCCGCGGGCATACGCTCATCGTGAACCTGCCCGGAAGCCCTCGGGGGGTCCGCGAATGGATGGTCGTCATCCTTCCGGTCCTCAGGCACGCGGTCGAACTGCTTCGAGAGAAACCGATGCAGTGGGGGCGAGAGCACGCGCCCTAGTCGTCAATCGCGGGACATTGGGAAATTATGGATGGCGTGTGACTTCGGCGGATGCTGCTGAGTCGCCAGCCTCCTCGAGCAGATGGGGATTGGGGAACGTCGCCAGGCGCTCCGGAAAGGCGCCATTGGCGTGGAAGGAGTTCAACGCTCCCGGCGTGGTCGCGATCACAGTCCGGAAGTACTCCTGAGCACCTGCCACAGCCATGGCAAACGCGGCCGAAAAGTCCATCGGCATTTCAGCGGGTTGCCGATCGAGCGCGCCGGTCAGGAAGTAGGTGAAGGTCCCGCCGCGGATCAAGCGGTTGGTTTCCCGGAGGCCCCACCAGTCCAGCTCATTGCGGCCGACGGCCGGGAGGGCGAGCCCCGGGATCCCCGTGACCGCCGCGGTGAGCCGCTCAGCATAGCAGGCCTCGACGATCAGCACCCGCTGTGACGACGGAATACGCCTCCACAGCCCCGGGAACGTCGAGTCCCACATCAAATC
>Ga0070706_100004271_pt1 | contig 13865 bp, 10 predicted proteins | sample KBSK5501metaG_FD_65476 | JGI IMG/M metagenome (GOLD analysis project Ga0070706, IMG submission 65476) | Corn, switchgrass and miscanthus rhizosphere microbial communities from Kellogg Biological Station, Michigan, USA - KBS K5-50-1 metaG | ecosystem: Host-associated > Plants > Roots >...
TCGCCCTGGTTTTCGGCGCCCGCTCGGTCATAACCTCGACGACGTACGGACGCATGGAGGCGACGGCCCGCTTCAGCGCCGGAAGCAAGTCTTGCGAATTCTCGACGCGCACGCCTTCGGCTCCGCATGCCTTCGCAAACTCCGCAAAGTTCGGGTTGTAGGGCTTTCCATCCGTCGACCTGAAGTTCGTGCCGAGCTCGCCGAGATCGTGCTTTGCCTGGTACACGGCGATTGAACTGTAACCGAAGTTGTTCATCACGACCCACGTCACCGCGATGTCGTGCTCGACGGCAGTGATCACGCTACTTAGAGCTGCCCCGAATGCGCCGTCGCCCACCTCTGCAATCACTGGAACATCGGGCCGGCCGAGCTTCGCGCCAAGGGCGGCGCCAACCGCGCCGCCCATGGTCCCCCAACCGGAAGCAACATAGAGACTCATCTGGCGGTAGATGGGAAACTGCTGCGCCACCTGATGGCGGATGCCGACGTCGGTCACGAAGATGCCGTTTCGCGGCAGGGCAGACCGGATGTCGCGAAGCAACCGCTCGACGGATACGGGACTCGTGCTTGCCTCAGCTGCTACGGCCACCTCGGACGTCCACGCCTCCTTCGCGCCGCCCAAGCTCGTGATCCGAGGAGAGGTTTCCCAGTTGCGTTGCGGTAGGTCGGCCAGGAGTCCGAGGAGCTGCGCCACCACAGTCTCAACATCGCCGACGATCCCGACGGTGACGGAGAATGACTTGCCAATCATCGTCGGGTCAATGTCTACCTGGATCAGCTTCGTTGGTGGAACCTGGAACGAAATGGTCCTCCTCCATGAGCTTGTCTCCATCTCGTTGAGCTGCGAGCCGAGGACAAGTACGACGTCGGCTGAGTGCACCATCTCATGTGCGAACGGAAGGCCGACCGTCGCCGTGTAGCCCCCCCAAAGTGGGTGTTCGGTGCTGATGCTGCCTTGGCCGCTTAGACTCGTGACGACCGGTATGCCGAGGCGTTCGGCTAATTCGGTGATCGTGTCCTGCGCCTCCGAAAGCACGGCCCCCCCACCGGCATAGATCACCGGGCGCTCGGCGGAAACGAGCAGGTCAGCGGCACGGCGTACCTCCGCAGAAGCTCCCTGTACGCGCCGGCTTGTCGGCCGCCTTCCATCCATCGCCGGCAGGGGTTCAACGGCCGGTTCGGAGAACAGGTCCATCGGCACGTCGATGAGGACGGGACCGGGCCTTCCGGTCGTCGCAACGTTGAGCGCGCGCGCCATGTACTCCGATATCACTGAGCGGTGCGGCACACGCCATGCGCGCTTGACGATTGGGCGATAGATATCCACCTGCTGCGCCTCGCCGTGCAGGTTGAGCTCCTGGAACGCATCGAGCCCGATGTAGTAGGTCGGCACGTTGCCGCTTACGACGATCATCGCGGAGGAATCGAGGCTCGCATCGCCGAGGCCTGTCAGCGAATTCGCGAGACCGGGTCCGATGGTCGTGAGAACCGCTGCCGGGCGGTGGGTCGCCCGGAAATATCCATCGGCTGCGTGCGCCGCGATCTGCTCGTGACGGACGCCTATGTACTTGATCCTCGAGTTGGTCAGAGCATCGAGCATTCCCAGGTTCGTGTGACCGCATAGACCGAACATCACGTCGATACCGAAGGCCTCCATCGACTTGACTATCGACTCCGCTCCGGTCAGACGCGCAACTGCGACATCGATTGGCGCTTCCTGCTTCAGATCCATATGTCCACCTCTATGAACTTGGCGACGCTGAGCCGACTGAAGTCGGATGTAGGGCACCGTGCAGCAGGTCGCTAAGCAGACCTGCTGCTCGCTCGGTGAGGATGTCCTCCCAATCGGGCGTCGGCCCGGCGGGCTGAAGGTAGTTGCGGTGAGACTCGATTTCATAGCCGCCCTCGGCGAACGCGGCCCTCGTCGGCACGTAAAAGTGACAGCCGTTGGTGTAGCCGCTGACCATCGTCACGGCGACTGGCGACGCATCCTTGATGCGCAGCCCAATCTCGACGAAGAGCTCGGCCGGACAACCAATGAAGGCCAGGTCATCGAGCACGAAGCCGCCCATCTCGAACTGAATCTGGGACGGTCGAAGCAATCTCACGGCCTCCCGCTGCATTCGTGCCCAGGCCACCCGCCGTCGAGCGCGAAGTCGGTCGGACAACATCGAGGAACGGCTCTCGAGCTCGGACAACTGCCGCTCGGCCTCGTCCAGCATACGCTCAGCCTCGGTCAGTGGAGGCAGCTCGCGGAGAGGCATATCGAACGACCGCGATCCGGCCGAAAATGTTGACACAGGCCGATTGGCGACGTCGGTGTAGTTCCATCCCGTCACTGCGGACAGCGTTCCAGGCCAAGCAACCCGTCGATCGCGCACGCGCGTCGTATTGATCGTGTGATAGACACGCCCGACCTCACAGCCCAGCTCGCTGCCGAGCCGCACGAGAGCGTCGACGCCGTCGGGCGGATTGACGATGCCGCACCTGGGATCGATGTCGCCGGCGGCGCCTTGCAGGAACAGAGCCGGGCACCCACTGATGGCCTCGACCGTCCGCCGGGCGGCACCGACGTAATCCGGGGAGATCAATCGGCACTTTGGGCCCAAGACGTCAGGGTGACAGGCATGGTGGAAGAGAACGGCCACCGGCGAGCCCCGCATGTCGTCGAACCGAACAACGGTGACAGTTGGATCCAACGGACCGAGCGGGTTTTCGCCGAGAGCCGCCGTTCCATCGGGAAGAAATTCCCGGCGGTTGACGCCAATCCGAACCGCTCCGAGTCCCGCGCCCAAACGTCCCGGCTGTGCGGCGGTCATTGCGTGGACGATCGCCGCGACCATCTGGTCCTCAACGAGGCCGTAATAGCGCTCGACGGCAAGGCGCATCGAGTTGTCGAGCTCTCCGTCGTACTCGTACCAGTCGGGCGGGGCGGGCACGGCATGCGTATGGCTCGCGTTGAGGAAGATGTTCCCGAAGGGGATCGTTGATGCGGCGGCGACTCGGGTTCGAACTGCATCAGCCGTCGGCGTGGAGACACGAATAAGGTCGCATGCTGCGATCGCTAGGGCGGTCGCGCCGTTGCTGAGATAAAGAGCCGTGATGGTCAGGTCATCCTGGACGTCATCGGACAGCGCGTCCCGCAGAGTGCCCATCAGTGGAATGCCGACGGGTGGCGTGATGATCGCGCGCGAAACACCGAGCTGGACGACGGGCCTCGACGACTCCTCGGAGCTCATCCCGTCGCTCGTACTGCCTCATCGGCAGAGGATTCGCCAACTTTCGTCACACGGACCACGCCTGCTTTTTCGAGGGCCGCAATTTCACTCGAGCTGAGGCCGAGAAGGCTACTCAGGACTTCCGATGTGTTCTCGCCGAGCAAGGGCGGGGCCTCCGGCTCGCGCACCGGTGTGCCGGACATGTAGAGGGGCGATCCGACAAGACTCACGGAGCCGACGATCGGGTGATCCACCGTCTGGATCAAGCCTCCTTCGCGAACACGCTCCTCTTCGAGGGCCTCGGCGACCGAACGGACAGGTGCGGCCGGCACGCCGGCCGCCGTCAGCAGTTCACACCACTCGCGCACGGTCTTTCGCCGGGCAGCCGCACTGAGCTCCGCGGTTAGGACTACCCGATTGACCACGCGAACGTTGTTGGTTCGGAAGCGTGGATCGTCGAGCAGCTCGGGCCGTTCAATAGCTCTGCAGAACAGCCGCCATTGGCTGTCGTTGCCGACTGCGATCATGAGCTCGCCGTCCGACGCCTCAAGCATGCCGAATGGCGCGATGCTCATATGGTCGTTGCCGAACCTCGGTTGAGCAACGCCTGATGCCAGGTACGCCGCGGCGATGTTCACAAGAGAAGCAAGCGATACGTCCATGAGCGAGACTTCAATCAACTGTCCCTTGCCGGATGCCTCACGGGCACGGAGCGCCGCCAGCACGGAGGTCGCGCAGAACAGACCGGTTACGATATCCACAATTGCGACTCCGACCTTCGATGGCGGGCCCTCGCGGGGGCCGGTAATACTCATCAATCCGCCTAGAGCCTCGACGATCGTGTCGTACCCAGGCAGCTTGCTGTAGGTCCTGCCTCGGCCAAAGCCAGTGATCGAGCAGTACACCAAAGCTGGATTGGCGTCCGCGAGAACGCTGTAGCCAAGGCCGCGCCGGTCCATTGTTCCCTCGCGGAAGTTCTCGATCAGGACGTCCGACTGAACTGCCAATCTCGAGACGAGCTGGACCCCACGCGGATCCTTGATGTTGATTCCGACGCTCTTCTTGGTCCGGTTGACACCAAGGAAGTAGGCACTTTGCGGGCCGATGAAGGGCGGTCCCCACGACCTGCTGTCGTCGCCATGGACCGGCTCCTCGATCTTGATCACATCGGCGCCGAGGTCCGCGAGAACCATGGTGCAGAACGGTCCGGCCAGGACGCGGGTGAGGTCCAGCACACGAAGCCCGGCCAGGGGAGCTCCGCTTCGTTTCGGACCAGCCGCTGCTGTCAATTCGCGCCCTCCGTCGTGGAGGCCGGCCGGCTGCGGTCATATTCTTCAAACGCTTCTTCCATCAGGTCGAGTCCCCGAGCTGCGAGCGCTGACGTCATGACCAGCGGCGGCACGACGCGCAGAACATTGCTCGCATTCGGTAGCAACACTCCACGCCGCAGCGCTCCGTGAAACAACTTCTGGCATTCACCCGCCGGCAGCGGAGCTTTGCTGACCCTATCCTCGACCAGTTCGATACCGATCATCAAGCCGGCGCCTCTGACATCGCCGATGAACTCGAAGCGCCGTTGCATCTTCTGGAGCCGATCCTTCATCTCCTGACCGACAAGGGCTGAGTTCTCAAGCAAACGCTCCGAGTCGATGACCTTCAGAGTGGCAAGCATGGCGGCCGCCGCAACTACGTTTCCTCCGAAGGTAGTGCTGCTTCCAGTCGGAAAGTTCCAAGGCCAGTCGTGAACGAGGCGATCCTCCGCCGCGACTAGGCCGACCGGGTATCCCGACCCGGCCCCCTTCCCCATGGTCACCACGTTCGGTTGGATACCGCTGTGCTCGAAGCCCCACATCTTCCCTGTGCGGCCAGCACCGGTGAAGATCTCATCCACGATGAGAATCAGGCCATTTCGCTCACAGAATGACTTAATCTTGGGGAGGAACTCTGCCGGTGGCACGATCATGCCTCCCGCGGCCGGCATCGGCTCGAGGATTACAGCAGCGATATCGCCAGTGGACTGCTGGTTATAAACGTTCTCGATCATGTCGGCGCATGCCACATTGCAACTCGGATATGTAAGTCCAAGGGGGCATCGGTAGCAGTACGCGGCGGGCGTCTGGAAATACCCCCCGGGTAGCGGTCCGTACCCCTTGCGCGTCGTCCCGCCCGTCAGGCTCATGGCGCCAAGGGTCTTTCCATGGAACCCGCGGTCGAGCGAGATGAACTCATGCTTCTTGGTTGCGGATTTTGAGAGACGCATGGCCGCCTCGACGGTTTCAGCGCCACCGGTGTACATCTGAAAGCGGTTCAGGTTCGCGGGCAACAACTCGGCCATGTACTCGAATAATTCGACCCGTTCCGGTGTCGTCATGTCGTAGACGTGCAGATACCGGTCAAGGACTCCGCGGATAGCCCGCATGACGACCGGATGCCGGTGGCCAGTGCTGACACCGATCATTCCGAATCCAAAGTCGATTAAGACATTGCCATCCACGTCGCGTAGAAGTGCGCCGTACCCCTCGTGCAGCACAAGCCTAGACAGGAGATGAGCCGTCGAGCCACCCGGCGATGAGTAGCGTTCTTCGCGGCCGTAGAGGTCTTGCGAATTCGGCCCGGGAAGGTCTGTGACAAGGATCGGCACGTCGGCTGCCGTAAGCTCCTCAAGAGGCCGAGCCGTCAGTTCGAGCGTCATCGCATCTCCCTCCTTTTTGATAGCACCATGACCTTGTTCACCCGGTCGTCTTCGTCGCAGCGATGTACGACCTTACGGCTCTCAAGCCCGCGCGATAGACGTCTATGAGGGGCTCCATCATTCCCTCGACGACGATGTAACCAGTAAAACCGTCCTGAACGACAGCGTTTACGACAGCTGCAATCCCGACCTCGCCATCTCCGATCGCTGCAAACTCGAAGTCGCCGCCGATGTCGTCGTGCACGCTTGTGCCCAGCGGCCAGCGTTCGCGGTCGCTTCGCTTTACCCGAACCGCATCCTTGAGATGGAGATACTTGATGCGCTCGCTAAGGCGGCGGTACGCTGCGGCGATCTGAACGCCACTAAGACCGGCGATGTAGAAATTGCACGGGTCAAAGTTCACGCCAAAGTTGTCCGTGGGCACCGCATCAACGAGTGCTCCGATACCTTCCGGCGTGCGGAGAACGCCATTGCCCTGCGAATCGGTTCCCTTGATGTCAAAGAGGTTTTCGACCGCGATGGTGACGCCGTCGCGCGCTGCTCGCTGGAGCAGAGGATCGAGCGCGTTTTTCGACCGCTCGATCTGTTGGGCAGCCGGCAGGCGCACGTCCACGCCGAGATAGACCAATAACGTTCGACAGCCGAGGTCAGCCGCGACGTCGAGGCATTCGTCCGCGATGCGTCGCGCCTGGCCCGGATCGTCGCCTGCGAGAGCGTGGCGGGAGCTCGTGTAGATGCCGCAAATCGAAATGCCGGAGGCCACGAGCTGACGGCCAAATTCAAGAGCACTCACAGCCTGGGTATCGAACTGCAATTCGTAAGCCTCGACTTCCAGGTCGCGGAGGACCGCGATCACCCGGTCGGGCTCCCACGCCCGAAAGTCATAGCCGTTGACCGCGAGCTGAAGACCGGTCGCGACCGTCATTGCTTCCTCATCCTTGGGTCGAGGTTGTCGCGCAGCCCATCGCCGAGGAAGTTCGCGCTCAAGACCACAGTCACTATCGCGAGCCCCGGAAAGGCGCCGATCCACCATTGCGTGAAGGTCGTCCGAGCCTCACTTACCATCGCGCCCCATTCCGGCGCAGGCGGCACAGCACCCAAACCTAAGAAACTGAGGCCGGCGGCGAGAAGGATGACGTTGCCGAAATCGAGCGTCGATTTGACGAGAAGCGGTGAGAAGGTCTCCGGCAAGATGTGGCGCGTGATGATGCGCCAATGACCCGCGCCAAGAACGCGTGCGGCCTCGACATGCGGGTATTCCTTGACTGCGAGCACCTGGCCGCGCATGACGCGAGCGAACTCGGGCCACCAAACCGCAGTCATGGCGAGCATCGCATTGCGGAGGCTCGGGCCGAGCGCGGCTGCGATTGCCATTGCCAGAATGATCGAAGGGAAGGCGAGTGTGATATCGGCTATGCGCATCATCGCCTCGTCCAGGCGACCGCCCACATAGCCGGAGATCATCCCGAACGAGCCTCCGAACAGTACCGAGGCGGCGATCACGACAAGCGCCGTCGGCAGGGAAAGACGCGACCCCCACAGCACCCTCACCAGGACGTCGCGACCGAGTAGATCGGTGCCGAACACGTGCTGGCCGGACGGCCCGAGGAGACGGATGTCCAAGTCCTGCGCCAGAGGATCAGCAGGGGTCCACAGCGGAACGGTGAGGGCGATCACGGCCCAGACGATGAGGACCGCAGCGCCGGTGGCCGCAGTTGGATTCCGCTTTGCGAATCGCATCAGCGGGGACGCGGCGGACCACCGCAGGTACGTCGGCCGGAACGCGCCGCTGACCGCCGCCATCAGCTGTACCTAATCCGTGGATCGAGGAGCGCATAACCGACATCGACGACGAGGTTGACGGCGATGAAGATGAATGCGACTAGAAGGGTCACGCTGACGATCGCCGAAAAGTCGAGGCCCATCGCGGCTTTGGCGAGATAGCGGCCGAGTCCTGGCCACGCAAACGTCGTCTCAGTCAAGACAGCGCCGCTCATTAATTGCGCGAAGACGAGTCCGACAACGGTGACAGTCGGAATCAGCGCGTTGCGCAAAGCGTGGACATAGACGACACGACGCTCCGAGAGCCCCTTGCTGCGCGCCGTGCGGACAAAGTCTGAGTTGAGCGTCCGAAGCAAAGAATCTCGAACCATGCGCGAAACAAGACCCATCACGTTCGCGCCAAGAACCATCGCTGGCAGGGCGAGATGCGCCAGCGCGTTCCCGAAGTCGGTCCAGTTACCCGTCAGCAGGCTGTCTACCGTGTATAGGCCCGTGATCGTTCGCGGCGGATCGAGGTCGATGTCCAAGCGGCCTATGCTCGGCGCCACCTGGAGCTGTACGTAGAAGATCTGTATCGCCACAAGTGCGAGCCAGAACACCGGTATCGAGGAGCCCGAAAGGGCAACAAAACGAGCGACGTTGTCGGCTAGACGGCCGTGATGGACGGCCGCGATTACGCCTAGGGGCACGCCGACGAGGACAGCGAATGCGACGGCGAAGATCGCGAGCTCCGCCGTCGCCGGCCAAAAGTCGCGGACGTCTTGCAACACAGGCCGACGTGTGACGATCGAGTTGCCCATGTCGCCGTGGGCAAGATGCTCCAGATAGATCACGTAACGAATTGGCAAGGGCTGATCGAATCCCCACTGGTGCCGGTAGAGCGCGACCGCGCTAGGGTTCTCGGTCGCGGTCTTGTCGCCCAGCAGAGTCAGGATCGGGTCCGCGGGGATCGTATCCGTGATCAAGAACGCAACGAGCGTCACTCCGATACCTAACGGAATGACAAGGAGCAGGCGTCGCAGGATGAAAGCTGTCAAAGGGTCTCCGTTGTATCCAGCAAAGCTAAGTGAGGGCTTGCGCCCTCGCTCGAGAAGCCACCGATCAGCTCAGCGTCACCGGCGAGAAATCGTGCATGCGCAACTCCCAGACAAGCTTGAAACCGTGGACCTTATCTCGGTAGGCCAGCACGTAGTCAGGCTGGATGAGCCCAATCATCACCGGGTCCTGCTGGAACAGCTCCTGCAGTTGCTTGTAGACCTGGATGCGCTCCTGACCCGTGGTAGACAGCGACTTCGGATACAGAGCATCGACATCCGGGTTGTGCCACTGCAGTCGGTGCGTCAGGAAGTTGACATCCGAATCCCAGAATGGACCCGTGTAGTCATCGGGATCAACGTAATCCGGTGTCCAGAAACTGAACCCGATTGGGTCCTGACGCGAGCGGAACTTGGCGAAGAACTCGTCCTCGGTCACGGGCTTCAAGTCCAGCTTGATGCCGATCTGAGCCAGGTTCGCTTGGAGGATTTGGGCAAGCAGGTTGCAGTCGATGTTGTACTTGACCTCATTTGCGTAAGTGAACGGCACCTCGAATCCATTTCCGTAACCAGCCTGCGCCATGAGTTGCTTCGCTAGATTCACGTCGTGCTTGGGCGGCGAGACGGTGTCCGCGCCGAGCAAACCGAGCGGAATAGTCGTCGGCGGTTGCTGCGCGTGGCCACTGGCCAGCTTGAGAATGCTTTGGAAGTCGATCGCGTGCGAGATCGCCTGGTGGACGAGCTTGTTCGACAGTGGCGCCGAGACCTGCGGCGATCCTGTCATGAACAGGTAGATGAGATTCAGGCTGTGCGCATATCCAATCTTGATTCCCGATTCATTTGCGAGCTGCTGCGCCGTCGCATAATCGATTGCGCCCGCTATCTGGATATCGCCCCGTTCGAGAAGCTGCCGTTCGGTCGTGCTGTCTGGGATGTCTTTGATGATGACCTTGTCGACGCCTGTCTTCGAACCCCAATAGTGCGGATTGCGCACCAGAACGAATTGGTCGTTAGGCGAGTACAGGCTCAACATGAACGGCCCGCTTCCGAGCGTATGGACAGCATTGAAATACGCTTCTGCCTTGTCTGTCGTTGCCGCCTGCGCGTCACTCGTTGCGCCTTGTGCCTGCGCGGTCTTGCTGTCGATAATCGCTGTCATCGTGAAGCTCATCTTGTCCAGCAGAGCGCCGTCGGACGCAGCCGTCGTCAACCGCACCGTGTGAGGATCAACAACGTCGACCGACTTGACGCCCTGCATGATGAACGAGGGCGATGCCTGCAAGTTCCACAGCCTGTCAAGCGAGAACTTCACGTCATCGGCGGTGACCGGGTTGCCGTTCGAGAAGCCGGCGTTCGTTCGGAGGTGGAACGTGAACACCGTGTTGTCACTGTTTGCGTCCCAACTGGTCGCAAGCCCAGGGTCCAGCTTGGTTGGGACATCAGGGTCGACATGCACGAGCGTGTCGTAGACCTGTCCGATCATGATGCTCGTCGTGTCCTCGTTTTCACGATGTGGATCGAGGCTCGCAACGGAGAAGGGCACCGCATAGACAAGGGTGCCACCACTCTTAGAGGCTGTCTGTTGGGTGCCACCCGCGCATCCGCTTGCGGCGATGACGAGGGCCGCTGCCGAGACGAGGAAGCGGCCAGTGCTTCCCAGGCGCATGACACTCTCCTATTTCACTGAGCGAAAGGGGCTTTCATTCTAACTCCCCATCCGGCCCTGTCAAGACGACCAGCCGGGCACAAAAGAGTCACCTACGTGCTGAGAAGTGCGATCCCGGCAACGACTGCTGCGATGCCACCTGCCTGATGAGCCTGCGGCCGTTCGCGCAAGAGAAGGACGCCTAATAACACGGGAATGACCACGTACGTGGACGTGATGATTGAAACCACGGCCACGGAGCTGGTGGTAGCGCCTACCGCCCAGCAAGTAACAGCTAAGCCGTCCAGGACGCCCGTTGTCAGCAGCACCGCGAGCCAATGGACGCTCCATTGGTGCGGCCTGGAGCGAGGCAGCGTTCGACTGGCAAACACCGCGGTGAGGACAACCGCCTGCCCTCCGCGATCGAGCAGTACCGGGTAGTACCAACCTATCCGGTCCATGAAAGAAATTCGGGCGAGGATGACCAGCGCGCCGAGTACGGACAGCGTGACCGACGCCGCGATGATCATCGACCGGCTGGACCAAGCTCGGGCAACGCGGGCTTCGAGCGGCGGTGTCCGCTTCTCAAACGCGATCGCAATCACGCCGAGCGCCACAGCAACCAGACCGACGGACTCAATCATTGACAGATGCTCGCCCCGCGTCGCTATCGCGAGCACCGCGACCATGGCCTGGCTCGTCGCTAGCAATGGATAGATGATCGCGACCGGGCCGATCGCCAGGAGTCGATAAGCGACGAGATCGAGGGCCAAGAGGGCGACTCCCAATGCAACGAGCGGAGCGATCAAGGAGCCTAGAGCCATAAGGCCTATTCGTGGGGGAAACGAAAGCCCGACCGTGACGAGGACGGCCGCCGACGTCACCTTCATGCCGAGGTTGGTGACCCAGGTGCCGAAGTAGCGGGCGCTTATGGCACCGGTGAATGCTGCAATGCCCCAGGCGATCGACGCGAGGATTCCGGTTCCCAGCGCGAGGCCGGTCACGTTCCCGCCAGCCGTTCCACAATCGGCGCGAATGCATGAAGGTCGGCATCACCCGCGACCCCGGTGACGAAGTAGCTGATTCCCAACTCGTCGCGCTGTCGCTTCAACCGGTCGACGATGTCGTCGTATCGCCCGACAGCGAAGCTGGGCGACTCGAGAACATCGTCCTCCGACGGCCCGATAGTGCCGCGCACCCTTCGGCGCCAGTCGAGGATTGCACGTGCACCGTCTCGACTGTTCGGCTGAACCATTACCGGGCCGGCAAGCTGGATGTTGAGCTCGAGGGGCACGGTACGATCGCCAGCCGCGGCGTGTATCAGGCGGACTTTGTTAGCGATGGCCTCGGCGCGGAAACTGCTCGTGTCCACTGCTCCATCACGCGTGACGTTAGGCGCGATTCCGACTATGTCCGCCAGACGGCCGGCGATCTCGAGTAGCCGGCGACCGGCGCCACCGACGAGAATCGGTGGCGCCGGCGCCTGGGCAGGCTTGGGCAGGCCATCCAGATTCGCGATCGTGTAGTGGGATCCGGCATAACTCAACGGTTCGGGGCCGAAGAGCCCGCGCATTATCTCGATTGACTCACGGAGACGCTCGATGCGTTTCGACGCCGGCTCGTAGACGAGGCCCGCCTGCTCGTACTCTCCTCGCAGCCAACCGGCGCCGATACCGATCTCGAGCCGCCCCTCCGACAAGAGGTCGAGTGTCGCCAGCTCCTTGGCCAACACTGCCGGGTGGCGAAAGTCATTTGCTAGGACGAGCGTCCCGACCCGAAGCGTCGACGTCGCGTCCGCGGCCACGGCGAGCGCCGTGAGCGGAGCGACGCCATTGAAGAAGTGATCTGAGATTAGCAATGTCGAGAAGCCCGTCGACTCGACCTCCCTTGCCAATTTTCGCCATGACCTCAGGTCGTCGACCCGGTCGCAGACGAAGCCAAAGCGAAACCGCTTTTTGGGCGAAGTCGTCACCAGTGCCGGGCGCGGTTCACAGCCGCGGCGTTGACAACATTGCGCGCCTCTCCGTGCAGTGTCGACTCCAGGTTTTCGATCGCCTCACGAATGCTGCGCTTCATCGCCGGCGCCGTGTATGCGCCGATATGGGGCGTCAGGACAACATTCTCGAGGGCCATCAATGGGTGGTCACGCGTTGGCGGCTCCGGCTCATATACGTCTATCGCCGCCGCCGCGAGCGCCCCCGACCGCAGCGCATACGCCAACGCGGTGGTGTCAACGAGGCCTGCCCGAGCCGTATTGATCAGAATTGCACCGCGTCTCATCGTCGAGATCTGTTCACGTCCTATCAGGAAGCCGGCGGCAGCATCGTAGGTTGCGTGGATCGAAACCACGTCCGAGGTGCGCAAGAGGACGTCGAGACCCACTTGGCGTAGATGAAGTCGTCGCGCTCGATTCGGATCCAGATGCTGGGAAGCTGCGATGACCTTCATCCCGAATGCGCGGCCAAGCTCGGCTACTCTGCTCCCGATCGACCCGAGGCCGACGACGCCAAGCACTCGGCCGTCAAGTTCAGCGCCTAGCCGCTCGTACGGCCACATGCCATCACGCAGACGCGCTTCGGCGTCACTCAGGTGTCGAAGTAGCGCGATCATGAGCCCGAACGTGAGCTCGGCTACCGCTGATGCGGCGTAGTCCCGCACGTTGCAGACCGCTATTCCTGCTTCGCTGGCCGCGGGAACGTCCACCACGTCCCACACGCCCGTGCCCGCGACGCTGATCACCCTCAACTCCGGAAGGGCCTCGATGAGCGTGCTGTCGACAGGCTGGCTGGGGAGCAGCCCATGAACGGGCCCTAGGGACAGAACACGGCGGATATCTGTCTCGGGATACTGGACGACGTCGACGTCACCGCCGCAGATCGGGGACAAAGCCTCAGCCATTTCAGGCCACCCGGCGGGGATCGCTACCCTCACGCCTCGGCTCGTCTGACCGGCTCCGAATGTGGGAAGCATGACCTAAGCCAGCTCAGGCTCTCCTCGCACCAATCGCGAAGCCTTGTGTTAGATACGAACGGGTCGAGCGTGTACAGACCGCTATAGCCGTCGGCTGTGAGCCTAGCGAGAATGTCAGGCCAGGGAACCGCGCCTTGCCCAACCGGTGTCGGCAGATGCGGTCCGCCATGCGAATCGACGAGGAGCTTCACATCATCATCCATTGCGACCGCAGACGGCGACGGATAGCGGACACAATCCTTTACGTGGACGTTCGCCAGGAAAGGCTTGAGCGTGTCGTAGCTCCCCGCAAAGGGAGGTTCGCCGACCGCCAAGAAGTTGCACGGATCGTAAGTCAGCCGCAGCGCCGACGAGTCGACCAACCTGGCGACGTCGGCGAGCGAGCCGGCCGACCGTGTCGGGTTGACCGAGTTGATATCCTCGCCTCGCTGGTCGAGATTGTTCTCTACGAGCACAACAATGCCTTTCCGCTCAGCGGCTCTGACTAACGCTCGAAGGGCGCTAGCCAGATGCTCTGTCGCCTC
>Ga0070706_100004276_pt1 | contig 13849 bp, 8 predicted proteins | sample KBSK5501metaG_FD_65476 | JGI IMG/M metagenome (GOLD analysis project Ga0070706, IMG submission 65476) | Corn, switchgrass and miscanthus rhizosphere microbial communities from Kellogg Biological Station, Michigan, USA - KBS K5-50-1 metaG | ecosystem: Host-associated > Plants > Roots >...
TCGCTGGCTTCTGGCCGCGAGAAAGCGACGTTTTCGCGGATCGTTCCATCGAACAGAAACGACTCTTGTAGAACAACACCCAACCGCGTGCGGAAGGAATCAAGTCGCACCGTACTCAAGTCCACGCCGTCGACCAGGACCGCGCCCTTGGAAGGCACGTAGAATGCCGAGATTAAGCCAATCGTCGTGGACTTTCCCGAACCCGAAGAACCGACCAGCGCAGTCACGGTTCCGGGCTCAGAGCGAAACGAGATGTTGCGCAGAACGTCGTAGACTCCGTCATAGCTGAAAGTTACATTTTCGAACTCAACTGTGCCCATAATGTCGCGCAACGGCACGGAGCGGTTCGGGTCCCGATCTTCCGGCCGCTCCCCCATGATCTCCTGAGTTCGCTCCAAACCAGCCAACGCCTCGGTGAGTTGAGTGCCAATGGACACTACCTGCATAACGGGGGCGATCAAAAACACCAGAAGGAAGTTGTAGGAAAAATAGCTGCCCGGGCTCAGCGTGTGGGCCAGCATTTGACGGCCGCCGATGTACATGGTGGCGGCTCCGACCACTCCCAGCAGGACGCTGGCGGAAAGACCCATCAGCGACGTCGCGGTCAAGGTACGCATGACGTTATCGAGTAGGCGGCGCACTCCACCCGCAAAAATCTTCTCTTCGCGTTGTTCCGCGTGATATCCCTTGATGACTCGAACGCCGCCCAGCGATTCGGTCAGGCGACCTATAACTTCGGCATTGATCTTGCTGCGTTCGCGGAAGATAGGACGGATCGTCGCGAAGGCGCGGTTCAAGGCAAATGCGAAACACGCGAGGGAGCCGACGGCAATCAGTGTCAGCGGTGCGCTGATGCGCAGTAACAATGCGAGCGCAATGCTCGCGGCGACTAATCCTCCGGCGAAATCCACCAATCCCGTCCCCAGCAGATTGCGAACGCCCTCCACATCGCTCATGATGCGTGACACCAGAGCGCCGGTTTTGTTGGCATCGTAAAACGCCACGGGCAGGCGGGAGATGTGCGCTTGCACTTGCTGGCGAAGGTCGGCGATAAGACGCTGGGCCGCTTTCGATAGCAACTGGGTCAGGGAAAAAGAAGTCACGCCTTGGATGAGCGTCGCCAATAAGACGGAGAAAACCAGAGGACGCAACAATCCAGTCTGGTGCTTGCCGACCACGTTATCAATCAGGAATTTCGATGAATAAGGCAGCACGAATCCGGCGACCTTATTGATCACCATCAGTACAAAGCCCAGGGCAAGCAGTCCGCGACGCGGGCGCATCAACTTCCAGACTTCGGGCCAAACGGCCTTCAGGCGCTGGATCTTTGGAGGTTTCGCGGCTTCTTTGGCTGGAGAACTCAATCTACTGTTTGACTCCCTTAGGCCCTGATTCGCTTCATTATTACTGCATTGTCACATATCCGGCGGTCGTGCGCCGGCGCTCTGTGACAGGCCAGTCCAGACGTTGTATGCTCGGGGCGTGTCCCGTCCGTCTGCGCCGGAGCGTTCGCCGACCCTAGGCCTGTTGCTGGGCCTGCTCATCACGCTGTCCGCGGTAGTGGCCTATTCGGCCTATATCACATGGCAAGTGACCGGGCTGCGCAAGTTGCAAACCGAACTGGTCGACCGCAATCGCAAGGATTCTCTGCAGTTGTTGCGAATCCAGAACGATCTGAACCTGCTCGCCGTAGCCATGCGCGACATGGTGAGCAGCGATGAGCCCTATCCGTTGACGGCGTGGTCGGCGCAATTCCAGCGGATTCGAACCGATCTGGACGATGCGATGCGCCTGGAAGCGGGGTTCGCCGCCACCAGCCGAACTCCTGAGCAGAGCGCGTTTCTAACGGGATCCTTTAATCAATTCTGGGATGCCGTCGACCGCATTTTCGCGCTCGCCCGCGATGGAAAAGCAAAAGAGGCACGCGCGCAGATCCAGTTGTCGTTGCAGGAGCGGCAGGCGTCGCTGAGCACAGCCGTGGCCCGGTTGCTGGTGCAAAACAGCGAGAATGAGGAGCAAGCCGGCCAGCGAATCGTTCGCATTTACGACCGGGTGCAGAGGCAGGTCTATGTTTTTCTGGCCGCAACTCTTTTGGCGATCCTGCTGAACGGTCTCTCGGTGATTCGCTGGAACCGGCGGCTGTTCACTCGCCTGGCCGAGGTTTCCGAGCGTCGCAGTGAACTGGCGCAGAAACTGATCGCGACGCAGGAGTCCACGCTGCGTTACATTTCGCGCGAACTGCACGATGAATTCGGCCAGATCCTCACCGCTGTTGGATCCATGCTGCGGCGCGCGGGAACCCATGCGCCAGAGGGATCGTCGCTGCGGGCAGATTTGCAGGAAGTTCTCCAAATCGTGCAGACTACGTTGGAGAGCGTTCGCAGCCTTTCGCAGGCGTTGCATCCGGTGATGCTCGACGAGGCCGGATTGGAGAGCACTCTCGACTGGTACATCCCCACCATAGAACGACAAACCGGAATTGCAATATCCTATGAGAAGCAGGGTGTGGCGTTTCCTGTGGATGGCGCCGCCGGGGTGCATGTCTACCGCGTCCTGCAGGAAGCGCTAAACAATGTGGCGCGGCACTCCGGGGCTAAGCAGGCGTGGGTGCGTTTGCGGTTTTTGGCCGATGCTCTTGAGTTGGAAGTAGAAGATCATGGAGTCGGGTTCGCGGGGCGTCCCAACAAGCATGGGATTGGTTTGGTCGCGATGCGCGAACGTTCTGAGTTGATGGGCGGGCAAATTGTGTTTTCGCGTCCAGTCGAAGGTGGAACTCTGGTGCATCTGGACGTTCCGAGGGAGAAAGTGGAGTCTTATGGAAAAGAAGATCACAGTGTTGCTGGTCGATGATCACAGCCTGGTACGGCGCGGTTTCCGCCGCATGCTGGAAGATGAATCCGATATGCAGGTTGTGGGCGAAGCGGGGACCGGCGAGGAATCTATCAAGCTGGCCAAAAAACTCCATCCCCAGGTGGTGGTGATGGATTGTGCTCTGCCCGGTATGAACGGCCTCGAAGCCACGCGGCAGATCATGGAAGAATCCCCCGACACCGTGGTTCTCATGCTCAGCATGCATACCGAGGGCACATGGGTGCGCCAGGCGATCGAGGCCGGGGCCAAGGGATACGTTCTCAAGAATGCTTTGGACCTGGAACTTGGAGCAGCGATCCGCAAGGTTGCCGCCGGAGAAACGGTATTCGATCCGCAGGTCGAGCAACCATCGGTTCTGAAGGGAGAGCGCAGCGCGGCGCTTACCCAGCGGGAGTTGGAAGTGTTGCAGATGATCGTCGACGGCAAGTCGAACAAGGAGATTGCGACCGCGCTCGATCTCAGCGCCAACACTATCGCCGTTCACCGGGCCAACATCATGAACTCGCTGGGAATTCATAAGACAGCGGAACTGGTGGTGTATGCCATTCGCGCCGGGTTGGTGAACGTTCCGTGAATCGCAGGTCGTTCCTGTGGGGAATGGCAGGAGTCGCATCATACTCGCAGTTGCCTCGATTGCAGGCTCTGACGGCGCAGGCTGCGGCTTCGTCTTCAGGCTTTCGATTCACCGACGTGACCGGCCAGGCGGGAATTCAGTTTGAGCACAACAGCGGAGCCTTCGGCGGCAAATTCCTGCCCGAAACTCTCGGCTCCGGATGCGCTTTCCTGGACTACGATCACGACGGCTGGCAGGACATTCTGCTGATTAACGGCACCGATTGGCCCGGTCACAAGAAGCGCCGCACCACGCTGCGCCTCTATCACAACAACGGCAACGGCACTTTCACCGATGTGACTTCCCGCGCCGGGCTCGATGTCGAAATGTACGGCATGGGCGTCGCCGTTGGAGATTACAACAACGACGGCTTCCCCGACATTCTGATCACCTGCGTGGGACAGAACCGTTTATTTCGCAACACGGGCAAGGGCAGCTTTATCGATGTAACCAATAGCAGCGAGTTGGGAAAGCGCGAAGCATTCAGCACGTCGGCTCTATGGTTCGACTACGACCGCGACGGTTTGCTCGATCTTTTTGTGTGCAACTACGTGAAGTGGTCGCCGGAGCATGATGTGTTCTGCAGCCTCGACGGCAAACACAAGTCATATTGCACGCCCGAAGCGTATCGCGGAGCCACCTGCTGGCTCTTTCACAATCGAGGTGACGGCACGTTTGAAGATGTCACGGCGGCGAGTGGAATCTTCGACAGCAGTTCCAAGTCGCTGGGAGTGGCGTTGTTCGATGACAACCACAATGGTTGGCCCGACTTGCTCGTGGCCAACGACACTCAGCCCAACAAGCTTTATCGCAACCAGCACAATGGCACATTCAAGGATTCCGCGGTGGAGGCGGGAATCGCTTTCAGCAGTGAAGGCAAAGCCCGCGCCGGCATGGGCGTCGACGTGGCGGATTTCGATAATTCCGGTACACCTGGAGTCGCAATCACGAACTTCGATAACGAAATGATCGGACTCTACCGTCTGAACGGCAAAACTTTCGAAGACATTGCGCCACAGTCCGGAGTAGGCATCGCCTCCAGGAACAGCCTTGGTTTTGGCTGCGCGTTTTTCGATGTCAACCTGGATGGCTGGCTCGACTTCGCCGTCGCCAACGGTCACATCGACGAGACCGTGCGCAACATTCGCGGCAACGTGGGATACGCGCAGCCGCCTCAACTCTTTCTCAATCTTGGCAAGGGAATGTTTCGCGAAGTGGCAGCAGAAGTTGCCAGTAGCTTCGATCAGCCGAAGGTTGGCCGCGGGCTGGCTTACGCCGACTTTGATCGCGACGGTGATCTCGATCTTCTGCTCACCACCAACAACGGCCCGGCATATCTATATCGCAACGACCAACTTGTCGGAAATCGCAGCATTCGTTGTCGCTTGGTCGGAACAAAATCAAATAGGGATGGCATCGGCGCGATGGTGCGCGTCTTCGCCGGCGGTTTGACGCAGTCACGGCTCGTCAAAGGGGGCTCGAGCTATTTGTCACAGTCCGAACTTCCGGTGACGTTTGGCCTGGAAAAGCGAGACCGCATCGATCGCGTGGTGATCGATTGGCCGAGCGGAAGAACCGAGGAATACAAGAATCTTGCGGCCGGCCGCTGCTATGAGTGCACAGAAGGAAAAGGCATCGTCCCGCAGGACGGCTACTGAGCTGAATTCGCGATCGAGGGCTTTGCGACACTTCCGGCCGCCGTCAGATCGATATCTACGGAATCGTTGACTCGCAGAAACAGGGTGCTCGGATTCTTCATTCCCCACTTCTGATACGGAACGGCGAAGTGGACTGTCGCGGTCCAATGGTCGGGAGACATCTCCACTTCGGCAGGCACAATGATCTCGCGGTCCACTCCGTGAATATTGAACATGCCGTGCACCCGGACGGAAGACTTTCCCCGGCTCGCGACGGCGCCCTCGACTCGGTCCGGACGAAAAGCAATTTCAGGATAGCGTTCGCTTTCCAGGACTTCTTTGTGCATCTTGTGGTCGCGCGCGCCGCTGCCACTCTCGCCGCTCCTGGCATCCACCACGATCTCGCCGGAGATTTTTCCAGAGGCCGGCTCGAAATCCAACGACCCGCGCTTCAAATGAAACGTTCCATGCACGGTGTGCAGAACATCGCCCACGGTGAATTTTACCGACGTTTGCGCGGGATCCAGCCGGAATGCCGTGTCCTGCGCCACGCCTGAGACGACCAAAGCGATCAGCACAGTTGAAACGGCCAATCCAAATCTGCGCCAGCGAACAGTGGTGTAGATGAGATTCATGACGTTATGCAGTCAACAGTCCCCATCCCAGCGTCAGACCGTCCAATGCCAGATGCAATGGCGACAGGACTCCCACATGCAAGCGGAGTAGGCGACGGAAAACGTCCGGTCGTTTCCGGAGAGCCTGGAGCGTGCGATGCTGCAGGCGGGGACGTCCATCCAGTGTGAGCATCAATCGAGCCATCAGAAACGGCCGCAGGGCAAGGCGGCGATGCTCTAGCTCGTAGCGAGCTAAATCTCTCTTCCGCAAGCAATCCGCCAGTACCATCGCCTGGCTGAACGCAAGGCAGAGTCCTTCGCCGGTGATGGCATCGACGGTGCCCGACGCATCCCCGATCAGGGCGACATTTCCGCGGCTCACGCGCTTCAGCTTGAGGGTGGCAGTCAGTGCGCCTCTTTCGGCGGAAGAAACGTCCGCACCGTTCAGCCGCGACTTCAACTTGGGAAATTTCTGCAACGCCTCGGTCAACCGCAATTTAGGATCCCGCGAGATCAAAGCCACGCAGACCTCATCCTTCGCAACAGGCGTGACGTAAATTTGAGAGTGCCGGCCCCAGTAAAGCTCCATGCGATCGGTCCACGGTGCCACGCGATAGTGTTGCCGAAAAGCGTAGCGGCAATCTCTTTTTCGATAAGCATCCAGTGCGCGCCAGCGACGCACGCGCGAGTTTCCCCCGTCGGCGCCAATGATCCAACGGGCCTTCACTATGCGGCTTCCGAGATGAACTCCCTCCGACGAGATACAGGTCACCGGCGTCTGCCACAGAAAGTCGACGCCTAGACTGACGGCGCGTTCCGCGATCAGCCGGTGCAACACGGTCCGCCGCACACCCCTTCCCGTTGACCCGTTCGGGAACGCAGCATCGACTGCTAGTCCGGCACTCAGGAAACGAATGCCACCGAATGGGTAGGAGTTCTCCGCCTCGACCGAAACCCCCAGTTTTTCGAGCGCGGCCAGACCATCGGGCATCAGGCCTTCGCCGCAAGGTTTGTCAATCGGCGTTTGAGCGCCATCGGCCACCAGGACGCGGAATCCCTGCTGCCGGGCCGCGATCGCCGCCGCCAGCCCTGCGGGACCGCCGCCAATCACAAACACATCAGTTGAGTTCAACAACTACCAGACCTCACCACTGTAGAAGTACGAGTTCAGAACAAAATCCTGGGCCCATGGCCGCCAGCACGCCCAGCGTGCCCGGCTCTGGACGCCGGTTCTTCATGACATCTTCCAGCACTACTAAAACGGATGCAGAGGAAAGGTTCCCCACTTTTCTCAGGCAATCCCACGAAGCGTCGAGTTGGCCGTTGTGCAGATCGAGCGCTGCCGCGGTTGCCTCGAGCACCTTCGGGCCGCCGGTGTGCAGCACCCAGTTGCCGATGTCGTCGCGCTTGTGTCCTTGGTCGGCGAGGAATGCGTCCACGTCGTGTCCCAAATGTTCGCGAATCAGCGCCGGCACTTCCGGCGAGAGCGTGATGCGAAAGCCTTTCTCGGAGACCTTCCACCCCATCATCTGTTCGGTGTCGGGATAGAAGACCGACCGAGTCGCAACAATTTCGGGTCCCGTAGAATTCAGATCGTCGCCGGTAACGATGACCGCAGCCGATCCGTCCGCAAAAAGTCCCGAGGAAATCAGATTGGCTACCGAGAGATCATCGCGTTGAATGGTCAAGGAGCAGAGTTCGACGGAAACAAGCGCGGCGGCTTGCGAAGGATAGGCGCGCACATAATCCGCCGCGCGCGCAATTCCTGCCGCCCCCGCTACGCACCCCAATCCAAATATCGGCACACGCCGGATGTTTGCCGGAAGCCCCATGCGGTTGATCAATAGAGCGTCAATGGAAGGGCTCGAGATTCCGGTGACCGACGTAAAGAAAAGTGCGCCCAGTTCGCTCGGCTGCAGCCCGGCATGGTGCAGCGCGCGGCACAGCGCCTGCTCTCCCAGTTCCTGAGCCACCTCAATCCATACGTCATTGGCTTGCCCCCAGGTCGTCATGTCGTAGTACTTCTCCGGGGGCATCGCGAGATGGCGGCCCTCCACCTCGACGTTCCGGTGCAATCGAGCCAGCATCGCGGGATTTTTTAGCTGGTCGCCCCAATATTCCTGGAGCTTTTGCAAGAGCAGCTTTTGAGGGTAGTAATGCTTGGGGAAGGCGCTCGCGGCGCTGGCGATTTTCATTGGTCAGGGTCCTCGTCCCGGCACGGAGTCAGCGCCACCACCGGCCGGATGTCGAAGCTTGGTGAATTAGATGATCCGGCGCTATCTGCGGTTGTACCCGCGTTCTGCGTGCCGTCGAATGTATTGTCCTAAAAACGACTGGGCCGAATTGTCATCCACTTGTTAAAAACGGCTACATCAAAACCGTTAAATCAAGACTTATCGTTCTTCCGACCTGAGGAAGCAGAGATCGAATTCTAGCTGCGGAATGCGCGCCGCGCCAGTCCGAGCGCCTCAGACCAAAAAGCTCCAGGTGAATGGGCGAGTTCGACTACGTCTCGAGCTGCCCGCACGAACGCATTGAGTTGCGCATCTGTTACCACAAGGGGCGGAGCAACCTTCAGAACCATGAAGTTGTTTCCGCAGATTTGCGTCAGGAATCCGAAATCGCGAAACAACCGCATCACCACGATCTGGCCGAACATGGCCGGATGAACAGCTGCGAACGCCTGATAGGGAATTCGCAAGCGAAGCTGGCCGGGAGCTCGAAATTCGATGCCCATCAGCAATCCGACTCCGCGGACTTCCTTTACCATTTCAAAATCGCGCAGCGCTTCGCTCAGACGCGCCTGCAAATAGTTGCCTGCTTCGACTGAACGCTGGCCCAGTTCTTCGTTTTCCAGAACCTCCAGCGTCGCGAGTGCCGCCCGCATCGCGAGACTGTTTTCGCTAAAAGTGGACGTATGAACGAATGCTCGGGGCAATGACGAATAGACCGAATTGCACACCGCATCTGACATCAGCACCGCCCCGCAAGGCACCAGGCCTCCACTCATGGCCTTCGCCATGACGACCATGTCCGGCTCAACTTCGAAATGGTGCGCCGCCAGGAAAGGTCCGGTGCGGTACATCCCGGTCTGCACTTCATCAAGCACAAACAGCGTGTCATAACGCCGGCACAGTGACTCTGCGGTCGATAGGTAGTCTCGATGAGGAACGCAGACCCCGGCCTCGGATTGAATAGGCTCAACGATGAACGCCGCGAAGCGCTTGGTCTTTAATCCGCGTTCCAGCGCTTCCAAATCGCCGAACGGAATCGCGGCGGTGTCCGGCAGAAGTGGCCCAAAACCATCGCTCCAGAATTTGTCGCTCATCAGCGACAGCGCTCCGCACGTGAGGCCGTGGAACGCATGTTCGGCCGAGAGTATGCCTGCGCGCCGTGTATGCGCCCGCGCGAACTTGATGGCTGCCTCCACGCCCTCGCTTCCCGAAGAGCAGAACAACGCTTTCCTCAACCGGCCGCCGGCGCGCAGGCACAGCTTCTCCGCCAGTTCCCCGGCAAGGTCCGCAACGTGCGTCTGAATCATTGCCGGGCCACACCGCACGAGTTCGCCCTGGAGCGCCCGCACTACATCAGGATGATTGTGGCCGACATTGTGAACACAGTACCCGGAGAGAAAGTCGAGAATGCGCCTTCCATCCTCGGTGAAGAGTTCCACTCCCACGCACCGCTCATAGCGGACATTCATCTGCAGCAAGTCGAGGAGTCGCACCCACTCCCGATTTACATGGTGGGCATAGCGCTCCGACGCGTGTCCGGCCTGCTCGATTTGGAGGGTCGTATCCATTCGGCTCTATCTGCAACCTAGGGAGTTACCGCAAGCGACGTCGGCCCGCCGGGAATGGAATAGGTGTTGACGGAGGTGAGGGTGCCGCTACTAGTGTCCAGCCTGAAAGACTGAACCTTGGGAGTTGATTGATTGCCGGCAAAAAGATATTTTCCCTGCGGATCGATAGCAAGCACACTCGGCTGCGCTCCGGTACCAAATGGCGAACTCGTGAGCAGCGTCAATGCACCGTCGGAGCCGATCGAATATGCGGCCAGATTGGACGCGCCCTGGTTGGCCACGTACAAATACTTGGCGGTCTTGTCGATCAAAAGCGCAAGCGGCCCCGCGAACTGCTGACCAATCGGCGAGTTAGGGAATTGGGTGAGCGACCCGTCGGAGTTGATCTTGAATTCAGAAATCGAATTATCCAGCTTATTCGCAACGTAGAGAAAGCCTCCGCCAGGGGCAATCGCCAGACCGTAAGGCCCCGCTCCCGTAAAGAACGGCGAGCCCGGAACCACGCTCGGAATCCCCTGATTCAGACTAAACGCCTCGATGAATCCGGGAGATCCTGTGACGGTCACGTAGAGAAATGTGCCCGATGGCGACACCTTCATGTTGATTGGGCTCAATCCGACTGGGAAGGGAGAGCCGGTAACCTCGCTCAGCGCGCCCGTGCTCGCGTTTATGGAAAACACCGAAATGTTCGAGGAGCCGGAGTTGCCGACGTAGAGGAAACTCCCCGCCGAATCCATAGCAAGCACGGTAGGAGCCGTGCCGGTGGGTTTACGCGGCGTGACCTCGTTGAGCCCGCCCCCGGGCGAGATGGTAAACAACGAGACGTCCCCCGGGGAATCGCCAGTGTTTGCGGCGTACAAGAATTTTCTGGACGGATGGATCAAAATGGACTGTACGGCTGCTCCCGCGGTAATTGGACTTCCCGCCAGTTGCGTGAGAATGCCGGAGTTGGGGTCTTCGCGAAAAACAACAATCTGGTTGGTCCCCGGAAGGGCCGCGTACAAATAACGCCCGCTGGTAACACCACAACTCAAACATAGGGCCGTGCTCGCGCAAACCAGAAACAGAGCCGCTGCTTTCTTTAGCATCCGTGACTCCTGGAGGAAGTTGACGACAAACTGGAAAATCGCTGGCTCCCGGCAACACCGGGACGAATGTATTGCTCTCAAGCAGTATTTCCGTTGACTCCTATCATACGGGACAAGCCGTCCCTTGCGCAGCAAGCAGGCTGGTTTTAACTTGTGCGATGCGGGTTTTCTCAGGCCAGGTTGCACGAGCCTTGACCCGCAGCAATCAAAAACACTCAGTGAGCGGGACTCGGACGTGGAGTGCCGGGCGATGATGGCTCGGGCCGGGCGCTCTCCTCGCCGCCTCCCAAAGCCAATCTTAATCGGTCCATGTACACGTAAACGACCGGCGTTGTGAAGAGTGTCAGCATCTGGCTCACGATCAGGCCGCCGACGATCGTGATTCCGAGCGGCCGATGCAGTTCCGAACCGGTTCCCCTGCCCAACGCCAGCGGAAGCCCGCCCAGCAGCGCCGCCATCGTCGTCATCATGATCGGCCGGAAACGCAGGATGCACGCGTCGAAAATCGCCTCCACTGGCGGCTTTCCCTGGTTGCGTTCGACATCCAGCGCCACGTCGATCATCATAATGGCGTTCTTTTTCACCAGGCCAATCAACAAAATGATCCCGATCGTTCCAATTACATTTAGCTCGTTGTGCGTCAAAAGTAGCGCCAGCAGCGCTCCCACGCCTGCCGACGGCAGGGTCGACAGAATCGTAATGGGATGAATGTAGCTTTCGTAAAGCATGCCCAGCACAATGTAGACGGTGATCAAGGCAGTCAAGATCAGGATCGGTTCGCTCGAAAGAGAATCCTGAAACGCTGCGGCCGTTCCCTGAAAGCTCGCAGAAATGGTCGGAGGAAAGCCGATAGTGCGCTCAGCATCCTCTATCGCCTGGGTCGCTTCACCGAGCGAAACTCCTGGCGCAAGGTTGAATGAAATCGTGACCGAGGGAACTTGCCCCTGGTGATTCACAGCCAGAGGAGTATTCGACGGCTCGTAATGAGTGAACGCAGCCAGCGGCACGGGCGTTCCGGCGGTGGAGCGCAAGTAAATATTTTGCAACGACTCAGGAGTCTGCTGGAATTGCGGCGCAACTTCCATGACTACGTGATACTGGTTGAGCGGCCGGTACATCGTCGACACCTGGCGCTGTCCAAACGCGTCATAGAGAGCGTTGTCCAACGTTTGCGGAGTGATCCCCAACCGGCTGGCCGTATCGCGATCGATGACCAGTTTGGCCTGCAGTCCTTTATCCTGCTGGTCCGAATTCTGGTCGCGCAATTGCGGCAGGCTTCTCAGTTTCTGCAACAAACGCGGCGCCAAGTTATTCAAGTCCTCCAGGTTTGCGCTCTGCAAGGTGTACTGGTACTGGGCATTACCAAAACGGCCGCCGATAGTGAGGTCTTGCGCGGACTGTAAGATCAGCGTGGCGCCCGGCACCACCGCCAGCTTGCCGCGAAGACGGTTGATCACATCGTCTGCAGTGACCACCGGGCAACTCTGCCAAAAATGCTGCGGGTGGCAAATATTGCGCTGCTCCAGCGGCTTCAGCATCATGAAGAACCGGCCCTGGTTTTGGGCGGTATTTCCGCCGGCAAATCCAACGACGGAGTCGACCGCCGGATCTTTCATCACGATGTCCACGTAGCGATGCATCTTGTCGCTCATGGCTTGAAACGAGATATCCTGCGCGGCCATTACGCCGCCCATGATGCGTCCCGTATCCTGCTGCGGAAAGAAGCCCTTTGGAACTTTGATGTATAGGAAGACGCTGAGGCACGCCACCAAGATGGTAACGATCAACGTCACCGGTTGGTTCGCCAGTACCCATTTCAGCGCGTGACGGTAGGCTGTCAGAAGATGATCGAAAATCCGCTCGCTGGCGCGGTAGAACAAGTTGTGTTTTTCGGTCTTGGGCGGCCGCAGAAACTTCGCGCACATCGTCGGTGTAGTGGTCAGAGAAACCACCAGGGAAACGCCGATCGCGATGCTCAAAGTGACCGCGAATTCGCGGAACAGGCGGCCCACTATGCCGCCCATCATCAGCAGCGGAATAAAAACTGCCACCAGCGACGTGCTCATCGAGACCACGGTAAATCCAATTTCAGACGCACCCTTGAATGCCGCCTGCACCGCGCCCAGGCCATGCTCCACGTAGCGCGTGATGTTCTCCAGCACAACGATCGCGTCATCCACCACGAATCCGGTAGATATCGCCAGTGCCATTAACGACAGGTTGTCGAGGCTGTACCCCAGCAGGTACATCCCGCCGAAGGTTCCCACCAGCGAGAGTGGTACGGCAATGCTCGGAATAATGGTGGCCCGTACCGTACGCAAAAATGCAAACACCACCAGGATGACGAGAATGACGGAGATGATCAGCGTAGTTTCGATGTCCTTGACCGAGGCGCGCACCGTGACCGTGCGATCCATCGCAATCGTCAGGTCGATCGCAGGAGAAATTGAGGACCGCAAAAACGGCATCAGAGCCCGCACCCGGTCGACTGTGTCAATAATGTTCGCTCCGGGCTGCCGGAACATGATGATGAGCACGCCCGGTTTGCCATTCGCCAGTCCAATGTTGCGCCGGTCGGAAACTGAATCCAGCACCTCGCCGACATCTCCTAAGCGCACCGCTGCCCCGTTGTGGTAAGCCACAATCAGCGACCGGTACTGGTCCGCGGTGAAGAGTTGATCCGTATCGGTGAAGGAGTACGCGGTCGTTCGGTTGGAAACCGCGCCCTTGGGCCGATTCGCGTTGGCCGCGTTCAGCGCGCTGCGAACGGTGTCGAGTCCAACTCCCAGCTTGTTTAGCAGGGTTGGATTCACCTCCGCGCGCACGGCGGGTTGCGCTGCTCCGCCCACGAAAACCTGGCCCACACCATCGACTTGCGCCAGTTTCTGCGCCAGGATTGAGTCCGCCGCATCGTACATCTGCGGCACCGTCATGGTGTCTGAGGTCAACGCAAGAATGAGGATAGGGGCGTCGGCCGGGTTCGCCTTGCGGTAGTTTGGATTGCTCGGCAAGTTGGCGGGCAGTTGGCTGCGTGCCGCGTTAATTGCCGCCTGGACGTCGCGCGCGGCGGCATCAATATTCCGATTGAGATCAAATTGCAGGGTGATACCAGTTGAGCCCAGTTGACTTGAAGAAGTCATCTGGTTCACGCCGGAAATGCGCCCGAACTGCCTTTCCAACGGAGTTGCCACGGCCGACGCCATGGTCTGCGGATCTGCGCCCGG
>Ga0070706_100004277_pt1 | contig 13847 bp, 15 predicted proteins | sample KBSK5501metaG_FD_65476 | JGI IMG/M metagenome (GOLD analysis project Ga0070706, IMG submission 65476) | Corn, switchgrass and miscanthus rhizosphere microbial communities from Kellogg Biological Station, Michigan, USA - KBS K5-50-1 metaG | ecosystem: Host-associated > Plants > Roots >...
AGGTTCTCGCGGGCCTTGTCCGGCTGGCTCGCGGTGGCGCGCGCCATGCTGAAGTAGGCCTCGCCGATCCAGTACTGGGCGCTGTCGGACAGCGCGGAGTCCGGGAAGCGGCGGAGGAAGTCGCGGAACTCGGTGATCGCGAGCGGGTAGAGCCCTTTGCTGAAATCCAGATACGCGGCCTGGTAGCTCTCCTCCGGAGTGCCCCCGCCGGAGGGGCGGGGAGCGGTCGCGACCGAGCCGGACGGGGCGGGGACCGGGGCCGCGCCAGAGCGCGCGGGCGGAGGAATCGTCGAGCCGCCGCCGCTCGGGGCGGACCGGCCGAGGGCATCGATGCGCTGCGAGAGTTCGTCGAGCCGGGCGGTCAGCCGCGCCACCTCGGCGGAGAGCGAGTCGACGCGCGCGCCGAGGGCGGTGATCTGCTTGCTGCTCTCCGCGTTCTGCTCGCGGGTGCGGCGGTCGAGCTGACCCACCACCGTCTCGGTGTCCCCGCGCCCGCGGTGCACCGCGAGGGTCAGCGAGTTGAGATCCTGACGGAGCTGGGCCACGTCCTGCTGGAGCGCCTGCCCCGACACGTCGGCGCAGCCCGCGGCGGCGAGCATGATCGCGGGCAGGAGTCCCCAAAGCACGAAGGGGAGCCCGAGGCTCCCCTTCGTCGTCTCGTGGTGCACGGGCGGCCGCCCGATGCGGATCAGCGCGCCTTCACCAGGAAGTGCGCCCGGCGGTTCTGGGCCCAGCACGATTCGGTGTGCTCGGTGCAGGTCGGCCGCTCCTTGCCGTAGGAGATGATCGTGATCCGGCTCGCCTGTACGCCCTGGGAGACGAGGTAGTTCATAGTCGCCTTCGCGCGCCGCTCGCCGAGGGCCAGGTTGTACTCGTTCGTGCCGCGCTCGTCGCAGTGGCCCTCGATCAGGACCAGGTTGTCGTTCGACTTCAGCCACGCCGCGTTGGTGTCGAGGGTCTTCGCGTCGCTCTGGCGGATGTCGTATTTGTCGAAGTCGAAGAACACGTCCTTCAGGTTGTCGGTGGCCCGGAACTCACTCGGGGCGGGCGGCTGGCCCGGCGCGGTCGATGGCGCGACGGGCGACGGCGTCATCGAGGGCGAAGGCGTCGTCGACGGGGCGGCGGCGGAGGGTGTCGGCGCACCGGTCGGAGCAGGCGCGGAGGCCGCCGTCGTGGCAGGTCGCTTCGGACAGCCCACCAGGAAGAGCGAGAGAGCGAGCACCGGCACGGCGAGCAGCAGCGCGCTTCCCCGTCGTTGCGCCATGAGTCCAATCCTCCTTGGGTTCTTCGTCGAGTTCGCCGTCGAATTCTTCATATCAACGCGATTTTGGCTACCGAAGCATCCTATCACGGAAGGCGCGGCGACCAAGCGGCACTTGTCGATTCGCCGGGGGTCCGGGGGATGGGCTGCTGCTCGGATCCGTCCGCGAGCATGGTGAACAGCTGGTATCCGCCGGATCGGTTCGACTGGAAGACGAGGTGCCGGCCGTTGGGCGCCCACGAGGCCCCCTCGTTGTTGCCCGGCCCCGCGGTCAGCCTCCGCAGGTTCGATCCGTCCGGGCTCACCGCCCACAGGTCAAAATTTCCCTGCCGCGAGGTGAACACGATCGTGTCGCCCTTCGGCGACCAGCGCGGCTGGGTGTTGAAGCCGGCCTGGGTGAGACGGCGCACGTTGGCGCCCTCCGCGTCCATCACGAACACGTGGGCACCGCCGGCCCGCTCCGACACGAAGGCGATCTCGCGGCCGGTCGGCGACCAGGTGGGCTCGGTGTCGATCCCGCTGTAGCTGGTGAGGCGCCGGAAGGCCCCGGTGGCGAGGTTCAGGACGTACACCTCCGGGTTGCCGTCGCGCGAGAGGGTCATGGCGAGGAAGCGGCCGTCGGGGCTGAACGCGGGCGAACTGTTGATGCCGAGGAAGCCGGCGACCACCTGGACCGGCCGGTTCTCGAAGGGGAACATCCGGTAGAGGTAGGGATACCCGCGCATGTACGACGTGAAGGCGAGCGACCGGGTGTCCGGGCTCCACATGGGCGAGAGGTTGATCGACTTGTTCGACGTCACGTGGGAGGGCCCCGCGCCGTCGTAGTCCATCAAGCTGAGCTCCTTGGCGCCGCCCCCCCCGGTGTTCACGTAGGCGATCTTGGTGTCGGCGATGCCCGGCTCCCCGGTGAACTGCATGACCACCTCGTCGGCGATCTTGTGCGAGAGCCGTCGCGGCTGGTTGGCGGGCATCTCGAACTTCTTGGTCGCGATCAGGCGGTACTCGGGCGAGGTGAGGTCGTAGAGCCGCATCTCGACCTCGGTCCGGTCGCCGCGCAGGCTCACCAGGCCCTGCAGACCGGCGTGGGCCCCCGCCGACGCGAAGTTGGCGAAGCTGGCCCGCACCGCGGCCGGGTCGGTGGTCGGGATCGGCGGCACGTCCGACACCACGCTGAACAGCGCGGAGAAGGTCAGATCCTTCGCGGTGACCTGCGGGAGGCTGCGACTGAGCCCGGCGGTGTCGGTGCCCGTCACCACCGCGAAATTCGGGATCACGATGTTGAGCTTCTTGGCCCCGGTGGCCAGGACGTTGAGCAGCACGTCGGCGCCCTGCGAGCGGGCCGCCGGCGGCGAGGACAGCGCGCCGGCGATCAGCCCCACGAGCACCAGCGCGGCCACGATCCCGAGCGGCCGTCCGGGACGCTTCAGCGAGGAGAATATGTTCATGACTCACCCATGGTCGAATCAGCCTCGACGAAGGTCGAACGTGAAGATGATACGGAGCGAGGGCTTCGACCAGTCGTCGGGCAGCTTCGGAAAGGGGCTCGCGGCCATGACCGCGCGGAGGGCCGCATTGTCATAGTACGAGTTGCCCGAGCTCTTTTGGATGGCCGGCGGCTTGATCGAGCCGTCGCGCTGGATCTCGACGTAGACCTGCGGCTTCTGCTGCGGATCGTTCGGCTGGTTCTGGCGCTGCCACTCCTGCTCGACCTTCTGGAGCACCTGCCGGAGGTACCAGGCGTACGGGAAGTCCGAGACGTCGAGCGTCAGCGCGCCGGTGCCGGTGACCGAGCCGGTGGGAGCGCCGAGCGCCGCGGTCTCGGGCGGGCGGGCGGTCTCGGCGGTCTTCTCGCCCCGCGGGCTTCCGGACGGTGGGGTCGCGAGCGGCGGCAGCTCCTTCTCGCCGGGACGCGGCAGCGCGCTGGTGGTCCGCGGCGGCAGCGGCTTGGCGCTGGGAAGCGACGGGGCGGGGAGGCTCGGCGCCTCGCGGCGCGGGGCCTCGCGGGGCGCGGTGGCGGCCTTCGGCTCGGGGTCGGGCTCGGGCGGGCGCGGCGCGACCGGCGCCTCGCGCCGCACCGGCAGGGCGGGCGCGGCGGGGGCGTTGGGCTGGCCGACCGCGGCCACCATCGGAACGAGGTTCACGACCTGCACCTTCTCGGGCCGCCAGCCGCTCCACATCACGAAGGCGGTCAGGCCGCCGAACACCACCACGTGGCCGATCGCGGAGAACGTGATCGCGGTCAGGGGCAGTCGTGACCGCCGAAGGGCCGGGCCCGCCCGCCTCAGCCCGGGGTCGGGGAGGGGGCCCATGGAGTAGCGACGGGCCGCCATCGTGGAGCTCATCGAGCGCGGGTCGGCTCCGTCACCATACCGAGCTTCTCGATGCCCGAGCGCCGGATGCGATCCATGGTCTCGACCACGAAGCCGTACTGGAGCGCCTGGTCCGCCCGCAGGTAGAGCGTCTTGTCCTGGCGATTCTTGAAGAGATCGCGCAGCGTCTGCTCGAGGGCGCCGAGGGCCACCGGCTTGTCGTTGACGTAGATGGTCTGCTCCTTGGAGAGAGTCAGGACCATCCGCTCCTCGGTCACGGTGGGCTTGCCCGACGTCTTGGGCAGGTTCACGTCGATGCCACGGTACATGAGGGGCGCGGTGAGCATGAAGATCAGGAGGAGCACCAGGGTCACGTCGACCAGCGGGATGATGTTGATCTCGGCGAGCGTGCCCCCGATGTTGTAGCCACCCCCGCCGTTGCCGCCGCTGTCGACCTTAATCGCCATCTTTCACCGCTCGCGCCATCTTGTGCACCGGGCGGGCGAACGCATTCAGCAGATCGAGGGTGAAGCCCTCCATCTCCATCGCCCAGTGCTTGGTGCGGTTCACGAAGAAGTTGTAGCCCATGACCGCGGGGATCGCCGCGCCGAGACCCGCCGCGGTGGCGATGAGGGCCTCCGAGATGCCCGGCGCCACCACCGCGAGGTTGGCCGAGCCCTGCTGCCCGATGCCCTGGAAGGCGGTCATGATGCCCCACACCGTCCCGAAGAGGCCGATGAACGGCGCCGAGCTCGCCACCGTGGCCAGGAAGGGTAGGTACCGCTCCATGCGCGCCACCTCCGCGGAGCCGGCGCGCCGCAGCGCGCGGCTGGAGGCCTCGAGCCGCTCCGCGGGCAGCCCCTCGTCGGCGTCGTCGAGCACGTGGTCCACCATCTCCGCGCTGCCGTACGCGGTGACCAGCTCCTGCCCCGCCGCGACGTAGAGCTGCGCGAGGGGGCTGTCCCGGTGCTTCTTGGCCGCCGCGTAGACCACCGAGAACCGGCGCGCCTCCCGGAAGATCTGGCGGAAGCGAAGCGACTCGCGGCGGATCTTCCGGAACTCCCACCACTTCTCCACGATCAGCGCCCAGCAGATGACCGAGAAGACGGCGAGAAGGAGCAGGATGAGTTTGGCGACGGGACCGGCGCTGAAGACGAGCTCCGCAACGCCGCCGTTGACGTTTCCTGACCCTGGCACTCGGATCTCCTTATGGGGTGGACGGTGAACCACGACCAGCAAAATTGCTTCATTTGATGATACCGGACGATTTTTGAGGGTGTCAACATATTCGCCCGAAAAACGCCTGAAAAGTCGCAGAATTATTGACAGCCTCGGGCGGCCGCCGTATAAGCCTCTCTATGTTCCACTCGCCCGGTGCGATCGCGATCCACGTGGGGCCGATCGCAATCCGCTGGTACGGCGTGCTGATGGCCAGCGCGATGGCCCTCGGCCTCTGGCTCGGTCACCGGGACGCGCGCCGCCGCGGCATCGACCCCGAGAGCCTGCTCAAGGCCGCGGAGCTGGCCCTGCTGGGCGGACTCGCCGGTGCGCGCCTCTACTACGTGCTGTTCAACCTCGACTACTACGGCCAGTTCCCCGGTAAAATCTTCGCCCTCTGGGAGGGCGGGCTCGCCATTCACGGCGGCGTGATCGGCGGCATCCTCGTCGGGGGCGGGTACGCGTGGCGACGGGGACTGCCGGTTCTGCAATATCTCGACATTGCGGCGCCGAGCCTGGCTCTCGGGCAGGCCATCGGGCGATGGGGCAACTTCTTCAACGAGGAGGCGTTCGGGCGCCCCACCGACCTGCCCTGGAAGCTCTTCATCTCGCCCGCGCACCGCCCGCTCCAGTACGCGCAGGCCGAGTACTTCCACCCGACCTTCCTCTACGAGTCGCTCTGGGACCTGCTGGTCTTCGTGGTCCTGCTCGTGGGCCTGCGCGACCGGCTCGAGCGGGCGCCGGGCGCGCTGTTCCTCGCCTACCTCGGGCTCTACTCGGCGGGCCGGCTCTTCACCGAGGGGCTCCGCACCGACGCGCTCATGCTGGGTCCGCTCCGCATCGCCCAGCTCGTGAGCGTGCTCGGGATGGCCGCCGCCGCGATCGGGGTGCCGCTCATGCTGCGGCACCGGCGCCGGCCCGCCTGACCGGCTCCCCTGCCGTCCCGCGTGAAGCGCTACGCGAGCCGCGACGGCCGGGTGCGCCTGCTGGTGGGCGACAGCCGCCGGCTCCCCACGATCCCGACCGGCAGCGTCGGCTGCATCCTGACCTCGCCGCCCTACTGGGTGCGGGGGCGGGGCCGCGTGCGGGCCGAGCGATACGCCCGCGAGCTCGCCACCGGGTTCGGCCGCGAGTGGCGCCGGGTGCTGGCCGACCACGGCGACCTGTGGCTCGTCATCGGCGATCGGCACGACGGCCTCGAGTGGATCGGCATCGACGGCCTCGTGACGCGATGGCTCGGGCGCGTGGGGTTCGCGCTGCAGGCCAAGGGCCTCTGGGCCCAGGTGCGCTCGCGGGAGCGCTGGGACAACCGGGTGAACTATCTGCTGCGCTTCCGGAAGGCGGGGCGCCCGGTCCGTCCCGGGGGCGCCACCCTCTGCTGGATGCTGCCGCTGCCGCGCTCGCATCCGGACAGCCTGTGGGACGCCACGCCGGACCCGGTGCTGCGCGCGCTGCTGGAGATCTCCGCGCGGCGTGGGGCGGTGCTCGATCCGTTCGCGGGCGCGGGCACGGTGGGGCGCATCGCGGTCGCGCTGGGCCGGGAGTGGATCGGAGTGGAGCGGGATCCGCACATGGCGGGCGTGGCGGCCCGCCGACTCCGGCTGCGTCCGGTCAGTCCTTCACCGCGGTGAGGGTCACCGGCCGCCCGTCGCGCAGCACGAGCACCGAGATGGTGCTCCCCCGCGGCAGGGTCCGCAGCCGCGCCTGCAGCGCCTCGTAGGTCTCGGTGCCGATCTCCCGCTCCTGCACGGCCAGGATGATGTCGCCTCCCAGCAGGAACGACTTCCCTTCGATCGAGGCGGGGATGACTCCGGGCCGGAGATCCATGCGGGCCGCCGGCGAGTCGGCCGCCACCTGCTGCACCATGAGCCCGGCCGCCTGGGGCAGGTTGAGCGCGCGGGCGACCTGACCGCTGACGATCAGGCCGCTCATGCCGCTCCAGAACGAGCGCTGCTCGATCAGCAGGCGCCGCGCCATGTTGATCGTGACCACGAACCCCAGCCCCTCGAAGCCGCCCGACTTGGTGATGTTGTGGCTCGCGATCCCGACCACCTCGCCCGCCATGTTGAACATGGGCCCGCCCGAGTTGCCGGGGTTGATGGCGGCGTCGGTCTGGAAGAACTCGGCGAGCGCCATCTCGCTGTAGACGGTGTTGGGCTTGCGGCGGCCGGTGATGTAGCCGACGCTCAGCGTGTGGGCGATGCCGTAGGGCGCCCCGATGATGAAGACCTGGTCGCCGACCTCGGACTTGTCCGAGTTGCCGAACCGGGCCACCTGCGCCTTGGTGGGAACCCGGTCGAGCTGGAGCAGCGAGACGTCGGCCTCCGGCTCGGAGGCGATGACTCGCGCGTTCACCACCTCGCCGCCCAGGAACTCGGCGGTGATCTCGTCGGCGGTCTGCACCACGTGGGAGGCGGTGATCACCTGGCCGTCCGCCGAGATCAGGACGCCCGAGCCCACCTCGTTCACGCGCCCGGACTGACCGGAGCGGTCCACCTCCTTCCAGCGGGCGCGGATGATCACCACGGACGGGTTCACCCGCTTGAAGGTCGCCACCAGGCTCTGGGCCTCCGCGGGCGGGACCGGGAACGGCATCAGCGCGAGCAGGGCCGCCGCGAGCAGTCGCTTCATGGGGTGCCTCCGAGTAGAGAGTGGACGAGCTGCCGGAGCGAGGCCTCGTCGAAGGCGGTGGCCCGTCGCTCCGGCGCGCTCGCCTCGGTCTTGAGCCCGGTCTCGCTCAGGATGACGCAGATGGTGGCATCGGGATCGAGGGCGCGGGCGGCCAGCAGCCGGCGCAGCACCGCGAGGGCCGCCACCCCGGTGGGGCCCGCCCAGATCCCCTCGGTGCGCGCGAGCAGCCGCTGCGTCTCGATGATTTCCTCGTCCTCCGCGTCGCCCGCCAGCCCGCCGGTCTCCTTCAGGATGCGGAGGACCCACTCGCCCTTGCGGCCGGGGTTGCCCGCCGCGAGCCCCTCGGCCACCGTGTAGCCGATCGTCACCGGCGCGAGCGGCCGGCCCTCGCGCCACGCGCGCGCGATGGCGTCGGCCCGGGTCGCCTGGGCCGCGACCATGCGGGGGCGATGGGCGATCCACCCGAGGCGCTCCATCTCCACGAAGCCGCGGTGGGTGGCGATGAACGTCTCGCCCACCGCGACGGGGGCCACCACCACGTCCGGCGGGTTCCAGCCCGACTGCTCCGCGATCTCGTAGGCGAGCGTCTTCTTGCCCTCGTGCTTGTAGGCGTTGCGGGAGGCGCCGCAGTCGAAGAAGAGCCGGTCCTCCACCAGACGGTCCCACAGCAGGATCAGGTCGTCGTACACCCCCTGGTAGAGGATCAGGTCGGAGGCGGTGGCGGTCATGTGCAGGAGCTTGGGCGCGGACGTGCGCGCGTAGGCGAAGATGAGCGAGCGCAGGCCCGCGCGCGCCGAGTAGGCCGCGATCGACGAGCCCGCGTTGCCCGAGCTGACCACCGAGGTGACCGGGAAGCCGAACTGGAGCGCGGCGGCCACCGCGGTGGGGGACGAGCGGTCCTTCACCGTGCCGGTGGGGTTCGAGCCCTCGAACTTCACCTGGAGCCGCCGCACCCCGAGGGCGCGGCCGAGGGTCGGGCAGTCGAGGAGCGGGCTTCCGCCCTCGCCCAGGGTCACGCGGTGGGCCGGATCCGCGATCGGAAGCACCGGGGCGTAGCGCCACAGCCCGCGGCCCTCGAATACCGCGGAGCCGGCGCGGCGCAGGGCCTCCCAGTCGTAGGTCAGTTCGAGCAGCCCCCGGCAGGCCGCGCACTCGAGGCGGTAGTCCAGCGCGAACTCCGCGCCGCACTCGATGCAGCGCAGCGCGGTCGCGAACGAGGGCGGCGTCACCGCAGGGTCGCCAGCATCTCCTCGATGCGGTGGCGCAGGGTGTGCTCGGCGAGGGCCCGCTTGCGCGCGCGCCCGCCGATGTCGCGGGCCTCGTCCGGGTGGGCGAGGTGGTAGGCGAGCTGCCGGCGCAGCTCGGCGAGGTCCCGGTAGACGATGACTTCCTCGCCGGGAGTGAAGAGGGGCGCGAGCTCCTCCTTGGCGTCCACCAGCTGGCAGGCCGCGCCGGCCGCGAGCTCGAAGGCCCGCGTGTTCACGCCCACGATGTCGTTCATCGGATGATGGTGGTTCAGGGAGACGGTGGAGCCGGAGTACACCGCGAGCTTGGCCCGGCCCCACACCGGCCCGCCCGCGACCATCGCGCGGATTTCGGGCGCCTCCACTCGATCCCAGCCCGCGCCCCAGAGCCGGAGCGGTGTGCCGGCCAGCTCCCGCACGAAGCGTTCGCGGTAGGCGTAGGCGCTGCCCACGAAGGAGAGCGGCGCCGCGTAACGCCGCGTCTCCTCCGAGGTGAGCTCGATCGGGTGGTGCATCTCCGGCACGCAGTACATCGGCAGGTAGTGGAGGTTGCGCAAGCCGGCCTGCTCGAGGGCGCGGAGGGCGTAGCGCTCCTTGGTGAAGAAGGCGTCGTAGGCCTCGATGCACTCGAACGGGATCATCCAGAGCGGGTTGTCGGGGAAGAAGTTGAGGAAGCGGGTGTCGATGCGCGCCTTCACCCGCCGCACCAGTCCGGGCGTGACCGGGCCGCCCTTGATCACCAGCACGAAGTCGGGTCGGTAGGCCACGCACGCCCGCTCGAGCCGGCGGAGGATGAAGAGCTGGTAGGTGGCCTTGGTCGAGCGGTTCTTGTAGAGCGGATTGTCGCGACGGTAGGCGAACGTCCGCGCCTCGTGGCCCATGGCCACCAGCTCGTCGCGGAAGTCCATGCCCATGTGTCCGGGCCGGGCGAACGGCAGCACGATCAGCCAGCGCACGGCGGAAAGCGTATCACACCGCGGCCGGCGGTCAGGCGAGGGCGGGGCGGACCTCCTTCGCGATCAGCTCGAGCTCGCGCATGATGTGCCGGTGCGGCATGCCCGGGAAGAAGACCCGGCAGATCAGGTGGGTCATGCCGTACTCGGCCACGAACGGCTTGAGCGCGCGGATGACCTGATCGGGGCCCCCGATGAGGAAGCGGTTCTTCATCAGGGCGTCCAGGTCGGTGGCGATGGAGGTGTCGATGAACGGATGCCGCCAGCCGCCCGCGTACTCCTTCCGGTAGGAGATCATGATGTGCTTCTCGGCCAGCTCGCGCGCCTCGCGATCGGTGTCCGCGATGATCACGTCGCGGGTCAGCGGCCACTCGGTCACCGGCTCCACCCGGCCCGCGGTGCGTCGGTTGGCGAGGAACTGCTGCTTGCCGGCCAGCAGGCGGGCCAGGTCCGCGGTGGGGCCGGGCACCCAGTTGTCGGCCAGGGTAGCCGCACGCCGCAGGGTGATGTCGCCCCAGCCCCCGATCCAGAGCGGCGGGTGCGGTCGGCTCACCGGCCGGGGCTCGAGCCGGCCGTCGACCGAGTAGTAGGTGCCGCGGAAGGCGACCCGATCGCCGGTCCACAGCGCCTTCATGATCGCGAGCTGCTCCTCGAAGCGCGCCCCCCGCTTCTCGAGCTCGGCGCCGTACAGGGCGAACTCGTCGGGCTTGTAGCCGATCGCGATCCCGAGCACGAAGCGGCCGCCCGAGATCACGTCGAGCATCACCGCGTCCTCCGCGAGGCGCACCGGGTGGTAGAACGGGGCCACCAGGATGTCGGTGCCGAGCCGCATGCGAGAGGTCCGGGTCGCGAAGCCGGCGAGCACCGGCAGGGGCGACGGCCAATAGTGGTCGGTGACCGAATGGTGCTCCTCCATCCACACCGAGTCGAAGCCGAGGTCCTCCGCGCGCACCACCTCCTCGAGCGCGTCGCGGTAGTAGTGGCCGCCCTCGATGGGGATGAAGCCGACCTGGACCCCCGCCACCCTAGCGGTCGCTCGCGAGCTTGCCGTTGACGCCCCAGTTGGTCTTCTCGACGTCCTGGAACACCACGTGGACCTGGTCGGCGGTAGTCTTGCCGATCTTCACCATCGCGTCGGTGATGGCGGCCACGATCTCGCGCTTCTGCTGGTCGGTGCGTCCGGCGTACCACTGCACGGTGATGTTGGGCATGGGGCCTCCTGGCTCGGTTGAGGGTTACCTGACTCGCCGCGGGTCGTCGAGGCGGCGGAGGTCGTCGGGAAAGCTCGAGGTGAACGAGTACGACTTGACGACGCCGTCCGCCCCGAAGCGCACGCTGAGGTCCTTGCTCGTCTCGGCGGTGGAGTCGCGCTGGCCGAAGAACCAGCGCCAGGTGGGATCGCCGTTGTCGAAGCCGATCTGCACCGGCTCGCCGAACATGCGGACCAGGCCCCAGCGATCGGTCTTGCCTTTCACGATCCAGCCCTCCTCGGGCGACGGGAAGTCTCGCCCGAACTTGACCGAGACGCAGCCGGTCACCATCGCGAGCACCACGAGAAGGAGCGAGATTCCGACCGCGCGCATGGCGCGCATTATGGGTCGGGGGCCCACATTCGTCAACAACTCGCGGGGCGCGCAACGTGAAGCGAAAGGTGGATCCGCGACCGAGCTCGCTCTCCACCCTGCTTCCGGTGCGGCCGATCGCGCGACCGGGCCGGCGATAGGCGGGGGAGAACGCGCGAGTGGGCAAGGGCATCGCGGACTCTTGGTCCGCGGCGCGGCGCCCGGGCGCGGGCGAGCCACCCGCCTCCCAGCCCGCGTGCTAGGATGACCGCCGTGGAGACCTTCACCGCCGAGGAGCGGGCGGCCCTCGCGCCCTACTTCACCAACCTCGACGGCCCCGTGTTCGCCCTCGTCAACCTGCCCGAGGTGGTCAAGGGCGCCCTCTTCGCGCGCTACTCGCGCTCGGCCAAGTCGCTGCGCCGGCTCTTCCTGGACGAGTTCCTGGATGAAGCGGCGCGACCCGCGGCGGCGGCCTCGATCGGCACCGCGCGCGCCGACCAGCTCTACGAGCGGGTGCTGAGCGAGTACGGCGACGACTCGGTGGCCCAGCTGGGCGGCGTGCACCTGGCCTGCGAGGGCGCATCGAACCTCCTGACCAAGGTGCTCGAGTGGGGGCGCCTCATGGCCTACCTCGAGCAGTCCACCCGCTACGTCCCGTACAGCGATCGCCCGGACGGGCGCTTCCGCTATCACGTGCCGGCGGAGCTGGACGGGCTGCCGCTCCAGGCCCGCTACGTCGAGATCATGGACCGGGCGTTCGAGACCTACGCGCGCTGGATCGAGCCGATGCGCGCGTACTGGATGCGGCGCTTTCCCCCGCCGGCGGGGGAGGGCGACGGCGCCTATCGGATGACCATCCGAGCCAAGGCCCTCGACAGCCTGCGCGGGCTCCTGCCCGCGGCCACGCGCTCGAACGTGGGCATCTTCGGCACCGCCCAGGCCTACGAGGCCCTGCTGCTGCGCATGCGGGCGCACCCGCTCCACGAGATCCGCGACTACGCGGCGCGGATGCTGGTGGAGCTCCGCAAGGTGATCCCCGCGTTCCTCACCCGCCTCGAGCGCCCGGAGCGCGGCGGGGTGTGGGCCCGCTACCTGGAGGAGACGCGCGACCACACCCGGGTGGTGGCCGCCCGGCTCCTCGAAGGCGTAGAGCCGGAGCCGCGGGCCGAGGTGACCCTCACCGACTTCGATCCAGAGGGCGAGGTGAAGGTGGTGGCCGCCGCGCTCTACGCGGCCTCCGCGCTGCCGGACGATCAGCTTCTCGCGATCGCGCGCAAGCTCGACGACGAGTCGCGCGGGCAGGTGCTGGCCGCGTACGTGGGGAAGCGCGAGAACCGGCGCCACCGGCCGGGCCGCGCCTTCGAGCGGACCGCGTACCGCTTCGACGTGCTCACCGACTACGGCGCGTTCCGGGATCTGCAGCGTCACCGGCTGCTGACCCTCGAGTGGCAGCCTCTCACCACCCGGCACGGCCACGTGACGCCCGACGAGCTCGCGGAAGCCGGCGCCCTCGCCGACTGGACCCGCGTGATGGAGGAGTCCGCCGCGCTCCACGAGGCGCTCGCCGCCTCGGTGCCCGTCGCCGCTCCGTACGCGGTGGCGATGGCCTACCGCGTCCGCTTCTACATGGAGCTCAACGCCCGCGAGGCGATGCACATGATCGAGCTGCGCACCGCGCCGCAGGGCCACCCCGCCTACCGTCGCGTCTGCCAGGCGATGCATCAGCTCATCGCGGAGCAGGCCGGGCATCGCGCCCTCGCCCGCGCCATGGGCCACGTCGATCACTCCGGCGCCGAGGGCGGCCGCCTGGACGCCGAGCGCGCCGCGGAGCGCCGCCGGCTCGGCGGCTGAGCTGGGTCCTCGCGCCGGTTGATCCGTCCCGGCGCCGCTATGGGGCGCTCACCAGACCCTGGGACCCGCCGCGAGGGTGTCTGGTGTTTGTCGTGATATCTGCGACGACGTCGCCCGATAGCACCCCAGTTGCCGTCATGAAGGCGCATGACGACCATGGCGACCCGCATCCTGCAGACGGCTATCCTAGCCAGCGCGCTGACGACCGGCTGCGCCACCCAGGGCGCCTATCTCAACGAGGGGCCCACCGCGCTCGGCAAGCCGCCCTACCAGGTGGGGCCGGTCACGGTGGTGATCCGGCCGCAGAGCGAGGTGGAGCTGATCTGCCGCCCGCGGAGTCCGCACGCGGGCACAAGTAGGCTCGCGGTAGTCCCTCTCCCCGCAGCCCGTGCTTGACCCGCCCGAATGTCCGCGGCATACTACCTCGTCGCGATAATTGGTCGACCAATCAAGTATAAATCTGGAGCTTCGAATCTGACTCCCAAGCTCGGGATGGGGCCGCTGCGGCGAGAACAGATCGTGCGGGCCACCATCCGCTGTCTCGCCCGCGACGGCTACGCGGGCCTCACCATGAAGCGCGTGGCCGCGGAGGCCGCGGTGAGCCAGGGCATTCTCCACTACTACTTCCGCGACAAGGCGGCGATGCTCGCCGCCGCCGCCATGCGGGTGACCGCCGATCTCGACCGCCGGGTGGCGGTCCAGGCGCGCGGCGCCCGCACCGCCCGGGCGCGGCTGCGGGCCGTGATCCGCGCCTGCCTCGAGACCGCGGTGGAGAGCCGCGACTTCTGGACCGTGTTCATCGAGTTCTGGGGCGAGGC
>Ga0070706_100004280_pt1 | contig 13838 bp, 9 predicted proteins | sample KBSK5501metaG_FD_65476 | JGI IMG/M metagenome (GOLD analysis project Ga0070706, IMG submission 65476) | Corn, switchgrass and miscanthus rhizosphere microbial communities from Kellogg Biological Station, Michigan, USA - KBS K5-50-1 metaG | ecosystem: Host-associated > Plants > Roots >...
GGAGCCGTCCGGGGACTGGCGCGCCGACCTGCGGGCCATCGCCGGCAGCGCCCGCGACACGCTGCACCGGCACCGGTGGGCGGTGAACTTCATGGGCGGCCGACCGCCGCTGGGACCCAAGTCGCTGCGCAACCTGGAACGCGCGCTGAGCGTGTTCGACGGCCTGGGCCTCGACAAGGCCACCGCGATGACCACCCTGATGGCGGTGAACACCTACGTGCTCGGTGCCGTCCTGCGGGAGATGCAGGAGATGAACGGCGAGCACTACATGGCCGAGGTGTTCGCCGGCCTGTCCGAGGCGGAGAAGCAGGCCCTCATCCGGGAGTTCACCGCGCGCATCCGTGGCGCCGGGCAGTTCCCGCACATGGTCGCCATGATGGCCGCAGGCATCGACCCGGACGCCCCCGAGACCAGGGATGAGCGGTTCGAGTTCGGCCTGGACTGCCTGCTCGACGGCATCGCCGCCCGCCTCCCCCGCGGCGTCGGCACCCCACCGCCCGCACCCTCACCCGCCTGACCCGCACCGGCCCGACCGCAGCCGTCCGCCCGGCGGCCTGCACTAAGTGGCAGGAGCAGGCCGCGGGGCGGAGCCATGCCGGAGCCCGTCAGGGCTCGGTGTGCGAGACCTTGTCCGCCACCGCGGCCTCTCCACCGGGCCGGGCGGAATGTGGCCGGTCAGCGGTACCTACCCCGGCGGTCGCACCAACGCGCACCAGCTCCTCGGTCGGGTACGCCTCCTCGCCGTGCACCGCGACGTCACCGATCTCCAGTTCCGCGTCGGGTATCCGCAGCTTCATGAACAGCCCGATGCCCTTGAGGATGAGGAAGGTGACCAGCGCGTCCCAGACGATGATGGTCAGCGCCGCCCCGGCCTGGACCAGCAACTGGTGCGGGTGCCCGTGGAACAGGCCCGCGGTGGTGACGTTGGGCGACTTGCCGATGCCCAGGTAGACGATCATGCTCGGGTCGGCGAGCAGCCCGACCAGCAGGCCGCCGAGCAGGCCCGCTATCCCGTGCGTATACACCACGCCGAGCGCGTCGTCCACCTTGCTGAACGGCCGCACCTTGGACAGGTAGTTCCAGGCGAACCAGACGATCCCCGAGGTGACCACGCCGATGATGATCGCGCCGACGCCGTTCACGTACCCGGCGGCGGGGGTGATGCCCACCAGCCCGCAGATCATGCCGTTGAGGCCGCCGAGGAACGTGGCCTTCTTCCCCGGGCCGCCGATCATGTCCATGACGATCCAGGTCATCATGGCCACGGCGGCGGCGAGGTTGGTGTTGACGATGGCCGCGGTGGCGTCGGCGCCGGCGAAGTAGGGGTCACCGCCGTTGAACCCGTTCCAGCCGAGCCACAGGATCCCCGCGCCCACGGCCACGAACAGGAGGTTGTTGGGCACCCCGTGCTCGCGGTCCCGCTTGAGCCGGGGGCCGACCACCGCCGCGGCGACGAACCCGGACACGCCCGCCGCTAGATGGATGACGTAGCCGCCGGAGAAGTCCAGCGCGCCGTGCGCCGCCCACCAGCCGCCGCCCCAGAGTAGGAACGCGTTCACCGCGTAGGCGAAGGTGATCCAGAGCGGGACGAAGATCAGCCAGACCTTGAAGCTGATCCGGCCGATCACGCTGCCGATGAAGAGGATCGGGGTGATCGCGGCGAACACGAACTGGAAGTAGACCAGTGACCCCTGCGGGAACCTGAATTTCGGCATCAGCCCGTTCAGTGAGGGGATGTTCGCCTGGGCTTGCTCGCCCGCGGCGCCCACCACGGTTCCCGGCTTGCCGAGGAAGGTGCCGATCCACGGCGACCCGAACCCCATCTTGAAGGCCCACAGGACCCACACGATGAGCACTAGGCAGAACGTGCTGAACACCATCAGCATGGTGTTGACGGCCCATTTTCGCTGCACGAGGCCGCCGTAGAGGACGGCGAGGGCGGGGATGCTCATGAGGCCGACCAGGGTCGCGGCTGTCATCTGCCACGCGTTGTCACCCGAGCTCAGCCACGATGCGTACGGATTCACTGCTTCCTTCCTTTGTGGGCTAGCCCCGAGGGCGGGCCGTCACAACGCCGTGATCCCGGGTGTCCCGGATAGCTCAAACCGGCCGGCCACTTCGGTGTCCGTCAGAACACCTCTTGTCTCCCATGGCCGGGTTTCGGACACATTTCCCGGCCGTTACGCCAAAAGAGCGGTCCAACTACCAGCGCACACGATCGTTTCGTTGATGTTTCGGCCAGTCCGATATCGCCGTCGAGGGACCGACCGATTCCGCAACCGCCCCCCGCACTTCCCGGTTGACCTTCGCCAGGCAACCGCTCCGGCGCCGCGGCGGGCCCGGCAGCCGCGACAAGTCACGTTCAGGTAACGGTGGCCAACGGGGCTTGAGGCGCAGCACCGGAAGAATTACGCTCAGGCCATCGCTCGGTAAGCGCTTACCGCGACCGGCACGACTCCCCTGGCCCGCACGGACCGGGGTGCTCTCGGGCGAGCCGGTAAGCGCTTACCGCAGGTGGAAGTGATCTGGCACGTGAAGGGCCAGCGCCGGTCGGCCGGCGGCTGGGACAGTCAGACCGACCGAGGAGCGCGCCGTGGATGGCAGTGGAGGACCCCCCACCATCTACGACGTCGCGCGCGCCGCGGGTGTGTCCATCGCCTCGGTGTCTCGCGTGCTCAACGGCCACCGCAACCCGCTGCCGGACACCAGGGAACGGGTTGAGCGGGCGGTCGCCGAACTCGGGTTCATCCCCGATGGCGCGGCTCGTGCCTTGAGCGCCCGGTTCAAGGAGGTCGTCGGGGTGGTGATCCGCCGCCCCACGGTCGCCGTGTCCGCGGACGGCATCTTCGAGGACGAGGAGACCAGCCTCCAGTTCCCCGACCTGATCAACCGGGGCATCGAGGTCGCCGCCCAGCGGCGGGACTTCAACCTGCTGATCAGCTCGGTCGGGCTCGACAGCCAGGACGCCCGCCGGATCTTCGGCCTGGCCCGCAAGAGCGACGGGCTGATCCTGCACGACCGGGTGCTGGACCTGGCCGAGGTGGAACGGCTCGGCCGCCAGGTGCCGGTGGTGACCCTGGCGGGCACGCCCACCCCGGCCACGGTGAACGTCAGCGGGGACAACCGGACCGGCATGGCCGAACTGGCCAGGCACCTGGTCCGCGATCACGGCTACCGCAGGCTGGCCTATCTCGACGGGCACGCCGACAGCCCGGACAACCTCGCCCGCAAGGAAGCTTTCGACGAGCAGGTGACCGCGGACGGGGCCGAGTTCATCAGCGGCCCGCAATGGCAGGGCAGCTACACCGCGTTCGGCGGCGCCCGGGTGATCGAGCACCTGCTGGCCAGCGGCGACTCGCTGCCCCAGGCGATCGCCTGCGCGAACGACCAGACCGCGCTCGGCGTCGTCTACGCCCTGATGCGCCACGGCATCGACGTGCCCGGCGGGGTCGCCGTCACCGGCTTCGACGACATCCCCGTGGCGCGCCACCTGCACCCGCAGCTGACCACCGTCCGCCAGCCGATCACCGACCTCGGCGCGTCCGCCTTCGAGACCTTGTACTCGATGATCACCGACCCCGGCCATCCCCGGCACAACGTCGTCCTGCCCACCCGGATGATCCGCAGGGAAAGCTGCGGCTGCCCACCAGAGACAGCGCCGCTCACCGTACGGCAGGCGTGAGGGGTTCCGGCATGCGGATTCTCGGGCGGCGGGTCGTCTTCTACCTGATCACCGCGCTGGCGGCGATCACGGTGGACTTCTTCATCCCGCGGCTGATGCCGGGCAACCCGGTCGAGGCCATCCTGGCCCACCTGCAGGGCCAGATCAGCGCGAGCACCGTCAAGTCGCTCGCGGTCCAGTTCGGCGTGCAGACCAAGCAGGGGCTCCTCGGTCAGTACTTGACCTACCTGAACAACATCCTGCACGGCAACTTCGGAATCTCCACCAGCTACTACCCGTCCACGGTGAGCAGCGTCATCAAGGGCGCGCTGCCGTGGACGCTCGGGCTGGTCGGCGTCGCCACCGTGATCAGCTTCGTCCTCGGCACGCTCGTCGGCGTGCTGGTCGCCTGGCGGCGCGGAAGCTGGCTGGACAACCTGCTGCCCGCCATGACGTTCTTCCAGGCGGCCCCGTACTTCTTCATCGCGTTCCTGGCGCTGGAGTTGTTCGCGGCCAGGCTCGGCTGGTTCCCCACCGGGCGTGCCTACAACCAGCTTGACTTCCCCGCGTTCACCCTCCCCTTCGCCGGCGACGTGCTCAGCCACGCGGTGCTGCCCGCGCTGACGATCGTCGTGTGCTCCGCGGCCGGCTGGATCGTCGGCATGCGCAACGTCATGGTCACCACCATGGACGAGGACTACGTGCTGGTCGCCCAGGCGAAGGGGCTCGGCAAGCGGCGCGTGGTCTGGTACGCGGCGCGGAACGCGGTGCTGCCGAGCGTGGCCGGGTTCTCCCTGGCGATCGGCTTCATCGTGTCCGGGGCGCTGCTCACGGAGATCGTGTTCAGCTACCCGGGCGTGGGCTGGATCTTGCTGCAGGCGGTCAACAACCGCGACTACCCGCTCCTCCAGGGGATCTTCCTCATCATCACGTTTGCCGTCCTGGCCGCGAACCTGGCCGCGGACTTCGTGTACGTCATGCTCGATCCCCGGACCCGCCAGGAGGCCTGAGCATGTCCGCCATGACCGACTTCGGCGCGGCCAGCGCCGACAGCGCCCGCGCCGCGGCGGGACCGCCGGAGCCGGCCGCGGGAGCGGCCCGCCGGAGCCGGGGCCGCCGGGTCCGGCTGCCGAAGTCGCCGAAGATCATTTTCGGCGTGATCACGCTCGGCCTCTTCTTCGTCCTGGCCGTCATCGGCCCGTGGATCGCCCCGTACAGCCCGGGCGCGAGCGTGTCCACCACGAACGGGGTGCCGCAGCCGCCGTCGGCCGCGCACTGGCTCGGCACCACGCAGTTGCAGCAGGACGTGTTCTCCCAGTTGCTCGTGGGCGGGCGGAGCATGCTGGTGGTCGCGTTCTTGTCCGGGGCGGTCGCCACCGTGCTTTCCGTGGTCATCGGGGTGACCGCCGGCTACCTCGCCGGCCTGGCTGACGACCTGCTCTCGATGGTGGCCAACTTCTTCCTGGTACTGCCCGCGCTGCCCCTGCTGATCGTCATATTCGGGTTCCTGCCCGCCTCGAGCGGCAGCAACGACCTGCTGATCGGCCTGATCATCGCGATCACCGGCTGGGCGTGGGGCGCCCGGGTGCTCCGGGCACAGACGCTGTCGCTGCGCAGCCGCGACTACGTGGATTCCGCGCGGCTCGTCGGCGAGCGCACCTGGCGGATCATCGGCTACGAGATCCTGCCCAACCTGATGCCGATCGTCGCCTCCTCGTTCCTGTTCACCGTGCTCTACGCCGTCGGCACCTATACCGCCATGGCCTTCCTGGGGCTGATCAACCCGGAGCACTGGAGCTGGGGCACGATGCTCTTCTGGGCGCAGAGCGCCAACGCCGAGATCAGCGGCTGGTGGTGGTGGTACCTGCCGCCGGGCCTGGCGGTGGCCTTCCTCGGCACCTCGCTGGCGCTGCTCAACTTCGGCGTCGACGAGTTCATCAACCCGCGGCTGCGGGCGGCCGGGCTGACCCGCAAGCGGGTGAAGCGGTACGCCGCGGGGCCGGTGCCGCGCCGGTTCCAGCTCGGGATGACGCCGGTCGTGCGCCTCCGCGACGGGGGGCAGCCGTGATCCGCCGGCGGCGCACCGCGCCGCCCCGCCCGGTCCCGGTGTCGGTTCCCCCGGCGCCGGCCAGGGGCGAGCCGCTGCTGGAGATCAAGGGGCTCCGGGTGGACTACGGAGTCGGTCCGGCGAGGGTGCACGCCGTGGCGGGCGCGGACCTGGTGCTCCACTCGGGTGAGGTGCTCGGCCTGGCCGGGGAGAGCGGCAGCGGCAAGTCCACGCTGGCGTACTCGGCGATCCGCCTGCTGCGGCCGCCGGGCCTGATCGTCGGCGGCGAGGTCCGCTACCACCTCGCGCCCGGGCAGTCCGTGGACCTGCTCGCCGCTGGCGAGGAGCAACTGCGCCGGCTGCGCTGGGCGCACATCGCGGTGGTGCTGCAGAGCGCCATGAACGCGCTCAACCCGGTGCTGCCCATCGGCGCGCAGCTCACCGACGTGCTGCGGGCACACTGGCCGGGGATGGAGCGGGACGCCGAGCAGGCCCGGGCGGCCGAACTGCTGGACCTGGTGGGCATCTCCGCTGACCGGATGTCCGGCTATCCGCACGAGCTGTCCGGCGGCATGCGGCAGCGGGTGATGATCGCCATGGCGCTGGCCCTGGAGCCCCGCATCGTCATCCTGGACGAGCCCACTACCGCCTTGGACGTGGTCACCCAGCGGGAGATCCTCGACGAGCTGATCGCGCTGCGGGAGCGACTCGACTTCGCCGTGCTGTTCATCACCCATGACCTGTCGCTGCTGGTCGAGGTCACCGACTCGATAGCCGTCATGTACGCGGGCCGGATCGTGGAGCGGGCGGCGGCGAGTGCCCTGTTCCGTGCTCCCCGCCACCCCTACACCCTGGGGCTGCTCAGCTCGTTCCCGCCGTTGCACGGCGCGCACCGGAAGATGACCGGAATCCCCGGTTCACCGCCGGACCTGCGGGCGCTGCCGGGCGGCTGCGTCTTCCACCCGCGCTGCGCCTACGCGATGGACCGGTGCCGGACCCAGGCACCGTCCCTGGTGCCGCTGGCCGGCCAGGGCGGCAGGCTGGCCGCCTGCTGGCTGCAGGAACCCGGCGTGCCCGGGCCGCCGGAACTCGCCGCGGCCGAGCCAGGGTCCCCCTTGGTCGCCAGCGCGGCCGCGGACGAGCTGGGGGGTGCGCGATGACCCATCCTGGCCAGGCCGGGGCGGCGCCCGTGCTGCTCGAAGCCCGGCAGCTCACCAAGCACTACCACGTGCACGGGACACGGCGGTCCCGGCGGGGCAGCCGTCTGGCGGTGCGCGCCGTCGAGCAGGTGTCCCTGGCGCTGCCCGCCGACGGCATCACCGCGGTGGTCGGCGAGAGCGGTTCCGGCAAATCCACGCTCGCGCGGATGCTCGCCAGGCTGGCCTCGCCGACCTCGGGCCAGATCCTCCTCGACGGGCGCGAAGTGCCGGCCTCCACCAAGGGCAGGCGCGAGTACACCCGCGACGTGCAGATGGTCCTGCAGGACCCGTTCTCCTCCCTCAACCCCGTTCACGACGTGCGATACCACCTGACCCGGCCGTTGATCGTGCACGGGACGGCCCAGCGCGCGGCCCTGGACGAGGCCATCGCCGACCTGCTGACCCGGGTGGCACTCACCCCGCCGGCCGGGTTCATCGACAAGTACCCGCATGAACTCTCCGGCGGCCAGCGCCAGCGGGTCGCCATCGCGCGGGCCCTCGCCGCGCGGCCCCGGATCCTGCTGGCCGACGAGCCGGTCTCCATGCTGGATGTCTCCATCCGGCTTGGCGTCCTCAACCTGCTCGCCGACCTGCGGAGCCAGAGTCATCTGGCGATCCTGTACATCACCCACGACATCGCCTCGGCCCGCTACCTGGCGGACACGATCATGGTGATGTACGCCGGCCAGCGGGTGGAGTACGGCCCGGCGGCCACGGTGACCGACGAGCCGGCCCACCCTTACACCAGCCTCCTGCTCAACGCGGCCCCCGACCCAGACCGGGCCGGGCCGCCCGTCCTTGCCGCCCGGGGCGCTCCGCCCAGCCTGGTGAGCCCGCCGGGCGGCTGCCGTTTCCATCCACGGTGCCCGTACGCCATGACGGTGTGCGCCGACCGGGTACCACCGGAAACCGAGGTCTCCGCGGGTCACGCCAGCGCCTGCTGGCTGCATGCGACCGGCCTGACGGCCGCGGAATCCCGCCCGCTGGCCGGGCGTGCTGGGGGCCTCGTCCCTTCCCGCGCAGTACCTGACCAGGGAAAGGAGACGTGATGCAGCGGAATACCGGCTAGTGGGCGCCGCTCACAGCGCGCCGCAACACACGACTCGCTTCATCGCGGGCGGCACAGCCCCCGGCCGGCCACCACCCGCCCTACTGACAACGGACCCACCACGGTCGCATACAACAAGGCCGGCGACGAGCCGGCCGGGTACATCGGAGTTTAGGCAATGAAACAAACAATCTTGAAGAGCATGGCAGGCGCCGCCGTTCTCGCTCTCGGCGTCGCGGCTTGCGGCGGCTCGAGTTCCTCGAGTCCATCGGGCTCCACACAGGCCAAGACCGGCCAGCCGCTGGTCATTGAGAGCACGCCGCTCTCGCCTATGACCGACAACTTCAACCCGCTCTCGTCAACGTCCACCGGCTTCCTGACCAACTCGGTCGCGCTGTACAACGAGCCGCTGTACATCTGGAACTACCTCAGGCCCACCGACCCGGGGATCCCGGTGCTCGCGTCCGGCCAGCCCGCGTTCTCCAACGGCGGGAAGACCGTCACGATCCCGGTCCGTTCCGGCGTCAAGTGGAATGACGGCAAGCCGTTCAGCGCCAGCGACGTCGCCTTCACGTTCAACATGATCAAGGCGCACCCGGCCCTGTTCACCTCCGGTGCGCCGGTCGTGACCAGCGCTTCGGCGCCCAGCGCGACGTCGGCGACGCTCAACTTCGCCACGCCCCAGTACGCCAACCTGTTCCTCATCGGCCAGGTCTACATCGAGCCACAGCACGTCTGGTCCACGGTGAGCAACCCGGTCACCTACGCGGACCCCAAGCCGGTCGGGACCGGCCCCTACATGCTGGACAAGTTCTCCCCGCAGGGCTACACGCTCAAGATCAACCCGTTGTTCCGCACCAAGAGCTCCCTGCACGTGCCGGAGATCGACTTCCCGTCCTACAACACCAACGCCAACCTGGTGCCCCCGATCCAGAGCGGCTCGATCGACTGGGCGGGCAACTACGTCTCCGACATCCAGGGCAACTACCTGTCCAAGAGCCCGGAGAATCGCACCTGGCTCTCCGGCGCGCCCTTCTTCAGCGCCAACAACGTGGTGTCGCTGTTCGTCAACACCACCAAGGCGCCGCTGAGCGATCCGGCCGTGCGGCAGGCGATCAGCTACGGGATCAACCGTCAGCAGCTCTCGACGCAGGCCGAGACCGGGTATGAGTTGCCGGCCTCCTCCTCCAGCGGGCTGATGCTGCCTGCCAACAGCGCCTACCAGGATCCGGCGCTGGCCAACAACCTGCCGCCGACCGGCGACGCGACCAAGGTGGCGTCGACCCTCCAGGCCGACGGCTGGGCCAAGGTCAACGGCAAGTGGACCAAGAACGGCAAGACGCTCGCGTTCAAGATCTCCGACCCGATCCCCTACAGCGACTACTACACCGCCGACCAGCTCATCGCGCACCAGCTCAACGCGCTCGGCTTCGACGTGACGGTGGATGGCATCGGAAACCCGAGCGTCTGGGCCGAAGACGTCACCAACGGCACCTTCGACACCACGATCCGCTGGTCAAACCAGGGACCGACGCCTTACGTCTTCTACTCCGGATGGCTGGACAACCGGCTGAGTGCCCCGGTCGGGAAGCCGGCCACCGGCGACTTCGGCCGGTTCTCCGACAACGCGGCCCAGGCGGCGCTGCTCCAGTACGAGGGCACCGGCGACGCCGGCGCGCAGAAGGAGGCCATCACCAAGCTGCAGACCATCATGACCAGCCAGGTGCCGGTCGTCCCGCTGCTGTACGGCGGCGCATGGGCCGAGTTCTCGACCCGCAACTACACCGGATGGCCATCGGCGAGCAACCCGTACATGACGCCGGTGCCGAACACCCCGTACCTGGAGTACACGGTTCTTCAGCTGAAGCCGAAGTCCTGACCAGATGACAACTCAGATGTCCGGGGAGCGCAGCCAGCTGGCTGCGCTCCCCCTTGAGGACAAGATCCGGCTGCTGACCGGTGCGGACAGCTGGCGGATCCCCGGTTGCGACGCCCTCGGGCTGCGCCCGATGATCACCTCGGACGGGCCGTCCGGGGTGCGCGGCACCACCCTGGACGAGAGCAACCCCTCCAGTTGCCTGCCCTGCCCGTCCGCACTCGGCGCCACCTGGGATCCCGGGCTGGTCCGCGAGCTTGCCGCGGCGCTCGGCGCCGAGGCGCGCAGCAAGGGCGTGGACATCTTGCTGGCCCCCACGATCAACCTGATGCGGACCCCGCTCGCCGGGCGGGGCTTCGAGTGCTTCTCCGAAGACCCGGAGCTGACCGCGCGGATCGCGGTCGCCTACGTGACCGGGATCCAGTCGGCCGGGGTCGCGGCCACGGTGAAGCACTACATCGGCAACGACTCGGAAACCGAGCGGTGGACCTACGACGCGCGCATCGCCGAACAGGTCCTCCGCGAGCTGTACCTGGTCCCGTTCGAGGCCTGCGTCCGTGAGGCCGGCGTGGCCGTGGTCATGGCCGCGTACAACGTGGTCAACGGCAGCAGGATGACCGAGCACACCCGGTTGCTGAGGTCCGTGCTCAAGGGTGAGTGGGGCTTCGGCGGGCTGGTCACCTCGGACTGGGACGCCACCCGCAGCACGGTGCCCACCGCGGTGGGCGGGCTGGACCTGGCCATGCCCGGGCCCAACAGGTTCTGGGGCGCGGCGCTGGCTGAGGCGGTCCGGGCCGGGCTGGTGACCGAGGAGATGGTGGACGACAAGGTGGCCCGGCTGCTGGCGGTGGCCCGCCGGGTGGGGGCGCTCAGCCAGGTGCCCCCCGCCGCCGACGGGCACGCCGACGGGCACGCCGATGGGCACGCGGACGGGTACGCCGATGGCAGCGCCGGCGGCGGCAACGGCGCCGCCCGCGGGCGGCCCGCGCTGGTTCCCGCCCCCCTGCTCCGCCGGGCCGTGGCCGCCTCGTTCGTGCTGCTGCACAACGACGGCGCGGTGCTCCCCCTCGACCGGGCCGGCATCCGCCGCGTCGCGGTGATCGGGCCGAATGCGCTGCATCCGGTGATCCAGGGCGGCGGCAGCGCCCGGGTCATCCCGGCGTCCGCCCCGGCGCCGGTCCGGGCGCTGCGGGAGGCCTTCGGCGGCGAGGTCTCGGTGACCGCGGCGCCGGGGTGCCGGACCTGGCGGGGCGTGCCGGATCCGCCGCAGGGCTCGGTCACCGACCCGGTCACCGGCGAGCCGGGCGTGCGGCTGGAGTTCAGCACCGCGGCCGGCGAGGTGTCCGCCAGCGAGCACCGCGCCGCGACGGCGCTCGCCTGGTGGGACGGGCTCCCGCCCGGCGTGGGCTGGGGCAAGAGCGGCGTGATCACGCTCCGCGCCGCGTTCCACGCGGAGACCGGCGGCCCGTACCTGTTCGGCGCGGCGGGCGTGGGACTGCTCACGATCGCCGTGAACGGGACCGTCGCCGCGCAGGGCGAGACCCGGGTGCCCGCCGATCCGGTCGAGACCATGACCCGCCCGGGCGAGATCCGGGGTGAGGTCACCCTGGCCGAAGGCGAGCACGCCGTGGTCTCGGTGGAGTTCCGCCCGGCTGCCGCCTGCCAGGGGCCGGTGGCGCTCCGGCTGGGCATCACGCCCTCGGCGGACGACCAAGCGCTGATGGCGGAGGCGGTGGCCGCGGCCGCGGGCGCGGACCTGGCCATCGTCATGGTTGGCTCGGCGGAGACCTCGGAGAGCGAGGGCTACGACCGGGACACCCTCGCCCTGCCCGGCCGGCAGGACGAGCTGGTCCAGCGGGTCGCCGCCGCCAGCCCGCGCACGGTCGTGGTGGTCAACGCCGGCATGCCGGTGCTGATGCCGTGGGCCAGCCGGGTCGGCGCGGTGATCTTTGCCTGGCTGCCCGGCCAGGCCGTCGGCGAGGCGCTCGCGGACGTACTGCTCGGCCGCACCGAGCCGGGCGGCAGGCTCCCGGTCACCCTGCCGGCGGCCGAGGCCGACTGCCCGGTGCTGCGTGCGCTGCCCCGCGACGGCCGGCTCGACTACGCCGAGGGGCTGCTCATCGGGTACCGCGGCTACGACGCGGCGGGCATCACCCCGATGTTCCCGTTCGGTCATGGGCTGGGCTACACCAGCTGGGACTACGAGTCGGCGGCCGGACCGGCGGTCCCCCTGGCCCCCGGTGCCGATGCCGAGATCCGGGTCCGGGTCCGCAACACCGGGGCGCGGCCGGGCCGTGAGGTGGTCCAGGCCTACATCACCGGCGCGCCGGGGAACGGCGGCCGGCCGGTGCGGGTACTCGGCGCCTTCAGCGGCGTGACGGCCTCGCCGGGCGAGGCGGCCGAGGTCACCCTGCGGGTGCCTGCCCGGGTGTTCGCCGTGTTCGACGAGGAAGCCGGGCAGTGGTCCTGGCCGCAGGGCGAGTTCACCGTGCGGGTCGGGCGGTCCTCGCGCGACCTGCGGCTGTCGCTCACCGTCCGGTCCGGGTAACCCCCTGCGGGCGGTCACGAGGGCGCGACGAGCTCGACCTCGTAGCCGTCCCGGTCCTCCAGGTAGGCCGCGTAGTGGTCGAGGCCGCCCGCATGCGGGTGGCGGTCGCTGAACAGTAGCCGCCACCCGTGCTGCGGCGCCTCGTCGGTGAGCTTGTCCACCTCTTCCCGGGAGGCGACATGGAAGGCCAGATGGTTCATTCCGGGGCGGCACCGGTCGTGACGGCCGGCGACGCGGTCGGGTGACTGCTCCAGGACGATGTAGAGGCCACCCGCACGCCAGCTCTGCCCCTCGGGCCACTGGATGAAGGGCTGGTAGCCCAGCTCGGCCAGTAGCCATCCCCAGCTGGCCTCGGCTCTGGTCAGGTTGGGTACCCAGAGCTCGATGTGATGGATCATCCCCGTGCCAGCATGCTCCACCGAGCCAGAATGCCAGGTTAAGCGGCCGGACGGGACCGTTCATGGGACAAGCGGGGGCAATTGGCTCCCGCTGGCTCCCCGCTCAGCCGGCCAGCTCCGCGACGGCGGCGAGCAACCGGTCCACGTCGGACCGGTCGTTGTAGTGGACCAGGCCCGCGCGGACCGCGCTGCCGCTGTCCCTGATGCCCAGCACCCCGGCCAGTTCCCAGGCGTAGTTGTTCCCGTCCCAGACGTTCACCTTCCGCCCGGCCAGGTGCTCGGCAACCGCGCGCGGGCTCAGCCCGGCGACGTTGAAAAACACCGTAGCGGTGCGGCGGCGGGCGTTCCCGTACGTGGTGACCTTGTCCATCGCGGCCAGCCCGTCCCGCAGCACCGCGAACAGCCGCTGCTCGTGGTCCTGCGCCGCGGCCATCGAGGCCAGCAGCCGCTGCCGCCGGGTCCCGGCCGCCGACGGATCCAGCCCGGCCAGGTGATCCACCGCGGCGGCGGCCCCGGCCAGGTCGGCGAACGGCGGCGTGCCCCACTCAAAGCGGTCCGGCACGTTATCGGGGGCCGGGTCCAGCTTGTCCGGCCGCAACGGCTCAAGCAGCGCGGGGTCGGCGATGACCGCGCCGATATGCGGGCCGGACCACTTGTAGGCGCTGGTGGCGTAGAAATCGGCGCCGAGCGCGGCCATGTCGGTGGGGCCGTGCGGGGTGGCGTGCACCCCGTCCACGTAGCTCAGCGCCCCGGCGGCCCGGGCCTTCGCGGTGATCGCGGCTACGTCGGGGCGGGTGCCGATGATGTTGCTGGCCGCGGTCACCGCCACCAGCCGGGTCCGCCCGGTCAGCAGCGTGTCGTACTGCGCCGGGTCCAGTTCGCCCGACGGCAGGTCCACCTCGGCCCAGCGCACGTCCGCCCCGGCCCGCCGCGCCGCCTGCACCCAGGGCCGGATGTTCGCGTCATGGTCGAGCCGGGACACGATCACCTGGTCGCCCGGTCTCCAGTCCCGGGCCAGGGTGGCGGCGATCCGGTAGGTCAGCGTGGTCATGTTCGGCCCG
>Ga0070706_100004283_pt1 | contig 13831 bp, 10 predicted proteins | sample KBSK5501metaG_FD_65476 | JGI IMG/M metagenome (GOLD analysis project Ga0070706, IMG submission 65476) | Corn, switchgrass and miscanthus rhizosphere microbial communities from Kellogg Biological Station, Michigan, USA - KBS K5-50-1 metaG | ecosystem: Host-associated > Plants > Roots >...
CTGGTGCAAAGCGGCGTAATCATCCCACGTGTCCATGTCGCGCGCAATATAATTCGAATTTACGGCAACGCGTTTTACCTGAGCTTCGCGATCACTAAAGAACGTTTTTAGACCACCGTTAGGGTCGAGGCTCAGTAACTCATCGCGAAACTCGAGATCAATCAAAACCGGGTGTCCGCCGCGTTCGTTCCAGGTGGGTTTAACCAGTCGCGCGCCATGCTTCCATTCGCTAACGAGCGTGGCGACCACTTCAGACGGCACCGCCGCATGGTCTACGGGATTGATGACGACAGCTTGAATTCCTTCAGGCAGCGCGCGAATGCCACAGGCTATAGAGGCGCTCATCTCGCTCTCCGGATCGGGATTGATCGCAAAAACAACCTCGGCGTTCATTAGGTGGGCTTTGAGTTTGCCTCCTCGTGGGCCCCGGCCAAGAACCACGACAAGCGTCTCAACGCCGCCGGCTCGCATATGATCGATGCAGATTTCAATGACGGTTTTTTGACCGAAGGGAAGCAGAGGCTTGAACGCACCCATGCGCTGGGAACGCCCGGCGGCGAGGACTATGGCTGCAACTGCATTGGTCTTAGGTCTTAGGTCTTTGGTCTTTGATTCTATCTTCACGGGAGCAGGTTACTAAGACCAAAGGCCTAAGTCCAAAGACCAAAAACAAAAAATCAATCCATAGAAGTTAGCTCCTGGAGAGCGCGGAGCGTGTACTGCCTCGTCATCTGTTTGCGCCAGTTCATCACGAAGTCAGTATTGTCGAGTGGGCGAGCCTTCACGTAAGCAGCTTCAGCTGCTGCCTGTATGCGATCGTCGTCGAGTGGTTGCCCGATCAGCGCTTCGCCAGCTTCTGTCACTTCAACCGGTGATGGCCCGATACCGCCGAGAACAATGCGAGCGTTTTTAATCGTATCAGCCCGGCCGCTACCGCTCCCGTTATTTGTTTCGTCGACTTGAATCCACGCCGCTACGCCCAGCACGGGGAAATCAAACGCGCCCCGCCGTCGAAGTTTCTGATACGAAGCGCGCCAGCCATTGAGCGGCGGCAAATGAATGTCGACCAATAACTCGTCCGGCCGCTTCTTCAGATAGTCGATTCCGTCGTCATTGTAGAAACCGGCAGCGTCGATCATTCGTTCGCCAAGCGTCGACGCTAAACGAAACTTCGCGCCAATCGCCACCATTACGGGAACTAAATCGGAAGACTGCACTGCCCAGCACTTCGAACTTCCGGGCGCCACCCAGCAAATGTCGCCGTCCTTCTTAAGGCAAAAATTTACGCCTTTGCGCCACTCGTAATTCTGATCGTAGTAGTTGCAGCGCGTATCTAGTAAAAGATTCCCCCCAATCGTTCCCATGTTCCGGAGTATTGGCGTGGAGATCGAGCGTGCAGCATGGGCGATGACTGGGTAGTCGCGGTTAATGAGCGGATGTTCGACGATGTCAGTGAGTATTACCGAAGCGCCAATGCGAATCCCCGACTTGCCGTCACCGGTAATCTGATTCAACTCCGGCACGCGCATCACGGAAATCACGGTCCGCGGCGTTTGCTGGCGACGCTTCATGTTGGGATAGAGATCGGTGCCACCGGCGACAAACTGCCCTTCCGGCCCCGAGCCGGCAATGATCTTCACCGCCTCCGCGATTTCTCGCGGCACGCGGTAGTCAAATTTGGGTAGTCGCATCATGGCCTATTTGCTCACTTGTAGATCTTGGCAATTGCGACCCACCAAATTCATCTTGATCTTGATCACCGGCTGGTCAGGATGCGCTGGGTTTGGAATGACGCGAAAATTCGTGCAGTCAACCAAAAGGTCGAGACTTTCAAGTACCGTTTGGCCGATTATTACCTCGGAACCCAGCACCAACATCTCTTCGGTGGTGCGGCGTCCGATGACGTCAATACCGACCATTTCCGAAACATCAACATCCTCGGAAGAATCATTCGAGTACGTGGCTCTTGTCTTTCTAGCTATCCCGAGTCCCAGATGTTGCACGACCTGGACGGGCAGCACGGAACGAACTGCGCCGGTGTCGACCAAAGCGTTTGCCTCATAAGAGCGAACCTGGTCAGCGGCAAGCAATCCTCGGCGAACCAGCGCCTCTTCAACGCCGTTGGTGAGCTTAACTTTGACTCTTACTTCACCCATTGGTGCTTTTGCATCGTCCGCGTCCCGTTCAGACCAGGAACCGCTGTAACGCCGCGTACGGATTGTGCGGACGTCGTATTGGGAACGCAATTCCTCTTCGCTAGATGTGGTTTTCTTTCTCATGCAAGTTCTCCGGCAAGTACCTAGGAATGCACTGCCACACGCGGCATCTCCTTTCCGTCGCCACCTTCCGCCGGCGTCAGCACACGCAAAGGTTCAGGCCATTCAACTGACGGCACCGCGCCGGGACCAAATCTCCCGTCGCGGCCTTTGGCTTTTTCCTTCAGCGCTTTCAAAACTTTCTCGGGCGTGATCGGTACCTCGTCAATTCTTACGCCCACCGCGTCATACACCGCGTTTGCCACCGCGGGCGGAACCGGCAACAGCGGTCCCTGGCCAACTTCCTTCGCACCATAAGGTCCATTCGGATCCGGATCCTCGATCAGGTAAGTCTTAACATCGCACATCTCCATCGTTGTCGGGCTCTTGTATTCCAGCATCGAAGGAAACTTGTGTACCACGTTACGGTTCGCGCGATAGGTCATCTCTTCCATTAGCGCTTCGCCCAGGCCCATGTAGACGCTGCCTTCAACCTGTCCCATCACCAGCATGGGATTGATCGACTTGCCGATGTCGTGCGCAATCCAAACTCGCTCAACAATCACAATGCCCGTCGCTGGATCTACGTCGACTTCAGCGATCGCTGCCGAGTAGCTATACGCTGGCGAAGGGCCGACGCCTGCGCCTTTGTATTTTCCGGGCGAGCGCGGCGGTGAATAAGAGCCGACCGTGCCGATGGTTCCAAACTTTGATTCCGCCAACACGACGGCCTCGGCGAATGACATTCCAACTTCCGGGTTTTCCACATCGAAAATCCTGCGCTCGGCGAGCGATAAATTCTCAATGGGCACGCTGAGCTTTTCTGCCACAGCCATGACCAGAAGTTCACGCGCGCGTTCTGCGGCTTGAATAGCGGCGTTGCCGGTCATTAGCGTCACACGGCTCGAATAACTGCCGAGATCAACCGGCGTCAGGTCGGTATCTGCGGTGATCACGCGAATGTCGAACGGATCGATGCCGAGCACTTCCGCAACGATGTAAGCTAGAATCGAATCGGAGCCCTGACCAATATCCGTCGAGCCACACATCACGCAAACGCCGCCTTGTCGATCAAGCCGAAGCTGCACGCCTGACTGTGGCATGTTGTTCCAGTAGATCGGCAACCCCGCGCCACAGATGTACGAGCTGCAAGCAATTCCGATTCCTTTGCCGTACGGCAGCTTGCGACTGTTTTCGCTCCAGCCTGAGAATTTGTTTTTCCAGTCAGAGCCGTCAACAATCTTGTCGATGCATTGACCCAGTCCCATGCTGCCGACGCGCAGGTAGTTCGCAGTGACTGTACCGGGTTCGACCAGGTTCTTACGGCGCATTGCGGCCGGGTCGAGTTTCAGTTGTTCGGCAATCTTGTCGAGCTGAACTTCCTGACCAAAACGAGGCTGCGGCGTCCCGTGTCCGCGTTTGGGCCCGCACGGCGGCTTATTGGTAAAAGCGCGCAGGCCCTGGAACTTGTAGCGCGGCACGTCATAGGTAACCGTTTGTAGGGCGCCGGTGTAAAAGGTGCTGGCCACGCCGTAGCTGCCATAGGCGCCGCCGTCGAGGAATGACTGGAAATGCATCCCGGTGATGGCGCCGTCTTTCTTGACTCCAGTCTTGATGTGCATCAACACCGGATGGCGGCCGCGGTGGCAATAGAAGACTTCTTCTCGCGTGAGTGTTACCTTCACCGGCCGGCCCGTCATCATCGAAAGTTTGCAAACGACAACTTCGTGATTAAAGGGATCGCTCTTGCCGCCAAAGCCGCCGCCGTTTGGAGTGGCGATCACGCGAATGTGGCTGGCCGGTAACTCCAGAACTTTTGCGAGCGCGCGATGAACGTAGTGGGGCGTCTGCGTCGCACTCCAGAGCGTCAACTTGCTGTCAGGATCGAAATTGCCGACCGCGGCGTGCTGCTCCAGTGGCAGGTGGGTGTTGCCTTCGTAGAAAAAAGTATCCTCGCGAATTAGATCTGCTTCGGCAAAGCCTTCATCGACATTGCCGAATTCCAGTGAGACTTTCTTGTGAATGTTTCCCTCGTCGCCATATTCGTGAATGCGCGGTTCGTCGATCAGTATCGCTTCTTCGATCGAGGAGATCGTGTTCAAGGGCTCATATTCCACCTCGATGAGGTTCATCGCATCGAACGCCGTGTCCTCATCAACGGCTGCGACCGCTGCAACGGGGTCGCCGATGAAGCGAACCTTATCGATGCATAGAGCATGCTCATCCTGACTGACGGGGAGAATTCCGTAGGAAATAGGCAGGTCTTTGCCGGTGATAATGGCAAATACTCCGGGTAAAGCGGCGGCCTTCGAAATGTCGATGTTCTTAATTAACGCGTGCGGCAGGTGGCTGCGCAGTAGTTTGCAAAACAGCATGCGCGGCAACACGATGTCGTCAGCAAACTTCGTCTGGCCGGTGCACTTCGCACGCGCATCGACCTTACGAAAGGGTTTGCCGACGATGTTGAGCGGCTTACCGTTTTTTGAACCGTTATCAGTCATTCAACTTCCAACTAGTCTCACAGGGTGCCCAGTCTCTCATGTGAAGAAGGGTGGCTTGCCCCCGCTCTTGCTTTTACTTTTGAACAACTTTCGATCAGGAGCGGGGGCAAGCCCGCCTTCCCGACCTGGAGGTTTCCCACTTGAGAGATCACAATCCAACTATCAAACTTACAAACCAAAGACGCTTTCGCGCGGCAGCTCCATTTCTTCGCCACGCATGCGTGCTGCGGCCAGTTCTACTGCCTCGTAGATCTTAATGTAGCCGGTGCAGCGGCAGAGATTGCCGGACAGTGCTTCCTTGATTACTTCGCGCGATGGATTCGGATTCTTCTTTAACAACTCTTCTGCGACCAACAGGAATCCAGGTGAACAGTAGCCGCATTGTGCCGCGCCGAGGTCTGCAAAGGTGTGTTGCAATGGGTGAAGTTCGGTGCCCTCAGCCATCCCCTCGATCGTTTTAACTTTCTGTCCTTCCGCATCCAGGCCCAACATCAAACAGGAAAGAATCGCTCGTCCGTTCACCAATACCGCGCAGGTGCCACACTCGCCGAGCTCACAGCCGTGTTTGGTTCCCATTAAACCCAGATCTTCGCGCAGGACTTCGAGCAGCGTTTTGTGCGGCGCAAACGCCACCTCCGCTGCCTCGCCGTTCAGCGTTAACTGAATGTGGCTCTTCTGCTTGTTTAGATCCGGCATAACTTCAACGTAAGGAGTTTAACAAAAGCAGGGAGGAAACCGCAGGTGTGGAAAGGGGCATGACAAACAGAAGTCAGGAGACAGAATTCAGAAGTTTCAAGGTTTTCCTAATTCTGTCTTCTGTCTCCTGTATTCTGTCTCCTGGCTTCCGCTTTCGTTAGCCCTTTGTTGTGGCCGCATCCTTCTTAGACTTATTCAGCATCGTGTTATCGATCAGGCGCGTCTTGCCAACGTAGGCGGCGACGGCGACCAGCATGGGACGCTCGTCAAGTTTGTCCAGCTTCTCGAGCGTCTCGGCATCGACCACCCTTACGTAATCCACACGTACGCGAGGCTCCGTCTCAATTGTGGCGCGTACACTCTCAGCTATCTTGCCGGCGTGTCGTTCGCCCTTCTTATAAATCTCTTTTGCCTGCTTCAGCGCCCGGTGTATCACAGCTGCCGACTCTTGTTCTTCGGCGTCGAGATAAAGATTGCGTGACGAAATCGCGAGGCCGGAATCCTCGCGCACAGTTGGTGACACGACAATCTCGGTGTCGAAAGCCAAATCCTTAACCATCCGCTTAATAATTACCGCTTGCTGCGCATCCTTCTGACCAAAAAATGCGAAGTCTGGACGAACCGTGTTGAGGAGAATCGCGACCACGGTGGCGACGCCGCGAAAGTGACCGGGGCGGCTTTCACCCTCGAGCAACTTCGAAAGGCCGCCAACATTTACGTAGGTGGAAAAATCCTTCGGGTAAATCTCTTCCGCGGCGGGCGCAAAGATGTAGTCGACGTTGTAGTCGGTGAGAAGCGCAGTGTCTTTGGTCAGATCGCGCGGGTAGTCTTCGTAATCTTCGCTTGGCCCGAACTGGGTAGGGTTTACAAAAACCGACACCACCACGACGTCACACATTCGGCGCGCCTCACGCACGAGACTAAGGTGGCCTTCGTGCAAAGCGCCCATCGTGGGTACCAACCCTATCGTTCTATCCTGCTCGCGGCGAATTTTGCGCGCGACTGAACTCATGCGCTGACGGCGATTGATGATTTCCATGGATTCTTCAAGCTGCGGCCAGCACTATTCGGGCGACGCCTCCAGTTGATGCCTTGGAACAGCTAGCTCTCCTTGCTCTCTCCGGTTGCCAGGTGCAGCTCTTCCGCTGCCTCAGCAGGCAAGGCATACGATTCGTCGTTTGAAGGGTAGGTCCCGTTGCGCACATCATCGGCATAGCGTGTAACAGCATCCGTAATTACTTCATTGAGGTTTGCGTAGGGCCGCACGAAGCGCGCCAGTTTTCCAAACGATAAGCCCAGCATGTCATGTAACACCAATACCTGAATGTCGCACCCGGCGCCCGCGCCTATGCCGATCGTGGGAATGCTGATGCTCTCAGTAATCAAGCTGGCAATTTCGCGTGGCACAACTTCAAGAACGATTGCGAACGCGCCGGCGTCTTCCAGGGCGCGCGCGTCGTCAAGCAACTGGCGCGCGGTAACTGCTGTTTTGCCCTGGACACGATACGCGCCGAGCTTATTGATCGACTGCGGTGTCAAGCCAATATGCCCCATCACGGCAATTTCCTCGTCGACGAGACGCTTTACGAGTTGCACGCGCTTATGTCCGCCTTCGAGTTTAATAGCTTCAGCGCCGCCTTCCTTTACGAGGCGCAGAGCATTCCTCACGGCGTCGTCAGCGCCCGTATGAAACGAACCATAAGGCATATCGGCGACGAGCAAGGCTCGCTGCACCGCGCGGCGAACTGCTTTCAGATGAATCAGAATCTCATCGAGCGTCACCGGCACCGTATTGCCGTAGCCCAACACCACATTGCCGAGGCTGTCGCCGACGAGAATGATGTCGATGCCCGCTTCATCGACAATGCGGGCCGTGGGAAAGTCGTAAGCAGTCAGACAAACCAATCGCTCACCGCGCTGTTTGCTTGCTTTCAGCGATGGGGCGTTTACCTTTTCGGGACGTTCAGGTTTGAGATAAGGCATATTTCACCTCTATGGCACGCTTCGGTAGCGGCCAATTCCGGCACTCTAGATCGGCAATTTCGCCGGAAACTGTTCAGTGCCAAGTATCAGCCAGAACGCAAACCGGGGTCTGCGTTCGCAATTAAAGGATTGGAAATATGTAAGGCCTGTTCGCAAGTGGGCCCATTATAGCGACAAAACGAAAAAAGGGGAAAATGACGTCGCGAATGATCGGCAGGATCCGGCTTGTCAGGAAGGCGGGCGGAGGTTTATTAGTCCGCAAAGCGGACGACTGAGAGTAGCCCAGCGATTCATCGCTGGGATTGTCGGCAAAAACTGAGACGAAGTCCGTGGAGCGGACGGCTGAACAGAGTCGTGAATCAGGCCCTGGCTTCAGCCGTCCGTTTCACGGACTAGGAATCCTTCAGCTTTCGGATCCCAGCAGTGAACTGCGGGCTACTATCATTCGTCCGCTTTGCGGACTGACCAACCTACTTGTTCTGGAATCCCATCGCATTGTACAAGTCCGATGCTAGTCCAATTTGTCTCACGGTATCCAGAGCTTTACTTCGGATCTATCCGTGGTTTCTCGAAGCAACTCGGCCATGGTCCGGTGTATGACAGGGTGCTCAAGGTTAGGGCAAAGCTCAGCCAATGGTACGAGTACAAAGCGGCGGCGATTTAATTGCGGATGCGGCAGCGTAAGACGTTGGTTATTGACCAGATGGTCACCATAGAGAAGTAGGTCAAGATCGATCGTACGCGGTCCCTTGATGGAGTCCCGCGTACGACCCATTAATTGTTCTACTCCCAAGAGCTGCTCCAGCAGTTGTTCAGGCTTGAGAAGTGCTTCTACCCTTAACTCCGCTACCATGTTTAGGAAGATCGGCTGCGGGAAAGTTTCCACCGGCTCGGTTTCGTAGATTTGCGAAAGCCGAGTGACCTCGTGTCCCGCGTCGATCATTCCTCGAATTGCCAGCAGCAAGTTTCCCGCGCGGTCGCCGAGATTGGAGCCAAGACTGACGTAGGCAGTGATTGGGTTGTTGCTGGGCATAAGTGGAATCAGTGGTCAGTGGCCAGTGATCAGTCATTGGCCAATGGGCAGATATAGGTTACATGACAGTAGAAGTTCCGGTTCAGTATAGAATGAAGAGCGCGCGAGGTACGAATTAGAGAACAGATCGCAGAAGGAAGCGTAGTTCTTGCTGTTTGCTGTTTGCTGTTTGCTGTTTACTGGCCACTGACCACTGCACCCCATGACTCAACTCTTGACTCTAGTCTGGCTGAAGTGGTCGCTCTTCCGAAATTCACTCCGTTCATCCAAGGCTGTTGCCAATCGCATCGCGACCGTTTTCGGGATGCTCGCAGCACTGGCGCTCGCACTGCTCGTGGCTCTCGGTATCGGCATTGGCGCCTATCTGCTTACTTCGCCTGATCCGGGCTTAGCCGGAATTAAGCCTCAGGGGGGTGGCGCTGCGGCCCTACCATCGGCGGAATTCATCTTCTTTTCGATCCTGGCGTTGTGTTACCTGCTGTGGTCGACACTGCCGCTCAGCATTGGCAGTAGCCGTCAGTTTGATCCCGGGAATCTTCTGCTTTACCCAGTCAGTTTGCGTAAGCTCTTCGCTTTAGACTTCATCAGCGAGGTTGCCGGTCTCCAATCCGTCTTTGCCATTCCGGCCATTCTAGCGCTCGGCATCGGCGCTGGTCTGGCCCAGGGACACCTTGCCGGCGGCCTTCTGATTGCGCTGGTTGCTGCGGTGTTTGGCATCGCGTTATCAAAATGGATCTCGATTTCGGTCGGCTCATTGATCCGCAAAAGGAGAACCCGTGGCGAGACTCTGCTCGCTTTGTTGGGGGTGATAGCGGGTTTAGGCGGCGCACTGTTTGGTCAAATCGCGCCGGTGCTTTTCCGTCATGCGGAATCAATCACCGCCCTGCGGTGGACGCCACCGGGAGCGATAGCTTACGCGCTAGCTCACGGCTTGCGCACCGGCAACACGATTGGTTATTCACTCGCGTTACTGGCAATCAGTGCCTACACAGCAATCCTGATCGCCACTGCCTATTGGTTGTCGCGTCGCGCCATCCTCGGTGGCGGACGGCCGACTCGCGCGCGTGCGAAATCAAAAGTGCGCGATAGCGGATCGTACACTGGTTGGGAAATCCCGCTGCTGCCGCCCGCGCTCTCCGCCGTCGTTGAAAAGGAGTTGCGTTACCTGATGCGCAATGCGCAGGTACGAACGTTGACCCTCGCTCCGTTGATCCTGCTGGTGGTGAGATTCATGAACCGGCGGCGCTTTGGTCAGAGCAGTCCTTTCGCGACTGAATTTTCGACCTACGGCGAAGGACTGATGGCGACCCTGGGCGTCCTTTATGTGTTCCTGATTCTTGGCGGCCTGTTCAGTAATCAGTTTGCCCTCGATCATGCCGGCATGCGGACGCTGATACTCTCGCCGGTTGATCGCAAGTTTGTTCTGATGGGAAAGAACATCGCCATGTCGACCCTTGCTCTCGTCTTTTCTGGTGGCTTGTTGCTGGTTAATGAACTGGTGTTTCGTGACATCACTTTAAGCGCTCTTCTTTTCACCGCGCTTAGCTTTTCTATCTTCGTCCCGCTGATGTCGGTTGTGGGAAACTCTCTTTCGATTCGTCTGCCGAAGCGTATGAATTTTGGCAAGCGGCTTAACTCTTCTGGCGTTGCCGGACTCCTGATGATACCGACGATTTTGGGACTGACTTTAGCGCCCTTAGCGGCGACTGCGGCCGGGTATGTGGCGCAGAGTTTGTTGATTGAATATGTTACACTCGCCGTTCTGGCAGCGCTTTCGATTACTTTCTATCTGTTCGTGATTGATTCTCAGGGCGACACGCTGCAGCGGCGGGAATTGGAAATACTCGAAGCTGTTAACGATCCGGGAAACAATTGAGACCAGTGGCAAGGCAGTCCTGGAATTTGGGACGATCGGTTTTTTGACTAAACTTACTCCAGAGATGTCTTTTGAATGGAGACATCCGGGCGGGCGACTTTAAGAATCTCAGATTTCAAATTTCAGATCTCGAGCGGAGACTTTGATTTGAGCTTTGAAATTTGAGATCTCAAAAGCAAGCGGCCCCGCCAATACACAAATGGCTCGCAGAAGATTTCGCAGTAACCAGCGACACGAACCCTCCACCGAGCGTTCCTTCCAGGAGTACTACCTCTCGACGCCTGCTCCACAAACCTCGAGGACCGAACTGCTGCGGTTAATCCGGGCCGGTGAAGACACTTTTCTTGAACTGAAGGTCAAGCTCTCAAACTCCGAGAAAATTGCTCAGGAAATCGTCGCGCTCGCCAATACCGGCGGCGGTGTAATTGTCTTTGGGGTGAACGATCAATTGCGGATCGAAGGCGTCGATGATCCTGAGAGCGTCCAGGAAGAACTAGTGCGAATCTGTCGAGAAGATATAGAACCCGCTTTGGTGCCGTTCATCGATCGCATAGCTTTTGACAACGGCCGCCGTGTGGTGGCGCTCGATATAGAAGGGAAGCGTAGACCCTACCGCACCAAGGACGGTCGTTTCTACCTGCGAATTGGATCGGACAAACGAGAGACTACGCGCGAAGAACTGTCGGCGCTGATGGACGAAGCCAGACCAGCTGGGTTTGAAAACATGCCGGTGATTGGGGCTATCACTACCGACATTGATGAGGCGCACCTGTGGAGCTTCCTGCGCGAGTTCGAAGGTGATGCTTTCGACCCTGCGGTCGCCACTGGGTATCCGACGAGCGACGTGCTGGAGCGCGATCTGTTGCTGGCAACGGAGTACGCTGGTGAAGTTGTTCCGACAGTTGCGGGTCTTCTGCTTTTTGGTCGTGATGAACGCGTGAAACAGCTTCTACCGCGCTCAGCGATTACGGCGACAAGGTTTGCCGGCGACTCGTTACAGTCTCCGATGGTTGAGCGCGTTAGTATTACCGGCAATCTGCTCACGCTCTATGAGGCGATATTGCGCTTTGTTGCGCGCTACTCGGATTTGTGGGACACGCGGCCTAAAAGTTTTCCCGCGGGTGAGGTTCCCGATAGCCCAGTGGCGGCACGAGGAAATTACCAGCGCGCCTCTATTTGCGAAGCCATTAGCAATCTACTTGTCCACCGCGATCTGGCGCTCAGAGATCAGTCAACGCGTCTCAATATTTTTGACCACTCGATTGAACTCATCAACCCCCGGCGCACTGCGGGTTTTTCTCCCGTGGCGCAAAAGGCAATCCGATACGGAGTGCCGCAACGCCTGAATCCGCAGTTGGCGGCGATATTTTCCAGCCCCGCTTATGGTTTGAAATTGCCGCAAGGCGGACTGCCAATGCTCTTGCGCGCGAGTCGGCTTTTTTCCAATAGACGTACGGAACTTGTCCCTATCAATGATGAGTTTCGGCTTAGACTTCACAGTACGTGATGGCATACCGCAGCAGAAGAAATTTTCCATTTGTCATTTGACATTTCTCATTTGTCATTTCAGAAAATGCTTCATCCAGACGACGGTCAAATGCCGCGATTCAAGCCACAATCTAAAATGTGTCGAGTATGTAAGCACCAAAATGACAAATGAAAAATGTCAAATGACAAATGGAAAATTTCTCTTCTTCCAGCCAGCTCTAAACGCTCTGCCCCGCCGCATAGCCGCTTGCCCAGGCCCACTGGAAGTTGAAGCCTCCTAGCTGACCGGTAACGTCAACAACTTCACCAATGAAATACAAGCCGGCTACTTTCTTGACCGCCATCGTTTGCGAAGAAAGTTCCGTAGTCGAAATTCCTCCCGCCGTTACTTCCGCCTTCCGGTAGCCTTCGGTTCCCGTCGGCATGATCTCCCACTGATTTAGTTTCATGGCGATTTCAGCAAGTTCGCGTGAGGAGTAGCGTTTCAGCGGTTGTGAAGAAAAGTTTAGCGCGCACCAGGCGAGAACAAACCTTCGCGGCAGAAACTGACTCAGGAAGTTTGCCAGCGTGATCTCTTTGGTTTCATGTTCGCTTAATACTTGGTTGGCGTCCAGGTCCGGCAACAGATTGATAGTTATGCTAATTGTGGGGCGCCAATAAGAAGAGATTTGCAGGATAGCCGGACCGCTCAGACCGCGATGGGTGATCAGAATGTTTTCACGAAACTGCCGGCCATCGCAACTGACCAGGGCATCAAGCGAGATTCCGCTCAACGGTCCCATTTGCCGCAGCGTTTCTCGCGAAAGGGTGAATGGAACCAGCGCCGGCCAGGGCTCGACAATTGTCAGCCCAAACTGCCGAGCCAGACGGTAGCCGAAATCGGTCGCGCCAAGCGGCGCGATCGACAGTCCACCGGTGGCAACGACCAGTGATTCAGAAATGAAGATGTCCTTATCGGTTTCAATCTTGAAATTCGGAGACGACCCGGCCGCTGACGTCCCGCTTACGTTTCGCACCAGCGAACCGCAACAGATCTCGACGCCGGCCTCACGGGCTTCGGTTAGCAGCATTTCAATTATCTCGCGCGAACTGCCATCGCAGAAGAGTTGCCCAAGCTTCTTCTCGTGATAAGCGATGCCGTGCTTCTCTACCAGGGAAACGAAATCCATTGGCGTGTAACGCGCGAGGGCCGACTTGCAAAAATGTGGGTTGTCGGAAATGAAGTTGTCGGCGCTGGTATGGAGGTTGGTGAAATTGCACCGGCCGCCGCCGGATATAGCAATCTTCTTGCCGATGCGGTCGGCATGCTCGAGCACGACTACGTGGCGTCCGCGTTTGCCGGCTTCAATAGCACAGAAGAGGCCCGCCGCTCCGCCGCCAATTACGACGACGTCTTTCTCGATCACAGAAGAAGAGATTTTCCATTTGTCATTTGACATTTCTCATTTGTCATTGGCGCAGAGACCTTCGACGGCTTTGAACTTTGGCTTTGAACGTTGTCTGGATCGTTGTCTTGTTAAGTCCGGACTTTCTGAAATGACAAATGAAAAATCTCCGCTTATCTTCTTGCCTACTGCCTACTGCCTACTGCCTACTGCTTACTCGGCGTTCCGTCCGGCTTCGGCGCGCTGTAAAACTGCCGTGCCTGGATGACGTATTCTTTGTCATCCACAACGCCGTCGCCATTAACATCCACGCTGACTTTTATCTTGTGCTGCTTGCCGTCGTGTACGTCGCCGGGGTTAAAAGCCAGGCTGTACTGGTTGCGCAGGAGCGCATTGATCGTGCTCAAGACGTTAGGCAATTCGCCGGCAAATGTGACCGGGTAATAAGCGCCGCCAGTCTCTTTGGCAAAGGTTCCCAACGTGTTCTTGGCCTGGAGAAACGTCATTCTTCCGGGCATACCGGTGATACTGTCGGTTGGCGGAAGATACATCTCATACTTCTTATAAAAAAGCTCAGCGGTCCCGATTATGTAGATCGGAATACCGGCATTCTG
>Ga0070706_100004284_pt1 | contig 13828 bp, 13 predicted proteins | sample KBSK5501metaG_FD_65476 | JGI IMG/M metagenome (GOLD analysis project Ga0070706, IMG submission 65476) | Corn, switchgrass and miscanthus rhizosphere microbial communities from Kellogg Biological Station, Michigan, USA - KBS K5-50-1 metaG | ecosystem: Host-associated > Plants > Roots >...
GTACTTCCTGTGCTCGTGGTGGGCACGTTATGCGCCGTCGGTTTTCGCTGGTCACGTCCGGCCGCCGCCGTAGCATAGTGGTGTGCGGATCTGGTTGATCAATCCTTACGGTCCCGTTCCGGGCGAGGGATGGCGCGATTATCGATTCACTCTCATGGGCAGAGCGCTGGCCGCCCGCGGACACGACGTGACCTGGTGGACGTCGAATTTTGCGCATCAATCCAAACGCTATCGAAACGCTTCGCACGCGAATGACTTCAAAGTCGAGCTCGTGCCAACGCCATCGTACAAAGCAAACATCGGTCTGGGCCGATTGTGGTTCGAGTTCCAGTTTGCCCGCAGACTGATTGCTCAGGTGCGGTCTGCCAGAGGGCCGGATGTCATCCTTGCCGCGGATCCTCCGCAGTTCAGTGGGTGGGCAGGTCGACGACTCGCCGAAGCGCATCAGGTGCCATTTGTTATCGACTGCCTTGACCTCTGGCCTGAGCTCTTTGTCAACATTGCACCGGCACTCTTTCGGCCGTTCGTCCGGCTGGCAGTCGAGCCTCTATTCGCTCTCAGGCGAAAAAATGTTCGTGCTGCGTCGCTGACCATTACGGTCGCGGATCGTTATCGTGTTCCGCTCGAGCGCGACGGCGCCCGGCGACTCCTCACGATTCCCATCGGAGTCGACCTTTCCAGCTTTCCCGAGCGGCCGAACATTGCGAGCGGTCCATTGAAGGTGGTCTACGCCGGCACACTGGGCGTAGCGTACGATCTGATGACCGTTCTCGAGGCGTTCGATATGTTGCAGCGCGACGGCATCGCAATTGACCTGATCGTTGCAGGGCAGGGTCCACTCGAGCAACGTCTTCGCGCCACGGCGAAGGACATGAAGCTCGAGAACGTGCACTTCATCGGTGCCCTAGCAGCCAGCGAGTTAGATCGGGTGTACAGATCTGCCGGCGTTGGGCTGGCACCGTATACCCGAGCATCGACTGTGGCGGCTCCGGTGAAGATTTTCGATTACCTCGCCGCCGGTCTGCCGATCGTGACATCGCTTCAACACGATCTTGGCGGCGCCGCCATGCGCTACGAAGCTGGTGATCCGGATTCATTGCGAGATGTTCTGTCCACGCTGGCCGATCACCGCGATCGTCTGCAGGAGATGTCGACGGCTGCGATCGCGCTCCGACCGCAGTTCGATGCGCGCGTTCTCTATGATCGGTTGGCTGCTGAGATCGAGGCAGTCACGGTCCGATGAACGTCCGGCCGATGGAAAGCAGCGATCTGCCGGGTGTGGTCAAGACCCATCTGGAGGCCTTTCCTCAGTTTTTTCTGTCCTCTCTTGGCCCTCGATTTCTTCACCATTTCTATGCCGCGATCCTCGGCGATCCCACGGGCATTGCAATGGTGGCCACAGAGAATGGAGCTGTGGTCGGCTTTGTCGCGGGAACCTCGCAGCCCACCGGTTTTTACCGGCGTTTTCTTTTTCGCCGATTCGTCTCCGTGTCTCTATCGTTGTTCTCACCGCCGGTCACGAAACCCAAGACGCTGTTCGCGGTCGTCCGTCGGGCTCTGCGGCGAACGACGGGCGTGCGTGTTCCCCGCGCCGCCGAGTTGATGTCGCTCGCAGTCGCGCCGGCGTATCAGAATCGAGGGATCGGCCGCGGCCTGACCACCGCGTTTGTGAGCGCGACCAGGGACAGAGGTAGCCGCGCGGTGTGGTTGACCACCGATGCGTTTGACAATGAGCGTGTCATGCACTTTTACGAAAACGCCGGCTTCGAGCGCACGCGAACTTTCACAAATTCGGAAGGCCGTGTAATGCATCAGTACATGAAGCGCGAACCGGAGTTCGTTGCTTTTGCGCGGCCGGATGTCGGAGATGAAGAGATCGAAGCCCTCCGCAAAGTCATTACATCGGGATGGTTGACGACCGGCGAGCGCGTCCATGAATTCGAGCGGCAATTTGCGGCCGCCGTGGGCGCGAAACGCGCGGTGGCCTTGAACTCCGGAACGGCCGCACTGCACCTGGCGTTGGACGCCATCGGACTGCAACCGGGCGATGAAGTCATTATCCCGGATTACACATTCACCTCCACCGCTGAAGTGGTCTTGTACTTCAATGCCCGGCCCGTCATTGTCGATGTCGATGCCCGCACGCTGAACATGGATCCGCTCGCATTTGAAAAAGCGATCACGCCGCGCACGAAGGCGGTCATCCCCGTGCATTTCGGCGGCTTGTCCGCTGATCTCGATGCAATCTGTGGCATCGCGAAACGCAATGGATTGGCGGTCATTGAAGACGCGGCGCACGCGTTTCCCACGCGTTATCGGGGCCGGACGATTGGCAATACCGACGGCATGGCCTGTTTCAGCTTCTATGCGACGAAGACCATTACGACAGGTGAGGGAGGCATGCTCTGCACGAATTCAGATCAATACGCAGATCACGCCCGCATTATGTCGCTGCATGGAATCAACCGGGACGCCTGGAGCCGATACCGAACTGAGGGATCTTGGTTTTACGAAGTTATAGCCACCGGCTACAAGTACAACATGACCGACATTGCCGGAGCTGTGGGCCTGACACAGTTGGCCAAGGCGGAGCGGATGCACCAGCGACGCCAGGAAATTGCCGGGCGCTACAATGCATCGCTGCCGGCGGACGTCCTGGAATTGCCCGCGTATGATGCGATCGGCGACCACGCGTGGCATTTATATGCCGTAAGGCTGAATCTTGAACAATTGAAGATCAGCCGAGAAAGTTTCATCGACGAGCTGCGACATGCCGGTGTCGGCAGCAGCGTGCACTTCATTCCTCTTCATCTGCATCCGGTTTATCGCAACGCGCTGAACCATGCTGAAAACGACTTTCCGGTCAGCGTCTCTCAGTTCCGCCGTGAGATCTCCCTGCCGATCTACTCCGCGATGTCCGACGACGATGTCGACAGCGTCATCGACGCAGTATTGAGCGTCACGAAGAGGTTTCACGTGTGAGGCGTGTCTTCGATTGCACAGTCGCGCTTCTTGGGCTGCTGCTTCTCTCGCCAGTTCTGGTAGTAGTCGCGCTGGGAGTCAAGCTGACTTCTGACGGGCCCATTCTCTATCGAGCCCGGCGCGTCGGGCTCAGGCGTACCTCCTTTGTTTTGTATAAATTCCGTACGATGACCCATGGTGCGCAGGGACCTGCGATTACGCCTCAGAGAGATGCCCGAATCACGCGTTTCGGGGCCTTCCTCAGGCGCACGAAAATCGATGAGCTCCCGCAGTTGCTGAATGTGATTCGCGGCGACATGGCGTTGGTGGGTCCTCGGCCCGAAGACGAGGCTTACGTCCAGTATTACAGTGCGAACGAATTGCGCGTTCTCGATGTTCGACCTGGCATCACCAGTCCGATGTCATTACAGTTTCGGCGCGAAGAAGAGCTCCTGCATGGTGTCGACTGGCATGACAGATACATCAATGTCATTCTCCACGACAAGCTGCGGGGAGAACTCGAGTACCTGCAGCGAAGGACTTTCTGTTCCGATCTCGCTGTATTGCTTCGAACGCTGAGACCTCTGTGACTAGATGCCGAGGAGGTAGGGATATCGCTTGCGAAGCAGGTCAGTGAGCTCCGACCTGACGTCGTCCGGCAAATCGCTCAAGTACGCTCGACTGAAGCGCACCGCCGTCAGCAGGTCGGCGACCGCCGCTGGCCGCTGCTTCAGCTCCAGCTCTACGACGCCGAGGTTGTAGTAAAGCTCGGGGCGGCGATCGTAAGAGAGCGCGAGCCGGTACATCGCCGCGGCGTCTTCCAAACGGCCGAGGGAGCGATAATTTGCGGCTGCCAGCATGTAAAGATTCACATTCGACGTTCGTGCCGTAAGACATGGCGCGAGCCGATCGAGATTTGCATGCGCGATGGATGCTGCCGAGTATGGGTTGGACTGGCTCATCTCGAGCGCCCGCAGAGTCGACCGCTCCGCTCGCTGGGCGATCCCATCACACACAAGGGGTTCGTAAAACCATTCGCGAAACGCCAACGTCCACACCGCAATCGAGCCGACAGCCAGGACTGCGATTGCCGCGCGCCAACCGACCATGTGTTTTCCGAAGGAAAAACGCATTACCGGGTGGACTTCCGCCACTTCGCTCCAGGAAATGCAGAGCGCCGCGGCGTACAGAATTCCGATCGTCACAGCGGTCAGATGCAGCGGAAAGTGCGCGAGCGCGAGGACAGCAATCGAGACAACAAGCGGCAGTGCGAGGATTCGCGCCAGGTTTTCACGTTGATCCATTCCCTCCCGGCGGTGCCGCAACGAAACTGCCACCACAACACAGAGAGCGATCGCGAAAATCGCGTAGCCGACGATTCCACCCTCCGCCGCAATCTGCAGATGATCGTTGTGCACCTCGGCGAAATTGAACAAATGGCTGTAGGCCCTGGCGAGCTCCGGATGACGCGCTTCCACCGCAAGTTTGTACGGGTAATATTCCCAGCGGAAGGCACCCGGCCCGACGCCGACGATGGGGTGGTCAGCGAACATACTGGCCGCAGCCAGAAATGGTGTCACGCGTCCGGAGAAGGCGGTTGCGTAGTCGTGCGACCGAATCGCCGTCACTACCTCCGTCAAGCGCGATCGTAGCGGTGCGAAGCCGAGGACGACGGCAATGGCACCGACCGCGGTAAGAGCGCCGAAAATCAAGCCGGTGCGCCATGAACGCATGAATCCCAGCACCAGGAGGCCGGCTGCGCAGGCAGCCATGGGGGTAAGAGTTCCTGTGGCGATGCCCGCCAGCAACAGCAGTGCTGCCACTCCCCACAGCATGCGAAGTCTGACGTCTGTCAAAAAGAGAGCGGCAGCGACGATGGCCGGAACGACGAAAAAGCTTCCAACGTCGTCAGGATTTCCAATCAGCGCCGTGTAACGAAAGTGCTCGGGAACTGACTCCTCGAAGCGGATCGGGTTCCAGATGTGAAAACGCTGTAGCAGAAAAACGGCGGCGTTAATGATCGCCGGGACCAGCAGCCACGCCATCACTACCGGCGAGCGATCGCGACCGAGCCAGTCGACGGCGCAGGCAAAGACCGCAGCGCTCGCGATCCAGGTCAGCGACGCGAAACTCACGGCGCGATTTGAGGAAAGAAAACAGGCCATGGACGTCCACAGGACCGCAGCCCCTGCGATTGCGGGCACCGTTCGCAGGTTCAAGGGGGCCATGCCATCTCGCCGGAAAACAAATGAAATGGCCCAGCCGGCAGCGATCAGAATCGCGAGCGCCACGAAGACGGTGTCCTTGGGGAGCCGCAAGGCATCGTGACCGGAAGTAGCGACGATGCAGGGCACCACCGTCACCCCGATGAGCACCAGCAGCCAAATGGCGGCGGAGGCCACAGGCTTCGAACGGCGGCTGGCGCTAATCACAGTCAGTTGTCGACGCGCGTGGCGTGCAGCCGCGCCACCGGAACCGCGGCCGGATAAGCGGCTGGAATCTCGCGTTCGGCGGGGTATTCGGGGATGAGCTCCTGCAGGACGCGATTGACGGCCTCTGAATTCATCGCCACCGCCGCACCCAGGCGCTGGAGCCAATCGCGGACGATAGTAGCCGATGGCTGACGCACCGCCACCATCATGACCTGGGGGTGCTCGGTTGCATGAAGCGAGTCACCTTCGGCGGTCACCTCTTCGTGGAGCTTCTCTCCGGGTCGAAGTCCCGTATAGACGATCGGGATTTCGTCGACGCTGTGGTGAGACAACTGGATCATGTCTCGCGCCAGATCTTCGATCCGAATGGGCTCGCCCATGTCCAGCATGTAGACGTTTCCGGACTGACCGATGGCTGCCGTCTGCAGGACCAGCGAGATCGCTTCCGAGGACCGAATGAAATAGCGAGTAGCCTCCGGATGGGTAATCGTCACGGGTCCGCCGGCTGCAATCTGCTCGAGGAATAGCGGGACGACGCTTCCAGACGACCCGATCACATTGCCGAAGCGGACAACCATGACACTCATGTCGGCGGTATTCACCATGTCCAGCAGGCTGACTTCCGCGGCGCGCTTGCTTGCTCCCAGGACGCTTGTCGGGTTGACAGCTTTGTCGGTGGAGATGAACACAAATCGCTCGACACCGGCGGCGGCGCACTGTTCCGCGAATCGTCGCGCCACCAGACAGTTGTTCCGCACGTACTCGACCGGATTCTGCTCACCGAGAGGAACATGCTTGTGAGCGGCCGCGTGAACCACGAGATTCGGTTGAATGGTGGTCAGCAGCGGCCCGACGTTGGCACAATCCACAAGGTGCGGGTGCACGGTTCCCTTCGCCCAACCAACCTCCTGCTCCAGCCGCCGAAAGCATTGATACAGAGCGATCTCGGAATGCTCGATCAGATGAAGCTCCGCAGGAGCGTGCTTAACAATCTGAAGGGCAAGCTCCGCCCCGATGCTGCCGCCGGCGCCTGTTACTACGACTCGCGCGTCGCGGAGGAGGTCACGGACCTTCTCGTCGGCCATTTGAATTTGTTCACGTCGCAGTAGATCGTCGACGTTTACCGGACGGAGATGAGTGACCTGGACTTTTCCGCTGACCAGTTGATCGATTCCGGGAACGGTGCGGAAGGGAAGCCCCGCGTCGCGCAAGTGATGAATGATTTCACGGATCCGGCGTCCACTGGCGCTCGGGATTGCAAGAAGGACTTCGTCGGCGTTCGTATCGGACGCGATCTTGGCGACCTCTGCAATCGGGCCGCGGACCTCGACTCCGCGGATATGGGAGTGCCATTTAGCCCGCTGGTCGTCGACAAAGGCGATAATTTTCATCCCGAGCTGCGGCCGATGCTGAAGCTCGCGCGCCAGAGCTTCCCCGGCATCGCCGGCGCCGATGATCAGGATTCGCTTTGACGCGTGCGGTTCATCCTTGCGGGTAAGGTCCTTTGCAATTCGAACGAACACGCGTGCCGCGAAGAGGGCCAGAAGCGTAAAGGCCCAATCGATGAGCAGAACCGCTCTCGAGACACCGAAAAGCGGCTGAAAATGAACTGCCTTTCCGACATACCAGATCAGGAACAAGACTGCCACCGAGGAGGTGACACCGGCAGCCAGCCGGACGACGTCTGATGTTCCGACATATCGCCACCAACCGCGATAGAAACCGAAAGCCGCTGCCACCGCCAGTTGCACGAGAACTGCGTAGGGCAAGCTGGCCCGCATGACCACGGCGTATGGCTGCGGCATTGAAAAATCGAATCGCACCAGCCACGCGAAGACGTAGCAGGCAGTGAAGACGGACGCGTGGAAGGCCAGCAGGACGAAGACCCGGCCGATCGTGATACGGCGCAGAAGGGCATCGAGAAGGGAGCTATCTTTCTTCATTACAAGGGGAAGCGTGGCCATTATAAAGGCGTTATTGAACAGAACAATAAGTTTTCTTGGGCCGCATGAATAACGCCACGCCGATCAAGTCCTTCTCCCGCGATGAGCTTTTGCACTTCGTGAAAGAGAACGTCCGCAACCTCCTCGAGGATGAGGCCCTGGCGGTGTTCGAGAATCCGTATGTCACGCCGGCGATCTGCCAATCGATCGCCCAGACTCAGCGGTTGACCGGATTCTATTCCGTACGGTTGCGGCTGGTTGCCCACAAACAAACGCCACAGGCGCATTCGGTCAAGCTGATTCACTACCTTCACTGGACCGATCTGGTCCGGCTGTCGGTCGACGTGAAGGTCAGTGCGCCTGTTCGCCGCGCGATCGACACGATCCTCGTCAACCGCGTTGACAAGCTGACCCTCGGTGAGCGAATCACGTCCGCCAAACGGTGCAGCTATGCGCTGATCAAAGCGTTTCTCTTCGATCCGGATCCGAAGGTCTTCGAGGCCCTCCTGGTCAACCAGCGTGTGCGCGAGGATGATCTTCTCGTGGTCGCCAACAGTGATCGCTCTTCACCCGCGCAACTGCAGTTGCTGGCGGCCGACATCAAGTGGTCGTATCGGTATGCCATTCGTAAGGCCCTGGTGATGAATCCCCTGACGCCGCGCTCTTCGGCAGCCTCTCTGCTGCGCTCTTTGACCGCCCGCGATCTGAGGATGATCCACGACCACCCGGGAACCTCCGTGTACGTCCGCCGCTGCATTGAGACCCTCCATCCCGCGGATTACAATCTTGCCCCCCATGCCTGAGCAGACCCCGCAGCCGTACTCCGAGCTCGCGTCGTTTGGTGAGGAGTTGCGGCGTGAGAGGGAGATTCGCGGCATTTCCCTGAAGGAAATCGCCGATGCCACCAAGATCAGCAAGCGTTTTCTGGAGGCCATCGAGCGCAACGATCACAACACGCTGCCCGCTCCGGTCTTCACCCGCGGCTTCATCCGCGAATACTCCCGCTACCTGGGCCTCAATTGCGACGAAATCGTCAATCGCTATAACTATGCCGCCGCCGGCGACGATCGCATTGAAAAATCGCCGCACCTCGAGCGTCTGGCGCACCGCGAGCCGCCCGACAAAAAAGGCATCCCCCCTCCGTATGCGCGCATCGACCGCAACGTCTACGTTCTAATCTTGATCATCGCGGCGCTTGCGGCCACGATGTACATCGCGTTCCGGCACAAACGCGCGCTGGCCGAAGCGGCGCGGATCGAATCGGCGATCGCTCCTACACGGCCGCGTCTAACGCCATTGAAAACCGCCGCCGAGGCCGGCGGCGCTCCACGGGGGGTCAAAGAGCCGATGCGGCTGACCATCGATGTCGACCACGCTTCCGTCGTCACACTCGATGCCGATGGCAAGGAAGTCATCAACGAGACTTTGCGCCGCGGCGAGCATCGCGTCGTCGAAGCGATCGACTCCTTTCATTTTCGGACGGTCGGCAACGCGGGCGGAGTCCATCTAACCCTGAACAACATTCCATTGCAGCCGTTAGGCCGTGAAGGCGAAGTGATCCACGATCGCGTTTTCGGCCGCGGAGATCTCCGGACAACCGAATGAGCAGCGCCACTCCCACGGAACTCAGCGCCGGCGTGGTCATCGCACGCATTGAAGCAGGCGGCTATCCGCGCGACGTGGTGGCCACCATCGCGCGCGGATTTCTTCCGCTGGCTCAGGAAGATCTCATCGCGGTGCTCTCTTTTCTCGCGCTTTCTTCGGACACAGAGATCGCGCAACTGGCGCACGACGCACTGAAAGATGTTCCGCTTCGCAGCATTCTGGCATTCGCCGCCAACGAAGAGTCCTCTCCCGACTATCTCAGCCTCCTCGTCCGCGCCACCGAAGATGCCTCGGTGCTGGAGGCGCTGATTCGAAATCGAAGCGTGCCGGATGCCCAAATCGTCGAGCTGGCCGCGCGCGCCGATCCTCACGTGCAGGAGGTCATCGTCATCAATCAACTGCGCATCCTGCGCGCGCCGCAGATTCTCGATGCCCTGCTCGCCAATCCCCGGCTGTCGGCGGAAGCGCGCCGCCGGGCGCTGGAAACGCGCGAGGAATTCTTCGACAAGAAAGCCCGGCTCGAAAGACTCGCCGAGGAGGAAGCCGCCGAATTTCTCGATAACCAGGAGATTCAGGATCTCCTCGAGAAAGCGCAGGCCGAGGACGCGGCTGGTGTCCCGCCGGTCGCTGTGGAGCTGAGCGAAGCGGAGAAGAAGGATTCGTCCAAGCTGACGATCTTTCAACAAATCCTGAACATGAGCGTAGGGGAGAAAGTCCAGCAGGCATTCAAGGGCGGAAAGACATGGCGCACGATCCTCATCCGGGACCGCAACAAGCTGGTCTGCAGCGCGGTCATGCGCAACCCCCGGATGAGCGAGAGTGAGGCCGAGGGCATCGCCGGCATGCGCAACGTGGACGACGAGGTTCTTCGTCTCGTCTCCACCCGTCGGGACTGGATGTCGAAATACAACATCGTTATTGCACTGGCGCGCAATCCCAAGGTGCCCATAGGAGTTGTCGTCCCCTTGATCAATCGTTTAACCTTACGAGATTTGAAAATGTTGAAGGACGACAAGGGGGTCAGTGAAGTCGTCCGCTCCATGTCTCGCAAGCTCTTCCAGCAGCGGAGCAAAAAGTCCTGAATGAAAATCAACTACTACGATGTGCTCGGCGTCGATCGGTCGGCCTCCGAGGAGGACATTCGGGAACGTTTCCGCAAGATGGCTCGGGAGAATCATCCCGACCGCGTCAAGGGAATTGACAAGGCCGAAGCGGAGCGAAAGTTCCAGACGCTCACCGAAGCCGTGAACATCCTGACCAATCCGGCAAAGCGCAAGCAGCACGATGCCGAGCTGAGCGCCGGCATCAGCAAGACCTCCGCGGATTTCGGCCAGGTCGCGAAAGTCTACATGTCCAAGGGAGTGAAAGCCTTCAAGGAAGGAGATATCCGCGCCGCCTACGAAAACTTCGACATGGCCGTCAAACACAATCCGAATGACGCCAAGGCTTTTCACTATCTGGCCCTCTCCGCGAGCCGGATTCCCGCCTACCAGAGGCAGGCAGTCCAGGCGATTGAGAGCGCCGTTCAACGCGAGCCGGTGAATGCGACGTATCTCAAAGATGCGGGATTGATCTGCAAGCGTGCGGGTCTGGTGGCCAAGGCGGAACGCTATCTGAACGAAGCGCTCAAATGGGATCCCACCGATTTGGAAATCCAGACGGCACTGGCGGACCTGCGTCAGAGCAAGGGCGTGACAGCCTCGAAGAAGGGCTGATCGCGGATGCAGGTGAAGTCATTCGGGTTTACCCACGTCGGGCGGCAGAGACAACACAACGAAGATTCCTTCCTCGTCGAGGACAAGGCGAAGCTGTACCTGGTCGCCGACGGCATGGGCGGACACGCGGCCGGAGAAATCGCGTCGCGCATCGCGGTGGATTCGATCTCCGAGTTCATCCTGCACACCAAAGAGGATGACGGCACCTGGCCGCACGCCTACGACGAGCAGTTTCGCCGCTCGACCAACCGGCTGATGGCCGCCGTGCGGATGGCGAACACGCGCGTCCTCGAAGCGATGCGCAAAGATGCCCGGCTCCGCGGCATGGGGACGACGGTGGTGGCCTGCCTGGCCGACGACGACATGATGTCGTTCGCGCACGTCGGCGACTCCCGCGCCTACCTCATCCGGGAAGGTCAACTGTCGCGCATCACCAATGATCACTCGTGGGTCTTCGAACAGGTGCAAGCCGGAATGCTCACCGAAGCGGAGGCCGAGAAACATCCTTTGCGCAACGTCATCACCCGGGCCCTCGGCGGCGCTCTGTCGGTGAACCCCGATGCGGCCGAAGTGGAAGCGCGGCCCGGCGACGTTTATCTGTTGTGCTCGGATGGGCTCACTGGCATGGTTCCGGAAGATGAGATCCTTCGGGTGGTGACGGAAAACGAAGACGACATCGAAAAGGCGTGCAAGACGCTGATCGATACCGCCAATGAACGGGGCGGACTCGATAACGTCACCGCGATCCTGGTTAAGACTATTTAATATATATGAATATTCGCATTGATTATTGCGGCGTTTGAAACTACCTTCCTCGAGCCTCCAGTTTGGCGGCTGAAATCAAGAAAGAGCTGGGAGTGGACAGCCAGCTCGTGCGCGGCGGCGGCGGGATTTTCGACGTCACCGTCGACAGCAAGCGGATTTTCTCGAAGCATGACACCGGGCGGTTTCCGACCGAGAAGGAAATCCTGGAGCAGCTCCGCGCCCTGCGCCTGTAGACTCTCCCTGTGCATCAGGACATCCAGGATCTTCAGGGAAAACTGAAGGAAATCCTCTACGACTGTGCCACAGAATTAAAGGCCACCAAGGCGGCACTTTTCCTCCTCGATCATTTGAGCAATCGCTTCGAGCTGGTCACCGAATACGGATTCAAAGGGACGATTCAGCAAACCGCGGAGGAGAAGCATCCGATCGTCGATCGCTGCGGCCGTGGTCGCACGGCGTTCTACGTGAACGGATTGGCGGTCGAGCCGCGCTTTTCGGAGATTCTTTTTCAATCGCAGACCGATCGCATGCTGGTGGCGCCGATCTATCTGCGCGGCGGTCTGGTCGGATTCGTCGACATGCGCGACAAAGCCGGCAAAGCGCCATTCGAAAACCCCGATCTTCCGAAGGCCCAGGGCATCGCCGATCGCGTCGGCGAGCTTTTCAAAGAGAAGAACGTCTTCGGTCAGCGGTTCATCACCCTCTCCGGAAAAGAGCCGCTGCCGCCCGTCTTTACCGGCGTGTACAGTGCAGCAACGCAGCCGACCGCCGCGCCGTTTCCTGCGCCCGTGATCGCGCCGCCTCCAGCGCCGGCGCCCGCGCCGCCGCCACCAGCGAAGGCGGCCAGCGTTGTGCTGCCCGTTTCCAGCCTGATCCTCGAAGCCCGTACCGCCGCCGAGCGCATTCGACACGCGGCCACCGCCGCCGACACTCTCAGCGAAGCGGAGATGAACATCGTGCGGGACATCCTGCGCGCTGTTCTGCTGATGCCCGGCGCTCTGGTTGCCGTCTTCTCCGCCCCCGGCCACCTCGGCGGCATTCAGGAGATCGCCGCGCGAACGCTCCTCAGTGACGACGCCGTCGCACTGATGCATTCGAAGCTGCAGGCATGGCTGTCAAAGCGAGGAGAGAGTGCCGGTCCACTTCGCAATCACGTGCAGACGCCATTCGGCACGACCGGGGCCTCCATTCGCGAAGAGGACATCAAGAAGGTCTTCACGGCGCCCATCGCCGCTGGCTCCATTCGCAATCTTTATCTGTCGGTGGGTTTCGCGAATGAGCCGGAACGAAGCACGCACGAGCTGCTGGCCGCGTTCCATCAGCAGCTCCAACTGGCGATCGAGCAATCGACCGCCCGCCGGCGAGCGACCGCCGATCGGCTGCGAATCGCGGAGAAAATCCTGGAACCTGATTTCTCGCGATTTCCGGAGCTGCGCCGGCACGCCAACGCGGTCGTCGCGCGCATCGAAGCTTTCGCACGATTCCTCGCCGTAACGCCGGAAGAGATCGAGATCGCCCGCATCATCGGCCTGGTGCACGACGCGGGAATGCGCCTGCTCGATTACGATCGCCTCTATCGCAAGCGCGATCTGTCGCACGATGATCTGAGCATTCTTCGCGAGCATCCCGTCGTCAGCGCCGCCCTCGTCGACCCGCTCCTCGGTCCCGACATCGCGCGCACAGTGCTGTGCCATCACGAGCGCTGGGACGGCCGCGGCTATCCGAGTGAGCTGAGCGGCGCCGAGATTCCATTGCTGTCGAGAATTCTGCAAATCTGCGACGTCTACGAAGCCATGGTCTCCCCCGACAATTACCAGACGCCGCAAACCCACGACGCCGCAATGTCGGTGATCGCGCGCGGCGCGGGCGTGCAGTTCGATCCCGATCTCGCGCGTCGATTCGAAGAGATGATGATGCGCGCGTCATGAAAATCACTCGCGACGAAGCACGCCGCATCGCGGAGCTGGCGCATCTCGAGTTCGATGATGCCGCCCTCGAGCGCCTGGCTGCGGAGATGACGAAGATCCTCACCTACATCGATCAGTTGCGCGAAGTGGAAGGGAGCACCGACAAGAGTGTCGGTGCCACTCCGTTGCGCGAGGATGTCGCACGTCTTGGCATCGCGCGCGAGGCCGTCGAGCGCAACGCGCCTTCGTGGCGCGACGGGCACTTTGTCGTTCCGAAGGTGATCGAGTGAATGTTGCCGAATCTCTCGACGCGATCCATCGGCTCAACCCGAAGCTCAACGCCTTCTTACATGTGAAGGCGGACGCCGTTGGAATTCCGATCGCGGTGAAGGACAACATTGTCACCATCGACATGCCGACGACATGCGGATCGAGGATCCTTCGCGGATTCGTGTCGCCGTATGACGCCACCGTCATCACGCGTCTGCGCCGAGCCGGAC
>Ga0070706_100004286_pt1 | contig 13825 bp, 11 predicted proteins | sample KBSK5501metaG_FD_65476 | JGI IMG/M metagenome (GOLD analysis project Ga0070706, IMG submission 65476) | Corn, switchgrass and miscanthus rhizosphere microbial communities from Kellogg Biological Station, Michigan, USA - KBS K5-50-1 metaG | ecosystem: Host-associated > Plants > Roots >...
AGGGCCTGATCGACGCGGGGCTGGACCACTACTCATACAGTTTCGATGCCGCGAACCGCCGAGACTACGCGGTGATGATGCAGCATGACGACTTTGACAAGGTGTGGCGGAATCTAGACAGGTTGGTGGAGCTGCGCAACCGCAAGAAGTCGCAGATGAAGATCACCACACACATCATGCATTTCAAGGGGGTGGAGAGCGATTTCGAGAAGTTCAGGGCTTACTGGGAGCCGAAGCTCGACGGCGTGGTACTCCGGCGAGTTGGGAACTGGGGAGCGGACGAACTGGGCCTCATGAAGGGGCTCGCCGGCAAGGGGTTCGTGTCGGCACATGAGACACCACAGCAACGCTTCCCGTGCAACTCCATCTTCATGTCCATGAAGCTTCAGTACGACGGCAACTACTTCCCATGCGTGGCGGCGATTCCCGCGTTCGATCGGCACCTCGTGCCGCCCCTCGGGAATGCACGGGATATCACCTGGATGGAGGCCTGGAAGCGCCTGGGGGCGATGCGCCGGGCCCATCTGGAGGGCCGCTGGGACGAGTACGAATGCTGCCGGACGTGCAACATCTGGAGCATGTGGGACGACATGTGGTTCAAGAAGGACGGGCGAGGTGGGGTGCCCGGCCGTTTCCACCTGAAGGGCGTGGAGCATGCCGAGTAGGAGATGACGCAAGGCGGGTACTCGATGGCTGGCTACCGGCGGCTGATCGCGGCGGCGACGGACGCGGGGTTTCAGTTCGTGAGTTTTGTCGAAGAACCTTCCGCCCCACGGCGGAGTCTCTACTTGCGGCACGACGTCGACTTTTCGCTCGCCGCTGCGGTGGAGTTGGCGGAGACGAATGCCGCGCTTGGGGTGCGCGGCACCTTTTTTGTGCTTCTTCGGTCAGAGATCTACAACTTGTTGAGCCCATGGTCGGTCGAACGGATTCGAGACCTCGAACGACTCGGGCAGGAGGTTGCCCTGCACTACCTCGAGCCGCCGGGCACTCAGAAGGACGATCTCGCCGGACGGGTGCGCGCGGACTTCGAGACGGTCTGCCGCGAAGTGCCGACGCTGCGGCGCGTGGTTTCGTGGCACAACCCTTCGGAGCGGCTCCTGAGGCTCCGAGGGGAGGGCACGGTGGGCGGGCTCGTGAATGTCTACAGCACGGCTTTCACCACTGAGAGCCTCTATCTGTCCGACTCGAACCTGCGGCACAGCGTGGAGGCGCTCGAAGCGGCTCTGGCGAACGCACCGACTCGACACGTCCAGTTGCTCCTGCATCCGATCAACTGGGTCGTTGGCGGTTGCAGCGTAGTAGACGTGCTGGCGGGGGCTTGGCGGCACGTCATACGCGATCGCGAGCATGGCATGCGGTCGAATCGAGTCTACGAGGCGGCGTTCCCGCAGGGGGCTCCGGACACCATCCTCGATGGCTTTGTCCGGGAGTGGCGGGCCGCAGCGTTGGACGCTCCAGGCCTGACCTCTACGGGGCCGGTGGCGTAATCGTGAGGACGTTGGGCTTGTTTGGGTGGAACGTGGGCATGCGGGAGGACCATTTTGGTGCGCGCGTCTGCCGGAAGGCAGGTCCGGCATCGACGGAAGAGGGTTCCGGCATGGATGGCGGTGATCGGCCGGGGGGCGATGACTAGCAATGCTCGAGCGGGTTGTAGTGTTTGGGGATCCGCAAGGTATCCAGCAAGTCACCAAGCTCATATCGCGAGAGGCGATTCCGGCAATTGTGGCGGCGGCCATCCGCCCCGAGCAGCTGAGTGCTCTCGAGGAATTCGCCAGGCGTTGTGAAGTCAGGTTGCTGGTTCAACCAAAGCACAACTCGCCACAGTATCCGAGATTTGTGGACGAAGTGCGCACACTCGATCCAGATCTGATTCTCGTGAACTCTTATTCGATGCGGGTTGGAGCCGAGTTGCTAGGTCTTCCCCGTTTGGGTTGTGTGAACGTCCATGGCGGACTATTGCCCGAGTATCGAGGCAGCAATCCTATTCAGTGGGCGCTGTTAAACGACGAGCGGGAAACTGGCGTCACCATCCACTACATGACAGAAGAATTCGATCAGGGTGACATCATCGCACGGCAAACGGTCCCGATTTGTTTCGAGGACACGTGGCTGGACATTCGTGCGCGACTTGAGCGGGCCACTGAAGCACTGCTCGAGCAGGAGCTTCCGAAGATCTTGTCCGGTACGAACGCGCGCCTCCCCCAGGATGAATCGCGCGCCCGCTATTACCGGCGACGCTCCGCGGAGGACGGGCGCGTGGAATGGCATCGTGCGGTGCGCGACCTTTACAATCTGATTCGGGCCCTGGTGAAGCCGCACCCAGGGGCCTTCTACGATTTGCATTCCCAGAGGGTGGTTCTGGACGGGTACCTGTCGATCAAGGAGGTAACGGCCCTGAAATACGGGGACGTAGGCAGACAGCTGCTCAGAGGAGCTGATGTCATGTTGCGCCCGACTGCGGATCTAACGAGCGAAGCATGCTCTCGGAGAAGGAGTAATGAATCGATCGAGTTCTCGATTCGCTCGTGCGTTACTGGCGAGGAATGGGGCTGCTGTGAGGTGAGCAATATCGATTTCGGGAGAAATACTGCAGAGATGAGAATCCGGTCCGGCGAGAGAATGGCGGGAGGGACGGTATGCGGTGTCGTAGTCGATCTGTTGATTGAATTTGTTGCGAACGATTTGCGCCTGAAACACTTGACGTGTTGGGTTGAGGAGGATGATTGGCTACTGGTCGAAAGTCTCTCTCGAGGCGGATTTGTCCGCGACAAGGTCTCGAAGACGGATAGAGCCAGGAGGGATTCCGGGACGAGAGTGATGTTTCGCCTGGATAAGGAGTAGCAGTGGATAAACAGGTCGTGGCGATTCACCAGCCCAACTTTTTCCCGTGGTTGGGCTACTTCGACAAGATCGCTAGAGCCGATGTGTTCATTGTCCTGGACAATGTGCAGTTTTCAAAGACGGGGGGCACATGGTCGAACCGAGTCCGGATCCTGCTGGATGGTCGGGCCGTCTGGATGACGATGCCCGTGGAGCGCTCGTTCCACGGGGTGCGACAAGTGCGAGAGATGCGGATAGCCGAGGGATCTTGGCGGGCCCGGTTTCTAGGCGCAATTCGAGCCGCGTATCGACGCGCTCCCCATTTCGATGAGGTGTTCCGCGTCGTCGAAGAACTGATCGACACTCCAACCGAGATGGTGGCCGAGCTCAATCTAACGGTGGTTCGAGCGTTGACCGATCGCCTCAGTCTTGGTGCTGGCAAGCTGATCGTGGGTTCGACGCTGGGCATCGAGGGGGCCGGGACCGATCTGCTGGTAAAGGCAGTGCAGGCGGTGGGCGGCGGAACGTATCTATGTGGTGGTGGAGCGGAGGGCTACCAGGATGACGAGAGATTCGCGAGGGCTGGAATCGAGCTGGCTCAGCAGATGTTTCGGCACCCTGCGTACCCGCAACTCGGCGTGAATGAGTTCGTGCCTGGCTTGTCCATCATCGACGCGCTCATGAGTTGTGGTTTCGCCGGAACGCGGGAGCTGATTGCTGGGGTGGAAGTGGAGAGGGTAAGGGATTTGGACGATGCAGCCGTCAAGCGGTACCCCTCATGACGGCAGTGGGGCGCATGCGTCGATTGGTGCGCAGAATGCTGCGCACGGGGACCCGGGTGAGCGGCGGCCCTGGGCGTCGCAGCGTCCTGTTCCTGCGTAATAGCTACTATCACTTCCAGTACCTGGCTGAGGCGCTGCGCCGGAGGGGATGGGATGCCCTGACGGTGAACACCGAAGATCCTAATGGACCGAACGCCGCCTATTATCATGGCGAGGACGTGAACCTGTGGGACCCGAGTACGGAGCGGTTCCGGCGGAACATCGAAGAGTTCTACTGGGGTGCGCTCGACCGTTTCGCCTTGCTCCATTTCGCCGGCGACGGGCTACTCACATTCTTTCCCATCTCTCCCGAGGACTGGGAAGCTGAAAGGCCATGGGACATCGTGGAGTGGCGGCGGTACGGCCAGAAGATTGCCTACACGATCAGCGGTTGCAACAGCGGCGTCGCGCAGTCCACGGTGGCGCGGTGGTCGGCGCTTGACGGCTCGGTCGTGTGCGACAAGTGCCCCTGGCAGCTCAGGCCTGACGTGTGCAACGACGCGAAGAACTTGGCATGGGGGCGGAAGGTCGACCGATATTGCGACGTGATCTTTACAGAGGGGACTCCGGCCCTGGACTATCAGGCCATCCACAAGGCAGTCAGGGAACCCACCACGATGTGTCTGGACCCGGAGTTCTGGAAGCCTGACCTGGCCGTCCCCGCTCACCTGAAGATCGACCGCGCCGAGGATGAGTTGCTCGTTTACCACTCCTTCGGGAACTACAAGCTTCGAACGGCAGGCGGCCGGAACATCAAGGGGACTGGTGCGGTGAGAGCTGCAGTTGAGCGTTTGCGGACCGAGGGAATGGCGGTCAGGTTTGTCTTCGTCACTGATGTCAAGAACACGGAGGTTCGATACCTCCAGGTCCAGGCTGACGTGATTGTCGATCAGCTGAATTATGGGCGATACGGAGCGACGGCGCGGGAAGCGATGATGCTGGGCAAGCCCACTATTTGCTACATCAATCGGAGCGAGCCAAAGGCCGCCGACGTGCTCCGGTCTACGCAGGAACTGCCGCTGGTGTCTGCCACGGAGGAGACGATATACGAAGTCCTCCGGGATCTTCTACTTGACCGGGGGCGGCGTCTCCGTCTCGGGACGGCCGGGCGCGCCTTCGCGATGAAGTGGCATGGTGCCGACGCTTGCGCGGAGAGGTACGAGGCCATCTACGACTCGGTGATGGGCGAGCAGTTCCGCGGCCAGACCTTGAAGCCGGAAACCGAAGAAACATGCAGATCCTAGGCTTTGACCGGGCAGACGCCCGACGGCTACTGAATTTCCTCAGGATGGGGCTGCGGGACCGATTCCTCGGCTCGACGCTGGGCCTGGTGTGGGCCGTCGCCAATCCCCTCCTCATGATGGGCATCTTCACCTTCGTGTTCGCGTTCGTGTTCCGCTCGCGCTTGCCGGGGGCGGAGACGAGCCTGTCGTTCGTGATCTGGCTGATCAGTGGGTACGGGCCGTGGCTGGCTATCAGCGACAGCCTGGCGACGAGCACGGGCGCGGTGACCGGCAACAGCGGCTTAGTCAAGAACCTCGCCTTCAAGACCGAGTTGCTACCCATCGCCGGTAGCCTGATGGGGCTGGTCCCGCTCGCGGTGAGCACCTGCTATTTGGTGGCGCTCCTGGTGTTGAGCGGAACGCGGCCGTCGCTGAGCTGGCTCGCCATCCTCCCGGTGCTCGTCTTGCAGTTCGTGTTCATCACCGGCATCGGGCTCTGCCTCGCTGCGGTGAATGTCTTCGTCCGCGATACCGCCATGGTATTGCCGAACGTCCTGATGATCTTGCTATTCAGCTCGCCGATCTTTTATCCGCTGAGCGAGTTTCCGAAGGCCGTCCAGGGCGTCTTGCAGTTTCATCCATTCCAGGTGATTGCCGAGGGTTACCGCCAGCCGCTCTTGTACCGTGCATGGCCCGCGCCCTGGAGCCTCGCGTACCTCGCCGTTCTCTCGGTCATGGCGTTTCTCGGGGGCTTGGTGTTCTTCCGCAAGCTGAAGGGATACTTCGATGCCCGGATCTAGTCGGGCGGGAGGGCTACTCGCGACGGCTGTTCCTGGCGCGACGGGCGGCGAGGAAACGGTGGCGCGGTCAGTGATCGAGTGTCGGGATCTGAGCAAGACCTTCGTTGTCCTTGACAGCCAGTCGATCTGGCGGGTGATGTTCGGTGGTGAGTCCGAGAAGGGCTTCCCCGCACTGCGGAGCGTAGCGCTTCAGGTTCGCGAGGGTGAGTTCCTGGGTGTGTTGGGCCGCAATGGTGCGGGTAAGAGTACGCTGCTGCGGACGTTGGGCGGTGTGTATGCCCCGACGTCTGGGACCGTGAAGGTTGCAGGACCGGTGTCGGCGATCTATGAGCTTGGGATGGCGGGCAACGAGTTGCTGACCGGATGCGACTTCGCGCGTCGGTGGCTGTCGCTCAACGGGACTGGGAGGTGGCGAGTCGACCGGCTTCTGAGTGAGATCGCCGACTTCGCCGAGCTTGGGGCTTACTTTGAAAATCCTATCCACACCTACTCCGCCGGGATGAAGGCCCGCCTGTTCTTCTCGGTCGCGACGTCTTTGCCCGGGCAGATCTACCTCATCGACGAGGTTCTTTCCGTTGGTGATGAGCACTTCCAGGCGAAGTGTTGGCGCCGGCTGCGGGAGCGGCTGGCGACGGGCGCGTCGGGAATCCTCGCCACCCACGACTGGACAACGGTGCTCAAGTTATGTCGTGAAGCCTGTGTTCTGGAGCGCGGCCGCATCGTGGATCGGGGTTCCAGTCCGGCGGTTGTTCACCGATACCTTGGTCTGCCCCAGCCGCGTGGGCACGCGGCGGCGTTCGCGGCCCATCTGCCATCGGTGTACGGAGCGGTGGCCGAGGAGGACATGACGCTGTCCTTCCCGATCGACGTGAAGGTGAGCTCTCCGGTCTGCTTCGCTTGCTCCGTGGAGAGCTTCCGGCAAGGTATCGGCTGGAGCCATCTGCTGCAAGTGGAGCCGCGCCTTGTCGCATCAGCGCCCGGCCTGTACGACATCGAGGTTGCTATCCCATTACTGCCCCTTTGCCCCGGGGAGTATTCGCTCAATCTCTTTCTGAGCGAGCGCAGGTCGGAAGGCACCTTTGTGACCCTGGACGTTCGGAGCTGGGCCTACGGGAATGATGTTCCGTTGGCGGTGACCGGCAAACCGCGGGAGAGTGTGACCGTCCTACCGCTACGCTGGCGAGATCGACGGACCCTATCGTGAGCTACCGCATCCGTGTGGAGGGAGTGACCAAGCGATACGAGCTGGCGACGTCGGGACCGCTCCCACGTGCCGCCCGCTCGCTGTTGCGGCTGCTCGGCGTCCGACACCGCGCCGCGAGAGGTGTCGACCACAAGGTGGCGCTCGACGACGTCTCGTTCAGCGTCGCGGAAGGGGAGCGGGTCGGCATCATCGGCGAGAACGGAGCCGGGAAGTCCACGCTCCTCCACCTGCTCGCGGGCGTCGCAGCGCCGACGAATGGCTCGGTCGAAGTCGATGGTCGCGTGCATGCCGCGCTCACCCTCGGCCTAGCCCTACGCGAGGACCTGACGGGCCGGGAGAACCTCTACCTCGACGCCGAGGTTCAGGGGCGGACGAGGTCCGAGACGGATGCCGTCATCGACCGGATGATCGGCTTCACCGATCTCGGCGACTTTATCGACCAGCCGGTCCGCACGTACTCTTCCGGGATGAAGGCGCGCCTGGCCTTTACCAGTCTAGTCTTCGTCGAGCCGGAGATCCTGCTCCTCGACGAGACACTATCGGCGGGTGACTACTGGTTTTCGCAGAAAGCAACTCGCGCGGTGCGCGAACTCTGCAGCAAGGGGCGCATCGTTATGCTGGTCTCCCACGATCTGGAATCCATCGTCAATATGTGCTCTCGCTGCCTGTGGCTGGATGGAGGGCGACTGGTCGCAGACGGCGACCCCTCACAGGTCACGGCCGCCTATCGCGAACGGGTGCGTGAGCGGGACGAGGCCGAGACCGCTGCCAAGTTCTCGACGCTTGGGCAGGCTTGGATGCTTGATAGCGCTGCGTGGATCAAGCGGGTCACAGTCGGTTCGAGCCGTCGGCCGGGCGCGGCCAGCGTCCTGAGCGTAGGCGAGGACGCATGGATCAGAGTGGAGCTGAGCGTTGATCAAGTGCGGGATGACCACGACCTTCGACTCTGGGTCGAGCGGCTGGACGGCCTGCGGGTCACCGAGAATCGCTGGTCGGAGTCGAGCGTGAACCCGCTGGCCGGACGAGTTGAGGTGGTGGCCGACATGGTACCGATGATCCTCGGCCCCGGCCTCTACCGAGTCCAGGCTGAGCTGCTGAACGGCGAGAGCATGCTGGCGACTGCAGGGGTAGTGTTCAAAGTCGTTGCCGAGCGCAATCTTGTGGGAGGGCAGCCGGCGCTCTGGGTGCCCTTCGAGGTGTCGTGCCGGCCTAGGGTGGCGGCCGAGCGATGAGCGCGCGCGGAGACGGGTCGTGAGGGACAGAGGCTCCTCTACCCCGACGCCAATGGATGTGTCCGCCAGATGATCGGGTCGATACCGTTCTCCGAGGAATCGTCGACTACCGGTCTTGAGCCCCCGGGACGCCGTCGAAATGGTTGGTGAAGTGGCGAGCGAGCGGGTAGCTGTAGCCCTGATCACGGGATGCTCGAATGGGGCCAGTCGCGTGCGATGATTAGCTGCGCTGCCCACCATGAAGCCTCTTCGTGGCGGTTGAGCGCTTCTGGGCTGGAGCGACCGTCGGTCAGAAGGGGTAATATCGATGAACATCGGACCTCAGATAACGATTGTGTTCATGGGTGACTCGATCACTGAAGGCCAGTACGTGCATCACTCGCTCCGGTGGACCGAGTTAGTTGCGACGCACCTACGGCGGAAAGTATTGCAGGAGCGCAACGAGCTCCACTTTTTCTTCAATCGAGGGGTGTCAGGCGAGACAACACGGCAAGCCCTTGAGCGGTTCCCTCGCGATGTTCAGAACGTTCGGCCCGACATTCTGACGTTGCAATTCGGCCTGAATGACTGCAATTGCTGGGACTCCGATAATGGACTACCACGCGTCTCCGAGCTCGCATACCGTGCCAATCTCATCGAGATGATTCATAGAGCGCAACATTTTGGTGCGAAGCACATTGTTATTTCTACGAATCACCCCACGCTACGGCACAAAAGACTGGCCTGCGGAGAAAGCCTGGAGACGCGTCGCGAACGCTACAACGAGATCGTGAGAGAGGTGGCGCTGGCGACGCACGTCACCCTGTGTGAAATCGACAAGGTGTTCCCCAGTTCCTCAGATGAGGAACTGCGAGCCCTGTTGCTGCCGGAGCCAGATGTTCTGCACCTCAGCCCGTTGGGCCACCGGCTCTATGCGCGGGCCATTCAGGAGTACTTAGAGACTGCGATAGAGGATGTGACGTGCAGGGCGGAGCGGGCTGGATAAGGACCGCGCCGCGCCCGTCTTCAGTCGAAGGTAGAAGTCAGTGGTCGATTGTCTGCGGAAGTCACGCGCTGAACTGACACGAAAGAAACTGGAGAAAGACCGGGAGGGCGTCAGGTGAAGAGTCAGACGGATCTCTACTGGAGCCAGCGAGCGACAAGCGTCGAGGGCGATGCGGAAGTGAACATCATGGATATCTTCCAGCGCGATCTCGAATACGATCACGTCTGCACCTACCTGGAAAAGGATATGTCCGTCCTCGAGGTAGGCTGTGGGAATGGGTTCTCGACAAATCGGTTTCGTGGGTTGGTGAAGCACATAGACGCGTTTGACTCCTCTGAGGAGATGATTCGACGAGCAAGGGCTACGTATGGAGAGAGGAACAACCAGTTTATTCACGACAGCGTACTGGCACCGTGCCATGTGTCCACCGGATACGATGCCATTCTGTGTATACGAGTGCTAATCAACCTTCGGGATTTGACCGAGCAAAGGCTCGCCATTAGGAATCTGTTGCCGTTAATGCGGGTCGGAGGACGGTTCATTCTGGTGGAGGGGTTTTCAGACGGGTTCTCTTCATTGAATGAACTTCGTTCTCGAGTCGGTCTATGTCCGCTCGAACCCGCGGCGATCAACTTCTATTCGCCCGTTGAAGAGATAGTCGGCGATCTCCGGCGAGAGTTGGTCAGAGAGGCAGAGTTTCATCTTGGGGCATACGACTATCTGACGCGTGTTGTGTATCCGCTGATGGCCGGGCCACAAGGCGTGAAGCACAACAGTGTGTTTAGCGAAAAGTGCGCGGCATTGGCCCGGGCAGAGAATCCTGATTGCTTCAAGGATTTGTCCCGAGTCCGCGGGTTTGTGTTCACGAGAGTTGCGTAGCCTTGAGCCAGTGGAAAGTCTCGCCCGCGTCCGCAAGTTTGTCATAGGCGAGGGCCAGGTATTCATGTCCGTGGAGAATACGACCAGGCCAGCGCAGAGAACTAAGCCCCACGCGGGAAGGACGCGGTAGATGTCCGGACCGCGTCGGAAGCTGTCGATTCTGTTGTTGTGCGACGACGATAGGCGGCACGCGAACACATTGCTGGAGCATATTGCGGCATTTGGGAGGTATTCAGCGCACGATGTCCGAAGGTTCAATCCGAGAGCGCTGAGCCGGAGTTGGATGCTGGATCTGGCGGAGTTCGATGTAGTAGTTATCCACTACTCACTGTGCATCATCTTGGATGATTACCTCGCTTCGGATTTCAGGGAGAAGCTGCGCAGATTCAAGGGGCTCAAAGTGCAGTTCATCCAGGACGACTATCGATGGGTAGATAACATTACAGCGATGATGAGATACGTGGGGATTGACGTGCTGTTTACCCTCGTTCCCACGACTGAGATTCCGAGGATATGGAGTGAGGAACGCCTGCCCGACGTCGTGAAGATCAACACGCTGGCGGGCTTCTTGCCGGATGGTTCGGTTGACCTCTGCGGGCTCCCTCTCGAGGAGAGACCAATTGATGTGGGCTATCGTGGCCGCGAGATTCCGTTTTGGATAGGACGGCTCGGCCAGGAGAAGGTGTGGATTGCTAAAGGCGTGCAGGCACGCGCTGCAGCGTATGGATTGCGGTGCGACATCGGGTGGACAGAGGAGGATCGGATTTATGGTCAGGCGTGGAATCAGTTCCTCACTTCTTGCCGAGCGACGTTAGGGACAGAGAGCGGCGCGAGTATCACAGACTTCGATGGCTCGGTCGAAAAGAGAGTGAAGGAGTACCTGGCGCGACATCCTGCCGCCGACTTTGAGGAGGTTCATAGCCAGATTCTCTGGAAGTTCGAGTGGAATGTGCGAATGAACGTGATTTCTCCGAGAATCTTCGAAGCGATAGCAGCACGGACAGCTCTAGTTCTGTTCCCCGGAGAGTACTCGCACGTGATTCAGCCCGGGGAACACTACGTGCTACTCGAGAAAGACTTCTCGAATATGGACGAGGTCGTGGAGAGTGTACGAGACGTCGAGAAACTCAAGGCCATGACCGAACGGGCTTATCGTGATGTGGTGCAATCGGAGCGGTACTCACTGCGGGAATTTATTCGGGAGTTTGACCGGGTGATTGAAGAGTACGCAGAACCGTATAGCGGAAGGGACGAAGGCCGATTGCTGCTGGCACAGATGGACAGGCTGGCTCGGATCAAGGGCCGACTTCGGGCGGCGCAGATCGAGAAGGCGGCCCGGCGTCAGTTCGCATACTGGGTCGAGCGAAGCGGGGTAGCTCACCTGGTCGTCTTGATTGTCAAGGCAATGATCTTTCTAAGGATTGGGCTGGGCTACCGGGAGACGCGTGCGCTTCTGATACAGTGGCTGACGTGCCCTCGGGCCAGGACGTGCGTACGACCGCGTGCACTCTTAAAGGACGTTCTGCGACTTGGCATACTTCGGCGAATCCGAGGCGGGATGAGTACAGGACGTGAGCCGTTCTGGGTGTCAGTGCGGTTCGAAAATACCGGGATCGAGTTCCTGAGCCATTCAGCTGCAAGTGAAGGCGATCAGTCGAGCGACTTGCCGGAAAGGGCGGGAAGGCCACGCGCCGACGGAACGGCATCTCGCGCGAAGGTTGCCATACAATCCGGACGATTCGCCATAGTGTGGAATCATGGGGCGTTGGGCCCCAATGTGCCATATCCGATGACCGCCTCGAGAGTCCTCCTTTTCTCTATGGGACAGCATGGTGTCCATGAGTTTCCGGCTCTGCGTGAGATCGGAAAGCACGAGCCGGAAGCAGCGTGGGCGGCCATTGCGCCACTGTTGCCGGAAGTGATGTACCGCTGTGAAGTGTGAAGATTAGCTTGCCTTAGCCTAGGAGGTGAGGGGTTGCCGTGTGGGAGCTACTCCACGAGATGATTGACCTCGCGGTTAGCAGGGGCGGGCGGTGAAGAATCGCCTGAAGACTCTCTACCTCGACGCCAATGGGTGCGGTCGGCAGGTGATCCAGGCCGATACCATTCTCCGAGGGATCTTCGGCTACGGCGACGACGCCACTCCACCGCAGCTGCTGCGGGGCTCGACACACGTGTCGGGTCTGTTTTCGTACCTTCGTCAGTTCCAGGCGCATGTGTCGTACACAATCGACTGGCGGGACGCCTTTTGCGAGGCGCGAGAGCTGGACGTGGAGGTGTGCAACATCAACAACCTTGTGCACTACGGACGCTGTCTGCTGGCCTTGCGTCAGTACGACCTCGTCGTGGTGTCGCACGCCGCGGCCGGGGACGACATGACGGTGTTGCTGAAGTCTGCGCGCTGGCTCCGTCGACGTCGCGGCAAGGTCGTCTTGCTGATCGGCAACGAGTACGACCTGCTCGACGAGAAGATCGCGTTCATCCGGGCGGTCGGGGTGGAGTTCATCTGCAGTCAGCTGCCGACACCGGCCGCGCAGTATCTGTATCGGGAGTGCGGCGGGAGCCGGATCCTTTCGATGCCGCACGCGCTGAACCCGAGGGTCTACCATCCCCGGGGAGGGGCGGAGCGACGGGTGGACGTCGGCTTCATCGGCGACATCTATTGGCCGTTCGTCGGCGATCGGGAGCGTACCGATTTGATCGAGGCCTTCGAGCGGGAGGGTGAGCGCTGGGGCCTCAACTGCCAGATCCGGAAGCAGCGCATCGCCCGGCCAGAGTGGGCCGAGTTCCTGAACACGTGCAAGGGGACGATCGGGGCCGAGTCGGGCACATACTATCTGAACGACCGAGGGAGCCTGCTGTCGGCGGCGCGCGAGTACAACCTGCTCCAGCACCCGGAGGCCTCGTTCGAGGAGGTCTTCGAGAAGTTCTACCGGGGGCAGCCGCGGGAGGTGTCGGGGAAGAGCATCTCGTCCCGGCACTTCGAGCCCATCGGGACGAAGACGTGCCAGATCCTGGTGGAGGGCGAGTACAACGGGCTCCTCGTGCCGGACGAGCACTACATCAGTGTGCGAAAGGACCGGTCGAACCTGGACGAGGTGGTGCGACGGTTCAGGGACGAGGGCTACCGGCGAGCGATCGTCGAGCGCGCGTATGAGCACGTGATGGCCCACCACACCTACGCACATCGTGTGCGGTCGGTGTTGGCGGCGGTCGGGGCGTGAAGCAGGCATAGCAATGTGCGGAATCGCTGGCCTCTACCATTTCGATCCAGGCGCGCGGGTCGACGAGACCCTGCTCCGCCGGATGACGGATCTTCTCGCGCATCGAGGGCCCGACGACGCCGGCTTTTACCGGTCTGGCGGCGTGGGCCTGGGTCACCGGCGGCTATCGATCATCGACCTGTCGGCGGCCGGTCACCAGCCGATGGGCAGCGCCGACGGGAGCGTCTGGATTACCTACAACGGCGAGTGCTACAACCACGAGGACTTCCTCGTCCAGCTCCAGGCGCGCGGCCACCGGTTCCGGTCGCACTCGGATACCGAGACGCTCCTGTGCCTGTACGAGGAGCACGGACCTGGCTTTCTGAAGGTGCTGGACGGCATGTTCGCGCTCGCCATCTGGGACGTCCGCCGCCGGCGCCTGCTCCTGGCCCGGGACCGGCTCGGCATCAAGCCGCTCTTCTACTACCACGATCGAGAGCACGTGGTGTTCGCGTCGGAGCTCAAGGCCCTGCTCGCCGATCGCAGCGTCCCCTCCGAGCTCAGTGAGGTGGCCCTCGCCGACTTCCTCCATCTGATGAGCATCCCGGACCCGGAGGGGATCTTTCGCGGGGTGCGGAAGCTCCTCCCCGGGCAC
>Ga0070706_100004287_pt1 | contig 13819 bp, 10 predicted proteins | sample KBSK5501metaG_FD_65476 | JGI IMG/M metagenome (GOLD analysis project Ga0070706, IMG submission 65476) | Corn, switchgrass and miscanthus rhizosphere microbial communities from Kellogg Biological Station, Michigan, USA - KBS K5-50-1 metaG | ecosystem: Host-associated > Plants > Roots >...
CCGCCTCAAGGTGAGGTCTAAAGGATCACTTGTCGAATTGGTCTCCAAAGGGCAAAATGTCCGCGCAATCCGACGGCTGGGAAAAACCCCAAGCAACAAGCGGTTTACTCTCCGATCTCTCGTCGCACAAGCGCGGAGCGTTGATGACTGAACCCCATACGCCACTTTTAGATCCAGACGCTGAAGACGACGTACATGCCCAACTGGCAGCCTACCGGATAAAGCTTGAAGAAGTTGCTGAACTCGTTGCTCGCATTCGACACGAGATCAATAACCCGCTTACCGGAATACTGGGCCAGGCCCAGCTCCTGCTGCGCGAGGACCTGAATGACCGGGCGCGCAAGCGAGCGCAAAGTATTGAAGAGCTTGCGCTGCGCTTAAGGGATGTCGCGGCCCAACTCCGCGAAGTGCAAAGACCTGCCAGTGCAGAAAGCAATGAAGCAGGCCCGGGTAATAAGCCTACTACATGAATGCTCGGAGAAAGCGCAGAGCGCCCCGCTCCAGATGAAAGCCATTCGATATTGAATTGGTCACTCAAGCTGAGAGTCTGCCAGAGTTGAGAGGTTCTTATTTGGATTAGTGAGTGGCTTTCAAGCTTGAGGCGGGGACTAAACACTAACGGTTTCTTCCTCATGATCTGCAACTAAGTACGGCGAAGTCACCGGAGGTTTCTCATCGGCATCTTCATCCAACACAGCCTGGATTATTGGCAAGCTCAATGAATGTTTTGTAGTGCGGAGCGGAACGTTCTTACCGGCCGCGTAGACCGGGTGGCGGCCGTGTTCTTCATACCACTCGGCGAGGTTGGCGGTCTTGTGCATATTCTCGATGATTTGACGCCAGCCGACTCCGGTGTTGTAGGCGCAGAAGGAGATCTCGCCTTCCTGTGTGCCGTAGGGAATCACGCACATTTCGGTGCGGCGGAAGTCGTAGTTGAAAAGATCCTGGAACCACATACCTTCGACGCAGAGCACACGCCAGATGTCGCTCGGGTCGTCGGCCTTTTCCGCCTTCATGCGGTCGTTGCGATCGGAACTTGAGTTTGTCGACGACGGTTTGAAGAGGTTCAGGATCTGAGAGATCGGAAAGCCCTCGGGAGCCTGCTCAGGGTTGAAGCTTCGCATTATGGCCATGCCCAGTTGGGCATACGAGAGTTTCTTGCCACGCGCTGTGTCAGTGATCACAGCGACATCTTTCATAAACTGTTCGTAGTCGAAAAACTCGAACAGCGATTTGAATTCGCCTGTCTTTCGGTTCACCACCATCAAAGTGAAGATGCCGCAATTCGGATGACAATTGCATGATGACCAACCCCAGGGAGCATCGGCGCCCTGCAGCATGTCCATTACGCTGGTGAAAGCCGAGTAAGAAGAAAGCGGAAACCAATCGCGCAGCGGTTGGATGTTTCCACCAAGCTGATCCCGCAGATCGCTGGTCATACCTGCAAGCGTGTAGCGCTGTTTGATGCGTACCCCATCGGGTACATCTTCATCGCGGCCGGTAAACGAAACTGGCTGAAACGCGATGGTCTGCACCTTGTCGATGTTTTTAGCGGCAAATTCCACGATCTGACCGATGCCATCGTTGTTGATGGTGTTGACGATCGTCGTCACGAGCGTGACCTTGATGCCCACACTCGCCAGGTTTTCAATCGCGCGCAGCTTAACATCAAAAAGATTGCCGACGCCGCGGTGTTTGTTCTTCTCTTCGCTGACACCGTCGAACTGCAAATAGACCCCGTGCTGCCCCGCCGCTTTTGCGGCCTTGCAAAACTCAATGTCTTCGGCAAAGCGAATTCCGTTTGTCGCAGCCAGGATTCGATAGAAGCCAACCTTCTTCGCGTAGGCCACGGCCTCGAGATAGTAAGGCGAGAGAGTTGGTTCGCCGCCGGAGAAAAGGATGATGATCTGGCGCTTTGGTTTGAATGAGACAGCGCGATCGAGGATCGCCTTCGTGTCTTCATATGTAGGCTCATGGACATATCCAACCTGGTTTGCATCCATGAAGCAGGGATTGCACATCATGTTGCAGCGATTGGTGAGATCCACTGTCAGAACAGCGCCGCGGCCAAACTTGATGTTGGAAGTTCCGTGGTGGTGCACGTGCGAATCTTCGGCTGCCCGGAAGTCACGACCAAAAAAGAGCGATTCAATGCGCTCGAGAAAGGCAGGATCCGTGGCCATTACATCGACGAACTCACCATGCTTCGGGCAGGTCTTTCGCATCACGACCTGTCCGTTCTCTTCCAGAATCTGGGCTTTGATTTCGCCGGGATGCTCATTCATCAACGACTCGAGAGTCGTTTTTCCGGTAATCACGGCGTCGCGGACTTCTTTGACGCAACGCGGGCAGAGGCTGTCAGTTTCGCGGGGAAAGCCAAGCGGTGGCGAACTTCGCTCGTAGGATTTCAACAATGGTCCAGGGGCCCAAGTCGGCCGTATTGCCTCGCCTTCCGGCAGCCGGCGGTTCACACCCTGGAAGGCCTTCCAGGCGAGATCGGACAGATTTGAGATGAGCTTGGAGCCTTTTACCCCCGTCAGCTTACTCTTCTCGGATTCCCCTCTACGAAACTGGTCACTAAACAAAGAATCTCGTCTCCTCTTGAGTCGTTTAACTATAGATGCACAACGATGCGATAAAGTCTGACTTTTTCAACAATAGCCTAGCAAATCCGCACACTTATACCGGCCCGATGGACGGTCGTGTCATGATAGAGGTCAAAGTAGGCAAAGGCAAGCACAAACGTCGTGATTGCGAGGGGTTTGGGCCAATTCATTAGATTGGCGATTGGCGATTGGCCATTGCTGATTGGCGATTTGGCTGGATGTTCATTACTTTACGCCCTGAAGATAGGCGCCTTAGGCAAAGGCGGGTCGTGATCTCACTCAATTTTCTACTCGCACAGCTTTCAAACCTGAAAACCTGTGTCAAATCGGCAATCGGCAATCGGCAATATTCCTGCTGCCGGTTCTGCTGAGACTCAGTGTAATATCTCATCCCTGCTTCATTATGTGTCCTCAGGAGAGTGTCGTCCTACATCCGACCGCGGTTGTGAGCCCGAACGCGGCGCTCGGGCCCGGAGTGCGCGTTGGTCCCTACGCCGTGATCGAAGAGGATGCCATTTTGGGTGCCGGATGCGAGGTTGGCGCCCATGCCGTGATAAAGAAGTACACCTCCCTCGGGCAGCGAAACCGCGTTTTTGAACATGCAATCCTCGGCGGTGAACCGCAGGATGTGAAGTTCAAGGGAGAGCGAAGCGCCCTCGTTATCGGAGACGACAATCTGATACGGGAATTTGCGACCTTGCATCGCGCCAGCGAAGAGGGACAGGTAACACGGATCGGATCACGCAACTTTTTTATGGTGGGCGTGCACATCGCACACAATTGCGTCGTCGGAGACGATAATATTTTCGCGAATGGCGTTGCCCTGGCGGGCCACATCATCGTTGAAGACCATGTCTTCCTTTCCAATAATGTCGGGGCTCACCAGTTTGTGCGCATGGGGCGATACGCGATGGTTGGCGGCAAATCTAAGATCGTTCAGGACGTGTTACCGTTCTTTATCACCGACGGAAACCCGCCGCGCGTGCGCGGCGTCAACTCCGTCGGCTTAAAGCGCGCAGGGTTTTCGGAAGAAGCGATGCGCGCCTTGAAGAATGCGTATAAGCTTTTGTTTAGATCGGCAACCCCGTTGGAGACCGTTCTTGCGGAGATGGATCAAATGGCTGATGAAAACGTTGCGCATCTCAACAGATTTATTCGAGGATCGCAGCGAGGGTTTACACGAGAATGATCCAATGAGCGACATCAAAACAGTTTCCGTAGACGATCTTGCCGCGAAGGTGAATGGGCGCGTAATTGGCGATGGAGGAATTCTGATTGAAAGAATCGCCGATCTGGAAAACGCGGGAGAAGGAGACATTGCTTACGTCGAAGAGAAAAAGTTCTTCGCCGCTGCCGGTTCGAGCAACGCGTCCTGCCTGATAATTCCGGAAGAGGAAGAGGCGCCCGCGGGTTTTAAGCAGACAGCATTCATCGCAGTTTCAAATCCCAAACTTGCATTCGCGCTGATTGCCGCTGTGCTTCACCCACCCCTTCGCCGTGAGCCTTCAATTCATGCGAGCGCCGTTGTTTCTGAAACTGCCGACGTCGCGCTCACGGCTTTTGTTGGCCCTCACGTGTACATCGGAGAGAACGCGCAAGTCGGTGCTTACACAAGGATCGAAGCCGGGGCTGTTGTGGGAGCGAATGTAACTCTGGGGAACGACTGCGTCCTTCACCCCAATGTTGTTTTGTACGACGGTGTTTCGCTGGGCGATCGAGTAGTCCTGCACGCTGGTGTTTGCATCGGCGCCGATGGCTTCGGTTACGTGCGCGACGATATGGGCTATCACAAGTTTCCCCAAATCGGTACGGTGGTTATAGAGGACGATGTTGAGCTCGGCGCCCATACCTGCATCGATCGTGCGGCTTTGGGTCGGACGCGGATCGGACGCGGCACAAAACTGGATAACATGGTCCACGTGGGCCACAACTGCGACATCGGTGAACGAGTGGTGATTGCGGCGCAGACCGGCATCAGTGGGAGTGTGATCATTGAAGACGACTGTGTGATCGGTGGCCAGGTAGGTTTTGGTGATCACATCCGCGTTCTTAGTGGTGCCGTTATCGGCTCAAAGGCCGGCGTGCTGCCGGGGAAGATTGTTCGTCCCGGCGTGTGGTGGGGAATTCCTATTCAACCGCTCAATGAATACAAGCGACTAAACGCGCACGTCGGTCGCTTGCCGCAGATGCGTGAAGAGATAAAAGATCTGCGTCAGCGGCTTAAGGAATTGGAAGAGAGGAAACGATAGACGCACCGATACTTGAAACTCAGAAAATCTCACCCCCGCTAACAGACTGTGTGAAAACCTCCGCTCAAGCTGGGACTATTCGCAGGTTGGGAAGGCGGACCCTGTCCCCGCCTCAACCTTGAAGGCCATTCAACTCTGACCGAGGTTACTTAGATTGAAATGTTTTTCTGTTCAATGAATGGCTTTCAAACTTGAGCGGGGACAGGGTCCACCTTCCCAACCTGCGAATGGGCCCACTTGAATGGCTAAATTCAAGGTTGTAATGCTCGACCCCGCGCGCTTAGGTCCACTCCCGCAGAGCTGAAAGCACGTGCTCAGCAGCGCGCTTCGATGCGCCAGGATCGCCCAGACGCCTGGCAACATCGTGAAGTTTTTTCCGTACAGAATTGTTTTGGTCGATATCCAGCAAGGTCAGCAATTCGGCCGCTAATCGTGGTCCCGTCAAATCGTTCTGCATGAGTTCCACCGCTACCCTTTCGCCGGCAACAAGATTCACCAGACCGTAATGCTCTACAGTTATTAACCTCCCCAGGGTGTGCCAGTTAATGGCCGACTCCTTATAGACGACGATCATAGGCGTTTCCAGCAACGCCGCCTCAAGGGTAGCCGTACCGCTGGCAACTGCAGCCGCATCAGAAGAAGCCAATGCTCCTCGCATTTGGCCCTGTAACAGTGTCACAACGTTCTCCAGAGCCGGAGCATCTTTGTGTCGCCCTATGATCTCGTTCGCTTCGGGAATGGACCTGCTCGGCGCAACTATTACAAGAGACTGAATGTCGGAACGTGCATTAGAAATCTCGTGGATGGCGTCGAGCATTGGTGGGAGTATGCGTTGCAATTCTTTATGACGACTGCCCGGCAGAAATGAGATGATGGGGCGCCCAGGATCAAGACTGTTTTGTCTGCAAAACTCTTCGCGACTCTGTTGGGCCTTAACTTCTCCGGACAACGGATGCCCGACAAATGCAACGTGCCTCACGCCTCGGTCTCTGTACCACTCAGCCTCAAACGGAAGTATCGACAGCAACAGATCAACGTCGCGCTTGATATTGCGAACGCGCCGTGGGCGCCAGGCCCATAATTGGGGGCTGATGTAATAGATCACTTTCAAGCCTCGCCGGTGAAGCGTTGTTGCCAGGCGAAGGTTGAACTCAGGCCAATCAACCAGCACCACTGCATCAGGCGATCTTGCTATTGCTGTTGCTTTTAATTTGCGAAAGGCGCCAACGAACCTCGGTAGCACCAGCGCCACCTCGAGTATTCCCATGATCGCCAGGGCATCGGAATTCACAATGGACTCGACGCCGGCAGACCGCATTAATGGTCCAGTGGCGCCGAAACATTCGAACTGCACCTCTGGTGCAACCGCGCGCAGACACTCAACCAGCGCGGCCGCATGAGCATCACCGGAAGGCTCACCAGCAACGATCATCAGTTGGAAGCGTTCGACCACAGCGGCGAATGATAACAGTAAGGAGTTTGAAGTTAGTACTTTTGAACTTAGTGCTTTGTGCTTTGTACTTGGTCTTTGGATTTTGTTCCGGGTGGATTCGATTGTAGAGCGAGACCAAAGACCAAAGGCCAATGACCCATCGTAGGTCGGATTACATTGTTTCCGCTTTTTCGTGCTAGCATCCAACCGCTCTATTCAACCAAAGGTGCGGTCATTCATAGTTGCGCATTGCTTCTTGCTCAAGCGGTCTCCCTGCCGTGACCCGGTTCCTCCTGGCGAGCCTAACCATCGTCGTTGCTTATCACTTCGTGTTTGCTCAGCAAACTAATCCCGTCGATCGGAAAGTAACTAATCCGATGACGGATACACCGAACGTCAATCCCTTAACCAACGATCAGCCCGCGCGCCAGCGTTCCGCCCCTCGGACAGGTGAGCAAGTTGCATCAAGTGATCGAATCACTGTCGATGCGACCAGGCAGTCCGTTTCCGGTCCTGAGACGGCTCGCGTTGCCGTGTATGAAGGCAATGTTGATGTGCGCATCGGCACTTATCGCCTGCAGGCTGACAAGGTGACTGTCCATGAGTCGACTAACAAAGTGTTGGCCGAGGGCAATGTCGTGTTTGACCAGGGAGATCAGCAGCGAATCACTGGTTCTCGCGCTGAGTGGGACTACAGGACGAAAACGGGCTGGTTCGAAAACACAACCGGGTTCACAAATCGGACGACGGACGGCACGCGCATTTATTTCACTGCGGACCGGGTTGAGAAAGTAAGTCTCGACACCATTGTCGCTACTAACGTCCAGGTTACAGCCTGTGATGAAGATATTCCCAAGTGGAGCTTTCACGCTCATCGAGCAAAGATAAAAACAGGCGACCGGGTGCGCATCTATTCCCCGCGATTAAAGGTCAAAAGGGTTCCGATCTTTTATTTGCCCTACGCGTCCGTTTCGATTAAGCAACGCGATCGAGCTTCAGGTTTTTTGACACCGACGTTTGGCGGTTCAGGCGCCAAAGGCTTCCGCCTCTCGACCGCTTACTATCAAACGCTTGGCCGCTCTGCTGACTTTACTTTGAGAAGTGATATTTATACTGCGCGCGGTTTGGGTTTGGGCGGAGAGCTGCGCACGCGCGCGAACTCCCGGTCATTTCTTAACGTCGGCTTCTACTCCGTAAAGGATCGAATCTTTGGCCCAAAGGCTGATGCCGCGCATCCTAACCAAGGGGGCTCCAGTTTCTACGTCGAAGGTGTTCACTACTTTCCCAACGGGTTTATCGCTGCGGCAGACGTCAATATAACTTCGAATCTGGCATTTCGGCAGGTCTTCTCTGACAACATCCAGCAGGTTATCTCGCCGGAGGAGACATCGCAGGTGTTCGTTAACAAAGATCACAATGAGTACAGTTTCAATCTTCTGGCCCGCACGCAGGTTACTTCATTACCCAATTCTCGCATTCGCATTCGCGAACTTCCCAGTGTAACGATCGACCGGCGACCCTCGTCTTTGAGTTTCTTCAAAAAACTACCGGTCTATTTCTCGTTTGAGGCTGGGGCTGAAGGCGTGAGCCGTAAAGAGACCGTCGAGGACCTTGCGACTTTTATCCGTGAGGCAGGTGGTAATCCAATCATCACGCCATCGATTGTGCAGCGTCTGGATCTGCACCCGCGTTTCGAGTTGCCGTTACATTTCGCCGGCTGGTCAGCGACTGCGACGGCTGCGGGACGTATAACTTTTTATTCAAACTCCCTCGATCCAACTACCCGTGATGTGCTGGGCCAGAACGTGACGAGAACTTATGGCGAGTTTGAACTCGATGTCAGACCACCAGCTTTAGCGAAAGATTTTCATCGCGGTAATGGCACCTTCTTCTTTCAGCATGTGATCGAGCCCTATGTGATTTACCGCAAAATCTCGGGTATTGATAATTTCGATCGTCTTATCCGGTTTGACTATATAGACGCTATTGCCGATACGAACGAGCTCGAGTTTGGCCTTGCCAATCGATTCTTCACGCGTCGGACCAAGGAGAATGTGAGCAAGGCCGCGGCGCGTGCCGCAAAATCCGGAGAGAAGTCCCCGCTCTCGAGTCAGCCTTACGAGGCGCTTACTATCACCGTGCGCGGTAAATACTTTTTCGATCCCTACTTCGGCGGTGCTTTGGTGCCTGGCCAGCGCAATCAGTTTTATCCAATAAATACGCTTTCGGGTTTTAGTTATGGAGGCGTGCCCAGGCGGTTTTCTCCGCTGAATATTGAGGGACGTTACCGTCCGCGCCACGACATCTCTGTCGACTTACGTACGGACATCGATACGCGGGGCGGCGGCTTGCGCGCATTGTCATCCACGGTGGGTATTAATCGTCCGCTATTTCAGGTTTTTCAAAGTTTCTACTACACGCGTGCTATTGAGTTAGTTCCCAGTCTCCAACAATTCGCTGACGCTCGCGGTCTGGAAGCAGGAACGGTGCGAGGCTCGCAGTGGAGTCCTTCGGTCTTTCTTGGTAACCGTGAGAGCGGTGTCTTCGGCGGCGCCTCGGCGTTCTTCGACTTTCAAAAAAGGCCCGGCAGGGAGAATACGTCGCTAATTGGTTCTACAGTGACCCTTGGTTATAGTTGGGATTGCTGCGCGCTGACGGCCCAGTATTCCACTTTCAATGTCGGTCTGCGCAAAGAGAATAGACTGGTCTTTAGTTTCAAGCTAAACGGTATTGGGACCTTCGGGACGGAACAGATTGGGCAAAAGTTCCGCTAGAACTGGCCTCATTGGAGCAAACGAGACGATTGCACATTCGTTTCACCCGGTCGCTACTGCTCCCGGTTCTGACTTTGTGTAGCCATGCAGTAACCTTATCCTCGCCCATTCGCGTTTTTACACAGTCTCTACCGAAGGTGTAAAGAAAATGAACGGAGTCACTCATGTCGCGGTCTCATGAGGACAGTACCACCGTGCGGGTAGCGCTTGGGTCCTACTCGCAATTGAGAGTGTGCAGAGGACGAATCTAGAAAAGTTGCAGAGCGATACCCACCCGCTACCGAGACCGTGTGAAAACTAAACTGATGCCACGGCCTTGCGCCGTGGAGACTCACGCTGGCGGCTACAAGAAGACGTCAGGAGGGTTTGCGATGCCACGGCCTTGTGCCGTGGAGGCTCACGTTCATTGCTGAAGCTCAGGCGTTAATTACCAAAAGCATCAAGCGTGAAACTCCTCGGGGCAAGCCCGTGGCATCTAAAAGAGTTGTGCGACTTTTCTTTGTAGCCGCGAGCGTGAATCTCCACGGCGCAAGGCCGTGGCATCAGTTTGAGCTTCCACACAGCCTCGGGTAGCGGGTCGGTCATCGCCAGTCCTCACTCAAGTCATGGGACTACGGCATGAGTGACTGCGTATCGTTGACCCACCCGCTACCGAGACCGTGTGAAGACTCAAAAATACCACCCACGGGAAGAGAGTGTGTGAGAGCTCGGCGTTCAAATAACGAGCGTCGGAATAGCTCAGTACAGAACCGCGAGCGCAGCGACCGGATGCCGCCATTCAAGCCAAACCGATGTAGTTAGAGTAACGCGAGAGTTGAATGGCAGCATCCGGTGGCTGCGCTCGCGCTTCTTACTGAGTACTTTGAACCTGATCAATTTGAGTTCTCACACCCTCTCCACCGAGACTGTGTAAAAACTCGGAACGTGATGATATGACCGCCTGTGGCTACACAGAGTCAGAACCGGGAGCTGTAGCGACCGGGTCGTTTCTGAGATGCTCGACTATGCCAGTCATTACAAAATCTGGCCTCATTCGAGTAAACGAGCATTCGTTTCACCCGGTCGCTACTGCTCCCGCTTCTGACTTTGTGTAGCCATGCAGTTGATCGCAACTCAATACAGTACCGCGAGCGAAGCGACCGGATGCCGGCACTCAACCAGCGTTTTAAGAGTTCTTGTGATTATCGAGTGCCGGCATCCGGTCGCTTCGCTCGCGGTACCGTATTGGGTGGCGACACCAATCGAATAATTCATGCTCAATCGCCAAGTTTCTACCGACCCCACTTCCCGCTAGTGGTACTGTTCTGATCTTCGCAGCCGCCACATTCTCAATAGCGTTTTTGAAAAAGCCCAACCAAACCGAAACAACTTTGCATGCGACTTGCCGGAATTGCGGGCACGGTAGTGAAAGGGAACTTCCTTGATGCGACCACCTGCAACATAAATTTTTACCACTATCTCCTCCAGCACATCAAAATCCCTGGCCTGCAAGTCGAGCGTGTTTAAGACGCTCCTGCGGTACATTCGGAACCCGCTCGAAAGGTCGTGCAAGGGCAGCGAGAGCACACGGTTGTAAGTAACGTTTAGGATCCGGCTGAGCACGAGCCGAAACGGTCCCATGTCAGCCTTTCCTCCGCTGACGTAGCGCGAGGCAATCAATAGTTCAGCGTCGCTTCGTTGTTGCCAGAAGTCTTTGAGAAAAACCGGATGGTGTGAGAGGTCGGCATCCATAGTCACAACGTAAGGCGCTGTCGTCGCCGCGAACCCAGCCAGCAAGGCTCCGCCGTAGCCTCGCTCCGTTTGGATCACGACCCGAGCACCGTGCTGCCGGGCCGTTTCCTGGGAGCCATCGTGAGAGCCCCCATCGGAAACTACAATCTCAGCGCGTAGGCCGAGTTCGTTAATTACCTCATTGAGCGAGTTGAATAAGAGTTCGAGATTCTCCCGCTCATTCAAAACCGGCACTACCACGGCAATATCGGTTGTCACTGGTTGCATCGAAATCGAAACATATAAGAATCAGACGGGATTGCCGAGCTTTCTTGACGACGAACTTGTCAAACAGAATACAGGAAGCTCTTATCCTGCGCTCCATGAATGCGGCCGCTGACCGAAGATCGTATGAAAACTCAGAAAATACCAAACACGCGAAGAGACTTCTCAAAACGCGAATGACCTACTCTAGTGCGTGGACATACAAAGTCAGAACCGGGAGCGGTAGCGACCGGGTCCACACGCATGCGCAATTCCCTCGCCTTCTCCCAATAAGACTGAATGTTTTGTGACCGGAGTAGTTGAGCGACTCGGAGACGACCCGGTCGCTACCGCTCCCGGTTCTGACTTTGTATAGCCACCCAGCAGTCATATCGTCGTCATCCGAGTTTTGAACAGTCTCAGGATGGTTTGAAGCAACTCAGTCGCGAGAAGATTCATCATTGACACGTGCAAAGGACGGCCTTTAGATTTGAAATGCCGATGTGCTTGTAACTACTGAGTACAGACAGCCCCTGCGAGTTTCGGCAGTTTACTCACCTCGTCATCACGCAGTTTACCAACCCCGAGTGAAGCGATTGTCTCTAAACGAGGCAAGACCTGTGCTTATTAGGCCTTTAGCCAGGACAATCATCCTTCAGTCGAGTCACTCTTTGTCCAAGTGAGTGGAGGACTAATGAAAAAGCAGACGAAAAGAAAGCCGATTAGTTCAGCCGGCAGATTCAGGCGCTTGCCATTGCTCCTCGTCGTCATGGCGGCAGCCTCTGTTGCTATCGGTGCTGTCACGGTGTTTTCGGGCCGATTGGCTGGAGCTAGTGCACCGCAAAAGCAAGCCAAAGGCGCTGCGGTCGCTGAGAAAGCCGGCAAGAATTATGTCACCGTGAAAGTAGCCGGCCGAGATGTTCAGGTCGACAGCCAAACAGGACAGATAAAACCGCTGACCCCAGAAGAGGCGCAACAGTTGGCGGAAGGACTCAAGGGCATGCTCAACCAATCGACCGAAGGACTGGTACAGGTAAAGCACGAGGACGGATCGGTGTCGATGGATTTGGAGGGACGTTTTCAGCATGTGATGGTAGCCAGGACTAATGGCGATGGCACCGTCACCCAATCCTGTATCCATAGTCCTCAGGAAGCAGCTTCGTTCTTTGGGCTCGATCCGCAACTACTCGGAGTTCGAGCGAGCGGAAATGAGGGGAGCAAACAGCCGGTTCGGGCGTCACCGCGGAAGAATCCAATTCAATGAGCAGACAGGTTATGGCCAAGTTGTGCCTCGTCTTGTTCACGTTGATCGTGGGCCTCGTCGCGTCTTCCTCAGCCTTAGGATCTGTGACGATCGTAATACAGAATGCCGATGGACCAAATGTCGGCTTCAATGACCCTACTTCCGTTGCGCCGGTGGGTGGGAATAGTGGGACCACCCTGGGACAACAACGGCTGAACGCTTTTCAGTTCGCGGCAGACGTCTGGGGCGCTACGCTCACCAGCGGGCCACCTATTGTTGTTCAGGCAAGCTGGGTTGCCCTGCCCTGCACTGCGGGCGCAGGCACACTCGGCTCTGCCGGAGCCACTTCAACGCGGCATGATTTTCTGGGTGGCATTCCCGGTACTTGGTATGGGATTGCGCTTGCGAACAAACTGTCTGGGAACGACCTAAACGGGAGCACTCCCGAGATAAATGCGCGGTTCAATGTCAACGTTGGTATGGCGGGATGTTTGCAATCTAGCCCGTGGTATCTCGGATTAGACACTAACCACGGTGTTGGTATCGATTTGGTTACGGTGCTTTTGCATGAGCTCTCTCATGGGCTTGGATTCCAGACTTTCACCGACGCTACCACCGGCGCTCAACCATCTGGGCTTCCCAGCATTTACGATAGGTTTCTTTTCGACGACAGTACCAACAAAACGTGGGCTCAAATGACCAATGCCGAACGCGTCGCTTCGGCTATCAATACTGGTAACCTGGTGTGGATTGGTCCCCAAGTTACTGCTGATGTTCCGAATGTTCTTGGTGGAACGCCCCGCCTGCGAGTGAATTCGCCATCGTCGATTGCGCGCAACTACCAGGTTGGCACTGCGGACTTTGGCCCTGCTTTGTTTTCTCCCGGGATAACTGGCAACGTGGTTCAGACTTCGCCGACTGACGCTTGCTCTTCACTCACGAATGCGGGAAACATCTCTGGCAAAATTGCCCTCATAGATCGCGGCAATTGCACGTTTGTGACAAAAGTTAAGAACGCACAGAACGCCGGTGCCGCAGGAGTTATTGTTGCCAATAATGTTGTGGATGGACTCGGCGGAATGGGCGGAACGGATCCGACTATTGCCATTCCCTCAGTGCTGATCTCATTGGATGATGGAAACACGATCAAAGCGCAACTAGCTGCCAGCCCGAATGCAACATTACTTTTGGACCAATCCGCGTTGTCTGGCGCCGATCAATTTGGGCGAGCGCTTTTGTTCACACCACCTTCCGTGTCGGGCGGTTCCTCAGTCTCGCATTGGGATACGACTGCGTTTCCAAACCAATTGATGGAGCCCAACATCAGTGACGACCTTACGCACAGCGTTGCACCACCCCGTGACTTGACATTCTCGTTGCTGCGGGATATCGGATGGCTGGCTGCGGCTTCCTCGTCAATCGTGCAGTTTTCGCAGCCCACTTTCAATGTGACTGAAGGAACGAGCACCTTGAGTGTGCAGGTGACGCGCACGGGGGATACAACGGGTGTGTCCACAGTAGACTACGCGACGAGCGACACA